>Ga0070731_10004914_pt1 | contig 11220 bp, 8 predicted proteins | sample Coa_R1_2_FD_66448 | JGI IMG/M metagenome (GOLD analysis project Ga0070731, IMG submission 66448) | Surface soil microbial communities from Centralia Pennsylvania, which are recovering from an underground coalmine fire - Coalmine... | ecosystem: Environmental > Terrestrial > Soil > Unclassified ... | reverse complement strand
CGCCCAGCGCACCCTCGCCCAGCGCACCCTCGCCCGGCTCCACGGTCCCCGAGCGGCCCGGCAGCCAGACCGTCGCCCGCGTCGGCCGGGACGCGGCCCGCCGGCCGGCCGTCACCAGCTCCACCCGCCGGCCCCGGAGGTGCCCGTGCCCGTGACCCACCCCCACCCACTGTCCGGATGTCACGGTCAGCCGGAGGTCGGGGCCTTCGGACCAGGGGGCGTGGCGGGCCAGGACCACCAGCACGCTGCGCCGCTCCCGGGCCCGGGCCACCAGCCGGCGGGCGGCGGCGGGTCGCACCGGGCCCGGGGGGCACACCACTACGACGTCGAGGCCGTCGACCAGCCCGGCCGCCACCTCGGCCCAGTGCTGGCCCGCCCCCCGGACGAGCAGCAGACGGTCGAGGTCCACCCCGAGCTCGGCCACGGCCAGGATCCCCACGTCGTTCACGCCCACCGCCCCGCACCAGGCACCGCCGGTCGTAGCCGCGGCCAGCAAGGAGAAGGCCAGTGTGGTGGCCCCGCCCGCAGCCTCGGCCCCGGCCGGGCCGGGCTCCACCACCACGACCCCGCCCCGGGTCATCCCGCCTCCGGGGACCACCGCTCCGAGGGCCGGCACCACCGGGACGACCTGGTCCCTCCGGTCCGAGGTGGGGCGCACCCGCGCGGCCAGGGCGACGTCGATCCTCCGGGGCGTGGTCACGGCCATCGAGGCGAGGATATCGAACATACGTTCGATTCGCCCGGGGGGCCTTTTCGGGTTCCCGGGCGCCGCCCCGGCCCCGGGATTTCAGCCGGTCAGGCCCCGGCCCACCTCCCGATCCTGCTCCCGGCCCCGGCCCAGGGCCATGGACCGCCAGGGCTCGTGGGCGAACCACGGGGTGAGCCGGACCCAGCCCACCCGGTTGCGCTCGTCCACCACCACAGCCATGCCGGGCCGGCCCCGCCCAACCACGTCGACCGGCAACCGCGGCTCGTTGCGCATCGACGTGGTGACCGTCGGCCGTCCGGGGTCAAAGCCGCGCCTCCGCCCGGCGGCCGCAGCCACGAGACGGCGGACCATGGCTCCCTCCCCGGCCACCGCGGACACCGGCTCACTGATCGACCTGGTGGCCACCTCGCCCACCCCGGCCAGGGCCGAGAGCGTCTCCAGGGTCCGCACATCCCCGATGCCGGGCAGTACCACTGTCGTCCCGAACAGCGACAGGAACCCTTCGGCCGCCTCACCCCACCGCACTCGGGCCTGCGACAGGTCCTGCAGGCAGGCCATGGTCACCACTCCCTGGCTGCCGCCTTCACTGACCATGGCGGGCAGGTCCGGGAGGGGGGCGATGTTGGCCACTTCGTCGAGGGCCAGCACTACCGGCGACGGCCGCGGCGCAGCCGATCCAGCCGCCCGCATGTGCGCGTCGTAGGCCGAGGCGCGTACCTCGGAGAGCAACCCCACCACCAATGGTGCGGTCAGGGCCTGATGCCGGCCGGTGGCGCAGATGTACAAGGTCGAAGCCGATCGGCAGAACGCCGCGGCGTCGAATTCCCTTGTCAGAGTGGTGGCCAGGGCTGCTTCGCTGCGATAGGCGGCCAGCACGCCCGATGCCGTGGACCAGATCGCGCTCAGCTCACGCGCGTCGGTGGCGGCGATCCCGGCGAGCACGTCGCCGGGCACCGTCGAGCCTGCATCGTCCAGCGTTCGCAGCGCCGGCGCCGCTTGCCGGCGATCGATCCATGACAGCACCGTCGACAACGGCTCGCCCTGTACCGCAGCGGCGTGGAGCAAGGGAGCCAGCAGCGCCCCGGCTCGTTCGCTCCAGTGGTCGGATGCATCGGCGCGTCCCGGTCGGCTCCGCGTCGCGCCCACCATCGATTGCGCCCGCAGCAAGGCCGTGTCCCATTGTTCGCACCCGGTGACGGGAGACCAACCAACCCGTTCGACCCCGGGTGGTGCCGGCACCTCGCCACTGGGGTCGTACAGCAGACAGGGCCCGCGCCGACGCCGCGAGGCGGCAGTGACCGACAGCACGTCGGGCTTGGTCGAGGTCGACACCACCGGAGCGTCCGAGCCCAGGACGGTCGGGACCACGATGGCCGAGGTCTTCCCCGATCGGGGCGGCCCCAGCACCAACACTGCCTGTTGGGCTCCGGCGACGATCGCGCCCTGGTGGCCGGCGCCGAGGTACAGGCGAGCGCCGTGGCCTGCCGCGGCGCCGTCGCCGGACGCGGCGTTGCCGCCGGAACAGTCGGCACCGGACATGTCTGCCCGCCGGTCAGTAACCGGCGGTGAGGTCGACCAGATCGGCCGGCGCCATCCCGCCGGCGAAGCGCTCCAGCTGCGCGGCGAACCGCCAGGTGAAGTCGTCAAGCGTGTGAGCAGAGGACCACGTGACGTGGGGCAAGACCAGCACGTTGGGCCTGCCCCACAATGGGTTGGCGGGCGGCAGCGGCTCATCGGCGAAGGCGTCGAGCACAGCGCCACCGACCCGACCCTCGTCGAGCGCGTCGAGCAGGGCACGGTCGTCGATCACCGCCCCCCGAGAGACGTTGACGAGCCACGCTCCCGGTTTCATGGCGGCGAACGCCGCGTGGTCGAGGATCCCGGCGGTGTCAGGTGTGAGCGGCAGCGTGCAGACCACGAAGTCGGCGTCGTGCAGGTTGGCTCGCCACTCCTCGCCGACCAGCAACTTTGTCACTCCACGTGGTGGTTCGTGTCGAGGTTGTCGTGTGGAGGCCTGGATCTCGACACCGAAGGGCTCGAGCAACGCTGCCGCGCGAGTGGCGATGGCACCGAGGCCCAGCATGAGCACCACCGCGCCGGTGAGCTCGGCCAGCGGTGCGCCGACGTCCCAGGTCTTGTCGTCGGATTGTCGGACGAAGCGTGGGAGCTGTTTGGCCGCGAGCAGGAGCGAGAGGACGATCCATTCGGCAATGGGACCCGACGCCACGCCGGCGCCGTTCGACAACATGATCGAGCGCTTGGCGAACATGTCCAGGTCGAGATCGTCGACGCCCACGTAGTCGGAATGAACCCAGGTGAGATGGGGGAGGCGGTCAATGACGACGGCCAACTGGTCGGGACGCAGGTGGTAACGCCAGAGGACCTGAATTCCCTGCATTTCGGGCATTTCCGGAGTCCTGGGATCGACCACGGCATGGCGGATCGGCGTCGGCAATCGCCTCGCCTCGCCGATGCGCTTCAGCTGTGCGGCCGCCCATGGCGGGGCCGCCACCACCAATGCGGAATCGTCTCGGCTCATGGCAATTCGGGACGGAACGTCGGCTCGCCACGGCGAACGCGCAGGGTCCCGGGGATGCCCAGCAGCGCAACGGGATCGACAATGGAGCCGTGCGATCCGGCGAGGTGATGGGCACGGAGAGCGACCATGCGACCGATGTGCGGGCCCAGGGTGATGGTGAGCTCGAGCCGCATGTCACCTTCATCGGTGGATTCGCAGTCCACGACGATCGCGTCGTAGGAGCCGTCGGGGAGCATCGGCATGGCCAACGAATCCTTCCAAACACACCTCACTACGTCCATAGCCGACCCGTCTCTTGCGTCCGACGTGGCAATGCAGCGAGGCGCGGCTGACCTCTCTGATGCCGCCGACGTGCGACGACGCGCTTGGCGATCGATGGCGTGTCGCGGCGAAATGCTTGACTTGGCCGCAGAAACCATCTTTGCTTGTTGGGATTCCGGAATTGGTTGGAGGAGCGTGTGACCAGAGGGGAGACGATCGTCGCTGTCGCGAATGCTGTCGGTGATACGCCGCGCATACCGCGCACCCGCACGCTTGCTCGGACTGCAGCAAGGTCAGCAGTGAGGACCGAAACCAGGTCGCGAGCCCAATCCACCGTTCACGTCGCATCTGCGACGAGGAAGCCCGCCCAGGCCCGGACGAGGCCGGCGGATGAGATCGTCAGGCGAGCCCCGGTCGTTGCGACCGTTGGGGGAGCCGTGGCGAGTACAGCAACACAGAACACGGCAATGAAGGCCGTAAGGCAAGCCCCGGCGTGGACAGCCGTAAGGCAAGCCCCGGCGAGGTAAGCAGCAGAGATATCGGCCAGAAGGCCGTAAGGAGGCATCCAGAATGCCAGTGAAGCGGGCCACAGCAAGGAAGACCGCCAAGCGGCGGGCTCCCGCGAAGAAGGCCGCCAAGCGGGCTCCGGCGAAGCGGACCGCAGCAAAGCGGACCACCAAGCGGGCCCCCGCGAAGCGGCGGGCACCGGCCAAGAAGGCCGCCAAGCGCGCTCCGGCGAAGAAGGCCGCCAAGCGTCGTGCACCGGCCAAGAAGGCCGCCAAGCGCGCTCCGGCGAAGAAGGCCGCCAAGCGTCGGGCACCGGCCAAGAAGGCTGCCAAGAAGCGCGCACCGGCGAAGAAGGCCGCCAAGCGTCGGGCACCAGCCAAGAAGGCTGCTGCCAAGCGCGCTCCGGCTCGCCGGGTCCGGCGCACCCGCAAGGCTGCCAAGAAGAGCTGACCTCATTGCCGGCATCGGCCGGCATACGAGTGAGTGCTCGTCGAAGCGAGGGGCCCCAGGGCCCCTCGCTTCGCGTCTAGACGTCCGAGATCAGATGGAAGGCCTCGCCCGCCGCGACTCCGGCCAGGGCACCGTGAGCCTCGAACTGCCGTTCCAGCCGGTTGCGCACTCGCGCTGTGGCCTCGCCGAGATCCTCGTCGTCCTCGATGCCCAGGGTCGAGCGGTACTGACTGCGATGGGCCAGCAGCGCAGTGAGCTTCGCCTCGGTGGTGCGAGCGACCTCTTCGACGTGGTTTGGCTGGTCGGCCTCCCACAGCAGCACGGCGTCGGGGCGGTGCGGCGCCAGCCCCAGGTCTTCGAAGAATTTGGGGTCACGGGCGGCCACCACGCCGTCGGTCAGGAGCCATCCGGCGTGGCGATGATCGGGATGGAGCCGGTACCGACGCCAGGGGTCGTGGCCCAGGACCACGTCGGGCTGGACGCGCCGTATCGCCTCGCACACCTGCCGCCGCTGGGCCAAGCCGGATTCGAGCTCGCCGTCGGGCCAATCGAGGAAGTCGACGGCCTCGACACCGAGGACCTCGGCGGCCCGGCGCTGCTCGGCCCGGCGGGTGGAGACGAGAGCGGCGGCGTCGTCACCCTCACCCCACGTCCCTTTGGAGCCGTCGGTGCACACGAGCAGGTACGCCCGGCACCCGGCCGCCGCCCATTTGGCCAGCGTCGCTCCGCAGCCGAATTCGGCGTCGTCGGGATGGGCGGCGATGGCCAGCGCCCGCGCCGGCACGGGAAGGTCGCGGCTGACCGGCCCGGTATCGGGCAGGTCGCCCACGCCCACGATGCGCCCGGCCGCCGTCCGCCGAGGAGAGCTCATCCCGTCAAGTCCAAGGGCCCGGCGCCAGCGTCAGATCGGCCGGCCGGTCGATGTCGAGAGTGAGCTCGGGATCCCGTACCACGCGGAGCTCGAGCCCGACACGCCGGGCCTCGGCCTGATGCCGGGAGAACGAGCGGGGACCGTAGGAGAAGCGGAAGCCGGCCGACACCGGCACACAGGCGATGTTGGTGCCGTCGCCGGCGCGATCGGGGACGAGGGTGATCCCGGCGAAGCCCGCCAGCCGGCCGAGGCCGCGCGCCAGGGGGAGGTCGCCATGGGCGACGAGCACCTCCACCGCTCCCGCTGCGCCCAGCCATGCGACTCCGGTCTCGACCGCGCCGTTGAGGCCCCGGCCCGGTTCGTGCAGCACGATGGCGCCTTCGTCGGCGGCCCAGGCGGCCACGTCGTCGTCGTCGCACACGACGGCCACGGGCAGCGGAGCAGCGGCTCGCACCACATGGGTCGCCATCGCCCGGGCCAGCTCGGCTCGGCGTGTCGGATCGAGCTGTGGCGCCAGGCGCGCCTTGGCTCGGGCGAACGCCTTCACCGGGACCAGCACCGCGCAACCCTGCAGTGCAGGCACTCGGGGCGGCCGGTGCATGGGCGTCAGTGTACGGGCGCGGACGCCATAGGGTTTCGAGCATGACCGAGCGCAGCGAGGCGCTGGCGCGCGTCCACGCCTTTCTGCGTGAGGCGGGCGTGCCCGACGAGGAGATCGAGCGGGCCGAGGAGAACGACCTTCTCGACCTCCTGGTGGCCGACCGCACGCTCGTGCCCGCGGCGCAGCGCTACACCGAGGAGGAGGTGTCGTGGCGCTCCGGCATGCCCGTCGAGCTCGCCCGCAAGTTCTGGCGCGCGCTCGGCTTCTCCGACGTCGATCCGGGGGAGCGCATCTTCACCGATCTCGACGTCGAGGCCATCATCATCATCAACGAGATGCTGGCCCTGGGCGTCGCCGACATCGACAGCGCGCTGCAACTCGCCCGTGTCATCGGCTCTTCCATGGCCCGCATCGCCGAGGCCGAGGTGTCGCCGGCCATGACGGGCGGCGCCGCCATCGGCGTCACGGCGGCCGAGGACAGCGTGCTGTCGGCCGACCTGTTCGTCCGGCTGGCCGACCGGACCCTGCCGGCCATGGCTCAGCTGCTCGAATTCGCCTGGCGCCGTCACGTACAAGCGGCCACCCGACGGGCCATGCTCCTGCGCAGCCGCACCACCGGCGCGCTTCCGACCTTGTGCGTGGGGTTCGCCGACATGGTGGGTTTCACGGTGCTCTCGCAACAGCTGTCCGAGGACGAGCTGGCGGTGGTGGTCAGTCGCTTCGAAGAAGTGGCCCACTACACCGTCACCGGTGGTGGAGGCCGGTTGGTCAAGATGATCGGCGACGAGGCCATGTTCGTGACCGAGTCGCCCCTGGCCGTGGTGCGCATCGCCCTGGGTCTGGCTGAGGCCTATGCCGACGACGAATTGCTGTCCGACGTGCGAGTCGGGTTGGCCCTGGGACCGGTCCTCGTCCAGGACGGCGACTACTACGGGCCGGTCGTCAACCTCGCCCATGCCGTCGTCGCCCTGGCCGACCCGGGTGCGGTGCTGCTGTCGGACGACCTCCATGCCGCCGTGACCCGCGAACTGCACCCGTCCGGAGATCCTCTGCATCCCACGCATCCTGACTTTGCCTTCCGACCGGTGCGCCCCCGTCAGTTGAAGGACATGGGCAAGGTGCAGCTGTGGGCGCTCGAGCGACCCGGGGCCGTGCCGCGACCGACTGAGCGGCGGTCCGGTAAGGCCTGGGAGCGACTGGCGGAGGTGCTCCACGACATCGACGAGCTCCGTGACCGCGGCGAGCGTCTCATCGCCACCGGCCTGCGCGCCGCGGTAGCCGAGTCCCGGCGGTCAGGCGCCGGGCAGCCGGACGGTGGCGATGCCGAAGGGCCGCAGGGCGAAGGAGCCGTCGACGGGCTCGAGGGTCCGGCCCCGCAGGTCGACGAGCCATCCTGAGCGCTCGCCCAGGCGCACGGTCGTGGGCGCCTCGGTGGGGTTGAACACCCGCACCTCGAGCACGTCGGCCCGGCGGCGCACGGCCGAGACCTCGGCCCCCTCGATCGACAAGGCGCTGCCCACACCGGGGCGTGAGCCGCCCCCGGCGCCGTGCACGACGTCCAACGGCAGGAAGGCATCGTCCACCAGCGCGTACGGGTCGGCCACGTCCACGGCCAGCGCGTAACGACAGGTGACCGGGCCGATCAGCTGCAGCCCGTCGACCGGCGTGAGGGGCCCCGCCGGCAGCGGCCGGTAGGCCATGCCGAGTCGCGACAGCATGCCGGTGGAGCGCAGCAAGGTCAGGGCCAGCGTGCGGGCATTGGCCCCGTCGGCCCCCCGCTCGATGTCCACCAGCTCGTACTCGAGCAGCCCTTCGTGGGCCACCGTCAACCCGCCGGCTGAGACGAAGCGCCGGCTCGGGAAGGTCGGCAGCCCGTATTCGTCGGCGCGGCCCTCCGTGTCGAGGCCCCGGGTGACCACGGCGAAAGCGCACTCCGCCTCGGACGACGCCGCTGGCCGGGCCAGCGGGAGGTGCACCCGCAACCGGTGGTCGCGGCTGGGGTTGACGAACGACGTGGTGACGAGCACATGGCGTTGTTCAGCGCACACCTGCAAGCTGGTGGTCACCGTCACCGCCTGTTCGCCGGTGCGAGTGCGCGTCGTCCCGTCCACGCGGTCGGGCCAGTGGTACTGCGCCGTGACGGTCACGGTGGCCCGCAGCGGGCCCTCCTCGCCGATCGACACGGTGACCGAATCCGGGGAGTCGACGATGCTGTCGTGGGCGGGGGGCGAGTAGTTGTAGGAATCCCCGTGGTCGCCACCGTCGACCAAGCGGCCGTACCCGGGTGTCCCGTTCAGCGAGAACGTCCCGTCGGCGGGGTCGACCACCACTTCCACCACGCCGTTGCCCATGCGCACGCCGCCGCCGGGCAGTGATGCCACGGTCACCGGGTGCTCGAGCGGAGCTGGTGTCACCATCTTCCAGCCGAAGCCGGGCACGTCCCGGCTGTAGGCGAGCACGCGGCGGATCGGTGGCTGGTCGATGGTGATGCGCACCACTGCGTCCGGATTGGCGCCGAGTCTCGTGTAGAGGTCCGACTTGACCGAAGCGATGGGGACGTCGAATCGCTCCTCGGCCCCGAAGGCGATGACGATGTCGATGCCCGTGTCGTCCTCGGTGACGCGGACGTCCTGGATCCACGTGTGGGTGTCGATCTGGCTGCCACTGGGGAGCATGCCCAGGATGGTCTTGACCGTGGCCGCGTCGAGCGTCAACGGGCCGAGGCCCCGGGGGATGCCGAAGGCGCCGGGCTCCTCGGGCAGCACCTGCGTGTCGGCCGGTGTGTCGTCACCCACCACGACGATCTCCACGATCCCGTCGCGTGTCCGGGCGCCGGGATTGACGGCCACCGGGCCCCCGTCGGCCAGCGACCGGGCGAATTCGGCAAGCACCTCGTCGGCCAGTCCGTCGGCGATACGCGTCGCCTCGTGGTAGCGGTTGAGCACGGCGTCGACCACCTCGTCGACCGAACAGGCACAGACCGAGTCATGGGCCGCGTTGCGCACCATCTCGCGCCAGGCCAGCTCCAGCAGCCGAGCCGGCCACCGTTCCGGCGCCCGGAAGAGCGCGGCGTAGGGCTCGGTCCGGCGCTCGAGCGCGCGTTCGGCCCGGGCCGCGGCCTGCTTCACGTCGACCCGGTTGGAGGCCACGCCCATGAGCACGTTGGCCCGCGCCCCCGAGCGCAGCTCCCCCTTCCAGTGCGCCAGCCCCTCCGTCGGGGCGCCCCGCAGGTACTCGGCCAGCGACGTGACCTCGAGGCGGTAGTCGTCCTGGATGTCGTTGGCTTCGGCCACCACCCGGCCGAGCCAGGGTTGGGGCTCCTGGTGATCGGTGCCGTTCATGAACAGCATCCCGTCCACCAGGAAGGAGCCGATCTCCTTCTCGTGGTCGGCGATCCGGCGCACCAGGGCCTTGGCGTCGTCGGGGATGGCCGAGCCGTTGCTGTAGCCGACCGGGAGGTACTCGGCGCGCACGGACGAGCCGTCGGGCGCCTCCCACCAGAAGCCGCTCACGTCCACCGACGACGGCACCCCCCGCCACACCACGGCGTGCTCGAGCCCGGCCTGGCGCAGGATCTGGGGCATCTGGGCGATGTGGCCGAACATGTCGGGCAGGTAGCCCACCTCCATCACCCCGCCGAACGAGGCGCCGCGGGCGATGCCGAGCTCGAGGTCCCGGATGATGGTCTCGCCCGACACGAGGAACTCGTCCATGAGGATGTACCAGGGGCCCATGGTGAGGCGGCCCGACGCGGCCAGGGCCCGGATCCGCCCCTCCGCCTCGGGACGGACCTCGAGGTAGTCGTCGACCACGGCCATCTGGCCGTCGAGCAGGAACCGCACGTAAGACGGGTCGTGTTCGAGCAGGGGGATGAGGGAGTCGAGCATGCGCACCAGGCGGAGCCGGAACGTCTGGTAGGGCTCGTACCACTCACGGTCCCAGTGCGTATGGGGAACGATGCTGACGCGGCGCGGAGTCACCTCGTCAGGCTACGTCGGGCGCCGGGGCACGGGCCGCGCCGCCGGGGCCGTTGCTACCGTGCCAACGTGCACGCGACGCCGGAGCCGGCGGCCCGTCCGCGGTCATGGCGGGACCACCTGGCGCCGGGGACGGCGACCGTGGTGGGCGAGCTCACGGCGGAGGGGAGCCTTCCCGCAGCCTGGGCCCGGCGGTGGGCCACGGCGGCCGGCGACCCCGCGCTCTTCCAGGTCGGCCGGGGCGGTCCCGACGAAGGACGCTGGGTGTCGTTCGGTGAGCTCGACGAGCGGACCCGTCGGGCCGCAACGTCACTGGCCGGCCTCGGGCTCCGGGCCGGTGACCGGGTTCTGTGGAGCTCGGGCTCCACGGTGGCCGGGATCGTCTGGAACCTGGGGGCGCTGCGGGCCGGCCTGGTGGTGGTCCCCGTCAACCCGGCGATGACCGGGCGCGAGCTCTCCCATGTGACGAGCGACGTGCGCCCTGCGGCGGCGATGGTGGCGGACACAGCGAGCTGGCGCGACGTGTTCGCCGATGCCGGCGTGACCCGTGTGCTCGACTCCTCGCTAGATCCGTCCGGGGCCGCCGGTGCCGCCGGAGGCGCTGGTGCCAGCGCCGTCGACCGATCGGCGAGCAGCGCACCAGGACTCATCGGTTACACGTCGGGGACGACGGGCGCTCCCAAGGGAGCAGTCCTCTCCCATGCGAACCTCCTGGCCAACAGCACGGCACTGGTGTGGGCGTGGCGTTGGACCCCGGCGGACCGGCTGGTCCACGCCCTGCCGGTCTTCCATGGGCACGGCCTGTGCGCCGGCCTCTACTCGACGCTCCTCGTCGGGGCGTCGGCCGTGTTGCTGCCCGGGTTCGACGCAAACGGCGTCCTCGATGCCGCCGCCGAGCACCGGGGCACCCTCTTCTTCGGTGTGCCGACCATGTACCACCGGCTCGCCGGGTCGGGCCGGGCTGCCGAGCTGGGATCCCTGCGCCTGGCTGTCTCCGGCTCGGCGCCACTCGCCGCCGAGCTGCACGGCCGGCTCCGCGTCGATGGGGTCGACGTGCTCGAGCGGTACGGCATGACCGAGACCCTGCTCACGGTGTCCAACCCGGTCGAGGGCGCCCGCCGGGCCGGGTACGTGGGCTTCCCCCTGCCGGGCGTCGAGGCGCGCCTGGCCGGGGACACGGGCGAGGTCCAGGTCCGGGGTCCCCAGGTCTTCGAGGGGTACTTCGAGCGCCCCGCGGCCAACGCGGACGCGTTCCTCGACGGGTGGTTCCGCACCGGCGACCTGGCCGAGGTGGACGACGGGTAC
>Ga0070731_10004913_pt1 | contig 11222 bp, 10 predicted proteins | sample Coa_R1_2_FD_66448 | JGI IMG/M metagenome (GOLD analysis project Ga0070731, IMG submission 66448) | Surface soil microbial communities from Centralia Pennsylvania, which are recovering from an underground coalmine fire - Coalmine... | ecosystem: Environmental > Terrestrial > Soil > Unclassified ... | reverse complement strand
GTCCCCGGCGAGACCCTGGCAGATGTCCTGCCGAAGCTGGCCGAGACGTACTGCGGCACGATCGCGTACGAGCTCGAGCACATCTCCGAGCACGAGCAGCGCGTCTGGCTGCGGCAGGCGATCGAGTCGTGGCGCTATCGGCAGCCCCTCGCGCCGGAGGAGAGAGTGGCGCTGTTCAGGCGCCTGTGCGAGGTGGAGGGGATGGAGCGCTTCCTGCGCAAGCGGTTCCTCGGCCAGAAGCAGTTCTCGCTCGAAGGGCTCGACGTGATGATCCCGATGCTCGACGAGACGATCGAGCTGGCCGCCGAGGGAGGTGCCCACGAGGTCGTCATGGGGATGGCGCACCGCGGCCGGCTCAACGTGCTCGCGCACACGATCGGGATGCCGTACGAGCAGATCCTGCGCGAGTTCGAGGGCGAGCGGACGATCGAAGCAGTCGCCGCGGATCCGGAGGGCGGCACCGGTGACGTCAAGTACCACCTCGGCGCCCACGGCACGCGGACGACGCGGAGCGGCAAGGTCGGAGTCCGGATCGTTGCGAACCCGAGCCACCTGGAGGCAGTCGACCCGGTGGTCGAGGGTCGCTCCCGGGCCGAGCAGACCGACCGGTCGAGCGGCGCCGGGATCCACGACCCGTCCGTCGCGCTGCCGCTGCTCCTGCACGGGGATGCGGCGTTCGCCGGGCAGGGGATCGTTGCGGAGACGCTCAACCTCAGCGGCCTCGCCGTCTACTCGACCGGCGGGACCCTGCACCTGATCACGAACAACCAGATCGGCTTCACCACCGATCCGACGCAGGGCCGCTCGACGCGCTACTCGTCGGATCTCGCCAAGGGGTTCGACGTGCCGATCGTCCACGTCAACGCCGACGATCCCGAGGCGTCGATCGCCGCCGTGCGACTTGCGATGGCGTACCGGCGCCGGTTCGGCCGCGACGTCGTCATCGACCTGGTCGGGTACCGCCGCTTCGGGCACAACGAGCAGGACGAGGCCGCGTACACGCAGCCGCTCATGGCGGAGCAGATCAGCTCGCACCCGTCGGTGCGCGAGCTGTACCAGCGGCAGCTCGTCGGCGAAGGCGTGCTCAGCGAGCAGGAGGCGGAGTCGTACGTCGCGCAGGTCGAGTCCGCGCTTCGCGCCGCCCACGACCAGCTCAAGGCGTCGTTCGCGCAGGGCGCGAAGATCGAGCACGACGGCTCGATGCCCACGTCCGGCGGCGCCGACGTGATCACCGCGGTCGCAGCGGGCACGCTGACCGAGCTGAACGACGAGCTCCTGCGCGTGCCGGAGGAATTCGAGATCCATCCGAAGCTCGCGCGTCAGCTGGAGCGGCGCCGCACTGCGATCCAGGAAGGCGGAATCGAGTGGGGCCACGCAGAGGCGCTCGCATTCGCGTCGCTGCTCGTCGAGGGTATCCCGATCCGGCTCACCGGCCAGGACACCGAGCGCGGCACGTTCGCGCAGCGTCACCTCGTCCTGCACGACCACCGTACGAACGAGACGTTCACGCCGATGCAGAACCTCGACGACGGGGTCGCGTCGTTCGAGGTCTTCAACTCACCGTTGTCGGAGTACGGATGCCTCGGCTTCGAGTACGGGTACTCGGCGGCCGCGCCCGAGGCGCTCGTGCTCTGGGAGGCGCAGTACGGCGACTTCGTCAACGGCGGTCAGATCGTCATCGACCAGTTCGTCTCGTCGGGGCTGTCGAAGTGGCGCGAGACGTCCCGTCTGACCCTGCTGCTGCCGCACGGATACGAGGGCAACGGCCCCGAGCATTCGAGCGCGCGCCTGGAGCGTTTCCTGCAGCTCGGCGCCCAGGAGAACCTGCGGGTCGTCAACTGCACGACCGCGGCTCAGTATTTCCACCTCCTCCGTCGCCAGGCGCTCGATCCGGTCGCGCGGCCGCTCGTCGTGATGACCCCGAAGGGGCTGCTGCGCTTGAAAGAGGCGGCGGCGACGCTGTCCGATCTGTCCGACGGAGTTTTCCGGCAGGTGCTGGACGACACGGGTGTCGACAAGGGCGTCGTGCGGCGGCTCGTCCTCTGCGCGGGCAAGATCTACTACGACCTCGCCGGCCACGAGGCGCGGGCGGCCGCGACGTCGGTTGCGCTCGCGCGCGTCGAGCAGCTGTATCCGTTCCCGACCGAGGCGGTGCGCGACCTCGTCGCGTCGTACCCGTCGTTGGACGAGGTGGTGTGGGCGCAGGAGGAGCCTCAGAACATGGGCCCGTGGCGTTCGATCCGGCACCGCCTCGAGGAGGCGGCCGCGGGTCGGCCGCTCCGCTTCGTCGGCAGGCCGTGGCGTGCAAGCCCGTCAGAGGGTTACCCGACCGCGCACCTCGTCGAGCAGGACCGAATCGCGCGCGCGGCGCTGTCGACCTAGCGGCGCTTACGGGCGCGCTGGGCCGCGTAGACCTGCCTCGCGAGCCGCGGGCCGTGCCTGCGGGCCTGTTTGAACACCCAGCGCCGCTGTTTACGCGGCAGGCGGCGCCACAGCTCCCAGACGCCGAGAGCGAGCCCCACCGGGCCGGTGACCTTGACGCGTGGCATGTGTGTGCATTCTTACCGCGGCGGGCGTCCACTCGCGGCGGATTCGACTAACATCCCGCGCCGGGAGAGAAATGGCGTCGAAGCAGGAGGATTTCATGCCCGTCGAGAGCCCGTCTCTGTTCTCGCAGGTGATTCAGGAGCATCTCGAGCTGAAACGGCGCAACTCGGCGCTCGAGCACGAAATGCCGATCGAGCGGTACATGACAGACGACCCGTTCGAGAACCACCCGCTCTTCAAGACCGAGGAGCAGGCACGCATCGAGGACACGATGGACGGTGTGAAGTCGATCGTCGACGAGCCGACGTCGCTCGACTGGCCCGGGAACAACGACGACACGTTCGTCGGTCTGCAGTTCGAGGAGACGCAGGAGTCGGTCGCCGACCCCGACCAGCCTTCCGACGAGAACCTCTGGTCGAAGTCCCGCGACTTCGACTGGGGCGACTAGGGCAAAACCCGCTTCTCGACCCTACCGTCCTTGGTTCGTGGAGCGAACCAAGGACGCGAGTCTCGGCCGCTAGGGCTGCGTCATGTGCGCCCAGAGGTTGTTCATGATCTGCTTCATCGGCCACATCGTGACCGAGCCGCAGAAGTTCAGGACGCCGGCGGCGAACACCTTCGCCCCGTTCGGCAGCTCGTAGTAGGTCATCTGCGCCGACTTCCCCGAGCCCAGCAGGTCGGGGATCTGCGCGAGCACGATCGTGCCGGGCGGCGTCTGCGGCGCCGTCTGGTCGATCTCGATCCCGAAGCCGCCGACCTCGCCTCCGAACATCGAGCCGTCGCCGAGCCCCGTCCCGTCCCACAGCCACGGCGCGGCCGCCGAGTTCTCGACGGTGTACTGCCCGCGGTGACGCCCGTCGTCGCTCGCGTCGTACTCGACGCCGATCAGGCCGGCCTCGGGCCGTCCCGCCTGCCGCCACTCGCCGACCTTGCGGAGGACCTGTCCGCGCTTCTCGACCTTCCAGAAGAAGTTGTTCGCCGACAGGAACATCAGGTTCCCGCCGAGATCGCGGAAGCGCTGGATGTCGTCGTACTCGTGGGCGGTCACGTACTCCTCGTGCCCCTCGAACACGATGAGGTCGTACGCCTTCGCGAGCTCGTCACCGGAATCGATGAGGTCGAAGTCCGAGTCCGAGATGAACTCCGCGCTGTGATGGCCCCAATAGAACCAGTGGAGGAACGGCAGGTCGTACCGGTAGTAGCGCGGCGGCGCGCCGCGGGCGATGTACGTGCGGCCGAGATTCACGCTGCCGTTCGGCGGGCCGGCGTACCACGTGTCGCCGTAGCCGTTGCCGTCGTCGTCCTGGAAGTTGTAGGCCTGCCACGTGTTCGTGGGGAGCACGACGAGCACCCTGCTCGCCGCGCCGAGCACGGCGGGCCGCACGACGAACGGGGCGTAGCCGATCCGCCCGTCGGGACCGGTGAACTGCACGTAGTACAGGCCGCTCGCCACCTTCGGGATGCGGATGTAGATCGTGTGCTGCTCGCTGGTCCAGCGGTGCCAGTCGAGCGTCCTGAGCACGGAATCGATCGGCCAGCCGCCCATCTGGTTGTCGGCGTAGATGACGTACTGCTCCGGACCGGCCTGGAAGATCTGGTACGTGATGCTCGGCTCGTCGGTCGCGATGTGGATCGCCGCCAGCTGGCCGGGCGCATAGCTGGGCTGGCCGAAACCCGCGTCGATGCCCTGGATCCGCACGACGAGGCCGCGGGGATGGCGCCCGACGAACGCGTTCGGGGCGCCGTAGACGATCCGGTTCCCGGCCCGGTCCACGGCGGTGAGCCGGATCAGGTACGTGCGGGGATTGAGGTTGGCCTGCGGCGTCCACGTGAGCGTGTGCGGCCCGCGGCCGATCGTCTCGGTGAGCGTGTAGATCACGTGAGGCACCTTCACGGTCCTCGTGACGTCCATCGTGACCGTGGCCGGCTCGCGCAGGCTGAAGTCGACGTGGGCGGCGTCGCGAAAGCCGTCGCCGTTGGGGCTGACCGTCGTCAGCAGCTTCGAGTCGCCTGCGAACGGGGTCGAGCCGTTGTTCACCGACAGGCCGACGAGCTGCGGCGCAGACGTGTCGATCCGGAGGACCCGGCTCGCCAGGACGCTCGACCGGAACACGAGCTGCACGAGGTAGCGGCCGTCGTGCACACGCGCGCCGCCGATCGTGCCGTCCCAGCGCATCGTGAGCGCGAGCCGGCGTGAGGGCGCGAGGATCCAGCCGATCGGGTGCCCGTCCAGCCGCGCGAGTCGCACGCCGACCTGCCGGACGAGCGAGAGACGGGCGGCGAGGACGACCGTCGTCCGGCGCGGCGAGAAGACCTGCTTGTCGACGGTCAGGGTCGCCGCATGCGCGGGCGCGGCGAGCGCGAGCGCCGCGAGGGCGACCAGGGCGATCCGGCGCAAGGCGCCAACTGTACCCGCGTGCCAGGAAGGCGCTAGGCTCGCCGCTCGAGCTCGTTCGCCTTGTTGGTGACGGCGGCGAAGCCGGCCTGGAGCCAGTCGTTGAGGCCGCCCGCGGCAAGCGTCCACGTCAGTAGCCGGCCGAACCGCGGCGCCAGGATCTGGGTCGCGCCGAGACCCGCGGCCACCCACGTGCCGATGCAGCGGGAGCACGTCACGAGCTCGCCGAGCGCCTGCCGGAAGTCTCCGGTCTCGAGCGGCTCCTCGCCGCCCTCGTGGGCCTCCCCCTCGACGAACGGCTCGCGCAGGAAGCTCGTCACCTCGTCGCGGCTGATCGTGCGCGAAGCCTTGTAGGTCGCGAGCCCGAGGACGGTCAGGTCGAGGGTGTCGTGCTCCCGCGGGTCCCGTCCGAGGAGGTGCGCGAGTGCGCCGGCGGCTGCCAGGCCGCCCACGAAGGTTCCCATGATCACGGCGTAGGCGACGTACGGCGGGCTCGGTTTGCGGGGTGTGACGAGCATCGACCGTTACCCTGTCCCTGCCGTGGCTGCCCTCAAAACATCGTCTGCCTACGCGCCGACGGGCGATCAGCCGCAGGCCATCGAGGCGCTCTCGGCCGGCCTCCGCGCGGGCGAGCGCTACCAGACGCTGCTCGGCGCGACGGGCACCGGCAAGACCGCGACGATGGCATGGATCATCGAGCAGATCCAGAAGCCGGCGCTCGTGATCGCGCACAACAAGACACTGGCGGCGCAGCTCTGCAATGAGTTCCGGGAGTTCTTCCCGAACAACGCCGTCGAGTACTTCGTCTCGTACTACGACTACTACCAGCCCGAGGCGTACGTCCCGCAGGCGGACCTCTACATCGAGAAGGACTCGTCGCAGAACGACGACATCGCGCGGCTGCGGCTTGCCGCGACGTCTGCGCTGTTCACACGCCGTGATGTGGTGGTGGTCGCGTCGGTGTCCTGCATCTACGGCCTCGGCTCGCCGGAGGAGTGGCGCGAGCGGCTGCTCTATCTCGAGGTCGGCGAGGAGCAGGACCGCGATGCCGTGCTGCGCAAGCTGATCGAGTCCCAGTACGTCCGCAACGACACCGTCCTCGGACGCGGCCGCTTTCGCGTGAAGGGCGACATCCTCGAGGTGCAGCCGGCGAACGCCGAGACCGCGTACCGCGTCTCGTTCTTCGGCGACGAGGTCGAGCAGATCACGCACTTCGATCCGCTCTCGGGCGAGGTGTACGCGCGCCTCGACAACCTCGCGATCTGGCCCGCGACCGAGTACGTGACGTCGAAGCCCACGATCGAGCGGGCAGTGTCGGAGATCCGCGACGAGCTGGAGCAGCAGGTGAAGCTGTTCGAAGGGCAGGGCCGGATGCTGGAGGCGCACCGGATCCGGCAGCGCACCGAGTACGACCTCGAGCTGTTGCAGGAGCTCGGGTTCTGCTCGGGGATCGAGAACTACTCGCGGATCCTCGAAGGGCGGCCGCCGGGCTCGCACCCGTTCACCCTGCTCGACTACTTCCCCGACGACTTCGTCATCTTCGTCGACGAGTCGCACCAGACGGTGCCACAGATCGGCGGCATGTACGAGGGCGACCGCTCGCGCAAGCAGACGCTCGTCGACTACGGGTTTCGGCTGCCGTCGGCACTCGACAACCGCCCGCTCCGGTTCGACGAGTTCCTGGAAAAGGTGCCGCAGATGGTCTTCGTCTCCGCGACGCCGGGCCCATGGGAGCTTCGCCACTCGACGCACGTCGCCGAGCAGCTGATCAGGCCGACGTATCTCGTGGATCCATCCGTCGAGCTTCGCCCGACCCGCAACCAGATCGACGACCTGCTGAACGAGATTCGCCGTCGCGAGGAGCTCGGCGAGCGCGTGCTCGTGACGACGCTGACGAAGAAGATGGCCGAGGACCTCACCGACTACCTGCTCGAGGCGGGCGTCAAGGCGCGCTACCTCCACAGCGAGGTGGACACGCTCGAACGGATCCAGATCATCCGCGAGCTGCGCCTCGGCGACTTCGACGTGCTCGTGGGCGTGAATCTCCTGCGCGAGGGCCTGGACCTGCCGGAGGTGTCGCTGGTCGCGATCCTCGACGCGGACAAGGAGGGCTTCCTCCGCGGCAAGACGGCGCTCGTGCAGACGATCGGCCGTGCCGCGCGCCACGTGAACGGCAAGGTGCTCATGTACGCCGACAAGCTGACCGAGGCGATCAAGGGCGCGATCGACGAGACGGACCGCCGTCGCGAGGTTCAGCTCGCGTACAACGAGGAGCACGGGACCACGCCGATCTCGATCGTGAAAGGTGTCTCCGACATCGCCGAGTTCCTGGCGCTCGAGCAGCCGCACGTCCCGACGTCGAGGCGCCGCCGCGGCGACAAGGTCGAGGGCATGTCGCGCGAAGAGCTCGAGAAGCTCGTCGTCACGCTCGAAGAGGAGATGTTCCAGGCGGCGGAGGAGCTGCGGTTCGAGTACGCGGCGAAGCTGCGCGACGAGATCAAGGAGCTGCGCCGTGAGCTGAGCGCGCTCGCCGAGGCGGCCGCATGAGCCGTAGGCTCGACGGAGGCGACCAAGGAGCGGAGGTGCCGGCTTTGCCGGCGCCGGAGCCGGTATGAGCCTTGGGCTTGTCGTCGCGATCGTCGTCTCGGGGTTCCTGATCGGCGCGCTCGCGCGGTTCGCGATCCCGGGCCCCGACCCGATGCCGATCTGGTTGACGACCGCGATCGGGCTCGTCGGCTCGATCGCCGGCGCCGTCGTGGGCGATCGAGCGTCGGGCGGCAACGGCTACGCCGTCTCGTTCGTCGCCCTGGGAGTGGCGATCGCGCTCGTCGCCGCGTACCGGCACTTCGTGCAGCGACGACCGATCTTCGGTGCCGGCGCGTTCCGGTTTCCCGAGCGCGGCGTCGGCGTCGAGCACTACCGGGAGCGGTTGCGCCGGTTCGGCTTCGATCCGGATGCTCTGACACCGGACCAGAAGACGATCGAGCGGGCGCGGTTGCACGCAGCGCTCGACGAGTTGCACCGCGCCGGCCTCCTCGACGACGACGAGTACCAGGCGAAGAGGGCGTCCGTGGACGAGGTCAGTTCGTCGTCGACGAACTGAGTTCCGGAGCTCCTCTGAAGAACGTTCGCCGCGCTACGACGACCCACTCGCCTGCACGCCAGATTCGCGTCTCGACCTCGAGCGTGTGCTCGTCGGCCGTGTAGACCACACAGCCGCGCGCCTCGCCCCGGCGGTGGGGCCTCGGCTGCCCGAGTCCCGGCGCGATCGCCACGACAGCCGCCCGCGCGTCGCCGTCGAGCACCTCGAACTCGTGTCGCTCGCACACCGCGACCTGGTGGATGTGCCCGCCGACGATCAGCTCCGCGCCCGAGTCGACGAGCTGCGCGAGGACGTGCGTGCGCCGCGCGACCGGCCGCTTGCGCGTCCGCCACGGCGCGCCGACCAGCTGGTGGTGAAGTGCGACGACGCGCAGGGCGGCGAGTGGGGCGGCGCGAAGGCGCTCCGCGACGCGGGCGAGCTGAGCGTCGCTGACGCCGCCGGACTGGTGGCGCCAGGGCCTGACCGAGTTCAGCCCGACGACGTGCAGGCGGTCCGTCGAGAACACCGGCTCCGTTGTCTCCCACTGGCGCTCGAACTCCTGCCAGGTCGTGGCGAACCTGGCGGGGAACGTGTACGGGATGTCGTGGTTCCCGGGGATCGCGAGCACGGGCACCCCCGGGGACCGCAGAAACGACGCCGCGCGCTCGTGCTCGGCGCGCCGGCCGCGATGGGTCAGATCGCCGCTCGCGACAAGGAGGTCAGGGCGGAGCTGGGCGACGAGGCCGCCGACGGAGTCATCTGCGGCGGCGTCCTCGTGCGCGCCCACGTGGAGATCGGAGACATGGAGGATGCGCGTAACCACCGCCGAACCAGGCTATAAGGTGATTCCGATGGCCGACGAGCAGTCGACGGAGATCTTCGACGACCTCTACCTCGGCCTGCGTGCCGGCGGCGCCCTCCGCAAGCAGCGGCGCGGCGAGCCGCTCACGGAGGACGAGCGCGAGGCCCTCGGCCGGTGGCAGCGGCTCTCCCCCTGGCGCAAGGGCATCGCGATCGGCGGCTTCGCGGTCGGGACGTTCGGCCTCGGCTTCACCCTCGGCGGTTTGGTGTTCGGCCGGTGGCGCAAGGCCTGAGAACTCCCTGATCGCCGGCGCGAGTACCGCGCCTTTCGGGGCCGTATCGCCATACTGTCCCCGCCGCCCGACGCACGCACCGACGAATCAGGAAGCTCTCAGAAACGTGCCTCGCATTGAGGTGGTCCGCGGCGACATCACGCGGCAGCAGGTCGACGCGATCGTCAACGCCGCGAACTCCTCGCTGCTCGGGGGCGGCGGGGTCGACGGCGCGATCCACCGCGCGGGCGGCCCCGCGATCCTCGAGGAGTGCCGGCGGCTCGGCGGCTGCTCGACGGGCGACGCGAAGGCGACAACGGCCGGCGATCTCCCGGCGCGCTGGGTAATCCACACCGTCGGCCCTGTCTGGCGCGGCGGCGACTCCGGTGAGCAGGAGCTGCTCGCGTCCTGTCACCGACGGGCGCTCGAGGTTGCCGGCGGGCTCGGCGCCCGCACGGTCTCATTTCCGGCGATCTCGTGCGGGGTGTACGGCTATCCGGTCGAGCGGGCCGCTGACGTCGCGGTCGGCGCCGTGCGCGACCACGGCCTCGACCTCGTCCGGTTCGTGCTGTTCGACGAGCCGGCCTACGACGCGTTCGCGCGCGCGGCCTCCGGCTGACGCACGCCGCCCAGCGCGACCACGCCGGCCAGCGCGGCGACGGCCGACACACCGCCGGCAATCCACAGCGTCCCGCGGCCGCCGATCGTCGCCACGAGGGCACCGCCGCCGGCGAGCGCCACCAGCTCGGCCGTGTTCCGCATCCCGTTGAACGCAGCGAACGCCCGGCCGTGCCTGTCCGGGGCGACGCGTTGGTGGATCAGCGTCCGGAACCCGGTGTTCTTCACGCCGTGTCCCATGCCGCCGATCGACCAGCAGACGAGCATGAACGGATAGCTCAGCCAGAAGGGGGCGACCAGCTTCGCCGTCCCTTGCAGCGCCGCAGCGAGCAGCGTCACGGTGGCGACGGCGGCGATCGGGACGCGCCGCGGGATCACGTTGGCCGCGAACACCATCCCGAGCGCCCAGGCGGTGAGCACGCAGCCGAAGGCGAAGTCGCCGACACCGAGGACGTTCTTCGCGTAGGCGAAGTCACCCGGGATCGAGGCCGACATGAAGACGAGCGTGACGGCACCGCTGCCGAGAGCGATCGCGAGCAGCCGGTCGGCGAACAGGAGCGTGATGCCGTCCCGAGCCCGCGGCGCGTCGCCCTCGGCGTGGACGGCCCGTCGCCTGAGCGGCAGCGATGCGAGGACGGCGCCGATGACCAGGAATGTCGCCGCGTCACCGAGCATTGCGTACCGGATGCCGGCGCCGCCGGCGACGAGGCCGCCGACGGCGGGCCCAGCCACGAACCCGATCCCGCGCATCGACTCGACGAGGCCGTTCGCGCGGGCGATCTCACGATCGCCGGCCAGCAGTGGGATCAGTGCGAACTCGGCGGCTCCCGAGACGGCGACGCCGACACCGAGCAGCACCGCTAGGGGCAGCATCAGCGCGAGCGAGCCGGCGAAGGCGAGCAGGCAGGCGACGACCGCCTGGAAGACGGCCGACCAGATCGCGAGCGAACGTGTCTCGAGGCGGTCGACCAGCACGCCGACGTGCCCGGAGAGAATCGCCAGGGGGGACCAGAGGCAGATCAGGAGCGCGGCCACGCCGCCGCCGGACCACTCGTGGTTCGCGCGCAGGCCGAGGGCGATCATCGCCACCCAGTCGCCGATCGCAGAGACTGCGATCGCGCCGGCGACGACGCGCAGGTCGCGGCGGCGGGTCATGGAATCGACACTACGGATCGGGGCCGGGGACCTCTATACGAACGTGTGTTCCCCCTGTACACTGGCCGGACATGCCCGCCGACGAGCTCGTCGTCCACGGCGCCCGGGAGCACAACCTCAAGGACATCACGGTCAGGCTTCCGCGGAACGCCCTGATCTGCATCACCGGCCTCTCGGGGTCCGGGAAGTCCAGCCTGGCGTTCGACACGATCTACGCCGAGGGGCAGCGGCGCTACGTCGAGTCGCTGTCGGCCTACGCGCGCCAGTTCCTGCAGATGATGGAGAAGCCGGACGTCGACTCGATCGACGGCCTCAGCCCGGCGATCTCGATCGACCAGAAGACGACCTCGCG
>Ga0070731_10004912_pt1 | contig 11227 bp, 11 predicted proteins | sample Coa_R1_2_FD_66448 | JGI IMG/M metagenome (GOLD analysis project Ga0070731, IMG submission 66448) | Surface soil microbial communities from Centralia Pennsylvania, which are recovering from an underground coalmine fire - Coalmine... | ecosystem: Environmental > Terrestrial > Soil > Unclassified ... | reverse complement strand
GACGAGCCGCGGAGCGCGCGGGCGCTCTGGGGCCTCGCCTGGCTCGAGTTCTGGGCCGGCCGCTGGTCGGTCGCGGCCGAGCACGCGGCCGGCGCGCACGACGTCGCCATCCAGTACGGGCTCGAGGTTCCGCAGGATCATCTCCCGATCGCCGTGGTCGCGGTCCACCGGTGCGAGCTCGAGACTGCCCGCGCGCACTCGGAACGAGCCCTCGAGCTGGCCGGGAAGCAGTTCGGCTTCCACCCACCCCAACACGTGGCCGTCCTCGGGCTCGTCGCACTCTGGAACGGAGACCGGGCCGGGGCGTTGGCGAGGTTCGAGCAAGCCGAGCAGCGGGCCGCGGCGCTCGAGTGGGGAGAGCCGAGCATCCGGTGGTGGACAGCGGATCACGTGGAGTTGCTCCTCCAGCTCGGGCGCCTCGATGATGCCGTTCTCCTGCTGGACGCGTGGGAGGCGGACGCGAAGCGAGTGGCGCGCGAGTGGGTGCTCGCCGACGTGACGCGAAGCCGCGGCCTCGCCGCCGCCGCGCGGGGCCAGGTCGAGGACGCGGCCGAGTTGCTGGAGCAGGCGATCGCCGAGCACGATGCAGTAGGCAATCCATTCGGGCGCGCACGAGCGCTGCTCGCGTTGGGGGTTACCGGCCGCCGCGCGGGTCGAAAGCGTCCCGCGCGCCGCGAGATCGAAACCGCGGTCGAGATCTTCGAGACGCTCGGCGCGGAGGGCTGGTCTCGGACGGCGCGCGCCGAGCTCGGGCACATCGGCGGACGCCGGCGTGCGACCGGGCTGACCGCTGCCGAGCGACGGGTCGCCGCCCTCGTCGCGAAAGGACGCACGAACCAGGAGGTGGCGGCGGAGCTTTTCCTCGGCGAGCGCACGATCGCCAGCCACTTGACCCACATCTACGCGAAGCTGGGCGTACGGTCGCGCACCGAGCTCGCCCGGCGGTTCCACGCCGACGAACAGAGCTAGACAAACCAAAGTTCAGACGTTCTGACGTTTCCACCACGGCGACGGCGGCCTACCGTCAGCCGCGTGCCGAGTTACCTCGTCGAGACCTATCTCGGCCGTGACCAAGCGGACGAGCGTCACGCCCGCGAGCAGCGGGTGCGCTCGGCCGCCCAGGAGCTGACGCAAGGCAGGAGACGCGTCGACTTCGACCGTTCGATCCACATTCCCGAGGACGAGATCTGCTTCTACGTCTTCGACGCCCCGTCGGCTCGCGACGCTGCTCACGCCGCGCGGCGGGCCGGGCTCGATCCGATCCGCGTCGTCGAGGCCGTCTCGTCCGGAAAGGAGAAGTCGTGAACTCCAAGTTGACCTCGACCGTGATCCTCGCGCTCATGTGCGTCGGAATGTTCGCGGTCGTCTGGGGGCTGCTTCCGAGCAGCGGCCGCGCCGGTGGAATCACGATCCCGTCGAGCCCGCCCATGCCGCCGCTGCACCGTCACTACGTCGTGCTGGCGGACGGATCGACGCAGGAAGTGGGGCCGGACTGGTGCGACAACCAGGGCGACCTGGCGATCCAGCTCGCGTTCTACAACTTCCACTACAACGTGCACATGGGAGCTCCCGGGCTGCACAACGGCATCGGGACGGAGATCAAGGGGCACCCCGGCTGCGGGCCGATCCCGACGACGGCAACACCCTGACGTCGCGACCGGAGAGCGGTGGGACCCACCGCTCTCCGCTCGACCGTGGTTGACGCGCGAGCTCTCCTCGTCGGCGGCGACCTAGGCGATCTCCTCGATGATCTTCAGGAGCTCGTCGCGCCGGTAGCCGTGGACCCGTGCGAAATCGACGAGCTCTTTCGCGCGCGAGATCACGGCGCCTTGCTCGGGCGTCCCGGCCACGGAGATGCCGCGGCCGCGTCGGAACTCGAGCAGCCCTTCGTCGCGGAGAATGCGCAGTGCCCGAAGGACGGTGTTGGTGTTGACGTCGAGGACGGCGGCGAGATCCTTCGCGGGAGGGAGCCGCTCGCCCGGCCCCGCCTCGCCGTTCGCGATCGCGCGCCGGATCTCGCCGGCTACCTGCTCGTAGAGGTCGGTGGGATCGGTCCGGTCGACCTTGACTCTCAGCATGGTGCTATTCATAGTAGCGTAACTGTGTCGGGTTTGCAGCCGTGAGCGTCACCTCTCCGCCGCGTCCGCCGCGCCGCAGCGTGACGGTCGACCCGGACGAGCTGCAGGCCCTCGTCGAGGCGCTGATCGAGGAGGCGCGTCAGCGCGCTCGGCGCCGTCGTCGACGTCGCGCAGCCTGGATCCTGCTAGCGGCGCTCGTCGGCGTCAGTGCGTACATCGGCTTCGAGCGGGGCGATGGGAGCACCGCCGCCGCGCCGGCGGCCTCGAACGGCGGTGTCGCCGTCGCGCGCACCGCAGAGCGATGGGGAGCGTCGCACGGCCCCGACGGCGGGCCGGCGTACGTCGTCGCGGTGGCACCATCCGACCCGCGGGTTGCGTATCTCGGCACCGGGCGCGGCATCTTCAGGAGTCGCAACGGCGGCCGGAGTTGGGTCAGCGCCGCACCGCCTGTGCACGAACGCTACGCCGGAGCGACATCGCTCCTGGTCGATCCGCACTCGGCGACGACGGTGTACGCCGGTCTCAACGGGCGCTGGGCGGGCGGCGCGCTGTACGGCCTGGCGGTGTACAAGACCTCCGACGGTGGGCGGACGTGGCTCGCGCTGCCGCTTCGTGGTCAGCCGCTCGTCATCACCCCCACGGCTATCTACGCGGCGACCGGCGGGCCGCGGAAGACGAGTCTTCTCGCTCGAAGCACTGACGGCGGACACAGGTGGCAGCCGGCGGACGGCGGTCTGCCGTCGACATTCGTCTGGGGGCTTGCGTTCGCCCCGTCGGCGCCGGCGACGATGTATGCGGCCATGGGACGGCGGGGCGTATACGCGAGCAACGACGCCGGCACCCACTGGCACCCGCTCGATATCTCGCCGCGCTGGGGCGAGGTGACCGCGATCACGGTCGACCCGTCACACCCGCACACGGTCTACGCAGCGACGAGCTCAGGTGTTGTCGTGAGCCACGACGCCGGCCGGAGCTGGCGCATGTTGAACGCGACGATTCGCTCGCGCGGCCGTGAGCGCTGGTACATGCAGGTGACCGCGTTGCTCGTCGACCCTCGCAACTCGCGCACTCTCTACGCAAGTACCCGCTGCGCCGGAGTGTTCAAGAGCAGTGACGGCGGACACAGGTGGAGCGCGGCCGACACCGGTCTCGACCCACAGTGCCCGTCGGCGTACTCGCTCGCGTTCGATCCCCGCGCTCCGCGGATCATGTACGCCGCCGATCCCACGCGCGGGGTGGTCAAGAGCGTCGACGGCGCTGCGCACTGGCGGCTGTCCAACAGAGGCCTCAGCCTGGCCTACGTCTGGTCGCTCGCCGTCGACCCGCAGCAGGCGCAGACCGTGTACGCCGGGGCGGGTGCCCTCGGCCTCTTCAAGAGCGACGACGGCGGGTCGCACTGGAGATCGGTCGCGACCGGGCTCAAGGGCGTCTACACGGTCGCCGTCGACCCCGACCGTCCCGCGACGGTCCTCGCCGCGGGCTCGACCTCGCCCGGCCAGACTGCACCGTCGCCGGACTCGATCGCCAGGAGCACGGACGCCGGCCGCACGTGGACGAGGGCCGCGTTCGCGACCCGCTGGGTGAGCGTCGTCGCCGTCGGCGGCCCGAACGCCTACGCCGGCACCGCGGACGGTTTCGGCGTCTTCGGCAGCACGGACGGCGGCCGGACCTGGCGCAGCATCGGCCCGCGCGGAGTGATCTACGTGCAGGCGCTCGCGATCGATCCGGGAAACCCGTCGGTCGTCTACGTCGGAGCCCCCTTCGGCACGACACGCGGGCTCTACAAGAGCGTCGACGGAGGCGGCAGCTGGCAGTGGCTGGACGCGCTCAGGGTCGGCGTCACGGCGATCGCGCTCGATCCACAGAGCCCTTCGACGGTCTACGCCGCCACGGGAGGCGGCGACGGTGGCGTCTACAGGAGCACTGACGGCGGCACGACCTGGCAGCCGGAGAACACGGGCCTCAGGGTGCGATTCAAGACACGCGCAGGTAGGTGGACGACGACGACGAGAGCGGTGGCCGCCCTCGCCGTCGATCCCGCGGTCCCGGCGACGCTCTACGCGGCTACCGATGGGGGCGTCTACCGAAGCACCGACGCCGGCGAGAGCTGGCGCGCTTTCAACGCCGGCCTCACCGACCCCAACGTCACCTCGCTCGCTCTCGATGCAACCGGCCGAACGATCTACGCCGGCACCATGAGCACAGGCGTCGTCGGTCTCCGCCGCAACCCGTAGCGGACGCTACGACCGCCGGACGAACAGGCCCTCGGCTGCCTTCTCGCCGATCGCCTTCTCGCCGCCGTCGACGGCGAGGCGGAACTGCCCTGCGGCCGGCTCCGCCGCGCGTAGCTCGATGCGCGTGCCGGGCACCAGGCCTTCGTCGTAGAACCAGTGCAGAAGGTCGCCGTCGTGCTCGGCGAGCCGGACGATCGTCGCCGACGTCCCGGCCGAGAGCGCCGACAGCGGCTCGAGCTCGCGGTTCTCGGCCTGCTCGAACTGCGGGTCGATCGGCCACCCGTGCGGGCACCGGTCGGGGTTGCCGAGGCGCTCCTCGATCCGCTCGACCATGTCGTCGCTGAACGTGCCGCCGAGCTCGTCCGCATGGACGTGCGCCTCCGCCGCCGTGTACCCCATGAAGTCCGTCAGCAGCCGCTCGATGATGCGGTGCTTCCGCACGACCTTCTCGGCGCGCTCCCGGCCGCGCGCCGTGAGGATCGCCTCCTTGTGCTCGCCGCGCTCGACGAGCCCCTCCGCCTCGAGCCGCTTGAGCATCTCGCCGGCCGAGGCACGTGAGACGCCGAGCATCTCGGCGACCCGCGACGCGAGGGTCGGCGACCGGCTCGTCACCGGCCGGTACTCCCCGATCGGGAAGGCCAGGAAGTAGATCGTCTCGAGGTACTCGTCGACCGAATGCCCTTGCGGCGGCACGCCTCCAACTGTAGATGGCTACCCTTTGTCAGGTGAGCCTTACAACGTGAGCACCGCGCAGACCCTCCTCCTCGGCGCCGTCGCCGGCTTCACCATCTTCGTCGGCCTCCCGATGGGCCGGCTCCGCGGCCTCCCGGCCTCCGTGCGGGCCTCGATGAGCGCCGTCGCGACGGGAATCCTCGTCTTCCTCTTCTGGGACGTGGTCTCCCACGGGGTCGACCCGGTCGAGACACGGCTCGAGGCGCATCACTGGGGCCCGTTCGCCGGGTATGCGGCGCTGCTCGGCGTGGGGTTCACCGCCGGGCTGATGACGCTCGTGTACTACGACGGCTGGCTCAAGCGCAGCCGCGCGACGCCGCTCGTCGGGCCGGGCGCGGCGGCGACCGACGAGTTCACCCACCGCAGCAGGATCGCGCACCTCTCGCCCGGCCAGCGTCTCGCGGTTCTGATCGCGACCGGCATCGGCCTGCACAACTTCGGCGAGGGCCTCGCGATCGGCCAGTCCGCGGCGGCGAACGAGCTCTCGCTCGCGCTCGTCCTGATCATCGGCTTCGGGCTCCACAACACCACCGAGGGCTTCGGGATCGTCGGGCCGCTCTCCGCCGAGAGCGAGCCGCCGAGCTGGAGCTTCCTCGGGCTGATGGGGCTGATCGGCGGCGGGCCCACCTTCGTCGGGACGGTGCTCGGCCAGGCCTGGGTGAGCCCGGCGCTCGAGACGGCGTTCTTCGCCGTCGCCGGCGGCTCGATTCTCTACGTCGTCATCCAGCTGTTCGAGGTCTGCCGGCGGTTCGCGATGCCGACGCTCGTCGCGTGGATGATCTTGCTCGGGCTGCTGCTCGGCTTCGGCACGGATTTCGTGCTAACCGCCGCCGGGGCCTGATCTACCCTGGCCCGCGGTGGGCCACTTCTTCCACGCGGTCGGCGTGTTCTTCCACCACCTCGCGGCGGTGCGGTGGGATCTGCTCGGGATCGCGATCGCGTGCCACCTCGCCAAGCTCGTGTTTCGGAGCTGGGCGTGGCGCGCGATCGTCTCGGCGGCGTATCCCGACGCGCGCCTGAAGCTCCGCACGGTTTTCGGCGCCTACATGGCCGGTGTCGGCGTGAACTCGATCGTGCCCGCACGCGGCGGCGACGTGATGAAGCTGTACCTCGTGCGACACCGCGTCGCGGGTGCGAGCTACGCGACGCTCGCCCCGACGCTGGTCGTCGAGACGATGTTCGACTTCGTCGTCTCGGGCGCCGTGCTCGTCTGGGCGCTCGTCACCGGCGTGCTGCCGGCACACCAGGTGTACTCGCGAACCCCGTCGGTCGACTGGAAGTTCTTCCTGCGGCACGAGCAGGTGACCCTGGTCGCGCTGATCGTGCTCGCCGTCGCGGGGCTCGGCGTCTTCGTGTGGGCGCGATTCGAATGGGCCGGCTTCAAGCAGCGGGTCGGCCGCGGCTTCGCGATCCTGCGTCAGCCGTCACGCTTCTTCGCGCACGTGATCCTCCCGCAGGGGATCTCGTGGCTCCTGCGGATCGCATCGCTGTTCTTCTTCCTGAAGGCGTTCGGCGTGCCCGCGACCGTGCACAACGCGCTTCTCGTACAGGTCGTCGACTCGCTGGCGACGCTCTTCCCGGCCACGCCGGGAGGCGCGGGCACCAAGCAGGGCCTGACCGAGCTCCTCTTCCGCGGGCGCGGCGTCTCGCACACCTTGCTCCTGGCGTTCAGCGTCGGCATGAACATCGCGCTCGTCGTCACCAACCTCGTGCTCGGCCTCGCCTCGATCGGCCTGATGGCGAGGACGCTGTCTTTCAAGCGGCTGCGGCTCGCATCCCGCGCCGACCAGGCCTCTGCCTGATGCCGTACGCCGCGGTCTATCCGCTGGTCACGGCACGTGCCGTGGCACGCGAGTTCACGTACGAGGTCGACGATGGTGTGGACGTCGGCGCAATCGTCAGCGTCCCATTCGGGCGCTCGCGCACCCGCGGCATCGTCGCGGGCTTGGCCGACACGCCGCCGGCGGGCGTCGAGGTTCGCCCGGTCGATGCGGTCGTCGGCGGCGTGCCGCCGGCGCTCGTGCGGCTCGCGCTGTGGCTCGCCGACTACTACGGCTCGACTCCCGCGCGGGCGCTCGCGCTCATCGCGCCTGCAACTCCGAAGCGGCGCAAGGAGCAGGCGTCGCCGGTCGACCGGCAGGCGCTCGACGGTGAGGCCGCCCCGCTCGAGCTGTCCCCGCAGCAGCGCGCGGCCGTCGACAGAATCGTCGGCGCAATCGATGCCGGCGGCGGCACCTTCCTCGTCCACGGCGCGACCGGCTCCGGCAAGACCGAGGTCTACCTGCAGGCGTGCGCCGCCGCGCTCGAGCGCGGGCTCGGCGCCATCGTCCTCGTCCCAGAGATTGCCCTCGCGCCGCAGACGGTCGGCCGCGTGCGCGCCCGCTTCGGGGACCGCGTCGCGATCCTGCACTCGGCGCTCACCGACGCCGAACGCCGTGACGAGCGCGAGCGGATCGTGAGCGGCCAGGCGCGCATCGTCGTCGGTGCCCGCTCGGCGGTGTTCGCGCCGCTCGCCGGCCTCGGACTGATCGTCGTCGACGAGGAGCACGACTCGTCGTACAAGCAGGACGGGGATCCTCGCTACGACGCACGAACCGTCGCCGCGAAGCGCGCTGCGCTCGAAGGCGCCGTCGCGGTCTACGGCTCGGCGACGCCGCGGCCGGAGAGCTGGGCCGCGCTCGAACGGCTGTCGCTCGGAGGACGCCTCGGCGCCGGCCTGCCGCCCGTGCGCGTCGTCGACCTGCGGCGCGAGGCGGGCTACCCGCTCTCCGCACCGCTGCTCGCGGAACTGCGCGGAATCGCCGAGCGCAGAAGCAAAGCGGTGCTGCTGTTGAACCGGCGCGGCATCGCGCCGGCGCTCCACTGCCGTAGCTGCGGCGCGACGATCCGCTGCCCGAACTGCGACGTCGGCCTGGTTCTGCACGCCGACGGCTCCCTCCGCTGTCACCACTGCGGTCACAGTGCGCCGTCTCCCGCGACGTGCCCCGCCTGCGGCTCGCCCGACCTGGCGCGGATTGGGGCCGGGACGCAGAAGCTGGAGCGCGAGCTGGCGCGCGAGCTTCCCGAGCTCGAGCTGATCCGGCTCGACGCGGACGCCGTCTCGAAGCCCGAGCAGCTTGCCGCGGCGCTGCGGCGGTTCGCGGCCGCGGAAGGCGCGATCCTGCTCGGGACGCAGATGGTCGCCAAGGGACACCATTTCGGCGGTGTCGAGCTGGCCGCCGTCGTCGACGCCGACGGTGCGCTCGCGCTGCCGGACTTCCGCGCCGAGGAGCGCACGTTCCAGCTGATCACGCAGCTCGCCGGCAGGAGCGGGCGCGATGCCCCTGGAAAGGTCCTCGTCCAGACGTTCCAGCCGGAGGCGCGGCCGATCCGCCACGCGATGCGGCACGACGTCGAGGCCTTCCTCGTCGAGGAGCTCGAGCGGCGGAAGGCGCTCGGCTACCCGCCGTACGCGCACCTCGTCCGGATCGTCGTCTCCGGGCCCACCCTCGAGCCCGCGGTGCGCGCGCTCGACGAGCTGAAGGCGGGGATCCGCGGCGTCGAGCTCCTCGGCCCGGCGGTGTTGTTCCGGCTCCGCGGCCGGCACCGCGCCCAGCTCGTCGCGAAGACCGACCGGCCGCGGCGGCTCGCCGCCCAGGCCGCGCGCCTGCTCACGGCCGCCGCGCCCGCGATGCGCCGCGCCGGCTTGACCGCAGTTGTGGACGTCGACCCGCAGTCCCTCTAGGCACGATGGGGAGCGTGAAGCGCCGGCCCGAGGAGATTCTCGCCGAGTGGGGGGTCCGCGACGTGACACCGCCCTCGCAGCACGAGCGCCGGCGGCTCGAGGTCGACCGCGACGTCAACCCGCTCGTCGGCCGGCCGCTGCGCCGGCGCATGCGCAACTTCCAGTCGGAGCCCGACACGTACCTCGCGTCGCTCGGCGGCCCGCTGCCGTACATGCGCCGGCTGCGGCAGATCGAGGAGGAGATCGAGAGCCACCTCGCCCGGCTCGCCGGCGCGTACGAGGAGAACCGCCACGACCCCGCTGCGTGGCGTCGCGTCGCCGAGCACTGGGACTTCGCCGACGTCAACGAGCTGATCGTGCGGCACAACCGCTGGTATCCGGTCGAGTCGCGGCTGCCGATGGACCCGAGGACACGTGACTTCGTCAAGGTGGGCGGCAAGCCGTACCGTCTCGAGCCGCTCGACGCCGCGTGGGTCCTCGAGCGGTTTCCCGTCTAGGGCCATCTACACTGGCCGCCCCATGTCCGAGCACGACCACGAGCACGACCACGACCACGCCGACGCCGACGCCGAGGCCGAGGCCGAGGCCGAGGTCAGGCGGCGCTTCGCGCTGGCGCAGATCCGGCAGTACGGGGACGTCGCGCTGCGCATGACGGCCCGGCCGGTGGAGGAGTTCGACGACGATCTCCGCCGGCTCGTCGAGCGCATGACGGCACTGATGCACGATGCCCAGGGCGTGGGCCTGGCGGCGACCCAGGTCGGCGTCATCCGCCGGGTTTTCGTATTCGAGCCGGGAGATGACGGCCCGCGCACGCTCGTCAATCCGGTCGTCGTCGAGCGAGCCGACGAGGCGGCGGTCGACGAGGAAGGCTGCCTGTCGCTGCAAGGCGTGCGCGTGCCGGTGGAGCGCGCGGTGTCGCTCGTGCTCGAGGGCAAGGACGAGAACGGCGGCGACGTCCGCTACGACCTCGAGGGCTACGGCGCGCGCGTCGCTCAGCACGAGCTCGACCACCTCGACGGCGTGCTGATCATCGACCGCACCGACGACGAGCACCGCAAGGAGGCGCTCTCGGTCCTGCGGCCTCGCGCCGTCCTGCGGTAGAGATGCGGCTCGCGGTCGCGGCGACTGCGGCCTTCGGCGCCGACCTTCTCGAGCTGGTCGCCGCGTCCCATGCGGTCGCGTATCTCCTCACCCGGCCCGACGCTCCGCGCGGCCGGGGCCGCCGTCTCGGCCCGCCGCCCGCCAAAGAAGCGGCCGAGCGGTTGAAGATTCCCGTTCACCAGCCCGAGAAGCCGGAGCTCCCCGAGGAGGTGGACATCGTTGTCGTCTGCGCATACGGGCTCTACATTCCTGCGCGCCTGCTCGAGCGTGCGCTCTGGCTGAACATCCACCCGTCGCTCCTGCCGCGGTGGCGGGGCGCCGCCCCGGTCGAGCGGGCGATCCTCGCCGGCGACGAGCAGACGGGAGTCACCGTCCATCGCACGACCGAGCATCTCGACGCGGGCCCGATCGCGGCGCAGGAGGCGTTCCCGATCGACGACCTCAACGCCGGGGCCGTGTACGCGCGGGCGGCCGAGCTCGCGGCGCGGCTCCTCGGCGACGTGCTCCCCGATCCGAGCTTCGAGCCGCAGCCCGACGACGGTGCGACGTACGCCGAGAAGATCACCGCCGCCGACCGTGAGCTCGACCTGTCGGATCCGTTCGACGCTGCGCGCCGCGTACGGGCGCTGTCGCCGCACATCGGCGCGCGGGCGGAGCTCGACGGGCGGCGCGTGACGGTCTGGGAGGCGCGGCTCGAGGACGACCGCTTCGTGCCCGAGGTCGTGCAGCCGGAGGGACGTCGCGCGATGACGTACGACGAGTTCCTGCGCGGGCTGCGATGACGATCGCGCCGGCCCGGCGCGCGGCGTTCGAGGTCGTGCGCCGCGTGTTCGAGGACGACTCCTACGCCGACCGCGCGCTTGTCTCGGCCGTCGACGGACTGGACGACCGCGATCGATCGCTGGCTCAGCTGATCGCGTACGGGGCGGTGCAGCGCGTACGCACGATCGACGTCGGCATCGAGCAGCTCGGCAAGCGGCCGGTGCGCAAGCTCGACCCTCCGGTGCGCGCGGCGCTCCGGATCGCCGCGTACCAGATCGGCTGGACCGAGCTGCCCGCGCACGCGATCGGCGACGACGCCGTCGAGCTCGTGCGCGCGTCCGGTCGCGAGCGCGCCGTCCCGTTCACGAACGCGGTCGTACGCCGGCTGGCTCAAGGCTTCCGCGGGCTCGTTGCCTCGCTCCCTGACGGCCCGCTCAAGCTGTCGTATCCGGATTGGATCGCGGAGGTGTGGGAGCGGGACCTCGGACGCGAGACGGCGCTCGAGCTCATGCGGGCGCAGAACGCGCCGCCGGCGCTCGAGGTGCACGCGGCCGAGCCCGTCGGCGAGCCGACCGACGTCCCCGGCGCGTACGTGG
>Ga0070731_10004911_pt1 | contig 11231 bp, 8 predicted proteins | sample Coa_R1_2_FD_66448 | JGI IMG/M metagenome (GOLD analysis project Ga0070731, IMG submission 66448) | Surface soil microbial communities from Centralia Pennsylvania, which are recovering from an underground coalmine fire - Coalmine... | ecosystem: Environmental > Terrestrial > Soil > Unclassified ... | reverse complement strand
CACAGCGCCGACACCGAGCCGCGACCGACAGGGAGCGGGTTTCCCCGTTTTAACAGCCTCCCCGGCGGCCGCCGACAACAATCCTAAGCCTTCGTTTCGGAGATTCTGGTGCAGACCATCCATGGCTTGAAGCTCAAGCCGCCACAACTGAGCAAGGACCAGCAGGCCGCCCTGGCCAAAGCAAAACGGCCTCGCGAAAGACTAGCCCGATCCGTCGTTTGCCTGGCAAGCCGCGCACCCACCACAGCGCCGACACCGAACCGCGACCGACAGGGAGCGGGTTTCCCCGTTTCAACAGCCCCCCGGCAGCCGCCGACTTTCCTAACCCTTCAACGCCGCCACGATCTCGGAAGCCCTTTCGAACATAAATCCGGTTTCGCTGCCGCTGCCCAGAAAGAGCATTCCCCGCTGCTTCCAGAACTTCGCCAGCGACAGCGTCCGCGTCTGCGTCCCCGGAGCGACGCCATGCTGGATGCAGCTATCCCGGATCTTTTCCATCGCTTCGACCATCTTCGGATGTTCAAAATCGCCCGGAACCCCGAGCGAAATGGACAGATCCACCGGTCCCACCAGCACCGCGTCCACTCCGGCCACCGAAAGCAGCTCATCCCGCTTCTCCACGGCGAGCTTGGTTTCGATTTGCAGCACCACCATCACGTTCTCATTCATGTGCTCTATCACTTGCGGAATGGTCGCCCGCTCATATCCCAGGTGCGCGGGCGTAAGCCCGAATCCTCTGACGCCAACGGGAGGAAACTTCGTCCAACTTACCGCGCGCTCCAGCACCTCGGCCGATTCCACTCTGGGGAACAGCACTCCTTGCGCGCCGCAATCGAGCGCCCGCGCCACCAGGGCATATTGCATGTCCGCCACGCGGACCACCGGCGAGAGACCGGCTGTTACCGAGGCGTGGCAGAGATCCTGCAACGTCTCGATTCCGAATCCGCCATGCTCGCCGTCGATAAACGTCCAGTCAAAGCCGGCGGCGGCGAGAATCCTGGGCACTTCCACCGAACGGATCTGTCCGAACGCGCACCCGTACTGCACCTTGCCCTCCTTGAGGGCCTTCTTCACGGAATTAACACGCATGTTTCAGATGGTAAGCACGCGATGATCGGGACAGTCAAGCTGGGCGGCGTCGTAAATCTGGTCCAGCAGATCCATTCCGTGCTTGGCGAGGAAGGGAAGAATCGAATAAAAACGTTCTTGCAGATGCCGCTCCGGATACAACAGCGCGTTCAGATACTGCGCGTCGGCGGAGGCCTTGGCATCCCGCCGCAGCGTTTCCCGTTCGATCTTCCGCCGCGTCTTTTCGAGCTGGTACAGAATCTTTGCGCGCGCTTTCCCCAGCGATGCCGCAAGCGTCGGGTCGAATGCGTCCAACTCATGCGCGAGCCCGTCGAGCCTCGCCGTCACGCCCTTCGACGTATCCGCGAAGGCTTGCCCTATGGAACCCGGCACCAGCGCCCGCGCGATCCGTTCCTTGAGATGTTCTTCGTCCACCAGCGTCTGCGCCACGCCGAGCCCGTAACGCCGCAGCAGCTTTTCCCCGCGCGATTCAAGCAGCGTAAAGGAGCTTCGCGAGGTAACCACGGGCATGCGTCCCAGCAGCCGGTCGTAAATTACGTTCGATTGCGCCAGATAGGCCAGCTCCGCCGGGCCGCCGATGTAGGCGACCGTGGGGAGCAGAAAATCCTGCACGACAGGCCTGAGCAGCGCGTTCGGCGAAACCTCCGCCGCGCGATCGCGCAGCTCGCTGAACTCGGAATCCTTGCGCCGCAGCGGCACCCGTTCGCCGTTCTCCAGCAGAAAGAACAGCGACGTCTTGTCTTCGAGATGCACCTGCGCGTGATAGCCCGCCGCTTCGAGTTCCCGGTTCCGCGCCATCAGACGCGCTTTCAATTCGGGCGCTGCGCCCAAAGCCTCCGCCACGATCGGTGCGCCGATTTTCCGGATCGCCGGATCCAGCGGATCCAGAAACACGAGATCCAGCTTCGACAGCAGCCTGGCCAGCAGCGTTCGGAATGCCGCACCCATGGTGACGCCGGGCTGATATGCTTCCCGAACGATGGCGGCAACCTCGTCGCCGAATGGAAATCCCGCGAGCGCGGCAGTCAATTCTTCTACCGGCGGACGGTCCAGCGCGATGCCGCCAACCGGACGCTGCCGTCCGTTGACGCCCGCCGCTTCCACGCGCAACATCGTCGGCTTGTAGGAGCCGTCAAACGTCCACGCGTGATTCACTTCCGCGAAGTCATGATCCTCGGTCGCCAGCCAGAACACCGGGACCGCCGGTATTCCACGCTGGGTCAGTTCCCGAGCCAGCCGCGCCGCCGTAATCGCCTTGTAAACCGTGTATGCCGGGCCCGAGAACAGCCCGACCTGCTGGCCCGTCACGATCGCAACCGTTCCCGGCTCCGCTAACCGGCGCAGGGACTCGCTGGGGCCGTTCTGTCCTTCCAGCGCCCGAACCATCGCCGCGCGTCGTTCCTCCGGATAGTCCAGTTCGCCCGCCGCTGCCGCAAAAGAGCCCGGCTCATGCGGATTATGACGATAGAAACGGGCGACGCGGTCAAAATGATAAGTGAAATCGGCAAATAGCTTCGAAGTACCTGGGAGATCGGTGTGGCGAATACAAGCCGGTTCCATTGTCGAAGGTTGGACGAACGAACGGTCCAAGAGTAACAGATGATCTTACCCCGGCGAAAGTATCTGCTAAATTTCACGTAATAGAACTGTTACCTCCACCGCAATCAAAAAACGCTATGGTGGAGGGATGGAGGAACAAGAGTTTCGAGACCGGGCCGACGAGGCGCTCACCGCGCTTTATCGCCGTCTCTCCGCCGCCGGCGATGAGTTCGATTTCGAGGCCGATTTCAACTCCGGCGCCCTCGCCATCGAGTTCGAAACCCCGCCCGGGAAATTCGTAGTCAGCCCCAACTCTCCCGTCCGCCAGATCTGGGTGTCCGCGCACTCCAAGAGTTACAAGCTCGATTGGGACAGCGTGAAAGGCGCCTTCGTTTTGTCCGGCACGGGCCAAACCTTGATTGAGCTGGTTTCGGAAGCGATCGGCAAGCAACTGGGCGAAGAAGTGACGCTCTGACCGATGGCTGGCGTTTACATCTCCTATCCGTTTTGCGCTCAGAAATGCACGTACTGCAATTTTGCCTCGGGGGTCCTGCCGCGCGAACTGGAACCTCGCTATATCGAGACCTTGCGCGCGGAGTTACGCGCGGCGAACTGGCCCTGGACGCCCGAGACAATCTACCTCGGCGGCGGCACGCCCAGCACTCTCGCGCCCGATGTACTCGCGTCTCTGCTCGCCGAAATTCCCGGGCGTGATTGGGCGGAGGCGACCATCGAAGCCGCGCCCGGCACCCTGACAGCAGAAAAAATAGCCGCATGGCGCGACGCTGGAATCAATCGCGTGAGCCTGGGCGTTCAATCGTTCGTGTCTCGCGAACTCGCGCGTACCGGCCGCAAGCACAGCGCGCACATCGTGGAACTGGAAATCGCCCTCCTTCGCGATGCCGGCATCCACTCGATGAACATCGATCTGATCGCCGGCCTGCCTGGGCAGACCGAGCAGAGCTGGGCCGAATCGCTCGATTGGGTGGAGCGCCTCGCGGCCCCGCACGTATCCGTCTATATGCTCGAAGTCGATGAGGACAGCCGGCTGGCAAGGAAATGCTGCTCGGCGGCGTGAAATACGGCGCTTCCGACGTCCCTTCCGACGATCGGATCGCCGATTTCTATGAGACCGCCGTCGAGCGCCTGGCGCATTCCGGTCTAGCCCGATACGAAATCTCGAATTTCGCCCGGCCCGGTTTCGAATCCCGCCATAACCTGAAATACTGGCGTCGCGAGCCGTATCTCGGCTTCGGCGCCGACGCGCACTCCTTCGACGGTACCTGGCGCTGGCAAAATGCAGAATCAGCCGCCGAGTATATCGGGCGCTCCACCGCGTTGGCCCGCGAAAAAGCCGATCCCGTCGGCGAGCGTTTTTTTCTCGGCCTTAGGCTGAGCGAAGGAATCGCAGGCGATTGGTCCCCTTTTGAAGAGCCGATCGAAAAATTCTTAGCCGACGGCCTCCTCGAATCGGATGGAAAAAGCCTCCGTCTCACTCCACGCGGCGTCCTCCTCTCAAACGAAGTCTTCGCGGAGTTCGTCGGCGGAGTAGTGCACGCCACTGCCCGTTGAAAAACGTCGAATCCCGCTGGCCGCTCAGTGTCGCCCCGTCAATCCATTGTTCGCCACTGAACCGCGCGCGCCAGCAAGCGGGTCCCGATATTTCCGCAACGCCCCCAACATTGAATCAATCAACGTTTGGCCCAGCTTGCCCGTTTGACCCCCGTGTTATTCTCGTGAATACCCACCTTTCAGTGGTTGTATGCGCCCCGAAAGTTATTCGACACCCAGCGGCATCAGCGTCACGCGCACCATTTCGAAAGTGCCCTACGCGCGCGGCCTGCACGATCTCCTGCGCAAGCTGGATACGCAGCGCGGAGTGTATTTTTCTTCCGGCTACGAATATCCGGAAAGATACGCCCGCTGGGATTTCACTGGCGTCGCGCCTCCCCTTGAAATCGTCGCCGCCGGCCGGCAAATGCACTTTCAGCCGCTGAACGCACGCGGTGAAATCCTGAATCGTATCTTCGAGCCCTTGCTGGCGGACCATCCCCATTGGGAAAGCTTCGCCGCCGAAAACGGCGCGCTTCGCGGGACGTTGAAACCTCTTCCGGAGCTGTTCCCGGAAGAAGAACGAAGCAAACAGCCGTCCGCGTTTTCGATCCTGCGCGTGCTGCTGAACGAATTTCGCAATCCCCTGGCTGCGCGGCTCGCCCTGGTGGGCGCCTTCGGATATGACCTGTTGTTCCAGTTCGATCCGATCGAGCTGAAGCTTCCGCGTAACGGCGTGAAGGATCTGCACCTGTTCCTGTGCGACGAGATGTATTTCATGGATCGCAAGAAGGAACAGATCGAGCGCTTCCAATACGATTTTTCCCGCGGCGACCTGACCACCCACGGCGTCAAGCGATCCGCCGCCCGCCTGAAGCGTCCGAAGCCGGTCGAATCCGGTCCTATTGTGTCCGACCATCGGCCCGACGAATACATGGCCAAGGTCGAGACCGTCCGCGAAGGAATGCGCCGCGGGGACTATTACGAAGTCGTGCTGCGCCAAAGCTTCCGCGCGCCGTACTCCGGAAGCCCTTCCGAACTGTTTGAGCGCATTCAGCACGCAAGCCCCAGCCCGTACGAATTCTTCCTCCAGTTCGGCGACGAGCAGTTGATCGGCGCGTCTCCGGAAATGTTCGTGCGCGTGGAAGGAAAGCGCGTCGAAACCTGCCCCATCGCCGGCACCGCGCGCCGCACCGGCGATCCTTTGCAGGACGCCGACAGCATCCGCGAACTCCTCAACTCGACCAAGGAAGAGTCCGAGCTGACCATGTGCAGCGATGTCGATCGCAACGACAAGTCGCGCGTCTGCGAGCCCGGTTCCGTGCGCGTCATCGGCCGCAGGCTGATTGAATCCTACGCGGGCGTGTTCCACACGGTGGATCATGTGGAAGGAACGCTGGCCCCGGGATTCGATTCGCTGGATGCATTTTTGACCCACATGTGGGCCGTAACCATCATCGGCGCGCCCAAAAAATGGGCGGCTCAGGCGATCGAAAAACTCGAGAAAGACGCCCGCGGCTGGTATGGCGGTGCGATCGGCATGATCGGATTTGACGGCGACATCAACACCGGCATCACCATCCGGACCATCCACCTGCGCGATCGCGTCGCAAGCTACGGCGCGGGCGCCACGCTGCTCTACGATTCGATCCCGGAGAGCGAAGATCACGAATGCAGCCTGAAGGCCACCGGCTTCTTCCGCGCTCTCAACGCCGCGCCCGCTGTCCCGGAACGCTACGCGCCGGCCACGGAAGACGGAACTGGCGTCAAACTGCTGCTGGTCGACAACGAAGACTGTTTCATTCACACGCTCGCGAATTACGCGCGCCAGACGGGGGCCGAAGTGCTCACCTATCGCGCCGGATTCCCGCTCGAATTGATCGAACGCGAGCAGCCGTCTTTGATTCTGGTCTCCCCCGGTCCCGGCCGTCCGTCCGATTTCGGCATTCTGGAGTTAGTTCGCCGCGCCGCCCGGCTCGAAGTCCCGATTTTCGGCGTCTGCCTCGGATTGCAGGGAATCGTCGAAGCCTTTGGCGGCGAGCTGGGCGTGCTGGGATACCCGATGCATGGAAAGCCTTCGCTGGTCCGCCATCGCGGCCTGGGGATTTTCGCCGGCCTGCCCGAGGAATTCCGCGTCGGACGTTATCATTCGCTCTACGCGGTTCCCGAAAAGCTTCCATCCTGTCTCGAAGTCACGGCGCAGAGCGACGATGGCATCATCATGGGCGTCCGCCATCGCGATCTGCCCATTGAGGCTGTTCAATTCCATCCCGAATCGATCCTGACGCTCGATGGCAACTGCGGTCTCCGCCTCATCGAGAACGTCGTAAAGACGCTGGGTCATGCCCGTGTCGCGGCTCGCTAAGTTTTCGCCCTTTCTCATCTCATTCGCAGTCACCTGCATTTTCTTCATCAACTTCTGCGCCTGGATTTTTCAATGCGGATGCCGCTCCCTGTGGGCCGGGTCCGACCTTGCCTGCAACATTCACGCGGCGCATGGACATCATTGCCCGTGGTGTAAGCATGGTTATGCGGGATACGCGGTTGTAATGGCGTTGATGACCGCGCCTCAACTGGCCGTGACGCTGTTTTCGCGCTGGAATTGGCCGGTTCGCACGATTCTCGCTGTCACAATGTTTCCTGTCTCTGGGCTCGCGATCGCTTGGGTTTTCGGCGCAATCGACGGGTACTGGAAACCTTAGTACTTGCTGGTCCTTGGCGCATTCGCGATACTGGGAGAGCATAACCCATGGGACTCGAACCCAGCGACGTTCTGTTCATCGCCATCGTGCTCTGGCTGATCTTTGAGATCATCAATGGAGATTGGGGCGGCGGACGCCGGGCGCGAGTTCCGGTGTTCTAACCTGCCTTCGCGTCCATAAATGCCAGAGGTGATTGTGATTGGCGGCGGCCTCGCCGGCCTGGCTGCTGCTGCTGCGCTCGGTGGCGCGGGTTACCGCGTCCGCCTGCTGGAATCGCGCCCGTTCCTCGGTGGACGCGCCACCTCCTACGAAACCGGCTCGGAAACCATCGACAACTGCCAGCACATCCTGCTCCGCTGCTGCGTTAACCTGATGGACTTCTACGGACGCCTCGGCGTCGCCGGAGACATTACCTTCCACCGTGAATTCCTCTTTATTGAGCCGGGCGGCCGGCGCAGCCGGATGCGGGCGGGGAAACTGCCGGCGCCGGCGCACTTCACCGAATCTTTCCTCGGATTGAAATTCTTGAATCTCTCCGAAAAGCTGGCTCTGACCCGCGGCATCCTGGCGATCCGCCGTGAAAGCTCCCGCGGCGATCTGGATCGCATCACCATGCAGCAGTGGCTCGAAGAAAAGCGCCAGCCCGCGCGAGTGATCGAACGCTTCTGGCGTCAGATCCTGGTGAGCGCGATCAATGAAGAACTGGATCGTATGGCCGCGGCGCATGCTTTCCAGGTTTTCCGACTCGGATTTCTGGCGCGCGCCGATTCTTACGAAATGGGCGTTCCCAACGTGCCGCTCGGCAAACTCTACGGCGAGGAAGTCTGGCGCAAGGTCGGGAACGTCGAGATTTGCCTGCGAACGCCCGTCGAACGCATCGTGACGGAACAGGCAGAGGTGCGATCCGTTTCCGTTGCGGGCGAAAAATTGAGCGCCGACTATTATGTAAGCGCCCTCCCGTTCGAGCGCCTCGCCGCCGCTGGCCTGGACCTCGACGTCAGTGCTTTCGAGCATTCCCCCATCACCGGAATCCACCTGTGGTTCGATCGCCCCGTCACCGATCTCCCGCATGCCACCCTGCTCGACCGGACCATCCAGTGGATGTTCAACAAGAACGCCGGCCGCTACGTCCAGTTGGTAGTGAGCGCATCGCGCAGCCTGGTGGAGATGCCCCGCGCCGGCGTGATCGCCCTCGCGGTCCGCGAACTGGCCGAATTCTTTCCCGCCGTGCGCCAGGCGAAGCTTGAAAAATCCCACGTCGTCAAGGAAGTCCGCGCGACGTTTTCCGCCGCGCCGGGTCTGGAATCGCGCCGGCCCGTGGCGCGCGCCGCGATCCGCAATTTGTTTCTCGCGGGCGACTGGACCCGCTCCGGATGGCCCGCGACCATGGAAGGCGCGGTCCGCAGCGGGTATCTGGCGGCCGAAGCCGTCACCGAAGCCGCTGGCGCGCCGCGATCGTTCCTGTTGCCGGATATCGCGTGAGATAATATCGGCAGATGCGAAAACTACTCGGCCTGCTTGTTTTCGTGCTCACGCCCGTGGTGGCCGCCGATCTGACCACCCTCAAGATCGTCGTGACGAATCAGAACAACCGTCCCGTCGATAACGCCAGTGTGGTCGTGAAGTTCGTCCAGGGACGGTCCAAGGCGAAGTTCGGAGCGAAAATCCGGACGGAGTGGAATTTGAAAACCAGCCAGGAAGGCGTCGCCAAGCTCCCCAGCATTCCACAAGGCAAGATCCTGATCCAGATCATCGCGAAGAACTATCAGACCTTCGGGCAGACGTTCGACATCGATGAAGCTGAGAAGACGGTCGAGATCAAACTGAACCCGCCCCAGGCGCAGTTCTCGGCACACCCCGATTAAAGCGCGATTTACGCGCTACCGTCTAGGATTCTATCGGCAGTGCCCCGGCGACAAGTCCTGGAGGCGCGGACCAAAGCTTGGGCCGGAGCCCTGCCGATAGTGCGTTGAGCAAGCCGGAACCGATCTATGGGGATTGAATCGTTTGCGGGTTTTCGTACAACGCGAGGCGGCGCGAGCGGCTGAGAATGTAGCCCCGGACGGTGTGGGGCGAGCGGTTGCAAATGCGCAGCTGCGGCTATGGTCGCCAGCGGTTGCGTTCGAGCCAAAGGCAATCATGGCTTCTAGCGATTGAGCTGGCGGCGCTGCCGTAGCGCTTCAATCACTTCTTCGCGGTCCGCGAGACCGTATATAGGTAGCAGCTGAGGGTTTACCGAGGTCCACGCCGAGCCTGGTGCCTTTACGAGAGCCCAGATCTGTTTTTGGCTAAAGAGCTCCTTCATTTTGGACCAATTCGCCCATACAGCTCGATAATCACAGCCAGCCAACAACCGGCAGGGTACGATCTGGTGGTATGCGAACTCCGAGCCGTTCCCTCCTCCAAAGAGGTTTTCAGTCGCCGCGATACTCCCGTTTACGTGTACGCCGTCAAAAGAAACAAAGTAGCTCGAAAGCTTCAGCTGTCCGACGACCACTGCATCCGCCGTCCGAACCAAAGTGAACTTTTCAATCGCCGAGAGGGATTTGCCTGATGCCAGGAGCAAGACGGCGATCACCCAACCCTGGGAACGGCGTGCCACGCCTTGGATTATGGCAGCCGTCCAGTTGGGAATCCAGCTCGTTCTGCCGCGCAGCGGTTTGGTTCAGCAGGTATTCTGGATGCTAAACTGGTATTGGTTGCAATGCGATTCGGTCGAATTTTATTAGCGAGCCTGACGGCGCTGGTGGCGTGCGCTTACGCGCAAAACGCGCCGGCTTCGGCTGGTGAAGTTACTCGAACGAATTCGCTTCGCCTTCTTCGCGCGGTTGTTCCACTCTTCGTCGGGGCCGCGGAATCCGTTTCGCCGGCGCCCGCTCGCAATACGGCGCACGCCGTCCTGACGCTGGAAGCTCTGGCCGCAACGCCGCTCTCCGGCGCCCTGTACCTGGTGGCCAGCCTGTTCGCGGTGAACGCTCTCGGCCGCCGCCATCAGCGAACCCTGCTCCGCTGCTGAACCCTCCACGGTCCGGGCGGCCTTACGCTCCGCGGCACTGTGTTCACTTTTGAGGGATAAACTGGAGGAGCAACCATGCTCGATACCGCTCTCGCGAAAATTTTTGGCACCCGGCATGAGCGCGAAGTTAAGAAAATGCGGCCGATCATTGCGTCGATCAATGATCTGGAGCCGCAGATGCAAGCCCTGTCCGATCAGGACCTGCAAAACCAGACCGTCAAGTTCCGCGAACAACTCGATCAGGGCGCCAGTCTCGACGATCTTCTGATCCCGGCCTTCGCCACGGTGCGCGAAGCCGGCCGCCGCGTTCTGAACATGCGTCACTTCGATGTTCAGTTGATCGGCGGAACCGTCCTGCATCGCGGCAAAATCGCCGAAATGAAAACCGGCGAAGGCAAAACCCTGGTCGCGACGCTTCCGGTGTATCTGAACGCGCTCGCCGGTCAGGGCGTTCACGTCGTCACGGTAAACGATTATCTTGCTCGCCGCGACTCGGATTGGATGGGGCGCATCTACAAGGCCCTGGGCATGAGCGTCGGCGTCATCGTCCACGATCTCGACGATGATGAGCGCCGCCGCAGTTACGCCTGCGACATCACCTACGGCACCAACAACGAATACGGCTTCGATTATCTCCGCGACAACATGAAGTTCCGCATCGCGGATTGCGCCCAGCGCGGGCACTATTTCGCGATCGTCGATGAAGTCGATTCGATTTTGATCGACGAAGCGCGCACGCCGCTGATCATTTCCGGTCCCAGCGAGGAATCGACCGACAAGTATTATAAGATCAACCGCATCATCCCGCGCCTGATTCGCGGCGAAGTTATCGATGGCAAGGAACCCGGCCAGAAGTACACCACCGGCGATTACACCGTCGACGAAAAGCACCGCAGCGTCGCACTCACCGAAGAGGGCTCGATCAAGGTCGAAAAACTCCTCGGCATCAACAACATGTATGACGCGATCAACATGGAGACCAACCATCACGTGCAGCAGAGCCTGAAGGCGCATGTGCTGTTCCATCGCGATCGCGACTACGTGGTCAAGGACGACGAAGTCATCATCGTCGATGAATTTACCGGCCGCCTGATGCCCGGCCGCCGGTGGAGCGACGGCCTTCACCAATCCGTCGAAGCCAAGGAAGGCGTCAAAATCCAGCGCGAGAACCAGACGCTGGCTACCATCACCTTCCAGAATTATTTCCGTATGTATAAAAAGCTGGCCGGAATGACCGGTACGGCGGATACGGAAGCGGCCGAGTTCGAGAAGATTTACAAGCTGGAAGTGACGGTGATTCCCACCAACCGCCCGTTGCGGCGGCAGGAATTTTC
>Ga0070731_10004910_pt1 | contig 11233 bp, 7 predicted proteins | sample Coa_R1_2_FD_66448 | JGI IMG/M metagenome (GOLD analysis project Ga0070731, IMG submission 66448) | Surface soil microbial communities from Centralia Pennsylvania, which are recovering from an underground coalmine fire - Coalmine... | ecosystem: Environmental > Terrestrial > Soil > Unclassified ... | reverse complement strand
GGTGTTTATGCGGAAGATGCATCTGGTCTATGCGGCGATTGGCTTTGCGGTGGCCCGCTGGATTTTTAAGCGGCAAGCAGTAGTCGATCCAGTCACGAGGTTTCGGTCGCAAGGTCTTCTGTAGCGGTTTCTTTATAGGCTTGGGCGTGCGCCCCGTTGCGCCTCCATTTCGTCAGCGCGCGCCCAAAGCTTTCTCTTCCCAGAAGTAACTATTACCAAGGTTTGCCCGAATCATCCCGCTTTCTCCGTCTCTCCATACAATTGACTCAGAGGCTCTCGCATCGAGCGTGAGGCACTCACGCGACCTTACATGTTGCCGCTTCACACAATTCCATCGAGGCGAATTCTTGCCGGACTACTGGCGATCCTTGCGCTCATGATGCCTGCGCGGCTGGCCGCGCAGGATGATCCCACCGCATATCCGAACGAGGCTCCGCTGGGTGATGTGGCCCGCACTTTGCGCAAGAAGACGCCATCCAATCCGAACGTGATCGATGACGACAATCTCTCGAGAGTGATGGAGCAGGCCGAGAACAGGCACACTTCCGGTTCCTCGCTCAAATTTTTGATGGCGGGAGCAGGCAATATGTTCCAGGTCAGTGCTCCAGACGCGACGTGCAGTCTGGCCTTTACGGCGAATGTAAAATCGTTGCTCTCGAATCAATATGCCCAGATGGAGCTCCCTCCGGACGACGTGCTCAAGCTCGAAGGCCCGGCCACAATTGAAGGCAATGCGCTCATCGTTGCGATTTTCAACCGTACCGACTGGCATGTCAGCGAGGTTGCAGTGGCGTTAACTGTATTCAAGAAGAGGCGGACGGGTGATGAAGGGCTGTCAGCCTTGGACGAACTATCGCAGGAATCTGAGGTTCGTTCGGAAAAGCAGCGCGACGTGACCCTGATCTACCGGATGCGAGCGGCCGCTCCCCCTTCGGAGACGACGGTGTTCAGTGCGCCGTTGAAGATGGAGCTTGCTCCCGGCGAAGAGTGGCACTGGGCAATCGTGCAGGCCAGAGGATATCCGCCCCAGAGTGATGCGCGCATTGCCCCTCAGAGCGCGGCACAGAGTGGCGTGCCTGCGCCCACGGCGTCGCCCGCCCCGCAAGTCTCACCAGTATCCCTTTCCCAAGGCCCGCAATAGTATCCCGCGTGATCGGTCCGCGGTCATCACGCTTTACGTGGTGGCAGGTTTTCGCGCAACTCGGCGGTCGTGCTCATTTTGTTTTCAAGACGACCGTGTTTCGTTCGTCCCCTGCAATGATTCGGTAGAACTTCTTCAGATCGTCGGCCTTTGTCACCGGCACGCTCAGTTCTTTTACTTCGAGGGTGCGGCTGTAATGGATCAAGTTTCCATCTACAACTGTCTTTGCGTGATAGCTGGCGAAGCTATAGTCTGCGTCTACGGCAGGGGGAATGTCGTCAACCACATAGCCCGCTGGGATCGCGATCTCGAAGGCATCCGTGTCGCGCGACGGCCCCTCGAATTCAATCGCAAACTTGCGCGGCTCCTTAGTCTCCAAAATCCCGCTACTCTTCACGCCCAGAACCCGCGGACGAACCAACAGTAGGTTTCCCGCGTTCTTGGCATAGTTCGGGGCGTCAAAAGAGTAATGAAAACCAAAGGGCTGGTCGGTGACGTGAAGATTATCAATGGTCGCCTTACGAATGTTGAAAAGTGACAGGGAGCCAGCGAGTAGGTCTTCGATCGGTTTTATTTGATCGGCAGACTTGGTTACGGTGCGAAGGCGCCAGCGTTCCGACGATGCGCGATCGCCAATACGGGTTTCACTGACCTCACCCGACAGCGTGCCCGTCGGATCAAGCGTCAATTTTCCATTGCGCTGGATGCCGTTCATGGCAGAAGGCTGCCGCGGAAGTTCAACAAGCTCTCCACCGTCTGACGTGACCAGGAGTCCCCAGTTTGCCTGCAGATACCCCCCGATTTCTCCTAAGGGAGTCAGTTCATTCGTTGGGTCAAAGTAGAGGAGCGAACCAAGACGGGGATGCTGAATCGTCGCAACCAAAGAAGGATCGGAGACGTTCCCCGGCAACTTTATCGCCAGAACGACATGATTGAAAGCCCCGGTGTTGGCCGGCACTTCGGGCGTTACGGAGCCGCGCTCAGAATTGATCACAACATAGAAAGACTCGATGCCAACCCGGCTGAGCATCGAACTAAGCAAGGTTGCTTTGTCCTTGCAATCGCCGTAACGGTGCTCGTACACGTCGGAGGCGGAATGAGGCTGCCAGCCTCCAATCCCCAGTTCAATGGCAACGTACCGGATGTCATGCTGCACGAAGAGCGCGAGTGCCTTCATTTTCTCCAGCGGAGTCGTCGCTGAAGCGGTAATACTGGCAACTTGCTGAGTGATCTGAGGAGAGGCATCACGACGTCCGTTGGTCAAGGTGCGATACCAGTTGCCCATCTCTTGCCAACTGCTGAAGCCGCTGGCAGAGGCGCCGCCTGGGGGAAAGAACGAAACAATCATCTGGCCAGCGATGCCCTCGATCGGAGGCATCTCGGCTTCCTCGCGAATCGCTTTTACATCGTTGACCACCCACGACCACTGGTTGTTTCCACTCTGTGTCGGGTTGGTCTCGGGGTAGTTGACCCACGACGCCTTGTACTCCCATCCCGCTGGCAGTTGCAGCGAGTAGTGCAATTCACGACCAGGGATTTCGCCCTGAAACATCCAAACATTCTGCAGAACCAATGGCTGCTCGTCTTCTTCGTATTCATACCCGACGATGTTGCCGGGATCGGGCGCCGGAATTCGAAGCAGTTTTTCCTTTACATCGGAAATCAACTCACTGCCCTCAACCTTGGGTACAGCAACCTCAATGGCTTCTTTGTCCTTTACTTCGTAGTCTTTTCCCTGCGCCGGAATGCACCAGCCACGAAGGCCATTGACTTTGCTATGAGCATTGAAGGCGACGGCCGCAATTCCGTAGTCTCGTCCGCTCGGCCTGAGAATCTTGTAGACCAGGCGCACCCGGATCTTGATCTTGTCCTGGGACTGAACTTCGATGGCTCTTTCCGAATACAGCAGAATTGCGTCTGTCTTATCGTCGTGTGCAGGTAGCGGCGCGGCTGCGGCAGCATGCATCCACGGTGGGGCGTCAGCGCCCCGGGCACGTCCTACCGCAGCAAGCAGGCACAGCGCGCCGAACAGTAGAATGCGGCGGAGGCGTCCGCTAGTTGCTGGCATTGGTTGCACCCGGTTGCAAAATAACCTGCTGTTCATCATTCGTCCTCACTACCTGAAAGAAGTTGCGTAAGGGTGCGTAGTATTTCTGCTCCAGCATCAAAATATCCACGATCAGGGATCGGCTTAAGTGCAAGGTTTCTTTGTTGTTTTCAGCCTTCATTTCGTAAGTGACAAGTCCACCGCCCTGTTTCTGTGAAGTGGGCAGGGTCCCTATTTGCCACCCTAGCGGCAGGACGACATCGATGTCGTCGACTCGCTGGAAGGGAAATTGAAAGTAAATCGGTTGCACTCTGTCGGCGTGATCGAACAAGTGTTTCTCAGGAGCACTAAACAAGCCGACAGGCAGCAAGACTCTGCGCCCTGCCCCCGAAGCCCAACCCTGCACTTTCACTGTGTATTCCGCAACCAAAGGCGGAGTCGAGCTCTTCCAGTCCGGTTCGTTGCTGAGCTCCGCTTCACACGCCACCGGGATCGAACCCTTGATTTCATCCTCAAGGAATGTCTTGCGCGCCGCAGAGTCCGCGAGACGCTCTTCCAACCGCCGCTGCGATGCCTCCAGGCCTGTGTAAGTGACCGTTACTTTGCCTTCAAGATCGCCGGTTTCGCTTAGCTTCAGCTGCGCCTTGCGGAGAATGCTCGACTCTGTGGGGCCAGGAAGCGTGGTTCGAAGCCACGAGCCACCATCCTTGTCGAGCTTCAGTCCATTCACACTAGTTTCGGACCACGGCAGCATGCAGAAGGGTGTAAAGGCCGCTCCTGGATCGCAGAAAACATCTTTTCCATCTAGTTTCACGACTACAACATTTGCATCGAGGCGCCGGCCTTCCATGGTCTGAGGAGAAAAGAAATAGTTCAGACGATCGGGAACCCACATCCCCGACGCTTCAAATCCCGCGGCCCTGGCCAGCGCAAGAAAGAGCCATGTGAGCTCTCCACCGTTGCCGTATTGCTTTTTCCACACAGCTTCGACGTTTCCAGGATCTTTCTCCTTGCTTCGTTTTTGCTCCTGGTCTGTCTTTTCTATTTCGTAGGAAGTATTCCGCAGTTGCTGCACTCGGGCATATATCTTTTGCAGCTTTACCTCCGGGGAATCGCTTGGCGCGACGATCTGACTCGCAGCCTCCTCCATCGCCTTGTGTTTTCCCACGAAGCCTTCCAATGCCTCGTTGCGCTTCTTGCCCAGATTTTTCCAGTACTTGTCTGGATCCTTTTCGTAGGCTTCCTCGCTATAGATGAAGTCCACGCGCGCCTTCATCTCGTTTTCGGGCGGCATGTAGTCTTCGGTGTGGAAGGCGGGCACATCGCTCACATCCAAGCTGATGATCTCGTTGGGCGATTCCACCGGTTGCCCAGTGCCGGGCGGCAGGTTATGCCAGGTCCAGCGTACGTTCATCCGACTATAGTTGCTCGTGTATGGCTTGAGGGAGAACTTTGCCTTCTTCGTGAACAATTCGTAATTGAGCACCCAATGCGAGTCGAAGACGAAATTCTCGTCGAAGTCGGTGGTGTAGTAGTACTCGATGATGCTGCCGGGCTGCACTTCAGGCAGCGTAAACGTCTTGGCCATGTACTTCACTCCGCGGGCCTTGACGATCGACTTATCGAATACTTTGCCCCCGAAGTCGACGGTGCTACCGTCCGGCCTGATGGTCCGCGCATGAATGTTGACAATGCCGCCATTGTCTTTCCAGAACGGAATTTCAATATCGGCGTATTTGCGGCCCTCTTCGGTGAAGATCTTGATGCGGAAGTAAACATCTTCGTGCGCGGTCTGGCCGCGATCATCGCGGTCAACTTGGCGGAAAAGGATGATGGCGGGTGCTCCCGGAGCCTTGGGTTCGCTCGTCATCTTTAGCTCGTCCGCCGATACTGGTTGAAAGCCCACCGCACCTGCGGCGCTCGGATACACAAGGCTTGCAGCGAACAAAGTGAAAACAAGCGCGACTTGACATCGCAATCGAAGCACAAGCGTCGACATGGCGCAGCTCACCTATAGGGATTTTGTATGAAGCAGAGAGCGCTCAGCCGGAAGGGGGAAGCCAGAGGCCGAGTTACTCGCTGCTGTGCCCAAGCCAGACCGATTTAGAGCACGCACTTGGTTGGTCGAGACAATACAGTGCCCGCTTTCGCGTGTCAAGGAATCTCGGCGCCCTAAGTAGAATGGAACCAAAGGAGTAGCGTTTGCGCCTAAAGGTAAGCCATTGCCGAACATGCTAGACTAACCTCAAATCACTGCAACTTGAGGACACCCATGAAATTCGGTGTGATTATCTTTCCGGGTTCGAATTGCGATCACGATGCCCATTGGACGATTCAGCGCGTCGCGAAGCAGCCGGTGACGTTTCTCTGGCACGAATCGCACGACCTGGAGTGCTGCGACGCTGTGATTGTTCCGGGCGGATTTGCTTTCGGCGACTACCTGCGAACGGGAGCGATCGCCAAATTTTCGCCAGTGATGGAGTCGGTACGCAAATTCGCCGATGGCGGCGGTCTGGTGTTGGGGATCTGCAACGGGTTTCAAATTCTTTGCGAGTCCGGTCTGTTGCCTGGCGCTCTAATGCGTAATGTTGGGCTCAAGTACGTTTGCAAGCCCGTACAAGTGCGGGTCGAAAATATAGACACTCCCTTTACCAATGCGTGCGCGAACGGGGAAGTATTAACCATTCCAATCGGCCACATGGAAGGAAACTATTTCTGCGATCCGGCAACGCTCGAAGAATTACATCGTAATAATCGCGTCGTGTTTCGCTACGCCTCCCCGGGCGGCGAAATTACTGCGTCGGCCAATCCCAACGGATCATTGGACAACATCGCCGGGATTTGCAGCCCCGGCGGCAATGTCGTGGGCATGATGCCTCATCCCGAGCGCTCAGCTGAACCGGAACTGGGTGGGCTCGACGGAGTGAAAATCTTCGAGTCGATGGTGGGAGCCATGACGGCCCGTTAGTTAAGATCTTCTCGCCCCAAAAAAACTGTTGGCGATCAACAGGCTCTCGTTATATCTTCATTGCTTCTTCCCCTGCAGCACGGGCCCCAGAACTGGTTGTGTTTTCAAAAAGCACACGCGGGGAGGCGTGTCTCTAATGACACCGAAGCAGATTCTAGATTCTTTTTCAGAAACCTTAGTGCAGGATGAGCGGATTCTCAGCGCCCAGGAACGTGCGCTCGTAGCGACGTTGCTGCAGCACGCACGAACTTCTACCGGCGGCAATCAGCAGACACAGGAAGCGGTGAGGGCGGTCATAGCGTCGGCCATTGGCGAAACCGTGGCGCAGCGTGCCTTCACGGTGCTAGGCGGAAGCATTGTCGAGCGCATCCTCGCTAACAGTGCAGTATCACTTGCCGACTCAAACAGCGCGCGAACCGCGGACACGTATGATCCTCGGCCACCGCTGGGTCCGCAGCCTCCAAGCGAGACGCCACGTGCCATGTCAGAGCCTGAGTCGCCGGGAGTTCGAGCGCCGCACAAGGAGTCCCACAAAGAACCGCATAAAGAACCACACAAAGAGCCGCACAAGCCGATGCGTGACGTTCCAACGCCACCATCCCCGGGGCCGGAGCCTCCAGGTGCTCCGATGCGCACACCGGGTGTCCCAGGCACGCCGCCTGGACCGGAACCTCCGGGCGTTCGAGCGCCCATCGATCCGATGCGCGACACCCCGGTGCCCACCACTCCGAAAGGGCCAGAGCCCCCGGCAGCCATTCGAACAACCACCATTTCGGCGACCAGGACGGCCGTGGCCGACAGGCCAGCAGTTTTGCCAGCGCAGTGTGTGGTGCTGGATGAATTCCTGTCGCCTCAGGAACTCGATGCGCTCACGCGCTTCACGTTGGAACACGAAGCCGATTTCAGAACGAGTGAGGTGATTTCTCCCAGTGCCGACAGCGAGGAATTGGGAGGCATCGTTAACTACGAACACCGGCGCTCCCGCGTCCTCATGGACCTGGATCAACACAAGGAGTTGATGCTGAACCGTATCAAGGCCGCGTTGCCCCAACTCCTGGATCGACTAGGGATGGAGGAGTTTTCCATCGTCGACGTGGAAGCCCAGGTCACCGCCAGTAACGACGGAGACTTCTTCCACTTCCACAGCGATAACGGCAGTGACCGCGTAGCGTCGCGATACCTGACGTTTGTCTATTTCTTTCATCGTGAGCCGCGGCAATTCGAAGGCGGGGAACTGCGGATTCACGACGCGCGCTTGGAGAATGGAACCTACGTCAGTGCGGGAAGTTATCAGACGATCGTGCCGCAGCAGAACCAGATCGTCTTCTTCCCGTGCGAATTGATGCACGAGATCACTCCGGTGAATTGCGTGTCGCAACACTTCGCCGACAGCCGCTTTACCTTAAACGGATGGCTTCGTCGATAAACAACGCGCTCTGGATGGAGTGGATTACTCGCCTCATGGGAGACGTGTCGGGACAAGCAGCGTCGAGGCAGACTCATGCCGCGACGTTGCCTCCCGACCGCTTCTATTGCCTGCTGGACGAACTGCCGCTCCACTTGATCCCGCAGCACGTTCTAAAGTCGATGCACCTTCGGGAAGGTCGAGGTCGGAGGCTTTATCTGAATCCTGACTGCATTTTGTGTATGGACGGGCAGCTGCCGGATGAACTCGCCTCCCAGTCTGAACTGGTGGCGGGATTCGCGCTGGAAGAAACGATCGTGTGGGTGCGAAACCCGGTAACGGGGAGCCAGCTTCCTTTCTGGCTGGGGCCGCAACTGGCGGGCGTCGTGAGAGGCCTGCACCCGAATGATCCGGTACCTGACTCTATTCCTGAGCGTTCCCGAAACCTCCTCGCTGCGGCGAACATCCTGATTCCGGAAGGCTCCGCCGACCCATGTGACCGGAAGCGCGAAGAGATGATCGGAAGGGCGTCACTGCTGTTTCGTGACAAAGGCTACGCACCGCTCAGCGAGCTGATTCACCCGTTTCATATAGCCGCATTGCGCCGCTATTATCGCTATTTGATACGCACCGGATCGATCCCCTTGGGTGACGGTCAGAGCCCGCGTCGGTACGTTGCCCATAACGAGCCAGTCGCGCGCTTTTTCCACAAAGCCATCGCCCCGATTCTTAGCGCGGTGGCAGGAGAGTCTCTGAGACCGTCGTACGTCTACGCGGCCTCTTACTTGAGCGGAGCCGAACTGAAAAAGCACACGGACCGGGCCCAGTGTGAATACAGTGTCACACTCTGCCTGGATTTCTCACCGGAACCATTACTTGAGACACCATGGCCGATTCAACTGGATACGCAAACCAGCGCCGTCACGGTCCATCAGGCGCTGGGGGATGGTCTGGCTTACCGTGGAACGCGATTACCGCACTACCGCAGCCCGCTGGGCGAGGGACAAACCTCGACTTCGATTTTCTTTCACTACGTTAACGCGAGTTTTTCAGGTTCGCTGGATTAGCGCAGTCGGCGACGATCGTTTAGATGACGATCGCTTAGATAATGTCTTGTCCAGTTTCTAGTGCAAGCCCGTGATCAGATATAGCGCCGACAAGGTTTGATTGTAGCTATAAGCAAATCGTGTTCCGTCGCGGCTGATCACTACCGGCGCTACAATCACAACGCCCGTCGGCGATCCCGGCCTCAATTCGCGGATTTCCGTTTCCTTTCCCGTCGCGATCTCAACCTTGTAAATCTTACTGGGCAGTTCGCCCGCCTGGTAGCCGTAAATGATGCGACCGTCGTCGGACCATTGCACCGGGCGGAATCCTTCTTTCAGCCCGGGAATTGGTCGAGATGGGCCACCTTCGATTGGATAGATTGACAGGTCAGAATTCGGTGCGACGCCAACCACGAATCGGCTGTCGGGTGACGATGGGCCGCACAGAGTGCCTTCTGGAGTAACTGCCCTGGGTTTTCCGCCGGTTAGTCGCAACATAAAGCAGCGGTTCGCGTGGCCCGGCTCGTTACCGTTGGCGATGAGCGACTCCCCGTCCGGAAGGAAGCGAGCCCATCCGTTTTGAATTTTTTCCAAGCCGCTCGTGTCCACGGGACGAGGCTGGCCAGCGCCGATCGGCAGCAGCGTCATCTGTGGAGGCTGGCCAGTCGAGACCGAGATCGCCCACTTTCCATCCGGCGACATTCCTCCGGCGCCGCCTTCACCCAGACGCACCGGCAGTGAGCCGTCCAACTTGCGTAAGGCAACTGCATAAGCAGGGCCCGCGGCCTCGCTGGCATCTTCAAACAGCACAGACTGCCCATCGCGGGAAATGTCCTTGGCGACGTTCCAGTCGTGCCAGGAGAGTTCAATATCGTCTTTGCTGTCCAGAGTGCCGAACGACATTGCCAAGCGTTTGGAATTCAATGCGACGAGGACGCGGCCATCGGCAGCTATGTCCTGCAGCATTACTCCCATGGGCAAGTCGAGGACGGTGCGGACTTTGCCGGAGAGCGTGACCGCCATTAGATTTAGACTGTTGCCCTTTTTAACTCCCGCGAACCAGATCTCTTTCCCGTCCGGTTGCCACGCTAGTCCTTGTTCCGACTCCCATTCGCCAGTCAAGGTCTGCGCGTGCCCTGCCCGATCCACCACACAGACGGTTCCGCGACTGTCCCAGAGAGCCGGGTGATCCATGAATGCAATCTTGTCGCCCTGCGGGGAGAAACGAATATCGCTGATCCATGCACTGCTCTGGTAGAGTACGTTCCCGATCGGATACTCCAGTCGGCTGTGCCCGCCGACGGTGTGCACGACCGCCAACTCGCCGTCTGGGCTCCAATCGGCCCAACGCACGTCTGCCTGCAGTTCCTTCGGAGATCCACCGGCGAGAGGCGCACGAGCCAGCATTCCGTCGACGGTTTCCAGTTGGCCGTTGTGGGTGCCATGCAGCACAAGCGCGAGTTCATTGGCGCGCGAAACGGCCAACAGGTTGGCATCGCTCAAAGCGAGCGGCTGGGTGAGTAGAGAGTCTCCGACCGTAGTGAAGAGCTGCACCGGCTTGCCATTCCACGCGGCGCTGTAAACAATGGACTGACCTCCGGATGCGAAGCGCGCCAAAAATACCGTGCCCGCCTCGAACGTGAGCCGCTGATACGCTGGAGTCGCAACGGGAGCGTGTAAGAGCGTTGTGACTGCCAGAAGGATGGTTGCAACTACCAGAACTGCGTTGAGTACCCAGGGCAGCGCGCTGTGGGTACGAGTCTTCGGGGCAGGCGGCAGTACTCTGCCGGGCGAGGTCCCCGCGAGAGTCTGCAGGGCAAAAGCCAGATCTTTCGCGGTCTGAAAGCGGTTCTCCGGCTCTTTTTCGAGGCAGTGTTTGACGATGTCCTGATATCCCGCCGGGATCTCAGCTTCTTCCATGCTGGAGTCGGCGGGTTGCTCGCGGAGCACCGCAGTCATGGTATCGACCTCGGTCTCGCCGCCAAAAGCCCGGCATCCCGACAGCATTTCGTAGAGAATTGCGCCAAAACTGAAAATGTCGCTACGATGGTCCACCACTTTGCCGCGCAGTTGCTCGGGAGACATGTAAGCAACGGTGCCGACCATGGCTCCGTGCTTTGTGACGGTGGTCAGCTTTTCGATGGGACGATTGTCTTCGGGATCGGCCTGGAGTTTGGCTACTCCAAAGTCCAGAATCTTGACCCGCCCGTCATCGGTCAGGAACAGATTTTCTGGTTTCAGATCGCGATGCACGATGAGGTGGTCATGGGCAGCGGTAAGTCCCTGCGCGATCTGTAGGGCGTAATCTGCCGCCTCACGTAGGGGAAGCGGACCCGCGCCGAGGCGCTGACGTAGGTTTTGCCCTTCCAGCAATTCCGTGACGATATAGGGCGACGTCCCTTCGAACCCGACGTCATAAATCGCGAGAATGTTGGGATGATTCAGAGCTGCTGCGGCGCGCGCCTCCTGTTCAAAGCGACGCAAATGGTCCGGGTTGTCGCTGGAGGCCGGGCGTATCAGCTTCAGGGCTACATCGCGTCCCAGCCTTTCGTCGCGCGCGCGAAAGACCTCGCCCATCCCACCTGCACCAATTTTTTCGAGGACCCGATAATGCCCCAGGAGCTGG
>Ga0070731_10004909_pt1 | contig 11239 bp, 6 predicted proteins | sample Coa_R1_2_FD_66448 | JGI IMG/M metagenome (GOLD analysis project Ga0070731, IMG submission 66448) | Surface soil microbial communities from Centralia Pennsylvania, which are recovering from an underground coalmine fire - Coalmine... | ecosystem: Environmental > Terrestrial > Soil > Unclassified ... | reverse complement strand
GGCGCGAGTTTTGGGACGGGAGACGGTTTCGAGCGTTTGCCGAATGCCATTCGGCGATACAGCAGGCTGCCAGCCTGCGCTACGAGGCGGTGCCCGAGCGTCCGACTTGGGCCAACCGGGGTCAGGTCGAGTGAAACCTGGTCCGGGCAAAAGTCAGGCTCAGTCCGACCAAGTCCGACCAAATCCGAATACCGAATGAGAACTTTCAACTTAATTGATTTGTATTCGGGCGGGGGAAAAGCACCAAGTTCAAGTTCGAACGAAAATCCAGGTCCAAAGTCCAAGGTTGAAACCTTTCGAGGACGAGAACGGGGACAAACGCCGGGCATTTGTCTGCTTCCCCTCGGGCGGGGTTTGTTGTATAAAGTAGCTCGATGTGTGGCATAATCGGATATGTCGGTAAGAAATCAGCGTCGCCCATTCTGCTGGAGGGGCTGCGGCGGTTGGAGTATCGCGGCTACGACAGCGCAGGTGTGGCGGTGCTGGATACGACGGAACTGCTGGTACGCAAAAAGAAGGGGAAGATCAATGAGGGGCTGGCACGCACGCTGCAGGAGCAGCCGGCGGAGGGCAACCTGGGGATCGGCCACACGCGCTGGGCCACGCACGGGCCGCCCGCCGACGAGAATTCCCATCCGCATCTCGACCAGTCGGGACGGATTGCGGTGGTGCACAACGGGGTCATTGAAAATTATGACCGGCTGAAGAATAAACTGCTCAAACTCGGCCATACTTTCCACTCGGGCACGGATACGGAAGTGCTCGCGCATTTGATTGGGGAATATTTCCAGAAGCATCGCGGCAAGAATGGCGATTCGAATCCGCTAGCGCTGGCGGTGTGTGATGCGTTGCGGGAGGTGAACGGCACTTACGGTCTCGCGGTGGTGAGCGCGGACCAGCCGGATACGATTATCGGCGCGCGGCGCGGTTCGCCGCTGATTATCGGGATCGGTGAAGGCGAGAATTTCCTGGCGAGCGACGCCAACGCCATCGTGGCCCACACGCGCAAGGTGGTTTACCTGGATGATTACGACGTGGCGACGATTTCGCGCGAACGGTTCGATGTGCAAAACCTGGGCACGGGCACGGCAAACGTGCAGGTGAGCAAACTGGAATTCAATTCGCAGGATGCGGAGCGCGGGGAGTATGCGCATTTCATGCTCAAGGAGATTTTCGAGCAGCCGCGCACGGTGGAGAATGCGTTGCGCGGGCGTGTGGATTTTGAGGGCGCGACGGCGAAGTTCGGCGGGTTGAACATTACGCCGGCGGAGTTGCGGGGGATTGACCGCATCGTGATTGCGGCGAGCGGCACGAGCTGGCATGCGGCATTGGTAGGCGAGTATTTGATTGAGGAACTGGCGCATCTGCCGGTGGAGGTGGAGTTCGCACATGAGTTTTGTTACCGGAACGCGCCGCTGGAGCGCGACACAGTGCTGCTGGTGATTTCGCAATCGGGCGAGACGGCGGACACGCTGGCGGCGTTGCGCGAGGCGAAGCGCCGGGGGCACCGCGCACTGGCGATTTGCAATGTGGTGGGGAGCACCATTGCGCGCGAGGCGACAGGGGGCATTTATATGCACGCGGGGCCGGAGATTGGTGTGGCATCGACGAAGGCGTTTGTTTCGACGATCACGATTCTATCATTGCTCGCGGTGCATCTGGGCCGCATGCGGATGTTGTCGTCGAATCGTGCGCTGGAGATTCTGCGCGCGCTGGAGGCGGCTCCGAAACAGATCGAGAGCATCCTGGCGCAGGGCGAAAGTTTAAAGAAGCTGGCGCAGAAGTATATGAAGGCGGACGATTTCTTTTTCCTGGGGCGTGGTTTTACGTTTCCGATTGCGCTCGAGGGTGCGCTGAAGTTGAAAGAGATTTCGTATATTCATGCGGAGGGCTATTCAGCGGCTGAGATGAAGCACGGGCCGATTGCGTTGATTGAGCCGAACACGCCGACGGTGTTCCTGGTGCCGCAGGATTCGATGTATGACAAGACGATGGCGAATCTGGCGATGATTCGCGCGCGCAAGGGGCCGATTATCGCGGTGGCCACGGAGGGTGACGAGCGGATCGCGACTGTGGCCGATGATGTGATTTATTTGCCGAAAACGACGGAAGCGGTTTATCCATTGCTGGCGAGCATCCCGCTGCAACTGTTTGCGTATTATATCGCGGTCGCGCGTGGTTGCGACGTGGACAAGCCGAGAAACCTGGCGAAGAGCGTTACGGTGGAGTAGCGATTGCTTTATTTCTGTAGGCGGATGTGGTTGGAAAATAAAGTCTGTAACCGCAAAATATAGTTTGTAACCGCTTTTTTCCCCAATTTTTGCGGATTAATTAGGGATCCATTGTCTGCATGCAAACAATTTGGTCCTCGATACAAAAAATTCAGTCACTCGTGCAAAGGACAAGGTCACTGCTACATGTTCAAAGCCGTGGAGCTCAACCGGCGCCCCTCGTTGTTGCATTGAACCTGCCGTTGCCCGGCGGCGCTACGTTGGAGACCCGAAACAGCTTGTCCAAAGAGCGCGGGCCTGGAGAGTTTCCGTCAGCCGCAACACACCGCATGGCATGGTCGCGCATTGGCAGTCCTGCGCCCGCTAGGCACGTCCGGCAAACTGACCTTGCGCGCCGAGGCCGACGGTCTTTCCGCCGGTGAAGTCACGGTTCGGATCAAGTAATCTCGCCATACGCCATGAAAACGGAACCTGCTCTCACTCTGCTGGCGGAATATTTCTTTGTTTAACAAGAATGGTTCGCGTCATGAAAACACTGACCACAAAGAACATGATTGTTCGAGGAGCCCTGGCTCCGGCCCTGTTTATCATTCTGGCACTGGCTCGCGCGCCAATGCTTGCCGCTGACGGGCCGATACCTTATGCGACGCTCCAGGTCATTTCCAACGGCGATTCGAACGCAGCCATCGCCGAGAAGGCGGCGAAGGTTTTACCGCGACCAAATCAATCGGAATGGATGCGGTTGGAGGCGACTTTTTTCCTGCACTTCGGGCCAAACTCATTTCACAACGTCGAATGGGGCAGCGGGCGCGAAGACCCGTCGCTGTTCAATCCCACGGCATTCGACGCCGACCAGTGGCTCCGAGAAATGAAAAATGCCGGCGGCAAATTGATCATCCTCGTCTGCAAGCACCATGACGGTTTGTGCCTGTGGCCTTCGCGCTACACGACGCATTCCGTCGCCGCGAGTCCGTGGCTCAACGGCAAAGGCAACGAGGTGCGTGCGGTTGCCGAGGCGGCAAAAAAATATGGATTGAAGCTGGGAGTTTATCTTTCGCCTGCCGACCTTTTTCAGTTGCGGACCAATCCAAAATTTCCCGGCGGTTACTACGGCGACGGGAGCAGCGATGTTCTCTCCGTCATTCCCACTGATCCGGCCAGTTTCAAAAGCGATCCGTCGAAAGGCCGCACGCCGCCGGCAGGCTTCACGAGTTACAATTATGTGGTTGACGACTACAACCGTTATTTCCTGAATCAACTTTACGAGTTGCTGACCGATTACGGTCCAGTCGCGGAAGTTTGGTTCGACGGTGCGAATCCTGACCGCAGTGTTCGCGAAACCTACGATTACAAGGCTTGGTATGATTTGATCCGCAAGCTGCAACCCGGCGCGGTCATCGCGTGCAAAGGCCCGGATGTGCGCTGGGTCGGCAACGAAAACGGCGTCGGGCGCGTCGCCGAATGGAGCGTCATTCCTTCGCCCGAGCCGCCGGAAATTTACGCGTGGCCGGATCAGAGCGGCCAGGACCTCGGCAGCCTCGCCAAGCTCAAGCCCGGCTCGTATCTCTCGTGGTATCCGGCTGAAGTCAACACGCCGATTCTTTACGGCTGGTTCTGGGCAGCGAACAAACGCGTGAAAAGCGCATCGCAGTTGGTTGATCTTTATTACAATTCCGTCGGACGCAACGCCAACATGCTGTTGAATCTTTCGCCGGACAATCGCGGCTTGATTCCCGGCAACCAAGTCGCCGCGTTGCGCCAAATGGCCGACGTGATCCGTGACACTTTTGCCGTCAATCTTGCGGCCGGCGGCAAACTCACTGCGGACAATTCCAATCCGGCCAATGCGCCTTCGCTCGCGATGGATGGAAACCCGGACAGTTGGTGGGAAGCCGAGTCGGGACGGACCAACGGCACGTTGACGCTCACGCTTCCATCTGCTGTGACCTTTGATGTGGTTTCGTTGCAGGAAGCTGTGGATCATCGCAGCCAGCGAATCGAATCTTACGCCATCGAAGTTTGGGACGGTTCGGCGTGGAACACTGTTGATGAAGAAAAAACGGTCGGACACAAACGTTTGCTGCGCCTGAAATCGCCCGTGACGGCAAGCCAGGTGCGTATTCGCATTAACGGTTCGCGACTCGAACCGACGCTGGCGGAAATCGGACTTTTCAAACAGGCCATTCTGGCGGCAGCGCCGCAAATTTCGGACCGCGACGCCAGCGGCGCGGTCACGCTCGCCAATGCGGACGGTTTGAAAATGGTTTATACGACAGACGGAAGCCCGCCGGAGGCAAATTCTCCGATTTACAATTCCGCACTGTCCCTGCCGCTGGGCGGGACAATTCAAGCGGCGTCGTTGACACCGCAAGGCCGGCTCGGCATGGTCGCGACCAAAACATTTGTCGGCCTGGTTCCGACAGGCTGGAAAGTTGCAGCCGTGGACAACCAGGATGGTTCCCCTGCCAGCAACGCGATTGACGGCGATGCCGGCACGATTTGGCAAACTTCCACGAACGCGCCGCTGCCGCAGAGTCTAACGATTGACCTTGGCTCCAGCCGGCGGATTAGGGGATTCACTTACTTGCCACGCCACGACGGCAGCCGCGACGGCATCGTGGACAATTACCGTTTTGAAACCAGTGCGAACGGACAAAATTGGACCACGAATATTGATTCGGGTCGCTTTGGAAATATCCGCAACAATCCAACACTCCAGGAAATTTCATTTGCTCCGGTCACGGCCCGGTTTTTCCGATTCACGGCTTTGCAGGAAGTCAGCGGCAAAAGCTGCGCCAGCGCTGCTGAAATTTCCGTGATTGCAACCGCGGCTCCGTAAAGCCGAACGATTCCAGTATGAAGTCACGTCAATGTGCGGTGAAAGCACCAATAGCGCGCAAGTCAGCGCAACGACCTTCGCGCCAAACACACCACCGATATTGGCGCCTATTACCGATCAAATAATCGGTGCTGGAATGACGCTTAACCTCACGAACACTGCGACGGATGCCGATGTGCCAGCACAAACTCTTACGTTCAGCCTAGCGATCGCGCCAACAAACGCCACGATAGACGCCAGCAGCGGCGTGCTGTCCTGGCGGCCTTTGGTCGCTCAGGCGAATACAACGAATCCATTTACGGTTGTTGTGACCGACAACGGCACGCCAAATTTGAGCGCGACGCAGAGTTTCCTGGTAACCGTCAATCCATTGGCTCGGCCCCAGCTGTCGTCAATGCTATTGTCCGGCGGGCAGTTGGTGCTGCAAGTCAGCGGCGACAACGGGCCGGATTATCAAATCCAGGCATCGACCAATCTCACAGACTGGAACGCTGTCTTTACTTCCGATTCGCCGGCAATGCCCTTTGCCTGGACTAACAGCACTGATGACGCGCAGATGAACTTCTTCCGAGTGCAGGCTAGACCATGATTTCCTCCCTAGCGCCTTGGCGTCTTCCCGCATCTGGAAGCGAACGGAAAACTGATGCCGCTCGCCCCAGTTTTGGACGAACGATTCCGCCAATGAATTGTTGAATTGATCAATTCACCTTGGTGCAAAACGACGCGGTTAAAGTCATTGCCTTCATTCGGAAAGTCATGCTTAAAACGAAAGAAGTTTTCGGGCTTCGGCGTCCGAGGTGGTTTCTGTGCGGCGATAGATGGAGTACACGGTCGTAAACTCCAATTGGCTGCCAACGGACAGTTTCGTCAGTGGCCCCATCATTTCCAATTCAAAATAGGCATCCGCGCCACTGGCAGTATAAACCTCCGTGCTGCAATTACCGTCTGGATAATTCGCAAGGCCGATTCGAGAGGCATCCATCCGCAACGAGAGGCGCGGCCCAACCAAGACCAACGTACCGTTATCAAAACCTAATTTGTGGTAGGCGCGTGGATCGCGGCCGAAGGAAACCAACCCGTTGGTATTGGCGAACGATGCGGGAAGTGACGCTGTATATATCGAACTTCCGTTGGTCGTGTAACCGCTTGGAAAAATAGAGGAGGCCGGCACGGGCGAATAACATCGTGATTCGCCGGTCACCGTAGCCTGGCAATCAATCCATGCTCCCAGCTCCTTGTCTATCCGGGCCGTTGCGGAGGTTCGTTCAAAGACGGTCTTGACGAGCATTACCGATAGATTGGATACCAGCCCAATACTTCTTGTAACGCGGATGCCGTAACTTTGATCCACCGGACCGGTCATGGTGACGATACCGTTCGTGCAAGACGCAACATACATGCTCCCGTCAAAGCCCCGCGGGGGCGGCCAATTCCAATCTGCCTGAGGGGAAGGCCACGCCTTGTCTCCCCCAAAGTTTCTATAGAATCCCGATGCGGATCGCCCGAAGAGACCAGCATTCTCCCAAAAGACGCCATTGGTATCACCGACAAATCGGAATTGCTGTACCCGGCCGATGGACGGGACAACTATGACTTCAACGACTCCGTTGTTTAGCGAAACGGCGTTGGACCAGGAATGATAATTGGTGACTATCGCGGCATCCGGACTCCGGCACAATAATGGGAATAGCTTTGCCGTGTCGTCAAATCCAGGTCCCACTGCTTGCGGCGAGCCCGATTGACCTTGAGCCGGCATCGCGGCAAGGGCAATGATAATCGCCAGTCCACCGGCCCAAAGCGGTGCTACTGTCAATTCTCGTCGCTTCGCAACCATAAGCTTCAATATTCGGGGTGTCATCGCGCTTAAGAATATCTCTGACCTCCGACAAACGTCATAGGTCATATGTCATACTTCAAAATCATCGCGTCCGCGAAAGCAATGTGCAAACGTTCAGATGAACGCCATCCCGGCAGTCTTTAGACGATGAAAAATCAACTTTTCGTCAGCGTGATCGCCTTTGCGATTTCAACCGTAGTCGTTTACTGCCAGGAGACCGGTGGCGCGGCTGCTGGCGCGAAAACGCCTCTCGTAGGACTCAACAACGCGTTCGCCGGAAAATTTCTTATCGGCACGGCGGGTGACGTTCCTCGCGGCTACTCGGAGTCCGAGTTGGCCAACATAAAGGCCAATTATAATATCATCACCCCGGAGAACTCCATGAAGCCTCAGCCAACGCATCCGGAGGAGGACAGGTATAATTGGGCGACTCCTGACGCGATGGTCCAGTGGTGCGCATCCAATCACATCAAGGTCTGGGGGCACACGTTGGCCTGGCACGCGCAAACCGCGAGATGGTTTTTCCAGGGGACCAACGGCGAGCCCGTCACCCGCGAAGTAGCCATGGAACGGTTGAAGAACCACATCCTCACAGAAGTGGGCCGCTACAAGGGTCGCGTCTATGGATGGGATGTCGTCAATGAGGCGATCAACGACAGCGGCGGCGGCACAACGGAGAATCTCCGCAATTCCAGTTGGCTCAGGGCGATCGGACCCGACTACATAACCATGGCGTTCAAATGGGCGCACGAAGCCGATCCGCAAGCGCTTCTTTTTTACAATGATTACAACATTGACTCAGACACCAACCTTGACCTGGGCTCCGCCCAATATACAGGCAAGCACGCCAGTTCCATGCTGCTGCTCAAGCGCCTCCTCAAGGATGGCGCGCCCATCAACGGCGTCGGTATCCAAGGGCACTGGCATCTTTACACCAGCACTCCCGATGTCGAGAAGGCGATTGCGGACTACGCATCTTTGGGGCTGAAGGTCAGCATCAGCGAACTTGATGTAACGGCCACAGGATCCAATAGCGGTGCATTCCCCGGCGGTGGCGGTGGCGGTGAACCCATTTCCGCCGAGGCCTTCCAGCAGCAAGCTCGGGTTTACGCCAAATTGTTTGACGTTTTCAATCGCCATGCCAACGCGATGTCGCGCGTGACCTTCTGGGGCATCAGCGATCGCCGCTCGTGGCGTTCCGGCCAAAGGCCGTTGGTGTTCGACGCCCAATTGCAGCCTAAACCGGCACTATTCGCGATCTTGGACGTCGCTCAAGGCAAATATGCGCCGAAACAGTGAGAGTTCGCCACGTTGCGAAGACTGCCAGTCGTCATTTTTCAGTGGCTGCGGGGAAAAATTCCAAACACTGAAGGCGCGCCGATGAATTTCTTCCGAGCGCAGGCTGGACCATGATTTCTTCCCAGGCGCCTTGGCGCCTTCCCGCATCTGGAAACGAACAGAAGACTGACGCCGCTCGCTTCGGATTTTTGGACGAACGATTCCGCTAATGAATCGTTGAATTGATCAATTCACCCTGGTGGACAATTCCTTAAATAGAGCGGGGTTATATTCTTCAAGACCCGTTATGCCATAGAGGTGATTCGCCGAAATCCACGGTAGCCAGAACCGGTGGCCACTCGTTCCCCGCCCGGCACCACCCGGCCCCATGCGCCACCCTTCCTGCTGCCACCCAATGCCTCGCATGTCATACTGGCGGCCGGGAAGGGCAACCATGGACTTCGTGTCGTGCAACAGAATGCGGGCAACCTCGAGATAATGCTGGTCCTTTGTGTAGTTATACAGCTTTGCGTAAGAAGGCACCGCCCAATCCAGATACTCATCCACGCTGCCGGCAACGCGCGCGGTTATCCCCTGCACGCCGATTGTCGGCACGCCCTTTTTCCAATGAAGTTGCGCATCTTCTGCGTCAATCGGCATGGGCAGGTTCCAAATCCATATCCAACTTTCCGCGAAATCGGCCGCTACTTTGGCACGGTCCAGCCATTTCTGGTCTTTTGTGGCGTCGTAGAGGCTCAGGTAACATTCCATGCTCAACATGCCGGCCTCTTTGTCCGTGATGTTGGGATTATCACTGGCACCCCCAACGAAGAGTCCGCGGCTTCCCCAGTTGGTCCAAACGTAATCGGCCGCCCGAATGGCGGCCTGCTGGTATTTCGGATCACCTGTCTCTTCGCTCATGATCACGAGCAGGGGCACCGGACAATAACTCGTGGTTCCGGTCGGCTCGGCGACCTCGTTGCTTCCGGGTTTCCACCGCCTTGGGAAAGAACCATCCCCCCGCTGCTGCAGGATCAACCAATCTACATACGACTTGACCCAGTTGAACCATTCCGGATGTTGCCGACCAAGGGCGCGCTCGCGTCGATAGGCTCGCATTAACACGCGCATGTCTTCGGTCGCATTGCGCAACCAAGGTGCGAGCCAGATATGGTCCCATGGTTTCCCGGTCGCGAGATCGTAGCCGGTTGCTTGAAGCGGCACGGTCGGTAACGCGCGGATCATCGACGAAATAATGGCCAGGCCGGTCTCGCGCATTTTCCTTCCACGTTCCGTGTGGTCGCGATCGCCTTCCCGCAGCAACTGGTCCGCGCATTCGATGTTCTTGCTTACGAAACCCATCGCGGCAATGGTCCAGTTCCATTGCGGCTGGTTTGTCTCCAGTGTGTAGATGGCAAACGGAATAGCCGTCCGCCCGTCAATGGTCGCGGCTTGCGCTTCCAGATGATCAATCAAAACACGCCGCACTTCGTCCACGTCAATATAAGTGACGCCAGGCTTTAACGTATTCCATGCCCACCGCCACGTATTCCGCGTCACGTCGTGGAATGACTCGTTCTCTCCGAAACGAAAGTTCACCGTGTAATGGTGCGCCACTCCCTGGCTGATCGGATGATACCGGCGAATCCATGTGGGCGCCGCCGGAGCGTTACTGCCAGCCGCGTAGAGACTCGCCGTGCCCGGAAAACGGAATCCAAACTCGATGGGGCCGTCGTTCGTCTGCCAGGCGCCTAGCGCACCAAACTGGAATCGCTCATCGATCATTACTGCTTTGGAAAGCTTCGTCTCCTCCTCGGTTGTGTCCCCGCACGGCGAAGAATCCAGCACGGCCACTGACGAACCATTGGTGAACGAGAGCGCGAACAGGGGTGCGGGCAGAATATCTTCACGCAACAAAAAGCGCCGTGCCCTGTAATTTAGCGTGCCGCCTGGCGAACGGTCGCCATCATAGGTCGGATCGCCGTACAGCGCACCCGGCGCGAGGCAATTCACGTTGGACCAAATGATGGAAGGATCCACAGCCAACACCACCGCCGAATCAAAACCTCCCGGTGCATTGCCAATCACTTTCACGTTGCGGCGCATGGCAACTACCGCTCCGCTCAGAGTCCAATGGTCCTGCACTTGAAAAACAACCTTGTCGCCGTATGCAAGCTCAGCCCGAGCTTCTAACCCATCCGCGGATTTCTCCACATTAGTGTATCCTGCCCGCAGTTCGCGAACGTCGGTATCCGCGCGAAAAATTTCAAGTTGCGCCGGTTCGGGTTGCCGGATCGCCGGGGTCGACCCCCCCACAATTTCGAGGCCCCACGCACCTCCCGCGCTGCGCGTGAAAGTGATCGTTGCGCCGGTTCGCAATCGCCCTAACTCCACGCGATTTGCTTCTTGTGCGGGCAATGGCAGAGTCGCCAGACATACCGCCAGAAACACGCACTTTGTGAACTGTATTTCACTTACGCTTTTACGGTTCATCTTCATTTCAAATCATTTCACATTGATCCTCGTTTTCGCCGAGGTGAGTCCTTCGGACGAGGCTGTCAGGGTGATGACGCTCCGCTCGCCGCGTTTGGCTTTGACAATGGCCAGAGCCAGACCGTTGAATGCTTTGCGGTCTGTGTCTTGAAAGGATGATAAATCCGTGGCGTCGCCGTTGTCCGTGGCGATGATCTCGCCTGTGCCAATGGCACTGAAATGGATAAGATTTTTCGCTATCGGAACTGTGATTCCGGCTTTGTCAACCACCCTCAGCTTCACAAATGTAATGTCATGGCCGTCTGCGGCGATCGTCTCGCGGTCCGGCTGGAGCTCAAGCCGCTTGGCATCGCTGGCGGTTTTCACAACGTCCGTTGCCCATTTCCTGCCATTCTTGTAAGCGACGACCTTGAGTTCACCGGGTTGATAAACGACATCGTCCCAGCGGATCCGATACGCCGGCTGGTGGTCCAACCGCGCATCGTTCGGCGTTTCAAAAAGCTTCTTTTTTCGGCCGAGCGATTTGCCGTTCAAGAATAATTCCGCTTCATCGCCGGAGGT
>Ga0070731_10004907_pt1 | contig 11241 bp, 11 predicted proteins | sample Coa_R1_2_FD_66448 | JGI IMG/M metagenome (GOLD analysis project Ga0070731, IMG submission 66448) | Surface soil microbial communities from Centralia Pennsylvania, which are recovering from an underground coalmine fire - Coalmine... | ecosystem: Environmental > Terrestrial > Soil > Unclassified ... | reverse complement strand
ACTCCGAGCGGGTCACCGGGCGGCCGACTGAGCAGCGCATTCAGCTCTGCCCGAGCGCCGTCGATCGCGAGCGTCTGCGTCGTGACGCGGTTGACGAAATGCGTGAGCTCGACCTGCGCCCGCAGCACGTCCGACTGGGCGACTTCACCGACCCCGTACTTCTGCTCCGCGACGTGCGCGAAGCGCTCCACCAACCCCCGCTCGCGACTGTAGACGTCCAGCAGCTCGTGGGCGGCCCAGAGGTCGTAGTAGGCGCGCTTGACGGCCGCCAGGACGTCGAGCTCGACGCCGGAGCTCTCGGAATGCGCCACGTCGGCCTCGCGGCTTGCAACGTCGCCCGCCAGAGCCCGCTTTCCGGGAAACGGGACCTTCTGTGACAGGCGAACGATGTTGTTGTCCGCGCGGTCGACGCGTACGGGATTCGGCGCGTTCCATACTTCGTAGCTGAACGTCGGATCGTCCAGCGCCCGGACGCGGCTAGGGATCGCGGCGGCGGCCGTGGCGCGTTCCCGGGCTGCGCGGATTTCCGGGTTTCTCTCGCGAGCCTGCTCCAGGGCGTCGGCGAGCCGTAAGCGGCTCGCCGGAGCCTCCGCGCACGAAAGGCTGGCCGTCCCGAGCAGGGCAACCGTGAGGACGATTCGCATGGCGACTCCTTCTGGCGTGCCGTACTGCACGCCGTCCGTCAGCGAACCGGTTCCTGCTCTTGGAGCAGCTCGTCTATCTCGGTGGGATCGACGGACTTCCCACGTTCCAGCCGGTCGATGAGATCCGAGATCCGTTGGCGCTTCATGAGCAGCAGGTGTTGCGCGCCACCCTTCGTCTGGCTGGCCTGCAGCTGGGCGTGCTCCTTTGCTACGCGAAGCTCGTCAACCGAGGATGTCCTCTCGAGCGCATGGACGGTGCCGCCGGCGACGAGCAGAGCGAGCGCCGTAAGGGAAATTGAAATTATTGAACGCATTGGTCTCTCCTTTCCGAGGGTCGATGTTCCTCGTGCCCGCCCGAGCACGCGCGTCTGCACGACGCCGCGATACGCGGACGGAAGCCACCTTGGACGGAGAGACGATTAGATTCGGAGGGACCGAGTGAGCAGGAACAGTGGTGCGGCGCGCGCCGTCGCGGGGACCGGTGCTAGCGATGCAACCCTCTGCGCGTCGAGCTTCGCGGGTACATTCGCGCTGATGAGCGGCGTCTGGACCGGATGCCTGTCGTCTGAGGACTTGGTCTGCGGCGAGGTGGTAAGCTCACTCCCCGCGTCCGGAACGCCGCAACAGCGCGCCGCCGCGGAGGCGGACTTCGCATGGTCGCATCGCGTGGAGCAGCAGTGGAGCGCCCGGAGAACCCCCGTGCTCCGCGTCGGAGCGCCATATGCCACCTGGACGCCGAACGTCACGACCAGGAGCAGGGTAGACGCCACGCACCGCTTTGCGGCCACGAAGCCATTAGATGACCCATACCCGGACGGGATTCAACCAGTCCCGACCCCCCTGACTTGGGATGAGAGTGGTCTCGCACGACGCAGGGCGCTAAGACGGCGTCATGGAGCGCCGCGACGTCGTCATCGTCGGCTCCGGCCCCGCCGGGTCGGCGACCGCGCTCCGGCTGGCGCAACTCGATCCCGCGCTCGCCGGCCGTGCCCTGCTCCTCGAGAAGGGCGCCCATCCGCGCGACAAGACGTGCGCCGGCGGGGTGATCCCGAAGGCGAGCCGGCTGCTCGCGGCGCTCGGGGTCGGGCTCCGCGTTCCGCAGGCGCGCGTCGACGACGCTGCGGTTGCGACGCCCGTCGGACCCGTGTCGGTGCGCAGCGACGACGTCTGCCGCGTGGTCCGGCGCCGCGAGTTCGACGCGTCGCTCGCGTGGACGGCGCGCGACCGCGGCGTCGAGCTGCGGGAGAACGAGCGCGTCGTCCGGATCGCGCGCGACGGTGCCGGCGTGCGCGTCGAGACCGAGCATCGCGTCTACTGGACGCCGGTGGTCGTCGGCGCGGACGGCAGCGGCAGCGCCGTGCGGCGCGCGCTCGTCGGCGACGGGGCGGCGCCGGTGGCGCGCGCGATCATGTGCGACGTGCCGGTCGGCGATACGGCGTGGACTGGCTTCGGCGAGCGGCGCTACGAGTTCGACTTCACGTCCTGCGCGACGGGGCTGCGCGGCTACCGCTGGGCGTTTCCGTGTCTCGTCGACGGCGTGCCACACGCGAACGTCGGTGTGTACGCGCTGCCCCCGGTGGACGGGGCGCGCGTCCACGCCGAGCTCGTGACCGAGCTCGCGCGCCTCGGCGTGCGCGCAACCTATCCCTGGAAGGCGTTCCCGATCCGGACGTACGCGCGTGGGAGCGTCGTTGCCGTGCCGCACGCGCTGCTCGTCGGGGACGCGGCGGGCGCCGACGCGCTCATGGGCGAGGGCATCTCGTTCGCGCTCGAGTACGGGATCGCGGCCGCCGAGGCGATCGTCGCCGCGCATGCGACGGGAAACTGGAGCTTCGCCGGCTACGCGCGCGCCGTCGAGACCGGCGGGCTCGGGCGGAAGCTCCGCCGGCTCGCGCTCGCGGCGCACCTGTTCTACGGACCGCACCACCGCTTCTGGTTCGGCGTCGCCGGCGCGAGCACGCGCGCGCAGGCGATCGGACTCGCCTGGTACAACGGCACCGGCGGCTGGGACGAGCGCGGGGCGCTCGCGGCGCTCGGGGCGCTGCTGCGGCCGCGGGCGACTGTCTGATGCCGATTCGCGCCGGCATGAGCGCGTCGGACGTGAACGCGGCGATCGCGGGGACGTTCCCCGCGCTGCTCGGCATCAGGTACGTCGGGGTCGGCCAGGGACGCGCCGTCGCGACGCTCGACGTCCGCGCCGATCTCATGGCGCCCACGAACGGGCTACTCCACGGCGGCGCACTCGTCACCCTCGCGGACAGCGCGTGCGGCGTCGGCGCGGCGCTGAGCCTACCGGACGGCGCGCGCGGGCATGCGACGGTCGAGCTGAAGACGAACTTCCTCGCGCCGACGCGCGGCGGTCGACTCCGCTGCGAAGCGCGACTCGTGCACGGCGGGCGCTCGACGCAGGTGTGGGACGCGACGGTGATCGACGAGCAGAGCGGCAAGCCGGTCGCGGTCTTCCGCTGCACGCAGCTCGTGTTTGGCGACTGAGCTGGAAAGGCATGGTCTCGGCGTAAGGACGTGTCTCGACCATCAGTAGCCTCACGGGCGTGGCGTTCAGCGCCATCGCGGTCATCATCGTAGGTCCCCCAGCTGTTGCGCTGGTCGTAGGCGTTTCCTCGCGACAGTCGCGGGCGACGCGGCACCGGCGCCAAATGGCGTCATCTTGACAAGCAAGCTAGCACGGTGTAATATCTGCCCGTTTCAAGTGGCATCGACGCCGCGACAACTTGAACTCCCGTCGCCGCCGACGTGGGGCGGTCGCAGGGCGGGGGCGGGACGTAAGCCGTCACCGGGCCGCCGCTGCGTACCTCACCGACGTCGGCCGATGCACGACCGGCGTTGTCCCGTCCACGTCACGCTCCGTGCCCGAGGCGGTCTCCCGTCGCTTCGCCGCGAGGATGTGTTCGGGGCCATGTCGCGAGCGCTCCGCGCTGCTTCGAACGCGCGCTTCCGGGTGCTTCACTACAGCGTACAGTCCGATCACGTCCACGTCTTGGTCGAGTCCGATGACGTGACCGTTGCGCGCGGTGTCCAGGGACTCGCGATCCGCATCGCTAAGGCGGTGAATCGAATCCTCGGACGCCGCGGCAAACTGTGGGGTGATGGATACCACTCGCGGATCCTACGTACGCCGCGCGAAGTCCGGCATGCGCTCGTCTACGTGCTGCAGAACTGGCAAAAACATCTGCGCGCCGTCCGCGGTATGGACCCTCGGTCGTCCGCACGCTGGTTCAAACGGTTGGCGTATTCCGCTCCGGGTACCAATCGGGCCATCGCCTGTCCGCGCGGCACGCACATGGCTCGCCAGCGTCGGGTGGCGGCGGCACGGTCTGCTCGATCTGAATGAGGTGCCGCGTCGGTGACGCGGCCGGTAGTGTCCTAATCAATTAGGACAGCACCACGCGGCCAAGCGCTTTGACAGCCCGCCCGTCGCTTTGCTACCCGACGGCTCGGGGATGGGAGCAGAGGGGCGCCGTCCGAGGAAGCGCCGTCGCGGGCCGGCCACCGCCGGCGCGCACCTGGAGACGCTGCTCTGGCGCGTCGGCATCAAGCACGTCGCCGGCGTCGACGAGGTCGGGATGGGGCCGCTCGCGGGTCCGGTGGTCGCGGCCGCGGTCGTCTTCCCGGTCGGGTTCAAGCTCGACGGTATCTGCGACTCGAAGGTGCTGCGCGCCCCCGTGCGCGAGCGGCTCGACGTCGAGATCCGCCGCCGCGCCGTCTCGGTCGGCGTCGCCGTCATCGAGCCGGAGGAGATCGACCGGGTCAACATCTACCAGGCAGGGTTGTGCGCCCTTCGACGAGCCGTCGAGGCGCTGACGGTCGTGCCCGGGTTCGTCCTCGTCGACGGGCGTGAGATACCGGGGCTGCCGATGCCGCAGAGCGCCTATCCGAAGGGGGACTCGTTCGTGTGCTCCGTCGCCGCGGCGTCGATCGTCGCCAAGGTCCATCGCGACGCGATCATGCGGGAGCTCGACGGTCAGTACCCGGGCTATGGCTTCGGCCGTCACATGGGCTACTCGACGCGCGCGCACTTCGCGGCCATCCGCGAGTTCGGCCCGTCGCCGGTGCACCGGCGCTCGTTCGCTCCGGTGCGCGCCGCCGCCCGCGGCGAGACGAATCCCCAGCTACTGCTCGATCCTATCCTCGCCGCCGAGTGACGAAAGACGTCGCGGCGCGGTGCTTTTCCTCGCGCCGCGAACGCTTATAATCGACGGCGTACCCATGGATGCGACGCTGCTCCTCGACCTCTACCGCCAGATGTGTCTCTGCCGCCGGTTCGAGGAGGCCGCGGCCAAGGCCTACTCGCAGGGGAAGATCAGCGGCTTCCTGCACCTCTACATCGGGCAGGAGGCGGTCGCGGTGGGCGCCATCTCCGCCGCGGAGCCCACCGACTACATCGTCGCGACCTACCGCGAGCACGCGCACTACCTCGCCCGCACCGGCGACGCCCGCGCCGCGATGGCCGAGCTCTACGGCAAGGCGACGGGCTGCAGCGGGGGGCGCGGTGGCTCGATGCACCTCTTCGACGCGGCGAAGCGGATGTTCGGCGGATGGGCCATCGTCGGCGGTCACGTGCCGATCGCGGCGGGCGTCGCTTTCGCCAGCAAGTACCGGAACGAGCCCGACGTCACGCTCTGCTTCTTCGGCGACGGCACGGCCAACATGGGCGCCTTCCACGAGGGGCTCGCGCTCGCCGGCGTCTGGAAGCTGCCCGTTGTCTTCATCTGCGAGAACAACCAGTACGCGATGGGGACGCCCCTCTACCGCACGCTCTCCGTCGAGGACGTCGCCGTCCGCGCGCGCGGCTATCCCATGGAAGCCGAGATCGTGAACGGCGACGATGTGCTCGAGATGCGCGACGTCACCCGCCACGCGATCAACCGCGCGCGCAAGGAGCACCTCCCGTTCTTCATCGAGGCGAAGACCTACCGCTTCCGCGGCCACTCCGTCGCCGATCCGGCGAAGTATCGGACGAAGGAAGAGGTCCAGAAGTGGATGGAGCGCGACCCGATCGGCACGCTCGCGCAGCGCATCCGCACGCTCGGGATCGCAAACGACGAGCAGCTGAAGGCGCTCGACGAGGAGACGAAGGCGCAGGTGCAGGACGCCGTCCGCTTCGCCGAGGAGTCGCCCCTTCCGGCGCCGGAGACCGTCTACGAGTACGTCTATGCCTGAGACCCGTACGCTCAGCTTCCGCGAAGCGCTCCGCGAGGCAATGGTCGAGGAGATGGAGCGCGACGAGTCGATCTTCCTCATGGGTGAGGAGGTCGGCCACTACAACGGCGCCTACAAGGTCTCCGAGGGGATGCTGGCGCGCTTCGGCGAGAAGCGGGTGATCGACACGCCGATCGCCGAGACCGGCTTCGCGGGCGTCGGGATCGGTGCCGCGATGGCGGGGCTGCGGCCGATCGTCGAGTTCATGACCTGGAACTTCGCGCTCACCGCGGCCGACCAGCTCATCAACAACGCCGCGAAGCTCCGCTACATGTCGGACGGGCAGTTCAAGCTGCCGATCGTGTTCCGCGGCCCGGGCGGGGGGGCGCACGCGCTCGCGGCGCAGCACTCGCAGGCGCTCGAGTCGCTCTGGGCGCACGTCCCCGGGCTGAAGGTCGTGATCCCGGCCACGCCGGCGGACGCTAAGGGCCTCCTCAAGGCTGCGATCCGCGACGACGACCCGGTCGTCTTCGTCGAGAGCGAGGTCATGTACTCGCTCAAGGGCGAGGTGCCGGCGGGCGAGCACGTCGTGCCGCTCGGGGTCGCCGACGTGAAGCGGCCGGGCCGCGACGTAACGCTCGTCACCTGGTCGAAGATGGTGCACGCGACGCTCAAGGCGGCGGAGCAGCTCGCGGGCGAGGGGATCGAGGCGGAGGTGCTCGACCTGCGCACGATCCGCCCGATGGACGAGGACGCCGTGCTCGCGTCGGTGCGGAAGACGCATCGCTGCGTCGTCGTCCAGGAGGGGTGGCCGTTCGCCGGCGTCGCGGCCGAGATCATCACGCTCGTCGCGCGCGAGGCGTTCGACGAGCTCGACGCGCCGCCGGAGCGGGTCACGAACCTCGACGTGCCGATGCCGTACGCGCGCAACCTCGAGGACCTCGTGCTGCCCTCGCCGGAGCGAATCCTCACCGGCGTCCGGCGCGTCCTCGGCCGGGACGCGGAGAGCCCGCGTCCGGCGGTCGTGGCGCGGCGGCGATAGCGCGACCGCGGGGGGCACGGATGCCGGTCGACGTGACGATGCCGAAGCTCTCCGACACGATGGAGGAGGGCAAGATCCTGAAGTGGCTGAAGCACCCCGGCGACAAGGTCGCGATCGGCGAGGTCATCGCCGAGGTCGAGACCGACAAGGCCAACATGGAGCTCGAGGCCTACGACGAGGGCGTGCTCTCCGAGGTGCGCGTGCAGGAGGGACAGTCGGCGCCCGTCGGCGCGGTGATCGCTGTCCTCGGCGACGGCGGCGCGACATCGAAGGCGCCCGAGCCGGCGAAATCGGAGAAGGCGGCGCCGCCGCCGAAGCCGGCCGCCGAGCCGGCGGCGAAGCCGCAGGCCGCGCCGCCGAAGCCCGAGCCGCGGCGGCCCACGCTCGTGCGCAAGGAACAGCCCGAGCCGCGCGAGGAGGAGCACGTGAAGGCGTCGCCACTCGCGCGCAAGATCGCGCGCGAGCACGGCCTCGATCTGCGCGCCGTTCAAGGGACCGGACCGGGCGGCCGCATCGTCGAGAAGGACGTCGAGCAGGCGCTCGGCGGGAAGGGGGAGCCGGAGGCGCGGCCCGAGACCCCGTCGCGCCCGATCGCGGTTCCGGCGGGCGGACGGGTCGAGCTCTCCCGCATCCGGCGCACGACCGCCAAGCGGATGGGGGAGGCGAAGCGCGAGATACCGCACTTCTACGCCTCGGCCGAGATCGCGATGGACGAGGCGGTCAGGCTGAAGGAGGCGCTCGCCGCCCTCGGCGGGGAATACGAGCACCTCACCTACACCCATCTCCTCGTGAAAGCGGTCGGCCTCGCGCTCCGGCGCGTGCCGGAGGTGAACGGGTCGTACGACGGCGATGCCATGATCCTCCACGAGGCGGTGAACGTCGGCGTCGCGACCGCGGTCGACGACGGGCTCGTCGTCCCCGTGGTCCGCAACGCCGACCGGGAGCCGCTGGCGGCGATCGTCCGCATCGCGCGCGGTCTCCTCGAGCGCGCACGCAGCGGCCACTTCGGCGCCGAGGATCTTTCCGGCGGTACGTTCACGCTCTCGAACCTCGGCATGCTGCCGGTGAGCGAGTTCGCGGCGGTGATCAACCCGCCGCAGGCGGCGATCCTGGCCATCGGCGCGATCCGCGAGGTACCCGTCGTCCGCGATGGGGAGGTCGTCCCCGGCCGCATGATGACCGCGACGCTGTCGTGCGACCATCGCGTGGTCGACGGCATGCTCGCCGGCCGCTTCCTGCGCGAGCTGAAGACACTGCTCGAGAACCCGCTCGCACTCGTCCTGTGACATACGACCTGGTCGTCGTCGGCGCGGGACCGGGCGGCTACGTCGCCGCGATCCGGGCGGCGCAGCTCGGTCTCCGCACGGCGGTCGTCGAGCGCGACCGCCCCGGTGGCGTGTGCGGGAACTGGGGCTGCATCCCGTCGAAGGCGATCCTCTCCGATGCGGCGCTGTTCGCCGAGATGAAGATCGCGTCCAAGCGCGGTCTCCTCGCCGACAACGTGCGCGTCGACTACGCCCGGGTCATCGCGCGGAGCCGCGAGGTCGCCGACCAGCAGGCGAAGGGGGTCGAGTTCCTCTTCAAGAAGAACGGGATCACCTACCGCGAAGGGGTCGCGCGGCTCGTCCGTGGCGGCGTCGTGGTCGGGAACGAACGCCTCGAGGCGCGACACGTCCTGATCGCGACCGGCAGCCGGGAGCGCGCGCTGCCTGGGCTCACGGTCGACGGCGAGGTCGTCGTCACGAGCCGCGAGGCGCTCGAGGTGCCGCGACTCCCGCCGTCCGCCGTCGTGATCGGGGGAGGCGCCGTCGGCGTCGAGTTCGCGTATGTCTGGGCGACGTTCGGGACGCGCGTGACGGTCGTCGAGATGGCGGAGACCCTGCTGCCGGGGATGGATGTCGAGCTGGGGCGCGAGCTCGAGCGCGTGTTCAAGCGCCAGAGCATCGAGGTGCTGACCGGACATCGCTACGCGAGCTTCGCGCGCAGCGGCGAGGGCGGCAGGGTGACCGTCGAGGGCGCGGGCGGCGCGCGGCGGGACCTCGAGGCGGCGCGCGTACTCGTCGCCGTCGGTCGCGCGCCGCTGTCGGACGAGCTCGGCCTCGCGGAGCTCGGCATCCGTACCGAACACGGTTTCATCACGGTCGACGCCAACATGCGGACCGGCGTGGACGGCGTGTGCGCGATCGGCGACGTCGTCGGGCCGCTGCTGCTCGCCCACGCGGCGTCCGAGCAGGGGGTCGTCGCGGTCGAGACGATGGCCGGGAAGCGGCGGGACGGCGACGGCCTCGATCCCGCGAACGTGCCCGCGTGCATCTACTGCCAGCCCGAGGTTGCGGCCGTCGGGATGACCGAAGCCGAGGCGCGCGAGCAGGGACACGACGTCCGGGTCGGGAAATTCCCATTCCGATCCCTCGGCCGCGCGATGGCGGCCGGACACACCGACGGGTTCGTGAAGGTCGTGACCGACGGCCGCTACGGTGCGATTCTCGGGGTCCACATGATCGGCACCGGGGTCACGGACCTGATCGCCGAGGCAGGCCTCGCGCGCACCGTCGAGGCGACCGTCGAGGACGTCATCGCGACGGTCCACGCCCACCCGACGATGGCCGAGGGGTTCCGCGAAGCGGTCCTCGTCGCGGCGGGGCAGGCGGTGAACGTGTGAGCGGGCCGCTCGAGGTCGGGCTGCTCGGGAAGGTCGAGTACGCGCATGCGCTCGCGCTGCAGGAGGAGCTGGTCACGCGCCGGCTCGCCGGCGGCCCGGACGTCCTTCTCCTCCTCGAGCATCCGCCGGTGTACACGCTCGGCCGCGGCGCGGATCCGCGCTACCTCGGGACCGCGGGCGCCGATGTCCTGGTCGTGCGCGTGAGCCGGGGTGGCGAGGTCACGTACCACGGCCCCGGCCAGCTCGTCGGCTATCCGATCCTCGACCTGCGCAACCACCGGCTCGACGTGCGCTGGTACGTCGGCATGCTCGAGGCGGTCCTCGTCCGGGTCCTCGACGACCTCGGCGTCCGTGCCGGGACGCGACCGGGCCTCCGTGGCGTCTGGGTCGGCGACCGGAAGATCGCTTCGATCGGCGTCGCGCTCCGGCGCTGGGTCACCTGGCACGGGTTCGCGCTCAACGTCGGCGCCGACCTGGGCGGCTTCGCCCGGATCACGCCGTGCGGGATCGCCGACGTGCAGATGACGTCGGTCGTGCGCGAGGGCGGGACCGACGACGTAGGATTCGTGGCTCGAGCGGTCCTTCGCCGGTTCAGCGAGGCCTTCGGTCACACCGCCACCGTACCGCTCGCCATCGATCCGATCGCAGCGGAGTTGTCCGCGTGAGCGTCGCGGTCGCGCGCCGGCATCCCGACTGGCTCAAGGTCCGGGCCCCCGGGGGAGCGGGGTTCGCGGAGACCTCCGCGACGGTCCGGGAGCTCGGCCTTCACACCGTATGCCAGGAGGCACGCTGCCCGAACGTCGGGGAGTGCTGGGGGCACCGGACGGCGACCTTCATGCTCCTCGGCGACGTCTGCACCCGGAACTGCGGCTTCTGTGCCGTCGCGCACGGCCGGCCGCGGACCGTCGACGCCGACGAGCCGCGCCGGGTCGCCGAGGGTGTCGCCCGGCTCGGGCTCCGGCACGTGGTGGTGACTTCGGTCGACCGGGACGATCTGCCCGACGGCGGGGCGGCACACTTCGCGGCCACGGCCCGTGCCATCAAGGCCATGCTCCCGGGGTGCCGGATCGAGGTCCTCGTTCCCGATTTCAAAGGGCGCTCGGCGTCGGTGGTCGAGGTCGCCCAGGCCCCCATCGACGTCTTCAACCACAACCTCGAGACCGTCCCGCGCCTCTACCCCCGCGTGCGAGCCGGAGCGCGGTACGGCCGGTCGCTCGACGTCCTGCGGGAGGCGAAGGCGACCCGGGCCGGGTTCCTCACGAAGGCGGGGTTGATGCTCGGCCTCGGAGAGCAGGAAACGGAATTAATGAGAGTTTTCGAAGCTTTGCGCGCGGTCGGCTGCGACGTCCTGACGCTCGGTCAGTACCTCCGCCCGTCCGTGGAGCACCTCCCGGTGGAGCGGTACGTGCATCCCGACGAGTTCGCCGCGCTCCGCGAACGCGCCCTCGGATTCGGGTTCCGGCACGTCGAGGCCGGCCCTCTGGTCCGCAGCTCGTACCACGCTTGGACGCACGTCCCTCCCTGCTAAAAACTTCTAAAAGTAGCGACTTTAGGGCGGCCCAAATATTGCCAGGGCCGGTCTTTTGCATTAGCGTGCCACCGTTCGTTGTGGGGTTCTGGGGCGGTGGTGGAGGAAGGAGGCGCGACAGAGATGCTGAAGCTGTACGATTATCCGGATTGCCCATTTTGCCAGAAGGTTCGGGTCGTGCTCGCGGAGAAGGATCTCGAGTACG
>Ga0070731_10004906_pt1 | contig 11243 bp, 10 predicted proteins | sample Coa_R1_2_FD_66448 | JGI IMG/M metagenome (GOLD analysis project Ga0070731, IMG submission 66448) | Surface soil microbial communities from Centralia Pennsylvania, which are recovering from an underground coalmine fire - Coalmine... | ecosystem: Environmental > Terrestrial > Soil > Unclassified ... | reverse complement strand
GTCGCGCCGTGGATGCCGTCGCGGCCGGTGCGGCCGCCGACGACGACCGCCAGGTCGCCTTTGTTCGCGCCCTTGAAGGACATCGATTTCGGCAGGATTCCCACCGTGCCGCAGAAGACCAGCGGGTTGCCCGTATAGCGCTCGTCGAAGAACACCGCGCCGTTCACGGTCGGGATGCCCATGCGGTTGCCGTAGTCGCGGACGCCGCTCATGACGCCCTTCAGCAGGCGGCGCGGATGGATCGTGCCGGGCGGCAGGTCGCTCGCGTCCGGATGGCCGACGCAGAACACGTCGGTCGAGCAGACCGGCTTGGCGCCCAGGCCGCAGCCGAGGATGTCGCGAATCACCCCGCCGAGGCCGGTGTTGGCGCCGCCGTAAGGCTCGATGGCGCTCGGATGATTGTGGGTTTCGACCTTGAAGCAGACGTTGGAGGTCTCGTCGAACTCGATGATGCCCGCGTTGTCCTTGAAGACGCTGACGCACCAGGGTTTGTTCAGATCCTTCGTCGCCTGGGCGATCGTGGACTTGAGCAGGTTCGGGATGACCTTCCCGTCGAACGTGATGTGGCCCGTGAAGGTCTTGTGCTTGCAGTGCTCGCTCCAGGTCTGGGCGATGGACTCCAGCTCGATGTCGCTGGGCTCCCGTCCCGCCTTCTTGAAGTAGTCGCGGATGGCGTGCAGCTCCTTCAGGTTGAGCGAGAGGGTCATGTCCTTGCTCAGCTTCAGGAGCGAGGCGTCATCGAGGCCGAGGATCGGGATCACGCTCTTCTTGAAGGTGTAGGGGGACCCCAGCTCGATCCGGGTGAACGGCCGGTCCCCCAGGGTCACCTCTTCGATGGCCTCGTTCCCCAGGACCTTGGCCGCGGCGTCCCGCAGCAGCCCCGGGGGGGGCCCGGAGACGACGTAGCGCATGCCCGTGCGGATCCGCCGGACCTGGAGTCCCAGGTCTGAGACCGCTTTGAGGGCGCTGGCTTCGACGGGATCCATGACGCCCGGTCGCTTGAAGACCAGGATGGTCTGGCTTCCGGACGGGGCGGAGGGCGGCGCGCCCCCCTCGACGAGGAGGAAGTCCTGGGCGACGGGGTCGTGGAGGAGTTCGCGGGCCACGCGGTCGGCGGCGGCGCGGTCGAGGTCGCCGTCGAGGAGGTAGACCTGGTAGGCGCGGAGGGCCCGGATCCCGGGAACGCCGTACTCCAAAAGGCCGGCCTGGGCGCCACGAGACGTCGGGTCGACCAGCCCCTCTTTCGTCGTGACGTCAACCCGCCAGATCATGATTCCCCCGGGAAGCCCCTTCGGTGCGCGTACTTTAGCAAGGCTCCAGAAGCGAGTCAAACGTCGTAAGCGGCCCGGCCGGCGGGGGATGGACGTCGCCCTCCCCCCTCGGGATTCCCCTCCTAGAAGAGGGAGCCGGAGGAGCTCCGAGGGCCGCCGCTCCGCCTCCGGGGGAGGACGACCCGGCGATGACGTCAGGGGACCTTGACCCCCACTCCGGTCCGGGGAGAATTGCCCCTGGATGCTCGACGGGGGGATTGCCGATAAGAGGCACAAGGATGAACGGTCAGTCGATCCAGGGCTACCTCGTGATCGAGAAGATCAAGGAGGGCAGCGTCGGTCCGGTCTGGCGGGTCACCAACTCAAAGCACCAGGTCTTCGCGATCAAGCAGATGTCGGCAAAAAACGCGGCCGACCCCGACCAGGTGAAGCGCTTCGACAAGGAGGCCACCCTCACCCGGAAGCTCACGCACCCCGGGATCCTCCACGTCCTTGAGCGCCTGGACACCGACCCGCCGGCCTTCCTCATGGAGTACTTCGAAAGCGAGAACCTCAAGAACGCGCTGTGGAACGCGCCGGAGCGGGTCGTCGGGCACGAATTCCGAATCCTCCGGCAGGTGGCGGAAGCCCTGGCCTACGTGCATGAGCAGGGCGTCATCCATAAGGACGTCAAACCGGAAAACGTCCTCGTCAACGCGAAGCAGGAGGCGAGGCTGATCGACTTCTCGCTCGCCCAGACGCGGATGGACCGGCTCCTGCAGTTCCGCAAGCGCGCGGAGGGGACCCCGCTCTACATGCCGCCCGAGCAGATCCGAGGCGAGAAGTGCGATCCCCGGACGGATCTCTACTCGTTCGGAGTGTTGACCTATGAAGTGCTGACCCGTCGGCCCCCGTTCCTGGGAACCACCCAGGAGGCGATACTCGACAAGCATCTGAAAGAGGCCCCCCCACCGATGCGGACCTGGGTGCCGACCCTCTCGGCCGACCTGGACCTGCTGGTCCTGAAGATGCTGGCGAAGAAACGAGAGGATCGGTGGCCGGACATGACGTCGGCACTCTACGAACTAGCGAAGTGGGAGAAACAGGACACCGGGGTCCGGGTCCGTCAGGTGGGTCCGCTGCGGCCCCCGAAGCAAAAGTGAATCCCCGGACGGGCCAACCGGGGTCCGGGACGGGAATTCCGCCGATTCCCCGTTGATCTGCCCTCCCGATTCCGTTAAGATTGACCCTTTGGCGGGCATCCCTAGAGAGGGGGCGACAGGAGCTATGGCAGAAATCCCCATCGAACGCGACTTCGAAAAGCCGATCTTGGAGCTCGAGAAGCGTATCGAGGAACTCGAAGGCTTCTCGCGCAAGGCAGGCGTCGACCTTTCGGAGGAGATCAACAAGCTCCGCGACCGGGCAAACGAGCAGAAGAAGGAAATCTTCTCCAAGCTCAGCGCTTGGCAACGGGTCCTCCTCTCCCGCGACCCCGCGCGCCCCGATCTCATGGACTATCTGACGATGGTCTTCGAGGAGTTCGTGGAGCTGCACGGGGACCGGGCCCTGGGCGACGATGGAGCCATGGTGACGGGCCTCTGCAAAGTCGGCGGCATCAAGGTGATGCTGGTGGCCCAGCGGAAGGGCAAGACCACGAAGGAACGCGTCGCCTGCAATTTTGGCAGTCCCAATCCCGAAGGATACCGGAAGGCCATCGAGAAAATGCGCCTGGCCGAGAAGTTCCACATCCCGGTCGTGACCCTGGTCAACACCCCGGGCGCCTTCCCCGGGATCGCCGCGGAGGAGCATGGCCAGGCCTTCATCATCGCGAAGAACCTTTTCGACATGTCCAAGCTGCGGACCCCGATCGTGTCCGTCGTCATCGGCGAAGGCGGATCCGGCGGCGCCCTGGGCATCTGTGTGGCCGACAAGCTGGCCATCCTCCAGAACGCCTATCTTTCGGTGATTTCGCCCGAGGGCTGCGCGGCCATCCTCTGGCGCGACGTCGCCAAGGCTCCGCTGGCAGCCGAGCTCCTTCGCCTGACCCCGCCCGAGCTGCTGCAGCTGGGCGTCGTGGACGACGTGATTCCCGAGCCGCTCGGGGGCGCCCACCGCAATCCCGCCGAAATGGGCCAGGTGCTCAAGGCGTCGCTGGTGAAATACCTCGACGAACTGATCTCCCAGCCGATCGACCGCCTCCTCGAGAAGCGCTACGAGAAGCATCGCCGCATCGGGTACTTCATGGAGTCCGAATCCCGAAAGCTGGTGGCCTCGGGCGTTCCCTCGCTCGGCCCCTGAACTCCCTCGGGAGACGCCCGGTCGCTGGAACCTTGGCGAGGGGCACGCTGGACGACCCGCCGGAGAGGATCGTTCTTCCCGGGGGGCACCGCCTGCCGATGTGGGGGGACTTCCGCTTCCCGGCTCTTACTTGGTCAGCAGCTTTTCGATCCGCTCGACCAGTTCCGTGGCCTTGAAGGGCTTGGACATGAAGTCGTCGGCCTGGGACTTCTCCTTCCAATACTCGTCGCTTTTTCCCGTGTCCCGGGTGATCGCGGTGAGCATCAGGATGGGGATCCCCTTGAAGGAGTCGTCGGCCTTGAGGGACTGGCAGACGTCAAATCCCGTCTTCTTCGGAAGCATGGCGTCGAGGACGATCAGGTCGGGCGGCTGGGAGCGGACCTTCTGTTCGGCGTCCTGGCCGTCGCCGGATTCGACGGTCTCGTAACCCTTGCTGCGGAGCATGAAGGCGACGATCTCGCGAATGCTCTTGGTGTCCTCGACGATCAGGATCCGCTTGGCCACGCAACGATTATAGTTCCCCTCCCGGCGCCGTCAACCCAAATTCTATGGGGTTTTCACCCATCTTGGCGACGCACCTATCCCTTGACGCTGGCGAACGCGGGCCGATAGACTTCCCGCCAGCATGAGCACCAAGCCGCTGCGGACCTGCCTCTACGACGCTCACGTCCGACTCCAGGCGCGCCTGGTGGACTTCCACGGCTGGGAGATGCCCATCCAGTACGCCGGCATCATCGAGGAGCACACGGCCGTCCGGACCCGCGTCGGCCTGTTCGACCTGTCCCACATGGGCCGGGTGAGGATCCAGGGCGCCGACCGCCGCGCCTTTCTTCAGAAGGTCCTCACGATCGACGTCGACAAGGTCCCTCCCGGCAAGTGCCGCTATTCGTTCTTCCTCTCCGAGAAGGGCACCGTCCTCGACGATCTCATCCTCTACGCCGGCGGACCCGACGACCTGCTCGTGGTGAATGCGTCCAACCGCGAGGCCGACCTGGCGTGGATGGCGCAGCACGTGGCGGGCGACGTCAGGATCGTGGACGAGACGTTCACGACCGCGCTGATCGCCGTGCAGGGCCCCCGGTCGGTCGAGACCCTGAAACGCGTCCTCGACATCGACCCCTCGTCGATGGGCTACTACACCTTCACGACGCTGGGGGAATTCTTCATCTCACGGACGGGGTATACCGGCGAGGAAGGATTCGAAATCTTCGTCCCGGCCCAAACCGCGATGTCCGTCTGGAACCGCTTCATCGACGCGCAGTTGGCTCCGATCGGCCTGGGCGCCCGCGATACGCTTCGCACCGAGGCCGCGATGCCGCTGTACGGGAACGACCTCAGCGACACGACGACGCCCCTGGAGGCCGGGCTCGATTTCGCGGTCGACCTGGCCAAGCCGGCCTTCATCGGCCAGGAGGCCCTGCGGGCCGCGGGCACCCCGACGCGCCGCCTGGCGGGGCTCCTCCTGGAATCCAAGCGCATCGCCCGTCAGGGATTCGACGTGCTGAGCGGCGGCATGAAGGTCGGAACGGTGACCAGCGGGACCTGGAGCCCGGTGCTCCAGCGGTCGATCGCGATGGCCTACGTGCCGGCGGAGCTCCGCAAGGAAGGGACGCCGCTCGAGATCGACGTGCGCGGCCGGCTGGAAAAAGCGGCCGTGGTGAAGCTTCCCTTCTATCGCCGCAAAAAATCTTGACAGTCTTTTCCCGCGGAACTATCAAAGGACCACACCTTCGGAGAATGCGGATGAGGCCCGACGACTACAAGTACAGCGAATCCCACGAGTGGATCAAGTACAACGAGAAGAAGAAGGAAGCCACCATCGGCATCACCGACTACGCGGTGAAGCAGCTGGCGGATCTGGTGCATATCGACCTCCCCAAGGTCGGCGACAACGTCGAGCAGGGGGCCCCCTTTGGCGAGATCGAATCCGTCAAGACCGTGGCCGACCTGATCGCCCCCTTGACGGGGAAGATCATCGAGGTGAACAAGGAGGTCGGCGGCGATCTGGACACCTTGAAGGAAGAGCCCTTCGAAGACGGCTGGCTGGTCCGCATCAAGCCGTCCGACCCCGCGGAACTCGAGTCCCTCATGACCAAAAAGGAGTACGAGGAGTTCCTCGAGTCCTCCGAAGAGGGGGAGAAGGAAGAGAAGGGGAAGGCCGACGAGGACGTCGACGAGGACGATTTCGTTTAGCGCCCCGGTTCGGATCGCGGGTATAATGCTCTCACGTCGTGTTCGGGCGCTCTCCGGTCTTTTTACAAATTGAATCGCAGCCGACGCTAGAGATGGACTACATCCAGAACACCCCGGCGGATGCCGCCGACATGCTGAAGAGCATCGGGGTCGGATCCGTGGACGACCTCTTCGCCGCGATCCCCGAGGCCGTCCGCCTGAAACGGCCCCTGGACATCCCCCCCGCCCTTCCCGAGCAGGATCTCCTGGCGCACCTGCAGGCCCTGGCGGCCCGAAACCGGACCTTCGACGCCGGCCGCTGCTTCCTGGGCGCCGGCGCCTACAACCACTTTGTTCCCGCCGTCGTCGACGCCCTCTTCTCTCGCGGCGAATTCCTGTCCGCCTACACGCCCTACCAGGCCGAAGCGAGCCAGGGCACGCTCCAGCACATCTTCGAGTTCCAGACGATGATCTGCGAGCTGACGGGGATGGACGTCGCCAACGCCTCCCACTACGACGGAGGCACCGCGCTGGAGGAGGCCGTCGCCATGGCCGTCGACCACACGGAGCGGAAGAAGGTGGTCCTCTCCGGAGCCGTGAATCCGCAATACCGCGCCGTGGTGAAATCCCTCTTCAAGCATCTCGGCGCCACCCTCATCGAAGTCGCCCAGGTCCGCGGACAGACGCCGGTGGCCACCCTCCGGGAGGCGGCCCAGGATGCGGCCTGCATCGTGATGCAGAACCCGAACTTCCTGGGCGGCATCGAGGACCTCTCCGCCGTCTCGGAGATCGCCCATGCGGCCGGCGCCCTGTCGATCGCCAGCGTCAATCCGGTTTCGCTCGCCCTGCTCAAGTCGCCGGGCGACTGCGGCTGCGACATCGCCGTCGGCGAAGGCCAGCCGCTGGGAATCGAGATGAATTTCGGCGGCCCCTGGGCCGGCTTCATCGCCGCCAAGAAGCAGTTCATCCGGGGCATGCCCGGGCGCATCGTCGGGGAGACCCTCGATGCCGCCGGCCAACGGGGCTTCACGCTGACCCTCCAGGCCCGCGAGCAGCACATCCGCCGCGAGAAGGCCTCCTCGAACATCTGCACGAACCAGGCCCTCATGGCGCTGCGCGCCACCATCTACCTGGAGACGCTCGGACCGGCGGGCCTGCGCCGGGTGGCCGAACTCTCGGTCGTGCGCGCCCATGAGCTGGCCGCGAAACTGGCCAAGGTGCCGGGGGTGAAGATCCCCTTCCAGGTCCCGTTCTTCCACGAATTCGTCGCCGAGGTCCCCCATGCCGCGCAGACGCTCGCGCGCCTTCAGGAGAAGGGCTTCCTCGGCGGCCTGCACCTTCAAGGGGCCTTCCGCGACCTGAGAGACCATCTCCTGCTCTGCTGCACCGAGCGGAATTCCGGCGCGGATGTCGACGCGTTCGTCGCCGCGCTCGCGGAGGCCGTCAAATGAAGACCATCTTCGAGAAGAGCCATCCCGGGCGGTCGACCGCCTACTTCGCGGCGGCCGGTCCGGACGAGAAATCCGCCGCCTCCCTCCTGCCGGCCGGCGCCCTGCGCGCAACACCGCCGGGCCTGCCGGAGGTTTCCGAGCTCGAGATCGTCCGCCACTTCACGGAGCTGTCGCACCGCACGTTCTCGATCGACGGGAACTTCTATCCGCTCGGCAGCTGCACGATGAAGTACAACCCGAAGATCAACGAGAAAGTCGCCGCGATGCCGGGCTTCGCCAAGCTGCACCCGCTGCAGTCCGAGGAGACCGTCCAGGGCCTCCTCGAGCTCATGTGGAGCCTCGAGCGCATGCTCGCCGAGATCGCCGGGATGGACGCGGTCACGCTCCAGCCCGCCGCCGGCGCGCAGGGAGAGCTCACGGGGCTGCTCCTCATCCGCTCGCATCATCAGGAGACCCGGCAGGACCAGCGCAAGGAGATCCTGATCCCCGACAGCGCCCACGGGACCAATCCCGCCACCGCGACGCTCTCGGGCTACAAGACCGTCAGCGTGAGGAGCGACGAGCGCGGCGGCATCGATCTCGAGGATCTCAAGAGCAAGCTTTCGGTCCGGACGGCGGGGATGATGATCACGAATCCCTCGACCCTCGGCCTCTTCGAGGAGAACATCCAGTCGATCGCCGACCTCGTCCACAAGGCCGGCGGCCTCGTGTACATGGACGGCGCCAACATGAACGCGATCCAGGGGAAGGCCCGGCCGGGGGACTTCGGGATCGACGTGATGCACTTCAACCTGCACAAGACCTTCTCGACCCCCCATGGCGGCGGCGGCCCGGGATCCGGCCCGGTCGCCTGCAAGAAGTTCCTCGAGCCCTATCTCCCCGTGCCCCGCATCCAGAAGGAGGGGACGGCGTACAAATTCGACTTCGGGCAGCCCAAGTCGATCGGCAAGGTGAAGGCCTTCTGGGGCAATATCGGGATGCACATCCGCGCGTACACCTACATCCGCTTCCACGGCCCCGAGGGCGTCCGCCGGAACGCCGAACACGCGGTGCTCAACGCGAATTACCTCATGTCGCGGCTGAAGAAGCGGTTCAAGGTCGCCTATCCCCGGATCTGCATGCACGAGTTCGTGATCGACAACACGCCCTACGCGAAGAAGACCGGCGTTCGCACCCTCGACATGGCCAAGCGGCTCCTCGATTACAACTTCCATCCCCCGACCATCTATTTCCCGCTCATCGTCCACGAGGCGATGATGATCGAGCCGACGGAGACGGAGAGTCGAGAGACGCTCGACGCCTTCGCGGCCGCCCTGCTCACCATCGCGGACGAAGCGAAAACCGATCCGCAGAAGGTGAAGACGGCACCCCATACGATGCCGGTGAAGCGCCTGGATGAAGTCCGCGCGGCGAAGAATCCCAACGTGAAGTGGTGCACGCCCTGCGACGCTCCCCCTCCCCCCGAGGATCCCGGGACCGGTCCCGCGGCGTCGGCGGACTGACGCCGGCCCCCCGCGCGACCGGAGGAGGGCGCCCGGGGACGCTCCGGTTCCCCAGACGCCACGCGTCGTCAAACCGGTCCGGGAACGGAGCGCTCCCTAGCGGAGGATGAGCCCGCCCCAGTTCAAGCCGTAGTACCCGCCGTTGTACTGCCAGCTATGCTGGTAGTAGTTCCGGCTCCGGAGGTACGGGGCCCACCAGTAGGGGCGGAAGTAGGGCGAGAAGCAGAAGCTCGGGGTGTAGAAATAGCCGTCCAGCTGGGACATCGCCGCGTTCGCCTGGGCATTGTAGGCGTCCACGGCGGCCTGGTGCGCGGCGCGCTCTTCCTCGAGCCGCTGTTTGCGGGCATCCTGGGCCGCATCGGCGCGTTCCTTCGCCTCCAGGCGGCGCTTCTCCATCAGCTGGATCTCCGCCTTCGTCACCCAGCGGTCGTCCTGGAACACCAGGCCCCGCGCCTCCTGAGCCTGCTCGAACGTGAGCCACTTGCCGTGGACCTTTTCGAATCGCAGCTCCGCCCGGGCTCCCGCATGCTCCGGATCGAGGAGGAGGACCTTCGCGGCCAGCGGGGCGAGATACCGGGTGAGGCCCTTGGACTTCGCCCACAGCAGGAGATCATAGACGTCTCCGGGCTTGGTCGAGGACTGGATCTCCTTCCAGCGGTCCTCGTATTCGCTCAAGGCCGTCTTGCCCAAACTGATGGATGAGACGTCCTTGGCGTCCAGCGTGATCGTGCCCGCCCCGACCTCGATCGTGACCTTCTGGGCGTCCTTCTTGGAGACGTTGCCGACGATCTTGCTTCCGTTGGTGAGCTGAATTTCGTCGGCGGCGGCCACGGCCGCGGAAGCGACCAGGAATGCCAGGGCCAAGACCATCGATTTCATAGGTACCTCGAATTCCGTTCTCTCTAAGTATAACACCGCTGGCTCCCCCCTTCCCTCCCTTAATATGACGGATTCCCCGGGCCGCTTCCTTCACGTGAGCGGCCAGATGAGCGACCGCACGAACCAGGGGTGAAACAAGAGCGGCGCGGGCGCGAGGAGCCACAGCAGCGTCCAGACGCGGCCCCCGAGCCCCCAGCGGCGTTCGGCCAGGACGAGGAGCCCGTGGAGGACGAAGTAGGCGAAGGGCAGTCCGTATCCGCCGCCGACCGGGACGCTCAGGAGGAGCTCATGGAGCAGACCGGAACACCCGAAGGTCAGGAGGACCCCCGCGGCCGGACCCCAGCGCTGCGCCGCCGGCCGGAAGACGAACTCCCGGGCGACGGCGTGAAAGGCCAGATTCCAGCGCCTGCCCCAGAACTCGCCCAGGGTGGAGGCGGCGAGGGGATTCACGAAGAGCCGGCCCACCGCGACCCCCCGCATCCTCCAGAAGCCCGCCAGCACGTCGCAGAGTCCCAGATGGACCAGGAGCCCGATTCCCGCCAGGACGCGGAGCACGTCGACCGGCGGCACGCCCACGCGGACGGCGAGCAGCGTGGCTCCGGCCGCCATCTTGACGAGGCCCCAGGCCAGAAGGCCGGGGCCGGCCCCGGGGACCGTTTCCGCAAACGGACGGGAATCCATCCCCGGCCAGAGCGCCCAATATCCGAGCGCCCGGCCGGGCGCCAGGCGCCGCGTGGTGAGCGCCTTGAAGACCAGGTAGACCAGTCCGACGCCCAGGGCCATCCGATCGAAGGCCGTCATGTGCGCCTCCCCGCCTCAAAGGCGGCCAGGTAGACCAGCGTCAGGGCCAGAAACAGGAGTCCTAGCCCGTGCTTGACGATCGCCCCGCCGTCCCTCGGCCAGTCCGGCGTGGTGAAGGCGGCATACTGGAAGACGAGCCGGGCCGCCCAATAAAGACCGATGAAGAGCGCGAGGCCGCCCGCGAGCCCCTTCCCCGCGGCCAGCTCCCCGGCGTAGGCCAGGGACAAGCCGCCGAATCCCAGGTTCGCCAGGACGATAAACGCCCCCCAGGACCAGATCAGCCGCCGGGGCGCCGCTCCAAGAGGGGCGAGGATCTCCCGGAAGCGGAAGACTCGCGGCACTTGGGATCCCACCGCGACCAGGCCGAAGTGGGCCGCGCCCGCCAGAAGCACCCAGGTTTTATCCATCGTTGCCCTCCGTGGGGTCGGTCTGCCATAATTATGAACGTGTTCATCTTTAAAGTCAAGCCCAAACGGGTTCCAGCGCTGGGAAACCCGCTTCCGGCTACGCCAATCCGCTCGGAGAGACGATAATAGGGGATAGGAAGGGGCGCCGAGTCGGCGCCTTCCGGGGGACCCGTGACTTTTAAAGACCTGATCCGGCTCCTGCGACGCCGCTGGCTCACGGCGGGACTCGTGTTCGCCGCCGTCTTCACCGGCTTCATGGGGTTCTCCGCCGTCACCGAACGGCCGGCCTACCGCTCCCGGACCCGGATCCTCATCACCACCCCCCCGATCCTGCTGACGGCCACCCAGGGCAACCAGTGGATCTCCATCAACCAGATGGACCCCAAGACCTGGATCTCCATCATTTCGGGATCGACCATCCGGCAGTTGACCGAAGCCGCGTACCGCAAGGAGTTTCCTCAGGACGATCTCCAGCCCGAGTGG
>Ga0070731_10004903_pt1 | contig 11246 bp, 9 predicted proteins | sample Coa_R1_2_FD_66448 | JGI IMG/M metagenome (GOLD analysis project Ga0070731, IMG submission 66448) | Surface soil microbial communities from Centralia Pennsylvania, which are recovering from an underground coalmine fire - Coalmine... | ecosystem: Environmental > Terrestrial > Soil > Unclassified ... | reverse complement strand
CGGCGGCGCGTCGTCTCGGACGCAGGCTTCTACGAGGAGCTGGCGGTGATGAACCACGGCGCCGAGGCCGTGCGGCTCGAGGTTCGCGTCGAGGTCGACGCGGACTTCGCCGACCTGTTCGAGGTCAAGGACGCGAAGATCGCGAAGCAGGGCGCCGGCTACCGCAACGTCGAGGCGAACCGACTCGTACTCGGCTACCGGCGCGACTCATACGTCCGCGAGACGTGGGTGCGCCCGCACCGAGCTCCGTACGAGCTCGACGAGGCAGGAGTGACGTTCCGGCCGGAGATCCCGGTTCACGGCAGCTGGAAGGCCGGGATCGAGGTCGTCACAGCCGTCGACGGAACCGCCGCCGGACACGACGCCGCGAAGTACCGGCCCGGAGACGGAGCACGGCCGGCCGGCGAATACCCGAGTCTCGAGGACGTGCTCGGGTTCGCGCCGCGGCTCGAGACCGATTGGCACCCGCTGCGCCTCACGTACTTGCGCAGCATGGTCGACCTCGCCGCGCTGCGGTTCTATCCCTTCGAGAATTCCTCGCAGTCGGTCCCGGCCGCCGGTCTGCCGTGGTTCCTCACGTTGTTCGGCCGGGACAGCCTGATCACGAGCTTCCAGGCGCTCCCGTTCGCACCTAGGCTCGCCGCGACGACGCTCCGCGTACTCGCGCAGTTGCAGGGCACGAAGGTCGACGACTTTCGCGACGAGGAGCCGGGCAAGATCCCGCACGAGCTGCGCTTCGGCGAGCTGACCGTGTTCGAGGAGCGACCGCACTCGCCCTACTACGGCAGCGCCGACGCGACGCCGCTCTTCCTCGTCCTGCTCGACGAGTACGAGCGCTGGACGGGCGACAGGGCGCTCGCGATCGAGCTCGAGCCGGCCGCTCGCGCTGCGCTCGGCTGGATCGACGACTTCGGCGACCGCGACGGGGACGGCTACGTCGAGTACGAGCGCCGCAACACCGAGACCGGCCTCGAGAACCAGTGCTGGAAGGACTCGTGGAACTCGATCATGTGGAACGACGGCACGCTCGCGAGCCTGCCGCGCGCGACGTGCGAGATTCAGGGGTACGTCTACGACGCCCGGCGCCGCTGCGCGAGGCTCGCGCGAGAGGTGTGGGGCGACGACGAGCTGGCGCTCAGGCTCGAGCGCAAGGCGCAGGATCTCAAGCACCATTTCAACCGCGACTTCTGGCTCGACGACCCCGGGTACTACGCGCTCGCGCTCGACGGCGAGAAGCGGAAGGTCGACACGCTCACGTCGAACATCGGGCATCTGCTCTGGAGCGGGATCGCCGACGAGGTCAAGGCGGCCGGCTGCGTCGAGCAGCTACTGGGCTCACAGCTCTTCTCGGGCTGGGGCGTGCGCACGATGGCAGAGGGCGCGGGCGGCTACAACCCGATCGGGTACCACCTGGGCACGGTCTGGCCCCACGACACGGCGTTCGTCGCACTCGGGCTGCGCCGCTACGGCTACGACGAGGCCGCGTCCCGGCTGGCGAAGGGCATACTCGAAGCAGCCGAGTACTTCATCGGCCGGCTGCCGGAGACATTTGCCGGGTACGAACGCAGCCAGACCCGCTTCCCGGTCGAATACCCGACTGCCTGCAGCCCGCAGGCGTGGTCGACCGGTACACCGCTCCTGATGCTGAGGGTGATGCTCGGGCTCGAGCCTCACCGCGACGGCGTCTCCGTCGATCCGGCGCTGCCGGCCGGAATGGAGCAGCTCGCGCTCTACGGGCTCAACGGCCCGGCAGGGAAGTTCGATGCGGTGGCCGGCGACCTGCCGGTTCACGCCTGAGCCCCTGCGGCTTCCCGACTGCGCGCAATTGCCGCTCGGTCAGCGGCGGCTGTGACAACGGCGTCGCCGCCGCTGGTCGCAGGCCGTCGAGGACGAGGCCGAGCTGGCGCCGCCAGACCTCCGGTGCGACATCGCCGGCGAGGTCCATGACTCGATCGCTAGCCCACAGGAGGAGCGGCACGTCCTGCACGGTGAAATCGTCCCGCAAGGCTCCTTGTTCCTGTGCGCGGTCGACGAGCTGCACGAGCAGCGGTCGGATCCGAGCTCGCATCGCCGCCGCACGGGTGCGTCCGTGTGACTGCGTCTCGACGACGTCCTTGAGCCCTCGGTTGCGGGCGTGGAGGACGAGTGCCTGCTCGAGGAACTGCCGGAATCCGGTCCAGCCGTCGGGCTCGGCGAGCGCAGCCTCCGTGACTGACACGAACTCCTCGAATGCGTCTTCGAGGACTGCGTCGACGAGGTCCTCGCGCGTCGGGAAGTGGCGGTAGAGCGTCCCGATCCCGAGGCCGGCGCGACGGGCGATCTCGCGCGTCGACGCCTCGACGCCGTTCGTCGCCAACAGGGTGCGCGCGGCGCCGACGAGCTGGGCTCGGTTGCGCCTCGCGTCGGCGCGGTTCGGGAGCTGCTCTCGCACCTGCGCCACCGACGCGACCGTAGCATGGAAGCGGAGCTGGTGCTCCGTTTTGCGCTAGACTCCCGGCTTGCTCGCGCTCGCCCGTTGGTGCTCGGACCATCGTCGCCTGGTGGTTGTCGCATGGCTGGCCGTCCTCGTCGGCGTGTTCGGCGGCTGGCGTGTGGCCGGATCGCGCTACGCAAGCAACTTCTCGCTCGGCAACACCGGCTCGCAGCACGCGGCGGATCTGCTCGCGAAGAGCTTCCCGGTGCAGTCGGGCGATCGCGACCAGATCGTCTTCTCCGCTGCGGCCGGCGTCACGGCGCCTCGCGTTCGCGCGCGCGTCGAGACGATGCTGGCCCAGGTCTCGCGCCTGCCGCATGTCGCGCAAGTCGGTAGCCCGTACGCTCCGGCCGGTCGCGGACAGGTCTCGCGAGACGGCAAGACCGCCTTCGCGGTCGTCTTCTTCGACGAAAAGGCGAACGTCCTGCCGACTGGGGCGATCAAGAAGGTCGTCTCGACCGCCGAAGCGGCTCGCGGCCCGGGGCTGCGGATCGAGCTCGGCGGCCAGGCGGTCGAGCAGACCGAAGTCCAGGCGCCCGGGTCGCTGACGGGGATCGGTGTCCTCGCCGCCGTCGTCGTGCTGCTCGTCAGCTTCGGCTCTTTCTTGGCGATGGGCCTGCCGATCGTGACGGCGCTCTTCGGGCTCGGAACCGGGGTCGGCCTGATCGGCCTCGGGTCGCACGTGCTCGACATGGCGAACTTCTCGCTCGAGCTCGCGGCGATGATCGGGCTCGGCGTCGGAATCGACTACGCGCTGTTCATCCTCACCCGCTTCCGCGAGGTCTATGCCGAGAACGGGGGCGAGGTACGCGAGGCCGTGCTGGTCGCGATGGATACCGCCGGGCGCGCCATCCTCTTCGCCGGCACGACGGTCGTGATCGCGCTGCTGGGCATGTTCGCGCTCGGGGTCAGCTTCCTCTACGGGCTCGCCGTTGCCGCCGTGCTCGCAGTCTTGCTCGTACTCGCCGCCTCGGTGACGCTGCTGCCGGCCCTCCTGACCTTCTTCGGCCGTCGCGTCGGCCAGCCCGGCCGGCTCGCGCGCCTCGCCGGCCGGCGGCGGCCGAATCGGGCCCGAGGAAACTTCTGGCTTCGCTGGGTCGGTGCCATCCAGCGCCGTCCGGCGGTCGCCGCGGTTGCGGCGACCGCTCTGATGCTGACCCTCGCGACGCCGGCACTGTGGCTGCGGCTCGGCTCGAGCGATGCCGGCAACGATCCCGCCTCGTTCACGTCGCGCAAGGCGTACGACCTCGTCGCTCAGGGCTTCGGACCCGGCTTCAACGGCCCGCTGAGCGTCGTTCTGCAGCTTCCGTCGCGGGACGCCGTCGCCGCCCTCGACGAGTTTCGGAACGCGCTTGCCGCCACGCCCGACGTCGTGTCGGTCTCGTCGCCGCGGATCAGCCCCCGGGGTCAGGTCGCGGTGCTCACCGCGTACCCACGGTCTTCGCCGCAGAGCAGCACCACGACGCGTCTCGTCAAGACGCTTCGCAGCAGCGTCATCCCCGCGCTCGAGCATCGCACCCACGCGACGGCCTATGTAGGCGGAGCGACCGCGACCTTCATCGACTTCTCCAGCGTGCTGTCGGCCAAGCTCTGGCTCTTCATCGCGGTCGTCGTCGCCCTCTCGGCGTTGCTGCTCGCCGTCGTCTTCCGCTCGCTCGTGATTCCGCTCCAGGCCGCCGTGATGAACCTGCTCTCGATCGCCGCCGCCCTCGGTGTGATCGTTGCCGTCTTCCAGTTCGGCTGGTTCCCGGGCGTCGCGCCCGGGCCGATCGAGGCGTTCCTCCCCGTACTGATGTTCGCGATCGTCTTCGGCCTCTCGATGGACTACGAGGTGTTCCTCGTCTCCCGCATCCACGAGGAGTGGACAAAGCACCGCGATACCGACGCTGCGGTCCGCGACGGGCTCGTCGCGACCGGACGCGTGATCACCGCCGCGGCCGCCGTGATGGTCGTCGTCTTCGCCTCGTTCATCCTCGGGGGGCAACGGGTGATCGAGCTCTTCGGTCTCGGCCTCGCAGGCGCCGTCTTCCTCGACGCGCTCGTGATTCGCTGCGTCCTCCTCCCGGCCGTCCTGCAGCTGCTCGGCGAGCGCACCTGGGCCTTCCCGCGCGCGCTCGACCGCCGCCTGCCGAGGTTCGCGCTCGAGCACGAGGAGCCGCGGCCGCTCCCGACGATGACGCCGGCGCTCGACGACGCGCGATGACCTCGAGGCCGGATCAGGCCCGTTCGGCGAGGAGCGCTGCGAGCTGCGGCAGCGTGATGTTGCCGCCGCTGCAGACGAGCGCGACCGTGCGGCCGGCGAGCTGACCGCGGAGGGCCCGCGCGGCTGCGAGCGGCGCCGCTCCGGCGGCCTCGACCAGTGTGCGCGTCGCCTCGATCATCAATACGATCGCCTCGCGGATCGCGTCCTCGCCGACGAGCACGAAGTCGTCGAGCTGGGTGCGCAGGATGCGCTGCGGGAGCTCGAAGCCGACGCGCGTCGCGAGCCCCTCGGCGAAGGTCGCCATGCGGTCTTCGACGATCCGGCCCTCGCGCCACGACCGGTACGCGGCGGGCGCCGCCTCGGACTGCACGCCGATGACCGTCAGGCCGGGGCGGACCGCCTTGCCCGCGATGCAAGCGCCGGCGGCGCCGCTCCCGCCGCCGATCGGGACGACGATCGTGTCCACCCGCGGCTGCGCTTCGAGGATCTCGAGCGTCGCCGTCGCGACCCCGGCGATCAGATCCGGCTCGTCGCCCGAGTGCACGTAGCGGTAGCCGTGCTCGGCTGCGAGCCGCTCGCACTGCTCGCGCGCCTCGTCGAAGTCGCGCCCGTGGAAGACGAGCTCGGCGCCGAGCGACTGCATCGCGGCGACCTTGAGCGGATTCGCCGACTCGGGCACGCAGATCACCGCCCGGGCGCCGAACAAACGCGCTGCGAAAGCGACCGACTGGCCGTGGTTCCCGGTCGACGCCGCGATCAGCCCGCGCTCGCGCATCTCCGGCGAGAGCCGTGAGACGAGGTTGACGCCGCCGCGGACCTTGAAGGCGCCGGTCGGCAGCCGGTTCTCGTGCTTGACGTAGACCTCGGCGCCGACGAGCTCCGACAGCGTCGAGTAGGCGCGCAGCTCGGTCTGCGGGAGATGCGGGGCGATCCTGGCTCGTGCCGCCTCGACGTCACGCAAGCTCGGCGGCTCGAGACGCCGCGCATCGTCGCTCACTGCAGGTCCGCATGCATCGACGCGCGGATGAGCTCGAAGTCGCCTGCCGGGATCTCGAAGAGCCCGAAGCGGAACACGTAGCCCCATCGTCGTTTGTCCTTGATGAAGCTCAACCGGTCGATCAGAGGTCCGATCGCTGCTTCGTCGCAACGTGCGAAGTCCACGTTCCGCCGCCACGCGCTGAAGTCAGCGGTCAGCTCGACCTGATAGAGGTCGTCGTCGGCCACGCGTCCGATGGCGGTGAACGCGCGCAGGGGTTCACCGTCGTGGAGGCTCGTCCTGGACGAATAGAAGACGATGGGGTCGCCCGCGCTGAGCCGCCTCAGTCCGGAGGCCTTTCCATGTCCGGCCTGGGTGAATCCGCCGGCAACTCCCCGCTGCACGTGATCTCGGCTGATCGTGTTCACCCAGCGCTTCATCGGATCGAACGGCGCTTGCCGCCGCCTACTTGGCCACCACGCGCCGGTAGCGCCAGATCGCAAGGGCTGCCGAGACGAACGCGACGCCGATTGTCCACACGATCGCGAGCCAGACGTCGTTACCGACGCGGATGCCGAGGAACAGGCCGCGTACCGCGTTCACCATCACCGTGAATGGGTTGTTCAAGGCCACGGGCTGCAGCCAACCCGGCATCGAGCGGACGGGCACGAAGGCAGACGAGACGAACGTCAGCGGGAAGAGGATCGTGAAGCCGTAGGCGTTGGCGGCCTCGGGCGACGAGGCCGCAAGGCCGACGAACGCGAAGATCCACGAGAAGGCGTAGCCGATCAGGAGCAGGAGCGCGATCCCCGCGACGACGTCGCCGAGGCCCGTCTGGAAACGGAAGCCGACCGCCACGCCGACGCCGAGCACGACGACGAGCTGCACCACGTTCGTGCTCACGTCGGCGAGCGTCCGGCCGGTGAGAACAGCGGAGCGCGACATGGGCAGCGAGCGGAAGCGGTCCATCAGCCCCTTCTTGAGGTCTTCTGACAGCCCGAGCGCGGTGACGAAGCCGCCGAACGCCATCGTCTGCACGATGATCCCAGGGATCAGGAAGTCGACGTAGCTGAAGCCCGGCGTCGAGATCGCGCCGCCGAACACGTACACGAACAGCAGCACGAACATGAGCGGCTGGATGGTGAAGCCGATCAGCAGGTCCGGCTGGCGGGGGATGCGCTTCGCGCTCCGGACCGCGAGCACCCACATGTCGGAGAGCTCGTTCGCGACCGCGTTCATCGTCGTTCGTCCACCGCTTCCGCCGCGGTCTGGCCTGTCAGCTTGAGGAAGACGTCGTCGAGCGTCGGTCGCTGCGTTGCGATGTCGTCGATCGCGATGCCTGCCTGATCGAGACGGCGGACGGCAGCGGCGACCGTGCCGCCGCCGTGCGTGATCGGAAGCGAGACCGTTCCGTCGAGCACAGCCGGAAGGCCGCTCCCGAGCCGCTCGAGAGCGTGCGCCGCCGCGGCGCTGTCGGCGCCGCGTGCGAGGCGGATCTCGAGACGGTCGCCGCCGACCTGCTCCTTGAGCTCGGCGGAAGTTCCTTCCGCGATCACGACGCCGAGGTTGACGACCGCGATGCGATCCGCGAGCCGGTCTGCCTCCTCGAGGTATTGCGTCGTCAGGAGCACCGTCGTGCCCCGCGCGACGAGCGCTTCGATCGACTCCCAGAGGGTGATCCGGCTGCGGATGTCGAGCCCGGTCGTCGGCTCGTCGAGGAAGAGGATCGGCGGGCGCGCGACGAGCGCCGCGGCGAGGTCGAGCCGGCGGCGCATGCCCCCCGAGTACGTACGCACGAGACGGTCGCCGGCGTCGGCCAGCCCGAACTCGCCGAGCAGCTCGGTCGCACGTTGGCGGGCCGGCCGGCGGCCGAGGTGGTACAGCCGTCCGACCATCTCGAGGTTCTCGAAGCCGGTCAGGTTCTCGTCGACGGCTGCGTACTGTCCCGCAAGCCCGATCTCGGCTCGCACCCGTGCCGGGTGGCGCGCGACGTCGATCCCGGCGACGCGTGCGCTCCCACCGTCCGCCGTGAGCAGCGTCGTCAAGATCCTGACGGCGGTCGTCTTGCCGGCGCCGTTCGGCCCGAGCAGGCCGAGCACGTTGCCCGACTCGGCGCCGAAGGAGACGCCGCGTAATGCCTCGACCGCGCCGAACCGCTTGCGCAGGCCGTCGGCCTCGATCGCGTACGCCTGCGACACCGCCGCAGTATCGCCGCGGCAGCTCAGCCCGCGGACGAGCGAGCGACCCCGACGGCGCGTTCACCACACGCCGGGAATGAGCCGCGCGCGGGTCGCGGCGAAGCGCCGGTACGGCTCGCCGAGCCCGTCGAGGAGAACCCGCTCCTCGTGGCGGCTGCGGATCACGAGACCGACGGTCGGCACGACGGCCAGCACCGCGAGCGCCGCCCAGTTGCCGAGGGCGAGACCGAGGCCGACGAACGTGACGATCAGCCCGGTGTACGACGGATGCCGGACCCAGCGGTACGGCCCGCGGTCGACGACGACCTGGCCCGGGCGGACGCGGACGTCGGTCGTGAAGTAGCGGCCGAGGACGGCGATCGCCCACTGCCGGATCGCGATCCCGGCGGTCAACAGGACGAGGCCCGCGGCGAAGACCGGCCACCGCGCGTCGCGAATCGCCGCACCCTTCACGTCGACAGCGAGCGCGAAGCCGCCGACCAGCCCGGCGGTGATGAAGACGACGACGAGCGCCAGGTCGAGCTGCTCCTCCCGCGGACCCGGTCGGTTGAAGCGACTGCGGAGCCGACTCAGCCACTCGAGCACGATGAAGCTGCCGAAGACGGCGTAGAACGCGATCTCCGCGCCGGTGTCGCTGTAGGGAAGGGGCGCCATCGCCGCAGGCCGGCGGGCGCGCCGGCTAGGGGTTGGCGAGGATCGCCGGCAGGTCTCGGCCGAGCTGCCGGCGCGACCAGACGGCGCCGTCGGAGCCGCTCACCGGCGCTCCGGTCGGTACCGGGACGCAGCGAAGGCGGTCGCCGTAGTGCCCCCGGATCCCGGGGTCGAGGAGCTCGTCGGTGACGATCAGGTCGACGCCGTCCAGCGAGCACACTGGCGCGAGCGCGCGGTGCCCGAACTTGCTCGAGTCGGCGACGACGACGACCTCACGGGCGGCAGCGATCATCGCGCGCTTGACGTCGACCTCGACGAACGTCACGTTCGTGATCCCCGCGTCGCGGTCGATGGCGTCGGCGCCGAGAAAGGCGCGGTCGACGTGGAGCCCGCGGAGCTCCTCGATCGTTCTCGGTCCGACCAGCGTGTAGACCGACTCGAGCAGGACGCCGCCAGTCAGGACGAGCTGGATGCCCGGCGAGTCGGCGAGCGCCATCGCCACGTTGAGGTCGTTCGTGACGACCGAGATGTCGTGCCGGTGACGCAGGGACTTGGCGACCTGGAAGGTGGTCGAGCCGGAGTCGAGCAGCACCGCCTCGCCGCTCCCGACGAGCTCCGCCGCGAAGGCTCCGATCGCCTCTTTCGCCGGTGTGTGCTCCATGCGCTTGACCTCGTACGGAATGTCCGCGTGCCCGCTCGCCGGCCCCGGCACGGCGCCGCCGCGCGTGCGCCGGACGAGGCCGCGCAGCTCGAGGGCGCGCAGGTCACGGCGAATCGTCGAGCGGTCCGCTCCGAGGTCGGCGCTCAGCCGGGCGACCTCGACGAAGCCGGTCTCTTGGAGCTGCTGCACGATCCGGGCTTGTCGTTGAGCGGGGTGCAACGCGCAGCCAGCGTACCTCAGTCTGCTCGTTTGTGCACGCTTCCCGCTTGACATGCCGCAAAGCGAGCAGTTACGGTCGCCGTAGTGAGGTCGTGCCGGGGAGGCGGCCGCGTCGCCGCCGGAAAGGAGCAGGTTCGGGCATGGCCCGGGCCGCGCCGAGAGGGGTCATGGGTAGCTGGCTGACGGACGTCTTCGGACGGCAGAAGGTCGCGATCGGGATGGTGCACCTGCCCGCGCTCCCCGGCGCGCCCCTGTTCGACGAGGCCGGCGGGATGACGCTCGTGCGCGAGCGAACCCGGCGCGACCTCGAGGCGCTCCAGGCGGCGGGCTTCGACGGGGTCATGTTCTGCAACGAGAACGACCGGCCCTACCTCTTCGAGTCCGGCGCGGAGACGGTCGCGGCGATGGCGGCGGTCGTCGGGCAGCTACGCGAGGCGATCAACGTGCCGTTCGGCATCGACATTCTGTGGGACCCGCGGGCAGCCATCGCAGTCGCGCAGGCGACCGGAGCCGCCTTCGTGCGCGAGATCTTCACCGGCGCCTACGGGTCGGACTTCGGCTTCTGGAACACGTCGCCCGGCGAGACGCTGCGCTACCGCCGGCAGATCGGCGCTGCCGACGTCCGGATCCTCAACAACATCGTCGCCGAGTTCGCCGCGCCCGTCGCGAGCCGGCCGATCGACGTCGTCGCCCGCGGCGCGGAGCTGATCTCGCTCGCCGATGCGATCTGCGTCTCCGGCGTGATGACGGGCTCGGCCGTCGACGGCACCCAGCTGCGCGCGGTCCGCGACGCCCTGCCGACGACTGTGCTGTTTGCCAACACCGGCGTGAACGAGGACAACGTCGACGAGATCCTCGGCATCGCCGACGGAGTCATCGTCGGCACGAGCCTGAAGGTGGACGGGATCACGTGGAACCCGGTCGACGAGGCCCGTGCGAGGCGGCTCATGGCTCGAGTCGAGGAAGCGCGCGGGCGCCGCCCTGCTGCGGTCGCCCGAGCGGGCGTCGATGGCTGACGGGACGATTAGGTGGGGCGTCGGCGTGCCCCAGAGCCACGCGCTCGCCGACGTTGCCGCGGCAGTCGACGCTGCGGAGGCCGTCGGCTTCGACGACTTCTTCTACGGGAACGAGAAGCTGCACGCCGACATGTGGGTCGGGCTGACCGCGGCAGCACTGCGCACCTCGCGCGTGAACCTCGGCACGTTCATCGTCGACCCGTACGTCCAGCATCCCGCGGTCACGGCTGCGGCGATCGCGACCCTCGACCACTACTCGGGCGGCCGCGCGCTGCTCGTCCTGGGCGCCGGCGGCTCCGGGCTGCACGAGCTCGGGCTCGAGCGCAGGAAGCCGCTCGAGGCGATCGCGGCGGCTGTCGAGATCATCCGGGCGCTGCTCCGCGGGGAGCGGGTCGACCGGGACGGGACGCTCTTCCCCGCGCACGCGCAGCTCCATTTCCCGCCGCGCGGCGAGGTGCCGATCTGGATCGCGACGCGCGGTCAGCGCATGCTCGAGCTGGCCGGTGGGATCGCCGACGGCGTGATGATCGGGACGATCGCGCGGCCCGAGGACATCGCCGCGGCGGTCGAGACGATCCGGGCGGGGACGGTCGCGCGCGGTCGCGAGTCCGACGTCACCGTCTCGGCCCGTGTCGACGTCGCAGTCGCCGACGACGCCGGGGCGGCACGGGACGTTCTCCGCTCGTTCGTCGCCGGCGTCCTGTCCGCCTCGTACCCGGACCGCGGGTTCGTCGAGCGAGCCGGCGTCGAGATCCCCGTCGAGCTCGAGGAGATCTGCAGGAGCAAGGATCTCAGGCTCGCTTGGCAGTCGGGCCACCTCGTCCCCGACGACGCGGTCGACGCCTTTAC
>Ga0070731_10004902_pt1 | contig 11246 bp, 6 predicted proteins | sample Coa_R1_2_FD_66448 | JGI IMG/M metagenome (GOLD analysis project Ga0070731, IMG submission 66448) | Surface soil microbial communities from Centralia Pennsylvania, which are recovering from an underground coalmine fire - Coalmine... | ecosystem: Environmental > Terrestrial > Soil > Unclassified ... | reverse complement strand
CTGGATGATCTCCTGCGTAACCACCAGCTTTTCAGTCTTACCCTCAGCCAGCCGGCGAGCCTGCTTGCGGCAGATGGTCCCAATCGTCCGCTCCAGGCTGCGCACACCAGCCTCCCGCGTGTAGTGACGAATCACATAGCGCAGCGCCGCTTCGGGAAATTCGATTTGATCGGCGGTAATTCCGTTCTCTTCAATCTGCCGGGGAACGAGATATCGATTCGCAATATGCAGCTTCTCTTCCTCGCTGTAGCCTTGCAGTTCGATGATCTCCATACGATCGCGCAAAGGCTCGGCAATTGGATCGAGCATGTTCGCGGTCGTAATGAACAGCACCTTCGACAGATCAAAGGTCACATCGAGGTAGTTATCGCGGAACGACGAATTCTGCTCGGGATCGAGCGCTTCGAGCAATGCCGAAGCCGGATCGCCGCGGAAATCGCGCCCCACTTTGTCGATTTCGTCGAGCATGAAAACTGGATCTTTCGTCTCCGCCCGGCGAATGCCCTGAATAATCTGCCCCGGCAAAGCGCCGATGTAAGTGCGGCGGTGGCCCCGGATTTCGGCTTCATCATGTACGCCGCCTAAAGACAAGCGCACAAACTTGCGTCCCAACGCCCGGGCGATCGACTTCCCTAAAGAAGTCTTGCCCACGCCGGGAGGTCCGACAAAGCACAAAATCGGTCCCTTCATGTTCGGCTTCAATCGGCGAACAGACAAATAATCCAGAATGCGGTCTTTTACCTTTTCGAGATCGTAGTGGTCCGTGTCCAGAATTTCCTTGGCCTTCGGAATCTCGATCTCCTGCCCCGAAGTCTTCGCCCACGGCAGTACCGCCAGCCACTCTACGTAATTTCGCGTGAGAGAGTAGTCGGCCGCCATCGGCGACATGCGCGAAAGCCTACCCAGCTCCTTCAAAGCTTCTTTCTTCACATCGTCGGGCATGCCGGCTTCGTCAATTTTCTTTTTCAGATCATCGACGTCGCGCGCGCCTTCATCCTGCTCACCCAGTTCTTTCTGGATGGCCTTCATCTGCTCGCGCAGGTAATACTCGCGCTGGGTCTGCTGCACCCGGTCCTGCACTTCGCTCTGAATCTTGTTGCGTAATTGCTGAACTTCAAGTTCTTTCGCGAGATGCTGGTTGATCTTCTCCAGACGAACCTTAATGTCGAGGGTCTCGAGTGTGTCTTGCTTGTCGGGCGTTGAAAGCGACGGCAACGACGAAGCGATGAAATCGACCAGCCTACCCGGCTCGTCAATGTTCATGGCGACGGTCGAGAGTTCGTCCGATAGCGTCGGCGAACCAGCGACAATCTGCTGGAAAAGCGTCAGAACATTTCTCTGCAAGGCTTCAACCTGCGAACTCGTCGGCGGAATCGCCTCCGGAATCGGCGCAACCTTAGCCCGCATAAACGGCGCCAACTGGGTAAACTCGCCCAGACGCACCCGTTCCAGGCCCTCAGCAAATACAAACAGGCTCTGGTTCGGCATCTTGACGACTTTATGAACGATGGCCGATGTACCGACGGTATAAAGGTCGCTGGGTTGGGGCGTGTCGACGCGCGCTTCGCGCTGCGCGACCACTACTATAGTTTTATCTTCGCCGAGCGAATTGATGAGCTGAACGGAACTTTCCCGCCCCACAGTCAGGGGCAGGACGGCGTGCGGAAACAATACCGTGTCGCGCACGGGGAGCACGGGCAATGCCCGTACGTCATTGGATTCACGTTGCTTAGGAACCAGCTCGGAAAGCGGCTGTTGACTCATTGGCTCTCCTTGAGTGTAACTCACTCAAGCTTTAGATGAGATGTTGCGGGAAAGGTTTCAGCCCATCCCGCCAATACCGAGTGTTCGACCTATATTCTGATGCGAATTCGTATTCTATCGATAATCTTCCCCATGACAATGATGCCCAAGGTACCACGGCTAACGCGGAGGGGGTGTGGCCTGTGTGGAGGGGATACTCCGTTCGACAAGTTCGAGGGCAAGTGGGAGTAGTTTGCCGTGACAGAACTACCCCACTCAAGCCTGAATCAGGCTTGAGTGGGCGTTTAGCCGAACCAGTTCCCGGTTTTCCAAACTACTGCTTCAGATCCGTCGCCATCTCGCTGATCCAGAAACTTCCGAGCCCGGTCGCGTAGTCCCAGCCGGGCAGCGCTGGATATGGGGTGTTGTCTCCCAACGTAATGTCGTGGAATCCGCCATTGGGATAGCTTCCCGGAGTCGTGGCTCCGTCATACAGGCCGTAGAGTCGAGGCGAAGCAAATCCCAACTTGGAATTCTCCGTGAGCATTCGCGCCCACACTCCCAGCGACAGCGGAGACGAAAGGCTGGTTCCTCCATAACAGCAAGTGGGCGCGCCATTCATGTAGATCGTCACCCCAGAATAGGGATCCGCCACCATGGCAACATCGGGCAATCCCTTGCTGTTAATCTGCGCGCTGGGCACGCTTGCCGCGGCCTGCCAATAAGGAGCGTATTCGAACTGGCTGATCCCGCCGCCTCCCGCATACCAGGCCAGTTCTTCGTCATAAGTCCCGTCGCTATTTGTGACTAGCGTCGTTCCTCCGACCGCCACTACATAAGGCGACGACGCCGGATAATTGACCATCGGAGCGCCAAGAGGAACTCCGTTTTCTCCCACCTCGACCGGACAAAACCCACCGGTGTCGCCGGTTGAAGCAAATACCGTCTGGCCTTGAGCGGCCGCCTCCAGGAAAACCTCATCATCGGCCAGCATAGAGCCATCCAGATAAGGAAATGCCTCGCACAATCCGAACGAGGCGCTCCCGGCTTTCGCCAAATCGTCAGTCGCGAAGCGGCTGAACATGAGAGCCACGTCAGAATCCGTCAACGAAGTCGTGTCATATACGTAGAGCTTCTTGACCGCCTCCGCCATGCCCGTGGAGTATTGCGTATCCAGGTCAAACTCATCGGCGCCCGACGTGTCGGTGCTCGCAATCCCAACTTGCACCGTCTGTTCAGGTACCTTCGGCAGACCCCATGCCGTTTCCGCATCTCGCAAGTCGGCGATCACCTGCTTGAGATTGCCTTCAGCAAAGATCGCGATGTTCGTATTCGACGCGGTGGTGACTCCGGTAGCGCCGTAAGCCGTCCAGTAGCCCTGCGGCGTGTAGGAAGCAGGATAATTCGGCAGCCCAACCGTCGGAGTGCTGTTGGTTTTATTGTGCAGCGGAAGCTGCATCGTGCCCGCATTGTTCAATCCCAAGACTGCAACCACCAGACCGGAAAGCGCACTCGGGATTTGTGCGGCCGTGGTATTCGCAAACACGGTTTGTCCATTTTGTCTGTACGACTCGATGTTGGTGTTAAATGCCGAATTGATCTGTGCCGCGGTACCAGTCGCGTTAACAAATAGGTTGTTAGGTTCCACCGAGATGTTCTGCAATCCCTGGCTCGCCAGATAAGACGTGACGCTTTGCACCTGCGACGCGCTCGGCCCATAAGTTGCTGCGAATTGCGCGGGAGTTAGCGATTGTCCGTATAGGGAATTATTTGGATTATTAATGTTGAGAACATACTGCTGTAGCGCGGGAGTATTCTGAGTTGCTAGCACCACGATGACATTCAGGCTCGTGCCGCCCGGCTCGGGCCCGAGATCGGTCGCGGCATTCAAGATGAGGCCTTGCGTCGCCGTTTTGACCCATGTCTGCGCATTCAGCCCGGGAACGGCGCAAACAGCCATTAAGACCAAAACCGAAACTGCAACGTGCACACTGATTTTCATTCAGAGTCTCTCCTGACTGGAAATTAGTGGCGCGCTGCAAACCCAGTGAACTCAGTTACAAAAGCGGGCTTGAGATGCTTTGTGTTCGATTTGGGTTGTATTTCGTCCGCAGCCGCAAATGCGCAGGGTAGTGAGGCCTGCGTGCTGACGCTCCCTAAGAGCAGAAAGGATTTTTCTGCCGGGGCAAAGCCCCGGCAGAGATTGCCAAGGTGGAGCTAGCGTCGCCTTCGGGCTATCGCACGGTAAGTCTCACGGTCAAACTGTGCAATCCTGTGTTCCCGCTGTTGCTTCCGGCAGTACCAGTGGCATTGATCGGAATCGTGTAGGTTCCCGGCGGAGTTCCGGCATGGTCCACGGCTTCAGATAAGGCCGGGGAAACGCTAGCTTTAAAGCTCGGATCACCGGCGTAGGAAACGGTGATACTGTGCGAACCAGCTATCAGGCTCGACGTCGCATAGGTAGCTGCACCCGAGGCCAGCGTTCCAATTCCTAATTTGGTCGTTCCATCCAGGAATGTAACCGTACCCGTTGGAGTTCCGCCGCTCGAAGTGATTTTTCCCGTGAAAGTAACAGTCTGGCCGGCGACCACCGGATTCAGCGAAGACGTAACCGCCGCGGTGGTTGCCGCTGCCCCGGACGTTAAGGTTTGGCACGCGCTCGGATTGTCATCGCAATCCTTTCCGCAGCCGGTCAGCGACAATAGCGTTGGTATGGCCAATAAGGCGAGCAGCAACGCCAGCAAACGAGAGTTGCGTTTCCGCGGACTGCACAGAATCATGCCCAACAAACCGATTCCACCAAGTGAAGCAAACAGCAATGGCGATTCGCGCTGCGAGCGCACCTTTTCATTTTCAGCAGACGAGGCTCCAACAGCGGTAGTAGTCACTGTCAATCGCACCGCCACCGAAGAGTGTCCATCCATCCGGAAGGACGCGGGGCTAAAGCTGCAAGTTGTGAACAGAGGAAGTGTTCCGCAGCTCATGGTCACCAGACCGTTGTAATGATTCGCAGGGGCGATGGTTAAGTCGTAAACCGCCGCGCCTCCCGCTGAGACCGTGATCGTAGGCGTGCTCGTAGCCACTCCGTAGTTCGATTGCGTCCCGGCGCCGTTCAGATTGAGAAGCACGGACAGCCCGGCAAAGTCGTCGCCAGCCGCGACCACGTCCGGGGTTCCGTCATGGTTCACGTCAGCGACCGTGAGGCCATACACAAAACCGCCCGCCGCAAATTCTACCGGCGAGTAAAAGGTTCCGTCACCGATCCCATAAAGAATGCCAACCGTACCGTAGTTCGAATTGGCATAAACCAGATCCAGCTTCCCATCACCATCCACGTCGGCCGTCTGGATATAGTTCGTGACAGGATCAGAGAAGGTCATGTCCTGCAAAGAGGAGGGATAGATTACCGGCGTCTGGAACGTGCCATCACCATTGCCCAGCGCGACGGCCACGCCTTCCGTGCCTGGATACGTCAGGGTGATCGCCAGGTCAGGCTTTCCGTCGCCGTTGAAATCACCGACGGCAACTGCGAACGGGTTAGTGGAGGGAATGGACAAATCCGCCTCAGCCTGGAATGTTCCATCTCCGTTGCCCAACAGAATGGCAACCACGTTCCCGAACGTGATCGGAACGATCAAGTCGAGAGTTCCGTTGCTTCTTAGCGAGACCGCGGCAATCCCAACATCGTTAAAACTGTTTGAAAGATTGTAGGTAACAGCACTGGCGAAGGTGCCGGTACCATCGTTGATAAGAACGGCGATATCTTGCGTGCCGTCATTTATGTTCGCCACTGCGATATCGGGGATCCCATTATTCTTGAAGTCCCCGACCAGAATCGCCGTTGGCTGATCTTCGTAAAGGCCGGAAGTCAGCGAAGATCCTAGAGTGAAAGTTCCATCTCCTACGCCGTTGAAGATCTGCACCGCGCCGTTATCGCTGTCCGCCGCGGCGATATCCAGTTTCCCGTCCTGGTTAAAGTCGCCCACCGCTACATATTGCAACTCCTGGGTGGCATTGGCGCTGACGTAGTTCACCCCGGGCATCAGGCTGCCATCCGCGCGGGAAAGAAACACCGTAATCCCCGCCTGAGCACCGCAACAATTTCCCATAACGAAGTCCGGGTTACCGTCGCCGTTGAAGTCTCCCGTGGCGACGGTGACTCCGTCGGGCGTGTCTTCAATAATGGGAGCGTAGTAGTCGAGAGCACTGCGAAATGTTCCGTCGCCGTAGCCCTTAAAGAAAACCAGGCTGAAATCCAGGTTTGGCACCACCAGGTCGGCATAGCCATCCCGGTTGAAGTCGGCCACGATGGCAGGCTGCCCTGGAAATCCCCCAACTGCGTACCCGATCGAGGGAACGGTTACCGTGCCGTCCCCGTTTCCAAGCAGAATCGTGAGATCCGAGCTGTTTTCATTGCTGCTGATGATGTCCGCTTTTCCATCCCCGTTCACATCGGCGATGCTCACCGCTCCCGGATATAAGTCGGCCGTTGTGCCATCAGGGGCACTCAGTCCCGCAGCATAATAAACCCCGTTCTGAAAGGTGCCGTCCCCATCATTGACATAAACGGTCAGCGTATCGTCCTGACAGTTCGCGTTCACCGCCTCGCCTTTGCCGTCGCCAGTCAAGTCGCCGACCGTCAGGCTGCAGGCATCTTCCACCCCGTCAGAACTGGGATAACTCACCGCGGTCGCATACGCCGTGGGAGAAGTGGCCAGGTAAATCGTAAGTTCATTGGTGTCCGAGTCCATTTCTGCGATATCGAGTAGCCCGTCGCCGTTGAGGTCGCTAAACGTTGGACCGTTTCCCGACGTGCCTGAGAGTGTCACTGAAGTCTTCGCCTGAAAAGTTCCGTTTCCGTTGCCGAGAAGCGTCCAAACTTTGGCGGGAACAGCCTCATCGACCAGAACGATGTCCAATTTGCCGTCACCTGTGGTGTCCGCGAGGACGCCACCCGGCAGATTGGTGTTCGTAATGGGATAATTTGTTCCCAAAGTGAACGTCCCATCCCCGTTCCCGATCATCACATCGATGCTCGAGGTACCACCCGAGCAGGCCGATTGATGAATCACGATAAGGTCATCCTTGCCATCACCATTCAGATCGCCCACCGCCAGCGTCGAGCAATTGTCGTTGCCCGGAGTGGGCGTCAGCACCGGCGCCTGAAAGGTTCCGTCGCCGTTGCTTAGGGCGACAACAATCGAGTAGACGGGCGACGTATTGCGGTCGTTCTCCACTTGGGTAATCAGGTCCACCTTTCCGTTCCCGGTGAAATCGCCGCTGGAAGTCACACCCGAGTTGTAGATACCCCCGCCGACAGGGATCTGCGTCGCCGAAAGCAATCCCAGTTTCCCTGTTGGCAGGTTTACCGGAGTGGGGCGCAGGGGGATTGCCGCAGCAGGCTGTTTTGTGCTCTTCGCCGCAGCACGCGCGTTTGATTTCCCGGCTTGACCCGGTTGCATGTGTTTTTCCGTGGCGCCTGTGTGCGTTGCGGCCTTCGCCCAGGCGCCAGGCGCAGAATATTGAAAGCGGTTTTTGGGCGCGATTTTTTGCACACGATTGGCGGCGAAACCCGGCAAAATGCCGAGAAACAGCATAAGAACTGGCGCGCAGCGGTAGCGGTTCATGCGTGAGAGGCTCCATGAGCTGAATTAGAAGCGTCTAAGAAGGTTGATCTCGCTTCGCCGGAGCACATTGCAAGCACCACGCCAGAGAAACCGAGGGATTGCCCCTTGGTGTACTCTCCTGTGACGCATCTTCCTAGATTTTCTGGATAGAGACGATCGGATACTGAAGGGGGCCAGCCGCGCCTCAGGCCGCCGGATAAATCCCCAGCACCTTGACGAACTCCGCGACTTCGCCGAGATGGCGAAGCGCGTTGCGGGCAGGCTCATCGTCGCCGCGGAGAAAGTCGACGTAGAAGACATACTCCCAGGGGCGGCCGCGCATGGGCCGCGATTCGATTTTGCTCAGGCTGATGTCGCGCAGCGCGAATACGCTCAGCGATTTGAACAGCGCTCCGGGAACGTTGCGAACTTTGAAGGCAATCGAAGTCTTGTTAGCACCGCGCGGAATCAGCCGCTGGTAGGCAGAAGACGCCGGGTTCTCTTTCTTCGATCTGCGGCGCTCAGACTTTTTGCCCGGCAACTTTCGAATCAAGAAAAAGCGGGTGAAGTTGCGATTGTCGTCTTCGATTCCGGCGGCAAGAATCTTCCCCGAGTATTCGCGAACCGCCTGATGCCCGGCGATTCCCGCGGCATCAGAAATTGACTGCGAAAGCACATGCTTCACGCTTCCCGCCGTGTCATAAAAAGGCATTGGCTCGATTTGAGGATGCTGGCGAAAAAAATCGCGGCACTGGTCGAGCGCCACGGGATGCGAAAACGCTCGCCGCACCGCCCTGAGCTTGGTTCCTGGCGCAGCGATCAGGTTGTGCACGATGCGCAGCAGGAATTCACGCTGGATAAAAACCTCGCGGGAAACCAGCAAATCCGCGTGCTCGGCAACGGTTCCGGCCAATGAATTCTCGATTGGAATCACGGCCGCGCTTGCCGATCCATTTTCCACGCGATCGAAAACTTCGGCGGAGCGGGCGCAGGGAGTGATGTGGCAACGCGGCAGCATGCGCATCGCAGCCTCATGGCTGAAAGAGCCTACCTCGCCCTGGATTGCAATCCTGATTCGCGATTTATTCATGAGAAGGCAAGGTAACTGGAAGGCGCCGATGAGAGCAAATCATTTCTTGCGGTCGGCGATGGCCTCGAAGCGTTTCTCTTCGAAATGTTTCTCGAGGACCAGGGCATCGACGCCATTCGAATAGTAGTGAGGGATGGCGGCGACTACGTGGTAGCCATGACGCTTGTAAAAGGAAATCGCGGCAACGTTATCGACCGCGGTTTCCAGTTCAACCGACCGGCAGCGCTGCTTTTGCAAACGTTCCTCGGCGGCAGCGAGCAATCGCGATCCGAGCCCGTTTTTTCGTTCGGCCGCGACCACATCGATGGTGATGATGTGTCCCGCATGCTTTTGAGCTTCGGCAACGATAAAGCCCGCCACAGACGCGGACTTCGGAATTGACAGCGCACCGTGGCTTTTATGGTTCTCAGACTGGCGATCGACTTCCGGATCTCCAACACCCGCGGCCACCAGTGTGAACGAGCCGGGGCGGCGCATATACGTCTTTAATTCCGCCTTGGAATAAGAAATGCCGGGAGGAAAACATTCCTGATCGATGCGCCAGAGAGTTTCGAAATCGTCAGGGTGAAAATCGCGAATTTCAAAGTTGCGGGCGGTTAAGGGCACTCTGGCATTTTAGCCTCAGAGTGCTACGCATGGGACGGAAGGAAACAGGTGGCGTATTCGCAAGAATTAAAAAGGCAGCTCGCATTTCGAGCTGCCTTCTTGGCGGAGTGGCGATCAACGAGTCGGGGAGAGATTACTGGATTTTCTCGGTTTTGCTGTCCCACTTCACAACGCCGTTGTGATCGTTTTGCCGCTGTACGTCGTCGTTGGTATAGGTCTTTTTAGCCGGGTGGCCGCCCTTGGCGGCACTGGCGGCTTCGAGCGATTTAAGGCTCTGGTCAGCCGAGGCAAAGTAAATCCACGATTGGGTGGCGCCTTCATGCTCGCCCTCATGCTGAATGTGCTCAAACTGCTCGCGGCGCTCAGGACGCATGGCGTTCAATCTCATGCTGCCAACAACTGAGTTGGTCGCGGGAGATACGAGCGGCATCCCTCCACCGGAATACCAGGTGGGAACGGTATAGACGGAATCTGTGTTGCCGGTGATCTCGGACAAGGTCGAATTGGTTGCGCCGGCAATCAGACCGCTGGTCGCGTTCGAAGCTCCAACCGGATTGGGCGAAATCGTCTGCAGCGTCAAGCTGGGGGTGGTAATCATCGGCACATAGGGGCCGCAGCCGTAGGGGCAGTAGCCCGGCAGCGATCGCTCGCTAGCTTGGCCAAAGCTCAGAGCACAGAGCAAAAGGGTCGAAAAGAATGCAGTGAGAAGACGCATGGATCCTCCTGGAAGCCTTACCTGGAGCGGTTTCCAGCAGGTCGAATGCCACTTCGCATAGACCGCTCCGATCTGCAGTTGTTCTATTAACGGCGATTTATCGGCCTCAACAGCGCATTGGCGGGTTCCCATGCGCAAACGGTTGCGCAAGAACTGCAGCCGATTTCTTGCCCAACAACTCATGTTCTCCGGGGAGATCGCCGATGCATCTTCAATCGGACTTTGAAAATCATGAGGACGCTCTTACCTATGAAAACCCGCACGATTCTTCTTTGCCTTTCAGTGGCGCTGCTCTCAGCCTGCAACTCAAGCACGCCGGTTGTGCCTTCCGCGCCGGCTCCGCGCGTTTACCACGGCACCGCCTCAGTTGGCGATTTCATGACTATTACCATCAACTCGAGTGCCCAAACCATCGCCTACACAGACCTCTCGAACAACAGCAGCGGAACTGTGCCCTACACGGTGAATGCAGACGGCACCTACACGCTGAACGATCCGACTGGCAATCTGATCGCCGCCTACGAAGTTCCCGATTATGCGTTGCTGATTCAGGCGGCCAAGACGGGGCCGAACGCAAACACGCCGGCGTTGATTACTGCGGTCGAGAGCGGTCAAATCTCGCTGGCGACCTTCGAAGGTCAGGCTTACAACTTCATGCAATTCCGCACCTCGTCTGGCGGATTGAACATTGGCTCGGTGAATGTTGGGACTCAGGGAACGGGATCGACCTCAACTTTCTGGCCTTACGGCTTGTACAACCAGGGCAGCGGCGGCAGCCAGTTCAGCGCCGGCACGCTCAATATGGCTACTGCTCGGCTCGATCCCTCTGGAACCTTTCTGCAAATTACCGACCCTGATGGGACAAATTCCGACTATGTTTTCGGCACGGCCAACGGCATCTTCGCCGTCGACACGCAGAATGGGGCGATTCTCGGTTTAGAGAAAGCGGCCAGCAAGAATTTTGACCCGACGACCGCCGGAACGTACAAAGCGATCTACTACCAGAAAACGAATACTACGAGTGGCGCAGGCAATGTGGAGACAGGAACTCCGGGCATGGGCAACGCCACATTAGTCGTGACCGCCACTGGCCAGATCACGATTACGGATTCGAGTGGAAAACAGATGGCGCAGGCAACGCTCACGCCGGTGGCGAACGTTGCTTATCTTTATGGCAGCGCCGGAGAGTTGTCTGATCCGTGCTATGGATTGTTCACATTTCGCCTGACCACGCCCTCCGCGCAGCAGGACGTATTCGTGACCTTTATGGGACAAGCCATGCTCTTCAGTTCCTTCACGGCTAACCTGCCCTGGAATTCCGGGGGAACGTATAACTATTTTTATGGAGTGGGATTGAAGCCGGCATCCAGCTAATCTTGAGCGTGACCTTGGGGCGCTGGAGCGATTTTGCTCGAAGCCGCCCGCGAAATCTGCGCCGCGGTCGTGATGTATTACCATCCAGACGATGACCTCGCGAGTTCGTCGT
>Ga0070731_10004901_pt1 | contig 11249 bp, 15 predicted proteins | sample Coa_R1_2_FD_66448 | JGI IMG/M metagenome (GOLD analysis project Ga0070731, IMG submission 66448) | Surface soil microbial communities from Centralia Pennsylvania, which are recovering from an underground coalmine fire - Coalmine... | ecosystem: Environmental > Terrestrial > Soil > Unclassified ... | reverse complement strand
GCCTGCTACCCCGACGTGCGCAAGCTGCTGCCCTGGGACGAGTGCTTCGCGGCGGAGCGGCGCCGCGCGCCCAGTCACCCGGACATGCAGGACGTGACCGACGAGGACCCGGCGGATGCTCGCGCGCAGACTTCGAGCTCCTCTGCGTCGGCTGACGACGACATGGTGGCCTGCGACGACGGCAACGGCCACGGGTGCGGCAAGCCGGTGAAGCTCACCGATGAGAAGTGCCCGCACTGCGGCCTGGTGTACGACGTCGAGCCGGAGAAGCCGGAGCCCAAGCCTGAGCCGCAGCGGCGCTCGCGCGCGGAGGCGAAGGCGGCCGCCGCGGCGGGCGGTGCCGGCAAGAAGGACAAGCTGCCCTTCTGACGGTGCACGCGGCATGACGGTTCGAGAGGGCCCGGCGGGGCAAGACTCGCCGGGCCCTTTCTCGTTCCAAGGAGGGACCACTCGATGGGAAGCGCGAAGACGGCGGGTGCATACCAGGCGATCATCAAGTTCATCGAGGAGAAGGTGGACGCCCTCTCGGAGGTCGAACGCCAAGAGCTCATCGAAGACCTGATCGACAATCTTGAGTCTCGTTTGGTCGAAAGCGATTCGAGCAGCAGTGACAGTGACGACGAGGGCGGTTGATGGCCCGGCGCAGTACGGCGGACGCCAAGGCGGCGGACCGGCGCAAGGGCTTCGAGGCGGTCGCCAAGTCGTTCAAGGAGTTCCGTCCCGCGCGCGAGGTGCTCAAGGTCGTGCGCGCGGTGCCCACCTGGTTCCCGCAGTTCGATCACGCGGTGCGCGTCGGCGGGCTGCCCATCGAGCGCTTCATGTTGGTGCACGGCCCGAGCAACGAGGGCAAGAGCCTGATGAGCCTCGGGCTGGTCGGCAGCTTCCTCGCGCGCGACCACTTCGCGCTCTACATCGACGCCGAGCGCACGACACCCTCAACGTGGGCCGAACAGGTGATGGGCAACCTCGTCGACCACCCGTACTTCCTCGCCGAGCGGCCGGAGACGTACGAGGCGACGGTGGGCAAGGTGCGCTCGTTCCTCGTACGGCTCGCGACCTTGAAGGAGACGGGCAAGGTGCCCGAGGACACGAGCGCGATCATCATCTGCGACAGCCTGCGCAAGCTCGTGCCGGCGGACCTGATGGAGGAGATCCTCAAGGCCGAGAAGGACGAGGGCGAGGGCAAGCGACGTCCCGGGAAGGGCAAGCAGCCGACGGTGGGGCGCGACCGCTCGGCGCAGCTCAAGGCGAAGATGAACGCGACGTGGATGGACGAGCTCGTGCCATTGCTCGAGAAGAGCGGCGCCGGGTTCGTGGCCATCGCGCGCGAGATGGTGGATCCCGACGCGCAGGCGTGGGCGAAGAAGTTCGGCAACGACTACAAGGTTGGCGGTGGCGGCGCGGTCTACTACGACGCGAGCCTGAGCATGCGCACGACGCGTGCGAGCTGGGTGACGCAGGGTGATGGGCCGGACCGCAAGGTCTACGGCGAGCGCCACCGCATCACGATCAAGAAGACGAAGGTGGCGGGCAAGGACGACAAGGTCTCGGTCGCCCACTTCCACTCGAGCAACGGCACGCTCGTGCCGTTCGGCCTGGACCGCGCGCGCGACGTCCTCGAGCTCGGGCAGCGGTTCGGCCTGGTCAAGGCGCCGAAGCGCGGCTGGCTCACGTGGGAGAAGAGCCGCTGGCAGGGCGAGCACACCGCCGTCGTGAAGCTGACGGCCGACCACGCGGCGCTGCAGAGGCTCGAGGCGCAGGTGCGCGAGCGGTTCGCGGACCACAAGCCGGTCGAGCACAACGAGGACGGAGAAGTCGAATGAGCACTCAGCCCAGAAAGATCGCGACGTACGATGCGGAGCGCATCGTACGGTTCATCGGGTCGTCTCAAGACACCCTGCAGGCCGCGTACGCGCTGCTTGTCTACGACGAGGGCCTGCACGACGCTCCCCACCAGGAGATCCGGGCGGCCGTCAACGACGCCCTCGCGAGCGCCGCGGTGGCGCTCAAGCTGATGGAGGCGAACGCCAAGTTGCCCGACCCGGGGTTGCCGTTTTGAAGGTCCTCGTCACGAGCGACTGGCACCACGACTGGTCCACCTACGGCGTGGTGCGAGCGGGCGACGTCGAGGAGGCGGTGGGCGAGACGTTGACTGCGGCCGTCAAGCAGGCGGTCGACCTGTACTTGTTCCTCGGCGACCTGGCGGACCCGGAGGATGGTCCGGCGGTGCTGAAGGCGGCGGCGCTGGCGATGAACGCGGCGTGCATCTTGTCGAGCGAGGGAATCCCGAGCGTGTGGATCCCCGGCAACCACTGCGTCGTCGAGGATGGCAGCGGCGCGACGGTCCTCCGGCCGATGCTCATGATGAACCCCGTCTCGAAAGGGGCGGCGATCTACGTGTCGGAGGTGCCAAGGCTCCACCGCGTGGAGGGGTTGACCAAAGTGGAGGGGTTGTCCAACGTGATCGCGCTGCCCTTCACGGCGAGCTCGCACGCCTACGACCCGGCGGAGTTCGTGCGCAAGAGCGCCCGCGAGCTCGATGCCCGGCTTCCCACGATTGTGATGGGCCACCTCTGCATGCCGGGGGTGCAGCCCGGCGAAGAGACGACGGAGATGCCCCGCGGGCGCGAGGTCACCTTCCCGTACGACGCAGTGCAGGCCATCCCAGGGCGCAAGCTCGTGTTCAACGGCCACTACCACCGGCAGCAGACCTTCACGGCGCCGAACGGCCTGCAGGTGCACATCCCGGGCTCGCTCGCCCGGCTCACGATGTGCGAGGAGCACCACTCCCCGGGCTACCTGATCGCGGAGGTTTGAAGTGCGTCGGAGCGCGAGCGAGAAGAGGGGCGCGCGGGTGACCGGGCACCCGGTGAAGGCACGCGAGCTCCTCACGGTGCCCGAGGACTGCTCGCTTTGGGTCGGAGTTCCCGGGCCCTACGTGGCGGGCATCGTCCGCGTGGACGACGTCAAGGGCGCCATCGTTCGGCTCAAGCCGCCTCCGGAAGCGGACGACGCCAAGGTCGAGCAGGCGAGGCAGGCCCTCCTGCGGTCGGGCGCGCTGGCGGTGCGGTTGATGCCGAGGCGGCGCAAGGCCGTCGTCCCGCAGGCGGCCAAGGAGCGGCCGGCGCCGGCCAGCCATCGCGAGGTGGTGATGGAGCTCGCCGCGAGGGCGAACACGCCGGACCGCGCGGCATTGATTGCGGTGCTGGACGAGGCGCTCGCGCAGGCGGGCCTCTGAGGGAGGACGCGATGGTGGACGAGAAGGTGGAGCTCACCGAGATGATCACGGTTAGCGCGTCGGACTTCGCGAGGATCGTGCAGGAGCGAGCGCGGCTCGCGCAGCAGGTGGACGAGCTCCAGACGCGAGGCACCAAGTTCATGATGGAGCGGCAGGAAGCCCGAAGGACACTTCGGATCATCGCGAACGGCACTCACACGATCCCGGCTAAGGTCCTCGCCTACAAGCACCTCAGTGAGTACCCCACGTGATCCTCGAAGGGCTCGACCTCGAGAACTGGATGCCCTTCCGCGGTAAGCACTCGCTCGCTCTCGGGCCCAAGGTCTACGGCGTGTCGGCGCGGCTCGAGGGCAACGCGGAGCGTTCGAACTGGCAGGGGAAGACGGCGCTCGTCGAGGCCATCCGCTTCTCGCTCTACGGCGAGCACCGCTTTTCTCTGGAGGACGCGTGGATCACGCGTGGCGAGTCGACTGGGCAAGTGGCGGTTCTCTTCGACGACGGCTTCTCCGTCATCCGCGAACGCAAGCGGGGCAAGCGCACGTCGCTCGAGGCTTCTCCCAAGTCTTTGCGGCGCGGCCCGCACGTGGCCAAGGATGACGCGGCGCAAGGGCTCATCGTTCAGAGGACGGGCCTCTCGCTCGAGGACTTCCGGGCGACGGTGTACTTCGGTCAGCGCGACGCCGCGCGGCTTGTGAATGTGCGCTCGGCCGAGCGGACGGAGGTGGTCGAGTCCTGGCTTCGGCTCGAGCCGCTCATGAGTGCTGAGGACAAGGTGGTCGCCAACCTCGGGGTGCTCGAGACGCGGCTGGATGGCTGGCGGCAAGACCTTGTCGCCTTTCGGACTCAGTTGGAGCAGGAGCTCGCCGGGAAAACCCTCGAACAGTTGCGGGCCCAGCGGCGCCACCGCGCCGAGTTCGTCGAGATGAACAAGAAGTCCCTCGCCGACCTGCAGAAGGAGCGCGAGCAGGTGCGCGAGGTGGAGCGGGTGCGCGACAGGTTGCTTGCTTACAAGCGGCTCAAGGCGGCCTTGGAGGACCTCGAGCGACGGGTGGCGACAGTGGACATCGACGCGGCCAAAGCAAAGCTCCAGGCGGCTATCGAGCACAAGGAGATGCAGGCCAAGGCCCACACGCTGACGCGCAAGGAGGCTGATGACCGACGTGTGGCTGCGCGCGGCGAGTTCGACGGCAAGTGTCCGGTGGCGGGTATCCAGTGCCCGTCGCGAGACGAGATCAACAAGGACCAGAAGACGAACCTGCGGCGCTACGAGGAGGCCGCGGCTGCGGCGAGCGAGGAGGCCAAGCGCCTGCGTCGCGCAGAGGACGACGAGCGCATGGCGCGTGAGGAGCTCGACGAGGCGACCCGGCTGCACTCGGATCTCGCTCGCGCTCGGGCGAACGAGGCCAAGGAGCGCGAGGAGGTCGCTGCCCTGCGCGCCCCCATCGTCGACGAGGGACACATCGCTCACGCGGCCACGCTGCTCGAGCAGGAGAACCAATCGCTTGTGAGGGAGGTGGCCGGGCTCGACGAACGCATCCTTCGCGTCGAGCGAGCGCAGGCGGGCATCGCAGCCACCGAGAGGGACATCGCGCAGTGCGAGCCCAAGGCAGCCACACTGCGCGACGCGGTGCACATCCTCGGGCGACAAGGCGCGCGGCGACGCATTGCGGAGCCGTTCCTCGGCGAGCTCGAGGCGGGCGCGAACGAGGCGCTGGCGGAGTGCGGCGTCGACCTGCGCGTCCGGGTGCTCTGGGAGCACGAGGGCAAGGACCTGGCGCGCGCCTGCGCGGCGTGCGGCCACCCGTTCCCGGAGAGCGCGAGGGTGAAGGAGTGCTCCAGGTGCGGCGAGGCGCGCGGCAAGAACGTGGTCAACCGCCTGGAGTTCGAGTTCAGCGACCGATCGGCGGCCGCGGAGGACCTGGCGGGCGTCGTCTTGCAGCTCTCGGCGGCGGCTTGGCTCCGGCGGGCGCGCGGCTCGGCACTCGAGTTCGCGGTGCTCGACGAGCCGATGGCCCACTGCGACCGCGCCAACCGGCGGGCGATGGCGCACGCGCTGACGCAGATGCTCTGCGGTCGCTTCGGCTTCCGGCAGGCGTTCGTCGTCACGCACACGCCCGAGGCGAGCGCGTTCCCCGGCACCATCCTGGTGACCGGGCATGGCACATACTCCAGCGTGGAAGTGGTGAGCTAGATGGCCAAGCGGCCGAAGATCGAGGACATCGTCGCGAGTGAGCTCGCGCAGATCCAGGTGATGGGCGACGTCGGCGTCGCGCAGCCCGACCCGAGCAACGACATGCGGGTGGCTCCGGCGCCTCTCTGCGAGGTGTGCGGGCGCTACCACGGGGGCGTCAACGCGATGATCGCGTGCGCCCTTGGCAGAGTGCGGCAGCTGACCGCCAGGGTGGCCGAGCTCGAGGCCGAGCTCGCGGCGCGGCCACCGTTCTTCGAGGGCCTGGACGAGAAGGGCCGGCAGACGATGCAGGCGGCGGGCTACCGGTCCATCCAGGACCTGCGCGCGGCGGTGGCGAAGCTTCCTTCAAGCGCGCACGAGAAGAACATGGCGGGCAAACGCCCCGGCGGCGAGTGAGCCTTGGGCCTGTCCCAGCGACAGAAGGGGGCGGCCGCGGAGCGCGAGGTCGCGACCAAGCTCCAGGAGTGGTGGCGGCATCTCGAGCCGACCTGTCGCTTCGTGCGCACGCCGGGCAGTGGGGGCTGGGGCGCTGGGGCGGTTGTCCGCAAGGAGTTCAAGACCTCGGGTGACTTGATGACCACCGCGCTCCACTTTCCCTTTTGCATCGAGGTCAAGCGGCGCGAGGGCTGGAGCGACGCAGTGTTGTTCGAGACGCGCCTGGTCAACCTGCGCGGTGAGCGGCTGCAGTCAGAGTCGCCCGTGTGGGGCTGGTGGGTGCAGGCGCAGGCGGCCGCGCGCGAGCAGGGGGCGGTGCCGCTGCTCGCGTTCCGACGCTCGCATGAGCCCTGGCGCGTCATCTTGCCGATCGCCTGGTGGCGGGGGAAGGGCTTCGCCAACTGGAAGCTCTCGCACGATTGGAAGATGCGCTGGCCCTCTTCGCGCGGAGAGCGTCCGATCTGCCACTATCTCGACCAGCTCACCAGCATCCACCCGAAGTGCATGGCGGTGTGAGCCCGAGGCAACGATGAAAAGGTCCCAGGCCAAGAAGCCGGTAGGTGAAACCCGGGTTTCACCGATCGCGAAAGCCGTTCCGGTCGCGGCGATGATCACGAAGATGACCGGGCAGCTGCCGGTTTTGGCACCGCTCAAGAGCGTGAAGCCGAACACGTGGAATCCGAACCGGATGAACCCGTTCGAGAAGATGAGCTTGAGGCACGGGCTCAAGGAGGACGGCTGGATCCCTTCGCTCGCGCTTCTCATCTGGCGCACCGACGAGAAGGGCAACGTCAAGAACCTCATCATCGACGGCGAACATCGGTGGGAGGAAGCGGTGGCCCTCGGCTGGGACCAGGGGCCGATGGTGTTTCTCGACGGGCTGTCCGAGGCAAAGGCCAAGGAGTTCACGATCAAGATCGACGCGCGCCGCGGTCGCTTCGAGGACTCGGCGTTGACGGCCGTCATCAAGAGCATCGAGCCGAACCTCAACTTCGAGACGCGCTCACTCGACCTCGGCATCAGCGAGGACCGTCTCGACATCCTGCTCAAGGTCGACGACATTCCTCCGGCAGTTGGCGCCGCGGGTGACGTACCGAGCCATATGCCCAGCGGGCAGACGTCGGCGGTGCGCACGGTGCAGCTGTTCTTCGAGCCGAAGCTCCACGACGAGTGGATGCGCTTGGTGAAGGAGGCAGCCGCGCGCTTCAAGTCGCAGAACACGACCGACACGGTGCTGGAGGCGATGCGACGTGCGGTTGCAGGTTCACCTTCGAAGTAGCCTCACCGACGAGGAGACCGCGGCTCTGTTGGGCAAGCGCGGGCGGCGCGAGGACGTGTCCATGATCGCCGGGGGCGAGGTGAGCGTGTTCAAGCCGAATGGCTCGCGCTTGCTCACGGTGGTGCGGGGAGCGGTCTCGCACGAGCTGATGGACCGGGCGTGGCCCTTCATGTGGGAGATGCGCAAGTTCGGCTCGGACAACCGCGGGGCGTACGTCGGTGTGGAGCGAACCGAAGACGTGCACCGCGAAAAGGTGCTCTTCGGCAAGCGGTACGTTGCCAAGAAGCAGGACGGCACCATCAGTCGCACCAACCGTGCGGCGATGATCCGTAGTGTGGTGGCGGGTTCGATGGACCGGAATCCGCGGCACCCTTTCTGCCGGCAGACGCAGTACACGACGCAGTTCCACGACAAGTGGGGGGCGGCGTTCCCTTTCATCCAGCGGGTGGGAGAGCTCTTTCGTGAAGTGGTGCCGGAGCGCTACGCCGCGCAGCTGGAGGCCGCGCAGCGCACGCAACCGGCGTATGTGATCCCCGGCACACCCTTCACAACGCTCACCATCAACAATACGGTCGCCGGGGCGTACCACACCGACAAGGGTGATTACGCCCCTGGCTTCGGCGTGATGGCGGTGTTCCGCAAGGGCCACTACCGCGGGGCGGAGATTGTCTTCCCCAAGTACGGCGTGGGGGCGGACCTGCAGGACGGGGACGTGATCTTCTTCGACCCGCACGAGGTGCACGGCAACCTCCCGTTCGAGGATGGTCGGGGGCACGAGGGCGAGGACTGGGTGCGGATCTCGATGGTCTTCTACTTCCGCGCTCGCATGACGGAGTGTCTGGAGCCCAAGGCCGAGATCGAGCGGGCCAAGCAGATGAGGGGCGGCATCAGCTCGGGATGAGAGACCTGGCGCTGTTTTACCTGGCGGATCCGCGATTCGGGGGCTGGGTGACGTTCACGGTGCACCTGTTTCGCGCGATGCAGGAGCGGGGCTGGACCGTGAACCTGTACAAGGTGGGCAACCGCACCGAGGGTCGGCAGCGTGAGTACAACAGCGGTCTGCGCTACCGCAACGTGGACCTCTTGGAGGCCGAGGTGATCGCCGGGGCCATCCCGGCGATTGTGACGGCCGCGGGCCCAGGGAAGTCTCTGCAGCTGGCGGCTCTGCTGCGTGCAGGGGCCGCGGTGGTGGTACACGACCCGACGGAGCTCACCGACGAGTCGAAGCCCGCCATCGCGCAGGCGGCCGCCGGGAAGGTGGTGGTGGTGCGCGAGAAGAACCTGCCGCACCTGAAGGCGCTGGGCATCGATGCGGTGTATGTGGAGCATCCGTACGTCTCGCATGCGGTGCCGGCCTCGCGTTTGATGCACGCGGTGGCGCTTTCGCGGTTGGACTGGGACAAGCACACGCTCGAGATCGTTCGGGCGAACAGTACGTTGCCGGCGGAGCGCCAGGTGCAAATCTACGGAGCGGAGAACCGGCTCTATACCCATCACAAGATCGATAAGGAGTTTCCCGCGTGGCGCGAGGCGTATCGCGGGCAATTTGCCGCGGGCTTCGATACCGCCACGCGCCTCGCCGCGCAGGCGAAGTACATGGTGGACTTGAGCGCCATCGCGGGCGACGGGGACGGTACGCAGTACACGTTCTTGGAGGCGTGGGACGCCGGGGCGATCTTGGTGGTGAACGCCAAGTGGATTGTGACGGGCAAGGGGGCGGTAAAGCCCGGGCACAACGCGCTTGTGGTCAAGGACGGTGTGGAGCTGGCCGATCTCCTACGCCACAACGGTACTCACTTGGGGCTGGTGGAAGCGGGGCGAGAGCAGCTGCGCAAGCACGCCCCCAAGCGGGTCGGGGCGAAGTACGAAGAGGTGCTGGCTTCATGAATCAACCGTGGAGCGTGCAGCTGGAGCTCGCCGAGGGGTGCAATCGCCTCTGCACTTTTTGCGGATTGAACGGTATCCGCGACAAGCCCGGGAGCTACCGGTGCATGACCGTGGACACGGCGTACAAGCTGGCACCGGAGCTCGCCGAGCTTTGCCCGCTTGCTCGGTACGAGTTTGCGATGCACGGAGAGCCGCTGGCCAACCCGGACCACGTGATGATCATCAGCGTGTTCCGGGCCTACTTACCCAAGGCGCAGATGCAGGTGACCACCAACGGGATCCGCCTGCTCGGGCACATGCAAGAGCGGCTCGATGCGCTGTTCGACAAGGCGGGGGTGGACTTCGTGATCCTCGACACCTATCGCCCCGAGCGGGACAAGCTCCGGCGCGAGGTGGCCACCCTCAAAGGGATCCGGGTGCTCGACTTCTACGAGCAGATGGTGCCTGCGGGCCAGTCGCCTTGGCACAACAACAAGCGGGCGATGCAACGCACGTTGGTGGTGATGGACGACTTGGAGGCGCGCAGTGGTGAGGTGGCCAGCCGCGTGATTCTCAATCACGCCGGCAGCAACCCGACCAAGGCGGTGCCGAAAGAGCCATTGCGCAAGACGTGCACGTTGCCCTTTCGCGAGCTCACGGTGACTTGGAACGGTCACGTGAACGTGTGCTGTATGGACTGGAAGCACGAGTACACGGCCGGGCGAGCGTTGGAGAGATCGCTCAAGGAAATCTGGTACGGCGCCGAGATGGAGGCTGCTCGGGCCATGCTGCAGAACAAGGACCGGGGCTTCGGGCCGTGTGCGGCGTGCGACGCTGGCAGTGGGAGTCGTGCCGGGCTCTTGCCGAAGTATCCACCGGTCACTGCGGAACAGCGCGAAGTCGTCAAGCGCGTGGAGGCTGGATCTCCCCGGGGCAGTAACGCGGTGTTCGTGCGCAAGCTCAAGGTGGTCTCGTGACCCCGCTCATGCAGCTTGTCCGGCGCTGGTGGGAGCACTGGATGGGCACGTGGGACGAGGGCCCGGAGCCGCCGGCACGCCTGCGCGAGATGGTGCTGCTCTTCGCCGAGGCGCACCCGCGGGCGACGCGCAGGGAGTGGGCGGACTTCGCCGCGCGGCACGCGGGCGAGTGCTACCGGACGGGCTACGCGCGCGGGTTCGAGGCGTCGGTGCGCGACGACGACCAGAAGCCGTGGCTCGCCGACATGCCCGAGCGCGTGGCCGACCAGGTGGACCCGGGGTGGCGCGAGAACCGGCTGCCGCGCGGCGGCGAGGTGGCCGAGGACATCGACGCGGCATACGAAGAGGGATGATCTCTAAAGTCGAACGCAGGGTGCCAGTCCTTTACCTGGATCTCGACGGCACCGTCCGCTGGGGCAAGGACGAACTGGGGTACTTCGGGAAAGGGCCGAAGGACGTCAGGATCTTCGACGAGGTACCAGCACTCCTGAAGTCGTACAGGGCTGCCGGGTGGCGCGTTTGCGCAGTGTCGAATCAAGGCGGCATCGCGCTCGGCCTACTTGACGAGGACGCCTGCATTGAGGTCATGGCGGAGACCCACAAGCAGGTCGGGAACGCGTTCGACAAGATCTTGTGGTGCCAGCACCATCCGGATGCGAAGACCCCGGAGATGGCTGTCTGCTGGTGTCGCAAGCCTCGCCCGGGGCTCATCATCGAGGCGGCACATGCGCTTCGTGCGATGCACCCGTTCGAGATCTACCCGCCGCACATGGCGCTCATGGTCGGCGATCGACCGGAGGATTGTGGGTGTGCAGAGGGGGCGGGCGTTGCGTTCATGGACGCGAAGGATTGGCGAGCGGGGAAGCACGCGATCACGGCATCCGAGGAGACATGACCCAACCGCGAGCACCCTGGAGCATCGAAGACCTTGTGCACGGCCAAGCCTGGTTGCTGCACAACGAGACGGGCGTCGTCGGGCGCGCCAAGCAGTTCCATTCGCCGGGCACGTTCCGGAGCTCGCCCGTGCCCGGGGCAACGTACGAGGTGGTCGTGTCCGACGCCGTCCTCGAGCTCGACACCGGCGACACGTTCGTCGTCAAGCCGGACGCCTTCACGCCGCTGAGCGAGCGGGAGGTCGCCCTCGTCGAGGGCATGACCAAGATGCTCTCGAGCAGCATCACGATCGGCATCCGGCAGGCGGCCGCGGCGAGGATCGAGCTGCCCGTCGCGAGCCTGCTCATCCTGAGCGTGCTCAAGATGCAC
>Ga0070731_10004900_pt1 | contig 11249 bp, 15 predicted proteins | sample Coa_R1_2_FD_66448 | JGI IMG/M metagenome (GOLD analysis project Ga0070731, IMG submission 66448) | Surface soil microbial communities from Centralia Pennsylvania, which are recovering from an underground coalmine fire - Coalmine... | ecosystem: Environmental > Terrestrial > Soil > Unclassified ... | reverse complement strand
CCTCGGATTCCCCATCTCCACCACCCACGTCGTCTCCGGCTCAGTCATGGGCGCCGGCGCAACCCGACGCCTCTCCGCCGTGCGCTGGGGAGTCGCCGGCAACATCGTCCTCGCCTGGCTACTGACCCTCCCAGCCGCCGCCCTCACCGCGGCCGCCCTCTACTACCCCGTCAACTGGATCTTCTGAGGACGCCCTCGAGCATCAACACCCCACTACTCCTCATGGGGTACTTCAAGGGCGGAGAGGCCCGTTCAGTTCTTCAAGGCCCGGCCAGCGCCTGCCAGCGTCGCGAGTGCGGCGTCCGCTCACCCCAACGCATCAGTGACACGGAGCGCAGCGAGAGCCCCGGTCGTCTTCTGGAGTTGGCTGAGTGGGACGTTCTGGATCAGCGGAAAGATGTCGCGTGGAAGGCGGACGGGTCGACGAGCTTGCCGTACTGCGCGTCCCACTCTCATACCTTCCGCTTGCGGGCGGTCCGACAAGCGCCAGAACACTCGCATGCGCCAGCGTTCGGAAATGTAACCCGAACGGCCAGCATTCTCACCGCTCCGCCCGAGATGACCCGAGGACGACGGCGAACGTAACGATGGGTTGCGTCAGGGCGGGAATGTGGCCGGGGAATGTGCCGGAGAGCGAATTCGGCGCGCCGCGTGACAGGCGGCGCGCCGATTCTCGTTCGTGTCTCAGTGCCCGCTGGTGAGGAGTGGCGCGAGCGACGTGACTTGCACGGTGTCGCCTGCGTTGCCCAGGAGCGGAAGGTTCCAGTTCTGCTCGATCGTCTGGAGCAGCGAGTAGTGGTTGGTCGGGGCGGCGTCCCTAAGACCAGCGGCGCCGTTTCGCTCGACGACGATCATCGGGACCTGGCCGCCACCGTAGAGCGTGCCGCCTGCGAGGTCGCCGCCGCCGCCTGTCGCCGGGTTGGCCGGGGCGCTCGGTAGGACTGGCGAGTCACAGCACCCGCTGTCGTCCTCTGGACCGTACGGCGAAGTGTCCTCATAGCCGCCCTCATCCCAGGTGACGAAGATGGCCGAGTGCCCGGTCCAGGCGTGCGAGTTCATGATCGCGGTCACCCAGGTCTTGAGGAACGTGTCGCCGTCTTTGTACAGGGTCGCCTGCGCCGGATCGGTCGGAGAATCGGGGTACGGGCAGGCGGGGGCGCCGCCGTGCATGTCGTTGCAGATGTTCGGCGAGATCCAAACGAACTGCGGAACCTTCCCGGAGTTCAGATCGGAGCTCAGTTGTGTGAGAGGGACGACCTTCTCGGTGCGTGACGCGTTGTTGAACACATCCGGGTACTGCATGAACGGGTTGTGCTTTCGCACGTACAAGGCGGTGCCAGTGTCACCGCCGGCGGTGCAGTCGGGATCGGGTGCAGGGTCGCTGCAGTCCCCGTAATTGGCCTTGTACCCGGCCGCGGGCATGGACTCCATGTACCCCTTCCAGCTGACGCCGGCCTGCTCCAGCTGGTCGACGAGGTTGAGATGGTTGAAGTAGCCCTCGTCGGCCTGTGCTTCGTCGTCTGCGTTCGAGCCCCATGTGCTTCCACTCGTCACAGCGACGTAGTTGGGAAGACTGGTATGCGTCACCCCGTAGTAGTTCGTCTCGAGGCCGTCGTTGTTCGCGAGGCTCTGAATGAACGTGGTATTCGGATTCGACGGGCTGAGCAGGTCCGAGTACGACGTGTTTTCCATCATGATCACGAACACGTGATCCAAGTGTGGAAAGGTCGCGTCGCGCAAGCTGGCGACCCTCGACCCCGTGTTCGAGCGGGCGGCGCCGGCCGGTATGGTCGCGACGATGAGCGCGGTGCAGGCGCTCGCAAGCACGAGCGCGCTCAAGACTCGAATACGCATTAGAAACTCCTTTCGTCGGTGCCGACAACAGCGCCTGACAGGCGGCTGCGCCGGACAACAAAGTCCTCGCGAGCGTACTAATCCAGAGCCCAAGCCGTCGCGCTGATGACGGCGACCCAAAGTCGCTCTTGGCGCGCACGAAAGTAGCGTGTTATTGCCGCATGGCACAGGCCTCCCGCCGCGCGAGTGTGTGGGAATGTCCCCGGAGCGCGAATTGCGGTTCCATGCCCGCCCCCAGTCGTTTGTTGTCGCGTGAGGAGCGCGACGTGGTGACGCGCGCGCGGGGTTAGGTCAGGGGTGCGGGGTGTGGCGTCAGACCGTGCTCGAGCATCACGGCAACGAGCGCATCGACGTCGGGCGGGCCGCCCGCTGCGGCGTCCAGGATCACGGCGACGTCCTGGAAGAAGTCGGGGCCGATCACGCCCGGAGTCGCGATCGCGAGTGCCTTCGCGTCCGCGTCTGTCCGGTTGGCGAATTCGTGAACGGCGCCACGAGGGATCACGAGCGCCTCGCCGACGCCGACTTCGGTGTCTTCCCCTTCAACGGTCCAGGTCAGGAGGCCTTCCAGGCCGTAGATCGTCTCGTCGTAGCCGTCGTGGCTGTGCGCGACAGCGATCTTCACGCCTGCCGGCACGCCGAACTCGAAGACCGCGAGCATTCCTGCCGAGTCCTTTCCCTCGACCAGGAACCGGATCTCCATGCCCTCGACCGTGATCGTCTCTGCCGTCGCCGCCATCATCGTTCCTCCTCATTGGGTAAAGTGGCTTGACAATAAATGATCGCTCCACGTTCGTCAAGTCCCTTTACCCAAGTGAACGAGCCGCCGACGTTCGGGCCGCCGATGATCGGAGCGCTCCTGCGCGCCCCTTGGGAGGCAGTGCAGTCGCACATGCTGAGGCGTCTGCACGAAAACGGCTGCGCAGACTTCGACGCCGCCTACCTTCCGGTCTTCGGGTATCCCGGCCCGCAGGGCGCGAGGCCATCCGAGCTTGCCGCACGACTCGGGATGAGCAAACAAGCGCTCAACTATCTGCTGGGCAGCCTCGAGCGCGCCGGCTACCTCACGCGCCAGCCCCACCCCGACGACTCTCGCTCCCGCCGCATCGTCCTCACCCCGCGCGGCCTCGCCGCGGTCAAAGTGATTCGAAGCGCGGTCGCCGAGCTCGAAACGTCATGGACGCAGCTGCTCGGCCCCAAGCGCTTCGCCCAACTCCGCACCATGCTCCAGGAGCTCGGCGCGAACCCCCACCCTCCAACCTAAACACGCCCACGGGCTCACCCCACAGGCTACGGGCTGAGGATCACGACAACCGTCGCGCACCAACGCCTGCGGGAGTGTCCTCTCCCTCGAGCTTCTACGACTCGCTTCGCGCGGGAGACACAGGTGTTCGAGCTCCTCGCGTGCGGCCCCACGAACCAGGAGATAGCGGCCGAGCTCGTCGTCGGAGATCAAGACCCACGTCGCGCGGATCCTCACCAAGCTCTCCCTCCGCGACCGGGTGCAGCCCGTCGTGCTCGCTACGAAGCCGGGATCGTCACGCCGAGCAGTCGCTGAGCCAAGACGACCGGCTAAATGGCATTAGGAGCCCAACCGAGCTGTGCCTCAGCCTCGGGTGCCGCGTCGCTGTCCGCGAAGGGGATGCTTGCGGAACGAGGCCCTGTCGGGGAAATGATCCGCCAACGTTGCGGGCGGCGTCGTGCGAGATTCGTGCGAAATTCAGATGGCGGAAGACAGCCGCTGCGCGACGTCGGCCGCATCGGGACGCGTCCGTACAAGAGCGCTAGAGATCGGTGTCAGCTTGTTCGGAACGAGTGCGCAGCCAGGTAATGCTGCGCGCGCCGCGTCAGCCGGAGCGTTGAGGAGGACTGCGATTAGACCGGTCGATGCCACACGGTGTCTCATGGCCAGTCGATCGTCGTCGGGGCGCTCGGCGGAGTCAACTCCCGCAGCGCATGCGTCGGTTACGGCGACCCGCGCAGGATCGCGCTGCTCTCCGCTCGCCGTGCGGGGTGGCTGGACAAGCGCGCTCGTGTGCGCCAGATACGCGCGCCGGAGAGCAATCGATGCTGTCGTCCGCGGTGGGTAGCGTGGCCGTCGAGATGGAGCAGCCCGCCGTGAAGGAGCGGGCCGCAAGGCCCAAGGTATCGCCCTCGGGGGACGAGCGTGGCTAGGTCAAGTGAAGACCGACGCGCCCTTCCGAGCCTTCGGGCACGTCGTGTCGAGGTCGGTCTTACGCTCGAGGAGGTCGCCGAGCTGGTCGGCTCTCACGCGTCGCTGCTCTCTCGAGTCGAGCGGGGCGACGGACTTGCGCGCACCTGGTTGCAAGAGCGCCTAGCATCGGCACTCGACGCGACCGTCGACGCGTTGTTCACAGACGTCGTCCGTCGCGGACGAGTGAAGGGTCGGTCGGCCGGAGAGACGAGGGTACGGCGTGACCAGGAAGCTGAGCTTTACCGCGGCGGCATGTCGATAGCTCAGATCGCAGAGCGATTCGCCTTGTCAAAGTCGGCAGTCGCGCAGGACCTTTGCGCGCTCGGTATCGAACGTCGTCCTGTAGGCGGGCGGCCGAGGTACGAGCCCGTTGGCGAACGATCCTGCGACCTCGGTGATCTCTGCCTACACGCGATCGATGGAGCCCCAACGCGCTTCACGCCGCTTCGGAGTGTGGTCGCAGCGGGCGGGGGCCGCTTCTGCTCTCCGGAGTGCTTCCACGAATCGCGAAGAACGCATCCGCTACCCGAGAGGCGACGCTGCGCGAACTGCAAGGAGTGGTTTCGACCTAAGCGACCGTCAGACGCGTCGGGCGGGGACGAACACCGCGGCCGGTTCTGCTCGAGACAATGCTGGGGTGCCTATCGGTATCGGCGAGGGCTCCACGGTGCCGACAAGATCGACAATCCGAACATGGGACCACGCGCCCGGCAGGAAATCCTCGGGGCTCGTGGAGGCATTCTGGGCGCAGCCGACGGCATCGAGGCAGGTCGCGAGAAAGGGGGGCGCCCGCGGAAGTGGAGCGCGTCCTCTGACAAAGCGGTGCAAGCCAGTGAGACCGGCCAGCTTCAGGCGCAGATCATTGCCCTCGCAGACGCCGGCCTAAGCAATCGCAAGATCTCGGCGCAGGTCTTCGGCGACACACGCTTCTACAAGCGCGTGGAACGCCTGCTCAAGGCATAGCGCGCCCTGGGTCGTAATCCCCCTCCCAGCCACCTTGGCTGGGTCGGATTCCCCCTCCCCGACGGTGGTTCGATCACGAGATGAAGCGGCCGATGCGGGTTGTACCCCCGCACCGGCCGAAGATCGAACCGTCGGAGGTAAGTATGGCCGTCGTTGCGCCATCCGTCGACCAGGCCGAGGCACCGGTCTACGCGTTCCGGAAGAACGCGCGCGAGGAGGTCCGCGCAAGCCTCTCGACCTATCGCGGCTACCGCCTGGCCGACCTTCGTGTCTTCGTCGAGGACGAGGCCGGCAACTCGATCCCGACGCGGAAGGGGCTCGCCGTGCGCGTCGAAGACCTGCCCGCGCTCCGTGACGCCGTCGACGCGCTCCTCGCGGCCGCGTAGCCGATGGCCGCCGATCCTCTTCGCAGCGTCGACGCAGACCGCCCGAAGCGCACTTCTTCACGCGCGCGCGAAGAGTATGCATGCATGCCTGAAGGTCTAAGGCATGCATGCATGCACGAGGACTTCGACGAGCTCGTGCGCCCGGTGGGGATCGTCGGGCCGAACCGCGACATCTGCCGGAGGGCTCACGCCGAAGCGCCGGAGGCGTTCGCGCAGCTCGTCGCGAAAGCGCTCACGATCGGGCGGACTCCAGCCGCCTTCCTCGTCCACATGGTCAATGAAGGCGACCATCTCAACGTCGCCGCCGCGACTTCGCGCACCCCGCCTTCTGTCGCACCGGACCACTCGCTTCTCGAGAGGCGCCTCGCGGAGGAGGCGCGGGGCTCGAACGTCTACCACTTGCCATGAGCGCGGACGTCGTTCAGTTCCCACAGCAGCGCCGGCGCGTCGCGAATGTGACGGCGGAAGAAGATTGCGTGGCGTGCGAGAACGACGCTTGGGTGGAAGTCGACGGCGGCGAAGCGCCATGCCCGTGCTGCGAGCGCGGATTTCGTCTCGAGTTCGGCATTGGTCTGAAGAACGGCGCCGAGTACGAGCGCCCCGAAGGTGGCCCGTGGGGCAAGCGCGGCTACTGGGCCGACCGGGCGATCCCGGAGCACCTACGTCGGTGACGAGCGTGGTCACACTCGCGCCGGAGGCGATCGCCGAGCTAAAGGCTGCGCTCGAGCACGCCGCGCGGCCGCGGCTGACATACACGCCTGAGGAGGCATGTCAGGTGCTCGGAGTCAGCCGCGCGTTCTTCTACGAGCGGATCAGACCGGAGCTGCGTGTTATCCGCCGGGGCAAGCTTGTCCTCATCCCCGTTCGCGAGCTCGAACGATGGCTTTCCGAGTCAGCTGAGCGCGTCTTCGACCGCGTGTGAAGCCGCCCAGTCACCCGGTGAAGAACCCGGGATCCGGGCGCCCGACGCGGTCGGCGATGTCGTCGATGAGCCCGTTCCGCAGCACCCATATTCCCGCCGGCAGTCCGTCTGCCTGGACTCTGCGCATCCATTCGTCGATCGCGTCGACGACCTCCTGCTCGTCGGCGGGGTCGAGCTCGAGCGCGCGCGACGCACCGACTCCTTTGAAGGCGGCGACGATCTTCGACGACTCGGCCTTGCTCGACCGGAGCTCCTCGAGGAGGGCGTCGCGCGAACTCCACGACAGCTCGATGTCCCCGCGGGTCGTCGCGACGCGGGCCCAATCGAGGCGCTCAGGCATCCGGCCCGAGTCTACGCGCGTGGCGGTCGCTGAAACCGACGCAGCGGGCCACTGGCGGAGCCGGTCGGCGGCCGTCAGGCGGCGCCCGGCGGTGCGCTCGCGCCCGTTCGCGCGCCCGTCAGGCCTTGCGCGGCCGGCCCTGACGGAGCGGCAGCGTTCGTTTCTTCCAGGCGAGGACAGCGTCGCGGTCCCAGACGCGCATTCTCGCGAGGTGGCGCGGCTTCGGGAAGTCCTCTCGGCGAGCGTACTTCGTCGCCGCCGACTTGCTGACCTTGAGCAGCTGCGCGACTTCGGTCAGGCCGATGTCCGGGGACACGTCTCGTGACGGTACCGGTGGCGTCGGCTGGAATCCGTGTCCTCTGAGGCTTGCGTTCATCCGATGCAAACCGTACTCTCTGAGAGTACGGTATTTCAACCCGAAGGAGGAACTCGTGGCCGCTCTCGCTCTCGAAGACAGGATTGATGCCCTTGTCGAGCGTGTTCAGCTGCTCACGGCAGCCGCCGAGGTTGCCGAGCTCAGCATCGACCCCGCGACGGATATGGCGATCGCCGACGTGCGGAACGCGTCGAGCGAACTCGCGGAAGCGATGACCGCACTGGATGACCCCCGTTCCCCGCTCGACGCAATGGCCGAGACGCTCAAGGGCCTCGATGTGTCGCTCGAGCGGATGGAGGACACCCTCACAGCCGCAATCAGATCCGATGGCTGAGGGCATCCGCGTCCGGCACGGTCGTACCTGCCGTTCGCGCGGCGGTGGCAACTGCAACTGCGAACGCACCTACGAAGCGGCCGTGTGGTCGCGTCGCGAAGGCCGCAAGCTCCGCAAGTCGTTCCCGACTGAGGCCGCGGCGAAGTCGTGGCGCACGGACGCTCTGAAGGGCGTGAAGGACGGCACGCGGCGCGCGCCGGCGCAGACCACCTTGCGGCAGGCGTGGGATGAGTGGGTGGCCGGCGTCCGCGCCGGCACGATCCGCAACAAGTCGGGCGACGCGTTCAAGCCGTCCGTCGTCCGCTCATACGAGTCGTCGATGACGACGAAGCGGAAGGCGCTCGCAGGCCGTTCGGTCCTCGACGAGCTAGGCGCACGGAAGCTCACCGACGTGACACGTGTCGAGCTGCAGGATCTCGCCGACAAGCTGCTTGCGGGCGGACTCGACCCGTCGACAGTGCGCAACTGCCTTATGCCGCTCCGCGCGCTGTTCCGGCGGGCGTTCTCGCGGAACGAGGTCGCGGTTAACCCGACGACGGCGCTCGAGCTACCGGCCGTGCGTGGTCGGCGCGAGCGGTACGCGAGCCCGGACGAAGCCGAGCGGCTCATCGGCATCCTCGCGAAGCGCGATCGGTGCCTGTGGTCGGTCGCGTTCTATGCGGGGCTACGGCTCGGCGAGCTGCTCGCGCTCACCTGGGAGGACGTCGACCTGGCGTCGGGCGTGATCCGCGTTCGACGTTCGTATGACGAGCGTTCGCGGTCGTTCGTTGAGCCGAAGTCGCGTGCTGGGCGTCGCGACGTTCCGATCGCGACTGTTCTGCGTGACGCGTTGGTCGAGCACAAGATGGATACGCGCGACGTCGGGCTTGTGTTCGGACGGAGTCCAGACCTGCCGTTCTCGGCGTCGGCTATGACCGCGCGGGCGAAACGGGCGTGGCTCGCCGCTGAGAAGGGTCGCAAGGCGGCGGTGGAGGCTGAGGAGCCGGAAGCGTCGTCCGCGCCTGTGGTCCCGATCGGGCTGCACGAGTGTCGGCACACGTACGCGTCGCTCATGATCGCGGCCGGCGTGAACGCTAAGGCCCTGTCGACGTACATGGGTCATTCGTCGATCTCGATCACGCTCGACCGGTACGGCCACTTGATGCCCGGCAACGAGGAGGAAGCGGCGGGACTGCTCGACGCGTACCTCGAGCGGGCGAACACGCAGGCTCGGCTTGCTCAGGTGGGCTAGCCCGGTCGGGGCGTCCGCGGCTCCTGGCCCGTAAGCGCCCAAAGGATCCAGTGCGGCACCGCTTCAAGGGCTTCGTCGAGGACGTCCTCGAGCGGGACAGCGAGTGGAGTCTCGACATCGAGCGCAGCGCGCCAGACGGCGGGCTCATATCGGGCGAGAATTGAGAGTCCGAAGAGAACGACCCACCAGAGGAGAAGCGGCGGCAGGAGTACCCCGCCCACAGCGGGGATGAGCCAGTGCTCGCCGACGTATCGGTGCTCAGGAACGCATGCCGTGAAGTCGAGGTGACGCCGTTGGCCTTCGCCGTCGGGCGGGTCTGACTGGAAGAGGATCGGTACGCCAGGTCCGCGGCCCGTGGACTTCAACGCGGGGATGCCCTGGAACCGGACGAGTTGTGCGTGCTGGGCGTCGGGGTAGCGGTACAGATGACCGGCGAGAAAGGCGACGATGTCGTCCTCGTCGCCATCGACGGAGGGCACGACCACAATCCCGTTCATCGGGAGCCTGGCGAGGATCATGTGCTCGGGCTCGTCGGGAGCGATGAACAGCGCGGGTGGCCATGGCGTGTCGCCGTGAGGGGTGTCCACAAGGTCGGGAAGCGCCGCCCATGCAGCTCCGAGCTCGATGGTCGAAGTGGGGCGGGGAGCCCCGATTGCGTCCGCGACGGCGCCGAACAACCCTTTCGCCTGCGATGAGATCGTCGTCAGCGTCACTGGCTCCGCGACGGCGTGCTCGGCGATGCCGTGGCCGCGGACTTGCGCTTGATCGCCATGTGCGGCGACGATGGCGCGTCCGGCCTGGCTGAGCGCGTAGAAGAGCGGCAGCGGCCGCGCGAGGTAGTCCACATCACGGGCGGCCTCGAGTAGTTCGAGGAACACGAGCACGGATGCGACGTAGACCTTGCGCCGATCCTCGTCGCCCTGCGCGCGACCCGGCGGATCGGAGAGGGTCAGCCGGATCTGGTTCTCGATGATCGATCGCATCGCCGCGACCCTATCGGCGGGGGCGACTCGGGCCATGTCGGGCTAAAGCCGCCAGGCGCGCGGACCGGCGCGCGCCCGTCGATCCCGCATGGACACCGGCTTCCCGAACGTGCGCCGGTTGCCGCAACCGACGCGCCGCGTTACTGCGGCAGGCCGTGCGCAGCGTTCTCCACTCGCAGGTCTGCCACGGACTCGCCGGGCCGCCAGTTCCGGTTGTCCTTGGGCCGGAGAAGCAGCAGCCTTTCGATCTCGGCGAGCTCGGGCGGAAAGTCGGCTCCGTACTCATGTCCACACGTACGGCAAACGACCGTGTCCAGTGCCGGCGTTGCCATGGAAACATGATTGGGTCCGCAGAGGGGGCAAGCGAAGACCCAGCGTCCGTGGTTCACGTTGGGAGCCACACGACCCGGTCCGGGCTCGACGGTGGTGCGCGCGACCCGCTCGATCCAAAGCCGCCGGTAGCTCCGAACGTCCTCGAACGTTCGTACGCGAGATCCATGGCGTTCGTCTTCTAGGCCCGCGAGGAGGTCCGTCTGACCCGCGTACTCGATTGGGATTCTCCGACCGGCGAGACGGCGAGCGGTAAAGAGCGCGATCCCGAAGACCGCGATCGCTACGAACGGGGCGGCGACACGCCCAGAGTGACGGAGTTCGTCGACGTATCCCGAAAGCTGCAACACAAACCCACTTCCGAGAAGGAAGAACGCCACGCGGACATGTGCCTGCTCGCGCTCTCGAAAGATCACGACCCAGAGGTTGGCGTCGAAGGTGGAGACCGCCTCCTCACGCGTTTCGTCGGGTGTCCGCGAGAAGACCGTCCACGCGACTAAGACCGCCCCGGCGAGCTCGAGGCTCACCCCGATGATGAACAGCCACAGCAATTAGGCGATTTCGGAGGGGGCGTCGCGGGCGGGGTCGCCGTTTGCGAGGCTCACGGCATAGACCGCGTCGAGCACCGAGAACACGGCGCGGCAGACGTCTTCGGTGACGTCCGCCCCTGGCTCGACGTCGCGGACGAAGGCCCCGGGATGCATGAGGTTCCGAAGGATGCGCGTCGAGTTGATGGCCTCGCTAAGGCTTGCATCGGGCGGGTTGACGTCTTCACCGTCGAACCAACCGGCTGCGATCCCGAGCCGGACGAGATCGCCAAGGTTCCAATCAAGGGGATCTCCCTTCGGCCAGAGCCCTCGCGCTCGCAGGTCAGCCTCAGCGTTTGAAGCCGTCACGAGAAGGACGCCCTCGATCGCAGCGCCGAGCAGGGCGCTCGCCGCGATCCAGGCACCGGCACCTGCGCACTTCACTGCCTCGTCGTGGCGATGGCCGGCGACCTCGATGAGCCGCAGGTAGGCGTCCCGACTCAGGGAGTGCTCGTTCAAGCGCTCGTGTGAGTCGGGGTCTGCGCGCCTGGTCCGCGCGCCGGTCCGCGCCCGAAAGCACGGACTGACGAAGACCGAGACGGACAGATCAAGCGGTCCTCGCAGCGCGACAACCGCTCGCTCTTTCCCTGCACCTGTGCGGCTTTCCGCTCAATGGAGCGGAGGGGGAGGGATTTGAACCCTCGATCCGCCTAACGACGGATAACGGTTTTCGAGACCGCCGCATTCGACCGCTCTGCCACCCCTCCAGCGGAGAAGGAGGGATTCGAACC
>Ga0070731_10004899_pt1 | contig 11249 bp, 9 predicted proteins | sample Coa_R1_2_FD_66448 | JGI IMG/M metagenome (GOLD analysis project Ga0070731, IMG submission 66448) | Surface soil microbial communities from Centralia Pennsylvania, which are recovering from an underground coalmine fire - Coalmine... | ecosystem: Environmental > Terrestrial > Soil > Unclassified ... | reverse complement strand
GCCAGTGATTGATCGGCGCGCAGACAAAGCAAGAACGAAAGCGTCGCGAACGGCAGCACTTCCAAAAAACTATGAAAATGCTGTTCGGTGACGCTTACGTGGCGGCGCGGCGCGGCGTACGCGACATCCCATATCACGACCAACTCGTGGAAAATCAAAGCGCCGGCACCGACGACTAGCGTTAGCGCGTTGGTCTCGAATAATAACGCTTGAAGTGCAGGAACTGCGACCGACGCCATCATGAGCGAGTGCGTAATCGACTCCTGCGTTCCGCTGGTCGACTCGATCTTCGCGCGGCGATGACACAAGTAGTCGGCGAACCCCGGAATAGTCCAGAGCGGCATTAGCACGTAGAGCAAATATACTTGCATGGCTCGCGCGGTGAGACGCTCTCGGTCGCTCCGCTGCCGATCGTCCAGCTTCTTGGAATGGCTTATGCAGGTACCGAACGTCGCCGTAGCCGCCGCGAGCGTTGTGAAAGCGAGTTTAAGGCTGGTCCACTTCATGCCATTGTATTCCCTAGGTCGACGACCGGTCCGCGCGGGCTGGATCGACCAGGGCGCTTGGTCGCCAGGGCGAAGTGTCGGTTACTTAGCCGATAAGGGCGAAGGAGTGCGATCCATGGCATTGACCCTGGGATTACGCCTTATAATGACCAGTGCAGCCGTTTTAATGCTGTCCGCATGTGGAGGTGCCGGAACAGGGGGCAGTTTTGAAGCTCCTTCTTTGGCGCGCATTACGGAAATGACCCAGCCATTAGCGACGCCGCCCGCCGTCGAAGGCACCTATCATGGTTCGTACACCGAGAAGCGGAATGGCAAGATGTACTCGGGCAAGTTTCGCATGGTTTTATACGAACAACACAATTCCAAAATAGGGGGACGGTTTGACGTTCGCGGCGGCTATGTAGGTAAATACAATACGGGCTTTTTCGGCAAGGTTCGGCCGTCTGGCAGCGGCGCAGAGCTGCGGTTTGACTGCCCGCAGCTGGGCGGATACGATGTAGGTGTTGAGTTCCGAGCCTCCGTTGTTGGCGACAATCTGACAGGAGCGGGTCACGGGGGGCATAGGTCGCAAGGAGACTACCAACGTTGGACGCTTAAGGCGACCAAAAACTAAAAACTCCCCAATGTTTTGCTCGCCGTAAATAACGCCAACGCCTAAACGCCAGAACGCTCCCAATAACACGGGGCGTTTTCCTTATCGCGCCCGTCATGATCGGTGTGGACGTCGAGGTAGTAATCCCGGAGTTGGCGTGCCCCAGCCGCTTGCTGACTACTTCAAGCTCAGCAGCGGCGATGGCTTTTGAGAGGCTGGCGAGCTGGCTGCGGGCGCATGTGACAGAATGTGACTTTTCCGGCTGCATAGGCCGAAAACAATGCGAAAAACCCTATGCTATAACGAGTTTAGTGGCGCTATCTGGCCCTCGGTAAACAACGCTCTTAGCGATCGAACGCAAAGCGACGGTCGCCTAGTCCTCTCGCCATATGAACATCACAAGCAACATCCCCGTTATTGCTTTGCAAGCCTTTATCTGCGGCGTGTAGGTCGATTGACGAGCAGCTTGCATGACAGCCTGGTCGAACCGTTTGTCACCGGAGCTCTTGGGAAGTTGAACCCCAATCACATGACCGTTCGCATCGATGGTCACTTTTGCTCTCAGGGTCCAGGGTCCGAGTTCGAGTTCCTTCGCCGGAGCCCAGTCGACTGGCGCGAGGCTAATAACTCTCGCTGACTTATTCGGAGTCGTGCAAGCAACGGCGACTTTACAGCTTAGTCCGGCGAAGGCACCCACGCTAAGACAAATAATGGGAGCGGCCATGAGCCACTTGCGCCGCAGACTCATATTCATCGAAGCCTCTTGACGTCACCCCATGGGGAGGATGGCTCAAGCGGGTGGGCGTCGTTCAGGAAGTCGTCCGGGTCAGTCGATTGTTCAAGCGGTGGATGCCGCCGTTTCTGAACCTGAGCGACGATTCCAATCAGTAGTGGAACCCCAAAGAAATTGCCGACCAGTATCCACCACACACGCCCTGTTTTCGCCGCCTGGTATGCTAGTCACTACGCGACGGATTGCGGTCGATTCGGGGGTTCAGACAGCGTTTCCGACCCCAGGATATTCAGAGGCATCCCAGACGCGATTGTAGCTAAGGAACTGCGAAATCGACGGGTAACGCTAACCTGTTTTCGACTCAGAGGTCAAACTATATGGGGCCACTTTTTCACGCGCTCAAACGCCAAAACTCCGGTCCAACCGTGAGGGCGAAACTCCGCGGACGGCGATCCACCGTTTGCGCGTAATGGCGCAAAATTAGGCGGCTCCATAAGGAGTTCCGAAAAAGCCACCACCAGCCCCACAGCACAATGAAGATCACGTAGAACACCGACATAAGGGCGATTGTTACAACGGATACGCGCACGTTCCGTCGGTACTGAGGCTCTTTCTCTTTCATAGGCGACGAGCCGCGAACCATTCTACAGCCAGAACCACTCCATGACTGAGTGATTCCGGCTTCACCCAAAAGGAGACCTACTTATGCCAAACGACCACCGATACCACGGGCAGCCGATACGGCTGCGCGCTACCTCACGTCTTTCGGAACGTGACGCCCAAGCGGCAAGCGCGTTCGATCGGCTGGTGGGGAGCACATGAAACAACGAGGCCCCGCTGTTACACTTCTGTTGCACGGAGCCTCGGAACTGTTCGGAAAACCCTTACGGTATCAGGCAAGAAGAAAATAGCCCCAGCGGGATTCGAACCCGCGTTACCGCCGTGAGAGGGCGGCGTCCTAGGCCTCTAGACGATAGGGCCGTGGCTCCGGGGCAGAGATTTGAACTCCGATAACGACATTCAGAGTGTCGCGTCCTACCGTTGAACGACCCCGGAACGGCAGCGCCGTTATACTACAGCACGGGCGGTAATTCTTGCAACTGACGGTTTCGCCGAGCATTATGTCCGCCGTAGGTTTCGGTTTGGCTGTGGCAGTTGGGACAAAGCATGCGCAGATTTTCAAGCCGGTGGTCGTTTCTTATGCCGTTAATGTGGTCGATGTGCGCCATCAGCGGCTTGCCGCGCCATTCCGAGATCCCGCATTGATCGCAGTAATTACGAAGCAGCCCCGCTCGGATTAGGCGATGCTTGATGTTGTAGCGGCTTTTGCCCGAGCACAACAATTGTTGCAGGGGCATGCCGAGGGGACGGGGTTTGATTTCACCACGTCTCGCCGCTTTTCCCCAAGCAGCGGCGTGGAAGCCGAACTTGAGTTTGCATTCGCGAAAGCTCGCACCGCTGTCGTAATGTGACTGAACGTCTGACCAGTTGTACCTACGTCGCCTATCGTGACGCTGTCGATCCGCGACTCGCAATTTGCCGCGCACAAGGGCTTTGTTCCAGGCCCTCCTGCTAAAGCCAAACCGTTCCGCACATTCGTCAAAGCTGCGTCCGTCATCGAGGTAGGTTTGCACGGAAGCCCAGTCGTAAAACATTCTTGCCATGCATCGATGCTAATCAACGTGTGTGCCAACTGTATGGCGTTACCGAAATGTTTCATGTGCGCGTCCTTCGACACGCACGCTGCGCGTGCGGCTCAGGATGACACGCGCGATGACGCTGCGCGTGCGGCTCAGGATGACACGCGCGATGACGCTGCGCGTGCGGCTCAGGACGAGACAAATGATGGCGCTCGCTGCGCATAACAGGGCCCCGGCCATCGGCGCACAAAACATAGTAAGCAATGCAAGCGATCGTTCTCGTGGGAGGCGAAGGGACGCGGTTGCGTCCGCTAACGTACGGCACGCCAAAGCCGATGGTGCCGATCGTAAACGTGCCCTTCCTGGCTCGCACGCTCGAACGTCTTTACACTGCAGAGATTCGGGAGGTCATCCTAGCAGCGGGCTACATGCCCCAGGCGATCGTCGATTATTTCGGCGACGGATCGCAGCTCGACATGCGAGTCACATACGTGATCGAGGAGACGCCGCTCGGCACGGCGGGCGCGATCAAGAATGTCGAGCCGCACATCACCGGTTCGTTCTTCGTGCTCAACGGCGATATTCTGACCAGCCTCGATCTGCGCGCGATGCGAGAGTACCATCACGAAAAAGGCGGTATCGGGACGCTGCACTTGATTCGCGTCGAGGATCCTTCACCGTTCGGCTGCGTCGTCCACGACAAGGACGGCCGGGTCAGCCGGTTCGTCGAGAAGCCGCCCAAGGGCGAGGAGCCGACCAACGAGATCAACGCCGGCACCTATCTGCTCGAACGCGAAATCCTCGACTACATTCCACCGGACCGCAACGTCTCGATCGAGCGCGAAACCTTTCCGCAAGTCATCGCGGAAAACAAGGCGCTCTATGCGTACACCACCGACGATTACTGGCTCGATCTGGGCCGCCCCGAGCAGTATCTCGCGGCGCATCGCGACGTGCTCAACGGCACGATGCCGCTGGCGGTCGAGCCGGGTCTGAGCGGTGAAGGATCCGCGGTGTTGCGCGGACATCCGGGTGTGGTCGCGCCGGTCCACGCCGCTGGTGACGTCGTCATCGATGCGAGCGCAAAGGTCGGCCCGAACGTTGTGCTCGGTCGCGGCTGCAGCATCGGAACAAATGCAATCGTTCGCGAATCGGTGCTCTGGGAGCGCGTGAGCGTCGGCGCCGGTGCCCTCATCGAAGAGGCGATTCTCGCGAGCGGGGTGACCGTTGGTCCCAAAGCTCACGTTTCGAGAGGCAGTGTTATCGGGCACGACGTGAGTATCGAACCCGGCGCCGTGCTCGAACCAGGGTCCCGCCTCGGCTCGGCATCCAAGGAAAGCGAGACCAACTAGCCGGCCGGCTCTTCCAGGGGAGAGCAGGCTGGCAAGGGAACGTTCGGTTTACCCCGCATCTGCCGCAGGGTAGACTGTGGTCCTAGAGTGGAGGAGACCATCGCCTACATGCTGCCGCCCCGTGCATTATTCTTCGGTTCGTATCCGCCGCGCGAATGCGGAATTGCGACGTTCACCAAGGATATGGTGGACGCGTACGATCGCGCCTTCGGATTTTCGAGCCCCGTCATTGCCGTTGACGAGCCCGGCGCCGATGTGCGCCGTTATCCGGCCGAAGTCGTCGGGCGTATATCCGAGCAGAATCGCGAGAGCTACGTCGCCGCGGCCAGATTCGTGAACAACTTTCCCGTCGATCTCGTCAACATTCAGCACGAGTACGGACTCTTCGGCGGGGAACGCGGCGAGTGGCTCGTCGACTTTCTGCGCGCACTCGAAAAGCCGGCCGTTCTAACGCTGCATACCGTCCTGCCGGAACCCGACGAAACGTATCTTCGCGTGACGCGCGAGCTCTGCGAGCACGCCACCAAAGTCGTGGTGCTCTCGGAAACCGGACGCAACCTCCTCGAAACGATTTACGGCATCACGCCGACTTCGCTCGAGACCATCCACCACGGCGTGCCCGACGTTCCGTTCCAAGATACGTACGCCGCAAAGGCGTCGTTCGGGATCGGCCAGCGAACCGTCATCTCGACGTTCGGGTTGATTAGCCGCGGCAAGGGCCTCGAGTATGCGATCGAGGCGATGCGGGGCGTCGTCAAACGCCATCCGGAAACGCTCTATCTGATTTTGGGCGAAACCCATCCGGTCGTGCGCCGGCAAGAAGGCGAGTCGTATCGCGAATCGCTGCACGCATCGATCCACGAGTACGGATTGCAATACAACGTTCAGCTCGTCGACAAGTATCTCGATTTCGACGAGGTCGTCAGCTATCTCACCGCGACGGACATCTATCTTACGCCGTATCTCAATCCGGCGCAGATCGTGAGCGGCACGCTGGCCTATGCCGTGGGGTGCGGCAAAGCGATCGTTTCGACGCCGTATCTGTATGCGCAGGAGCTGCTCGCGCACAACCGGGGCTTCCTGTGCGATTTCCGCGACGCTGCATCGATCACCGAGCGGCTCAACATGCTGCTCGACGATCCGTCGCTTCGGCGCGCAACGGAACGGCGCGCCTATCGTTTCGGGCGCCAGATGACCTGGCCACACGTCGCGAGCGCCTACGGCGAACTCTTTGCCGACCTCTGCCCGCGGTCGCTCGAACTGGTGCCCTCTGCCTAAAGCCCGCACGATATCCGCGACTCCCCCGCTCGACTACCTCGCCGTTCTTACCGACGAGGTGGGCGTGATCCAGCATGCGCTCGAGAACGTTCCAAATCGCAAGTTTGGATACTGCACCGACGACGTGTCGCGCGCATTCATGGTGGTGCTGGCGTATTTGCGGCTTGCACCCTCCGATAAGTCGGCGCATCGGTTCGCCTCGACGTATCTGGCCTTTCTGCAGCACGCGCAGCTCGACGACGGCCGGTTCCATAACTTCATGGATTACGATCGCCGCTGGCTCGATGAGATCGGCACGCACGATAGCTGCGGGCGCGCGATTTGGTCGCTCGGCTACGGGGTCGCGAACGCGCCCACGCAGACCTGGCGCCGGGTCTGCGAGACGCTTCTCGACCGAACGTTGCCGACTCTGGAATCGCTGGAATACATTCGCTCGCGCGCCTACGCGGCGCTCGGCTTGGCGCACGCGCAAAGCGCGCTCAAAGAGGCGAAGTACGAGAACGCTCTGCGGTATCTCGCCGGGGAGATTGCGGCGTCCTATCGCGCCAACGCGGCCGACGATTGGCGCTGGTTCGAACCGAGCATGACGTACGACAACGCGCGCCTGCCTGAGGCACTCATGCGCGCCGGGCACGCGCTCCGGGAACCGGAATTCGGTGAGATCGGATTGGCCGCGTTCGAGTTCTACCAGCACGTCACGATCGAAAACGGTATCCACGTGCCGATCGGTAACGAGGGCTGGTATCCGCGCGGCGGACCGCGCGCTCGTTACGTGCAGCAGCCGCTCGAAGCGTGTGCGATGGTCGATGCGGCGCTGGCGGCCTTTGACTTGACCAGCGAGCCGAGCCACGTCGCCACCGGCGAGCTCGCTCTGGAATGGTATTACGGCAAGAATTCGCGTGGAGTCACGATGGCGAACGGCGGCGGATGCTTTGACGGCTTAGGCGAAGAGGCGGTCAACCCCAACATGGGCGCCGAATCGACGCTGGCGTTGCTCTCCGCAGCCTACACCATGGCGGCACGCCGGGCGCGGGTACTACGCGCCGTTCGCTAAAACGATATACGTCAAACGTCGCACCCGATGAAGCTTGGGGCGACAACGGTGTAGAACAGGCGCGGGCGGCTTCCTCGGCGAACCGCTTATAATGCTCCTGGAAACGGAAATTCTCAACGACGCGCAATTAGCCGCCGTTCGGCAGGCCGATGGCCCGGTGTTGATCTTTGCGGGTGCCGGGAGTGGTAAGACGCGCGTTTTGACGCATCGCATCGCCCATTTGCTCGGCGAGTTGCGCGTTGCCCCGGAACGAATTCTTGCGGTTACGTTCACAAATAAAGCTGCGGGCGAAATGAAATCGCGTTTGCAAGCAATGGTCGGCCCGACGGCGCGCGACATTTGGGTCGGAACGTTTCATGCAATGTGCGTGCGAATTTTGCGGCGCGACGGGTCGCGTATCGGTATCGGTAGCACCTTTGCCGTTATCGACGACTCCGACCAGCGTCAGCTCGTCAAAGAAATTCTCGACGACCTCGATTACGACGAGCGTCAACTCTCGGCCGGAGCGTGTCTCGCGGAAATCGATAAAGCGAAGAACGCGCTGATTTGGCCCGATGCGTATGCGCGCACTCAAACTTCGTTCGTGGGCGAGCGGATCGCGAACGTCTATTCCGAGTATCAGCGCCGTCTCGCCGAATCGAACTCACTCGATTTCGACGACCTGATCGTTCGCACGATCGACCTGCTCGAGCGCGATAAGGGCACGCGGGAGAAATACCAACATCGCTTCGAGTACGTCTTGGTCGACGAGTATCAAGACGTCAACACGGCCCAATACCGGCTCGTCGCGCTTTTGGCCGGCTATCACGGGAACGTGACGGTCGTCGGCGACGACGATCAATCGATTTACTCCTGGCGCGGCAGCGATTACCGCATGATTCTGCGCTTCGAAGAAGACTTTCCGGGCGCCACGACGTTCAAGCTCGAAGAGAACTATCGCAGCACGAGCCGAATTCTCGACGCCGCCAATGAACTCGTAGCAAACAACCGCTCGCGCGCACCCAAGCGCCTCTTCACCTCAAGGGCCGAAGGCGAAGCGATCAGCGTTTATCCCGCCGCCACGGAGCGTGACGAAGCGCGCTACATCGTCGAAAAGGTCAAGAGCATGGTTCGCGACGGAGCCGCGTATCGCGACTTCGTCGTGCTCTATCGCACGAACGCGCAATCTCGCGTTTTTGAAGAGGCGATGCTCTCCGAGGGCATTCCCTATCGGGTCGTGGGCGGTGTAGGTTTTTACGCGCGCACCGAGATCAAAGACGTCGTCGCGTACCTCAGATACATCGTCAACTCGTCGGACGCGCTCGCGTTCAAGCGCATCGTCAACGTGCCGCGCCGCGGAATCGGGCAACAGACGCTCGCCGCGCTCGTGCAGGCCGCCAATGCCTCGCGCGTTTCCGTCGGCGAGGCGGTCTTCAGTAGCGATCTCTTGCGCTCGGCCGTTCCGAAGAAACTCAAGGAGCTAGAACGATTCGCGGAGCTGATCGCCGAGCTGCGAACCTTTGCGCAGAATGCCGGCGTCGCCGACTTGCTCGTGGCGGTAATGGAGCGCTCGGGCTACGTTCGTGAGCTGCAGAACGAAGATACGCACGACGCACGCGCGAGGCTCGAGAATCTCTCCGAGCTCGTCGGCGTCGCGCGGGAATATGAATCGACGGACGACGACCCGACGCTGGCGGGATTCTTGGCGAACATCGCGCTCGTCAGCGATCTTGACGCGCTCGAAGAGGATGCCTCGTACGTCACGCTCATGACGCTTCACAGCGCGAAGGGGCTCGAATTCCCCAACGTCTTTCTGACCGGGTTGGAGGAAGGCGTCTTCCCGCACAGCCGCACCCTCACCGAGCCCGACGAGCTCGAAGAAGAGCGCCGGCTCGCGTACGTCGGCATCACCCGTGCCATCGATCGGCTCTTTTTTACCTACGCTTCACGACGCGCGCTCTTCGGCAACACGTACGCCTATCCGAAATCCCGCTTCCTCGACGAAATCCCGGGTCTGGAGGTTCTCGAGAGCGACAGCGTGCCGTTGCCGCGTCCTGCGGGAGGACGCTGGCGCGAGGTTGCGATTCACGAGTCTGCGGGTGCCGGAGTCCATCTCGGCCTGGTCACCGGCGATCGTGTTCGCCATCCAAAATGGGGCGAGGGACGCATTGAAAACATCGTCGGCGCCGGCGGCGACGGTCTGGTCACGATCGACTTTCCGAACGTCGGGCAGAAGATGCTCATGCTGAAGTACGCGCCGCTCGAAAAAATCTGACGCCGCGAGGCGGGGTGTCTGAAAAGTTACGAGTTGCAGTCGCCGGCGCACTCGGGCGCATGGGGACCGTCGCACGAGAAGCGCTGGTAGAGCGCGGCGAATACTCCTGCGGGCTCGCACGCACCGCCGACCCGCGGAATCGTATCTTTGCAAGTCTCGACGAAGTGTGGCAATGCAACCCGGACGTGCTGCTCGATCTGACGACCCAGCCCGCCAGCTATGAGATATCCCAAGCTGCCGTCGAACGCGGCGTTCCCACAGTTGTGGGCGCGAGCGGGTGGAGCGACGAGCAGCGCGCGTCGTTGGCGACGGCGGCAGCGGCGCGAAACGTCGGCGTCATCATCGTCCCAAACTTTTCGATCGGCGCGGCGCTGATGATGCGCTTTGCGCAAGAGGCGGCGAGGTTCTTACGCGATGCCGAGATCGTCGAGATGCACCATCCCGCAAAGAAAGACAAGCCCTCCGGCACTGCGCGTGAGACCGCGCGCCGAATCGAAGCCGCGTCCGGTAAGGCTCCGGCGATCCACAGTATTCGCTTGACGGGATCGCTCGCGCATCAAGAGGTGATCCTCGGGGGACCGGGCGAGCTGCTGACGATCCGTCACGATTCGCTGAACCGGGAATCGTTCGTCGCCGGCATGATGCAAGCCGTTCACGCGGTCGTTCGTTTGCACGGCCTTTCGGTCGGACTCGAGTCGATATGAACGTAGCCGTTGTCGGCGCAACCGGCGCGGTCGGCGAAACGATTCTGCGCGTACTCGAAGAGCGCGACCTGCCGATCGAAACGATGCGTCCGTTTGCATCGCGCGAACGAACGGGCGGCGCGCGGTTTCGTGGTCGCGAGCTCGACGTCACCGCTGCGTCGCGGGATGCGCTGCGCGGCTTCGACGTCGTCTTTTTTGCCGGCGGTGAGGACGCGAGCGAAGAGTTCGTGCCGGCTCTGGTGGCCGCCGGCTGCGTCGTTATCGACAACAGCGCGACTTTTCGCATGCGCGACGACGTGCCGCTGCTCGTTCCCAACGTCAACGCCCACGCACTGCGCGCGGAGCATCGCCTCTTTCCCGTCGCGAACTGCACTGCGATCGTGCTCTGCACGTCGCTACGCCCGATTCGCGACGCTGCCGGATTGGGCGCCGTGCGCGTGGCAACGTATCAAGCGGCAAGCGGGGCCGGCCGTGCCGGCCTAGACGAGCTGCTCGCCGGGGAACGCGCGCTTGCAGGCGGCGTGCCGGAGCCGCACCCGTCAGTCTTCGCGCGTCCGCTCGCGCGCAACATCGTGCCGCAGGTTGGCGCGTTCGACGCTGCCGGATGGAGCGGCGAAGAGAAGAAGATCGCGCAGGAGAGCCGCAAGATGCTCGATCTGCCGGGTCTGCTCGTGAGCGCGACGGCGGTGCGCGTTCCCGTGCGCACGGCTCACAGCGCCGCGGTCTTCGTCGAGACGCAGCGCGAAACGAGCGTCGCCGAGCTTGCAGCGGCATTCGAGTCCTCGCCTGGGGTCGTCTTCCATCGCGACAGCATCGTAACGCCGCGCGACGTCGAGGGAACCGATAGCGTACACGTCGCGCGCCTTCGCCAAGAGCCGTTCGACACGGCTCAGGATGACACAGGCGTGAACTTTGCGTTGTGGTGCGTCGGCGATCAGCTGCGCAAGGGCGCCGCGACGAACGCCGTCGAGATCCTCCAGCTGTTGCTGGAAAGAGGATACGTGGCGGGGTGAAAGTCGCCGTCTTGAAGTTCGGCGGCACGTCCGTTGCGACGCGCGACGAGCGCGCGATCGCATATCTGCGCGTTCGCGATGCGCGCGAGGACGGTTTTGCGGTGGTGGCGGTGGTCTCGGCGA
>Ga0070731_10004897_pt1 | contig 11254 bp, 9 predicted proteins | sample Coa_R1_2_FD_66448 | JGI IMG/M metagenome (GOLD analysis project Ga0070731, IMG submission 66448) | Surface soil microbial communities from Centralia Pennsylvania, which are recovering from an underground coalmine fire - Coalmine... | ecosystem: Environmental > Terrestrial > Soil > Unclassified ... | reverse complement strand
CGCTGATGTTGTTTTTGTTCCACCCGCTCCGCCGAAGCCATAACTATCAACGCCACCTATATGGCCTGCACCACCACCCGCTCCAAAACCGCCATTGCCGCCAATGAAAGTTGCCCCTGCAGCGCCACCGCCGCCGCCTAAAATACCTCCAGCGCCTCCGGGTCCATTCCATCCTCCACCCCCACCACTTGTGCCATGGCCTGCACCACCTCCATTGCCCCCGCCGCCGCCGCCGCCAGCACCATAAGTATTATCAGTGCCGAAGCCTGTACCTGCCGCTCCACCTATACCACTCCCCCCAGCACCGATTGCATTATTACCCATGCCGCCGTTCCCACCTGAGCCAGCGCCACCTCCACCTCCTCCTCCATTAGTGGCAGTGCTGGCGCCCCCCGATCCACCGGAGTGAGCAGGACTAGTAAGACTAGCCGCAGCGCTCCCTCCAGCTCTCGCACCCGATGGTGTGGGCCGCTCTCCTCCACCGCCAGCGCCGGCGCAGTTTGAGAAGGAATTGGGCAATCCTGCGCCCCCGTCTCTACCGCCACCGGTGCCACCACTATTGCCGCCACCTCCACCTCCAGAGCCAGCAGAAGAACCCGTCATGGTTGCAAACCCTCCGGCCCCACCACCAAAACCACCGCCTCCGGCACCCGAGCCGCCAGAGGAACCAGCGCCGCCATTGCCGCCGATGGCTTGGTTGCTATTGAGACTTATGGCTGAGATGGTCATGGTTGCGCCTGTGTGTACATATAGTGCACCTCCACCGCCTGTCCCACCGCCACCGCCCGTCTGACCAGTACCTCCATTACCGCCTTTCGAGAGACCATTTTGAATCGTGAAATCCGTAATCGTGGCTGAGCCTAGTGCTAAGGAGAAAACTGTAACGGCGTTTCCCCCATCAATGGTCACTCCACTTCCGAGAATAGTGAGAGAAGAAGTGGACGATGTGAAATTGATTCCAATCGCTGGTAGAGGGTTTCCAGTAAAGCTGATCATCTGCCCTGCTATGGGCGAGCAGTCGATGACGTCGCCATCTAAAGCCGAGTAAAGAGCTGCACCTAGAGTACCGGGGGTTTCATAGAAGCTGTCTGTGCTGGTGACAGGGATTGTGATAGAGAATAAGGGATTTTCGCTAGCTAAGAGAAACTGCATCCAAATCAAAAATGCAGGAAGTTTTTTGGATAATTTATGGAATAGGGTCATTTTTTAGGAAAACAGATCAAAACTTACTCTTTTTGACATGGTAAAGAAATGTTTTAATTTCACCTAATCAAAAGTATGCAAGTTGTTTACGCTGTCGTGGTGTATTGATCTAATACTTTTTTTATCTGAATCGTCTTCTTTAACCGCGCTATCGATTTTCCAATGCCTAACAGATACATTTCTCCACGTGTTTGATCCTCATCTTTCCGACTTTCTACAAGAACTATTGCTTGTTTCCAACATTCATGCGCTTTGTTCATATCCTGAGACTCGGGACTCTTTTCAAAACGTTTGGCATTTTTCACTAGATCATCGATTTCTTTCCACGCGATGAAATACTCCTTATGTCGATTTTTAGACCTTATTTCTTTCTGTTTGTAGTCCTTTGGCTCCATCCCATGCTGGGTAAAAGACTTGCTGCCCATCATCACATCCGAAGAACTACTACTCGACGAGCTCGTTAAAGCACCGATTCCGCTATCTGGTGCACTGTGAAGAACTACGGGGTTTATGATCTGAGATGTCCTTTTTGTTGTTGGAATGGGAGGTAATTCTAAAAAGCTAGAAAAAGCCGACTTTGTTCGAGTCGAGGTAATATTTTGCATCGTGTAATAATCAGCATTTGGCGTAGAAATTCTCGATGAATAAACGAGAGAAGTAGGGGTTGAAGAACCTTTAGGAGAAAGCACAGCTGGAAACAAAGGAACAAGCGGAAGAGATGCAGAGGGAAGGCTTCGCACTCGCCCTCTAGTTAGTCGGGTGGAATTTTCACCTAAATTAGGTGCACTGCTCGAAGATACAGTAGTATCGGGAACACTGGCTCTTCTATTATAAGAATAATGCAGCCTGACATTTATAGGATGCGCATGTGAACTGGAAGGACTAGAACCAGAAGAACTGGAGCTTAAAGAACTAGAGCTGGAAGGAATGGACGATGTAGACATAACAACACCTCAAACTTATCTTTAAACGCATTAAATAATATTTGAAGCTCGAGCATAAGTCAATGACGCGCCACTTGTCAACCTCCAGTTTTAACTCGTTCCTATCCCTTCAAATATCCTTCCAATCCCTGACGTTGCAAAAGGATTTCCGCTTCTTCCCAGGAAATAGGAGTTTTCGTGCGCAGCGTTTCTAAAATGCGAATCACACACAAACCTACTTCCGCATTTTGTCCCGTTTTTTGCACTTTCTTTCCATATTCCATAGCATCAAAAAGCAACGCATTGGCATCGGAATACGCAATCTTTTCTTCTGGAGAAAGTTTGTCATTGACATGGCTGAGAATCAAGAAAGTCGCCCTCCCAATCAGTTTGAGATTCCCCGGATTGACATAGGTCATGGTATTACCCACTACTCTTCCCAATTTTGCCATGACTCCCGTGGAATGCGCATTGAGTAACATTTTTAATCCCACGTGTTGACGAATTTTAAAAGGATCCTCTTTATTGTCTAATGGCAGCTGCAAAACAAGTGCCTGTGGGGCAATAGAATGCATTGTCTGGATGCTGAGATCTTCAGATGAAAGCCGGGCTGAGGGTAATAAAATGACAGCTATTCTCGCGTTTTTCTCCGCAAAGGTTTTCAACCAACTTTGAAAAGGAGAAAGAGGATCGTTTAATTGCTCTATTTCATTTGCAAAAAGAACTAGGACGCCTAAATCCTTTTCCTGTGGGCCATGCGCCTCTACATTTGCTGGGGAATAAGAAAAATCATACAGAAATTGCTGCTCGTCGCCTGCATTCTTTAAGCTTCTGAGTGCTGCCATTTTTAAATAAGGATCTTCAATATTTTCGGAAAACGGCTTCTCATAAAATTCTTTCTCAAGGCCATAAAAGGGACGTCCTAAAAAATTTTTCCAAGCGTGAAGCTTATCGTGGGCTGGTGTCCACACTTGAATCCACGATTTCCTTGGCGAGGCATCATAGGTGTCTAAAGGAAAGAGTCTGAAAGTAGGAGCGCGTTCTGTAGAATCAATAAAAACTGTAATCAAAGCATCTTGTGCAAAATAGGTAGAAAAGGCCTTTTCTTTGTATGTAGAAGCTTCCATATCGGTCAATTGACTGATGGAGGTATCTATAGCGCTCACAGCTTGTTGTAAAGATGAAAAGCTGGAAAGTCTTTCCTGCATTTTGATCGCATGAAATCCCAAATCTTTTAGTTCTTTTTTTGTCAGATAAGGCTCGAGCAGTTCGTACACAGCCTGTTCCAGGATAAGGCCCATGACAAAAGTCTCAATTGTCGTGGCTTGCATTCTTGTCGAACCCGTGATGGATTGCGGCCCAGTAGCAAGACAGATTTTTGTAATGGCGTTGTTCTCTATCACAGTCCGGCTTCTTTCAAAAGGGAGAAGCAAATGGTCAGGATTATTGTAGAGGAAGTAGAGATGTTTTTGTTTTTCCGCAATCTCACTAGGATTATACTGATTTGATGCAGCTAAAATGGTTCCAATCACAGAGGATGTTTCCCCTCCTTCAGTAATGGCAAAAACAACATCTCCCTTTTGGATGTGATGCTCTTCAAGCTGTAATTTTCCAATCAGTAAAAGATCTTCAAATCCCTCTAAGGAACTAATTAGAGCACGATCCCCTCCTGTCATTTCACCGATCAGCCGGTTTTCAATATCTGGGAAACGACCTTTAATTTTTTCCCATTGGGGAAGAGAGTGCATTTTTTTCCAAAAAGGGCGCCAAAAAGAGCTTTCCATTTGCTTGGCAAGTCTGCCGGTAGCCCCACACCCATAAATATAGATTTTCTTGTTTTCCAAAATCGCATTTTTAACGGAACAAGCTGCTTGATCAAGAAGGGATGTATCTTCAGAAAGTGCGAGAATTTTCCGAGAGATATCGACATCCACACTCAATAGCGCTTGTATTCCAGCAAGGGTATCCATTTGTATCTTCTGACTCAATTCCCCTGTTTTAGGATGTCGCTGTTCTGTAAGAAGAGTATGGAGCTGAAATTGATTTTTATTAGCTAAAAAATCCTGAGATTGTTCCGAAGGTTCTATCTCAAAAAGATCTACGACAGAACCGGCATGGGATAAAAATGGCATCAACAAAGCAATATAGAACAGTTTTTTCATAGACAACTCCCCGAGTTGCAGCTGCATTTTTTGGAACAATATGGAAGGAGTGAATTTTTTTTCTATCAGAACATTATCTCTCCAAAAAATTGAAGAAATAGGTTGTTTTTAACTTTTCTCAATCAAAAATATCGCGTATATTAACTAATAATATTATCAGAGTTTGAAACAAAAGGAAAAATATGAATAAAAAAAATTATTTCTTAATTATTTTTGCATGTTTATTTGGCTGCTTACAAATAAGTGCGGATCAATTTCCTGGCTTTATGGATTTTTATCATATTCCCAATAGCACAAACATCCTATGCTTCGACTGTTATACAGTCCATACTGTCATCCAGATTAAACGAGGAGAAAAAACTAAGTGGTGGAGTAAGCTGCCTGCTTTGGATAATATCATTTTCCTAGAAGATGGTTCTGTTTGGCAAATCGAGCATGCTGCAACTGGCGCTTATGGGGATTATACACTAAGAATCGGCGACCCCGTGATTTTACGCCGTACGCAGGGGGATTGGGGATTTACGCTCGAGGCCCTTTCAACGAACAAAAATGTTAAAGCTGCCCTTTTGAAAAATGAATCCTTTGTTCAAGGCCATCAATATGAAGTGAAAGATATCCCACCTGGAGAGAATACTATCCTTCTCATCGATTTAGGATCCAACGCAGAATCGATTTGGGAAACAACTGACTATCAAGAAATGCAAAATTGGAATAAAGGAGACGCGGTCATCATCGGCTCTGAAACAAGTAATCTCTCAAATACACCCAAGCATCTATTGATTAATGGAACTCTATTGAAGAATGGTCATGAAGGAGTGGTGAAAGCCGATCTAAGATCTTAACGAGAGGGATCGAGGCGGAAGAAGCTTGCTATTTTCTTCCTCGATTTTACTTAGCCGAGCTGAAAGCAAGGATTTTTTTGGATTCTATAAATAAAACTCTCTTATAATCTAGAAATTATTATGATCCCCTCTTCATCGCTATATTTAGCTTGTTGAGATATTTTTACAGGTCATCTTATGGTTAAAGACAAATATCCTCCGCTACCATCAGTAAGGGCATTCTTTTCTCGGATCATTCGGAATCTTCTCATTGGATTTGCGATTATCGCCTTCTCTCTGGGATTAGGGATGTTTGGATATAGCTATTTTGAGAAAATGGGCTTGATCGATTCCTTTTTGAATGCTTCGATGATCTTGTCAGGCATGGGACCTGTATCCACATTACAAACTAATGCAGGCAAAATGTTTGCCGGTTTCTATGCCCTTTTTAGTGGCATTGTTTTTCTTGTCGTCATCGCAATTATTATTGCACCCATTTTTCATCGATTTCTTCACAGATTCCACCTTAAAGAGTTCGACTAACAAAATGTGAAAAGTGCGCACTTAAGAATCTGTCGTTGACTTTCAAATTTGGAACTTTATATCCTCGCAAAAAAAAATTTGGAGGTTGATATGTTAAAGAAACTGGTCCTCTTCTTCGCACTCATTCATGCAAGTATTTCTTTTGCAGAAGATCGGGTAGCTTTCATTACAGGAGGAGCTTCTGGGATTGGCGCGGCCACTGTAAGAGAGTTTGTCCGACAGAACATCAAAGTAGGATTTTTAGATCTTGATCGATCGAAGGGAAGAGAACTGGCTAGTTGTTTTAAGCCAGAAGAGGTCCTTTTTATAGAGGGAGATGTTTCAAAGGTTTCCGATATTCAGAATGCCATCAAGCAGACTGTCGAAACCTTCGGCCATCTCAATATTATTTTCGCCAACGCGGGCATTTACGACACAAAGAACCTATTGGAATTAACCGAGGAAGCCTGGCATCATTTGATCAATATTAATCTGAAAGGAGTGGTTTTTACAGTCAAAGAAGGCTTGCCCTATCTGATTAAAAATGGAGGTGGTTCTATTGTCTTAATGGGATCCGATCAATGTTTCATTGCTAAGAGAAACAGTTGTATTTACGGCATGTCAAAAGGAGCTATTGCCCAGTTTACAAAAACTACCGCTCTCGACTTTGGAGATAAGAATATTCGGGTCAATGCAGTATGTCCTGCCACCATTAGAACTCCTTTAGCTGAAAACGTTTTTTCCTACTATGCAACGGCAAGCCAAGTCGATGTCGAAGACCTGTGGAAGGCAGAAGCGGATAAATACCTCCTGAAAAAATATGGCACTTCAGAAGATGTCGCGCGTCTTGTGTACTTTCTTGCATCCGATAATGCCTCGTTTATCACAGGATCGCTCTATTTGATCGATGGTGGATTGACAATTTATTAGGAGATATATGTTTAGCGCCTTATTAGCTTCCATCGGAATTATCAGCGCTATGCCCCAAGAAGCGCATTTAATTCTGCAAGAAATGGAAAACCAGCAAACCATTGAGATCGGCACGCATCAATTCGTCAAAGGAACCTTCCAAGGGGTTCCTGCGGTCTTCTCGCTTTGTGGAGTGGGAAAAGTCTCCGCAGCCACAACCACTACTCTGCTCGTCACAAAATTCGATGTGGATGAGATCGTTTTTACCGGCGTGGCAGGTGGAGGAAGCGGAACTGAAATCGGCGATATTGTCATTGGGTCCTCTTATCTGCAACATGACCTGGATCTTCGCCCGATTTTTCCTCAGTTTTATATCTACTCGCTCGATGAGCAACTTCTCCATGCAGATGCTGATAGGGTGTCCAAGATGAAAGCTGCCACTGATCGGTTCTTTCAACAAGGAATCTCCTTCCCTGATCTCGGGATTACAGATCCCAAAGTGCATATCGGGGTCATCGCAAGCGGAGACCAATTTATTAACAATTTAGCACATCATCACGAGCTCATAAATAAAACAAAAGAACTCCTGCCCAATGGCTTCCAGGCAATTGAAATGGAAGGGGCAGCTGTTGCCCAGGTCTGCAAAGAGCTGAGAGTCCCCTTTGTAGTCATGCGCGCGATCTCGGACAAGGCCAATTGCGCAGCTGCTGTTGATTTTCTGACCTTTATGGATCAAGTCGCTAGTTATTATTCTTTTGGTGTTCTAAAGGAATATATCCAAGGTAAATCACAAGAGTTTTGAAGTATCCGTTCCACTAAAAAATCGGTGAGACTCTCCTCTTTTAAGCCTTTTTTTCTGCTGCTTTAAAGATCTGGGCCGCGCATAAACCTCCTAGGAGATTAGCCGCAAAGAAAATCCAGATATTCGCCCACATGCTCAGCTGCATAATCGTGATGCCTACTGCGACTGCAGGATTAAAAGCAGCGCCAGAAACGGACCCTACAGCATAAGCTCCGATAAGTACGGTAAATCCAATCGCCCAACCGTAGAAGGAATTGCCTTTTGTTCCCTTAGCTGTAGCCACATTTAGAACAACATAGCATAAGGCAAAAGTAAACAGGAACTCTGCTATAAATGCCTTCAGTGTTTCTAAAGGTAAAGGAGGCTGAGTCGGATAGCCTTTGTAGTAAATCGTCAAATATCCTGCAACGACCCCGGCAATGATTTGCACAACCCAATATCTCCCAAGATCTTTCATAGATAGCTTGCCGCGTAAAAAAACAGCGAATGATACAGCAGGATTATAATGGCCCCCTGAAATATGCCCGCCTGCAAATACCATGACCGCAAGCGCGGAACCGATCGCGAGCGGTGCCAAAAGCCCAGCACCATTAGGCGCAAGCACCGTCATTCCTACGGTAAAGACTAAAAAAAACGTTCCTATGAACTCATAAACGTATTTCATCTCCAAGCCCTCTTATTGACTTAATTTAAAAAATAAAGCTGCATACTTCCCCTATACAAAAAAGCTTCTATTTTTTCCCAGATCCAGGAAGAAAATCAACCTATTTTCCTAGCATTTACAGCCCAATCCTGCACGTACTCTGGACGATAGGCGCTGCGTGCGATTAACTCTCGAATACTGCTGGGTCGTGAAATGCGCGCTAGATTTTGATCAAAGATGTTTTGGGCAATTTTTTCAGCGGCCCGCAGTTCCACTTCCAAAATATTGGACTGCAGAGGATAGAGACTTCCTTGAGAAAGTTGCTCTTGCGCGACCTCGTCAGCAATAGCGCGAGCCGCTTCGATGAATAGCGCATCATTGACTCTTTTAGCTTGGGTGGCAAATACGGCCATGCCGAGTGCAGGAAAAATATAAAAATTATTCGCTTGGCCAGGGTAATAGATCTTATTTTGGTAGTGCACGGGATCGAATTGGACACCGGCTGCATAAATCGCCTTGCCATTAGACCACTGGTAAGCCTGCTGCGGTGTGCATTCCGCATGTTCTGTAGGATTGGAAAGCGCAAATATAATCGGTCTATCGTTGATGCGCGCCATCGCTTCTATCGCCTCCTTGCTAAATGCTCCCCCTACAGTACTCACTCCGATGATCGCACTGGGTTTGAACAGATCAATGGCCCGAACAAAATCGTTTGTCGAAGCCAGTGGATGCGCATAGGGTTTCTGAAAATCAAAAAGATCGGTTCGCTGGGAATCAATCAACCCTTTCACGTCAAAAAGAGCAATCCGGGACTGAGCTTCTTTTAACGAAGAACCCTCTTGGACCATAATGGAAACGATCAAATTAGCAATCCCAATCCCGGCTGAACCTGCTCCCAAGAATAGGATCCTTTGTTGGCTGAATTTCTCTTTTTTGATTTTCATGGCATTGATTAATCCAGAAACCGCAATAGCTGCAGTTCCTTGAATATCGTCATTAAAACAGCAAACTTTGTTGCGATAGCGTTCTAAAAGATTCACAGCGTCCACGCCTGTCCAATCTTCAAAATGGATGCAGCAAAGAGGAAATACGTGCTGTACAGCATCGACGAATTCATCGACAAATGCGTAGAGATCTTTTTGGGAAGGTCTTGTTTCTTTAATCCCTAAATAGAGCGGATCATTCAAAAGAGATGCATTATTCGTTCCCGCATCGAGATAAAGCGGTAATAGATATTGAGGAGGAACCGCAGCCGCGGCGGTATAAAGCTGTAATTTTCCAATGGGAATACCCATGCCATTGGCCCCCAGGTCTCCTAACCCCAATATCCTTCCTCCATCTGTAACGCAAATGAAACGGACATCTTTTTGCGGCCAATTTTGCAATATCTGTTTTAAACGGCCTTTCTGCTTTATCGAAAGATACATGCCTCTAGATTGACGAAAACCCACATCGAATTTCAGACAAGCCTCTCCAATAGTGGGATCATATACGATCGGCAAAAAATAGGCAGGATTCGACATGATAGTTTTGTAAAAGAGCGTTTCATTGTGATCCAAAAGATTCATCAAGAAGATATAGCGTTCATAATTCGTCGTCTTATAACCGAGCTGCCGTAAGACCCTTTGCAGTTGCATATCAATCGATTCCATCTTATCGGGAATTAAACCTTCCAAATTATATGCTCTCCTCTCCTCCTGTGAAAAAGCAGTGGACTTATTCCATTCGGGAGATTGGAGAATTTGCATTCCAGAAAAATGGTTCATCGAAATCCTTTTATTTTTTTGTAGGATGGCACATAGCTACAGGGTTTACATAGCGATCAAACTGTTCGGACGTGACATAGCCCAGTTGCAGGGCCGCATCCTTCAAGTTCAAATCGTGATCTAAGGCATAATGGGCAATTTTAGAAGCTTTATCATAACCAATCACAGGGCTAAGAGGCGTGACGAGCATCAAAGACCTATCAAGGTCGCTTTTAATCTTTTTTACATTCGGCTTTATTCCTCTCATCAGATATTTTTCAAAGTTGTGACAAGAGTCATTTAGGATATTCATGGAATGCATGATGTTATAAATGATCAAGGGCTTATAGACATTCATTTCTAAATAGCCTCCGGCATCTCCAAAAGCGACCGCTACGTCGTTTGCCATCACCTGCACTGCGACCATCGCTAATGCTTCACATTGGGTCGGATTGACCTTACCCGGCATAATGGAAGAGCCGGGCTCATTGGAGGGGATGAGAAGTTCATAAAATCCTGCGCGAGGACCACAGGAGAGAAGTCTAATGTCATTGGAAATCTTATACAGAGAGACAGCTAAGCTCTTTAAAGCTCCGCTCAATTGAGCAAGCGCATTATGCGCTCCTTGCACTGCGAACTTATTTTTAGCGGTGATAAATGGAAGTTTTGCCAGCCTTGCAATTTTCTCAGCTACTTGCTGGTCAAAGCCCTCTAACGTGTTGATTCCTGTCCCCACAGCAGTTCCTCCGAGAGCGAGCTGGAAGACGCCTTTAAGAGAGTCCTGGATATGTTGAATATTATCCTTGAGGATCGCTGCATAGCCTGAAAATTCTTGTCCCAACGTAATCGGCGTCGCATCTTGAAGGTGCGTACGACCCAGTTTCACAATGTGTTTCCATTTCTGCGCTTTGGCATCAATGCTATGGCACAATGCTTCCAAAGTGGGGATCAGTTCTCTACGTGCTTTGCTAGCAGCAGCTATGTTCATAGCCGAGGGGAAAGAGTCGTTAGAGGATTGCGACATATTCACATCGTCATTGGGATGAACGGGGGTCTTGCTCCCTAATGGCTTTTTTGATAGTTGAGAGCAGCGATTGGCGATCACCTCATTCACATTCATATTGAACTGGGTCCCACTTCCCGTCATCCATACATGCAAGGGGAATTGGGAATCGTGCTTTCCCGCGATCATCTCATCGCATACTCGGGTGATTAAATCCGCTTTGTGCTTAGCCAGACGCTTTTGGTTATAATTGACCATGGCGGCTGCCTTTTTGAGAATGGCATAGGCTCCGATCAACTCTCGGGGCATCAGATCATGGCCGATGCAAAAATGTTCCAAAGAGCGCTGCGTTTGCGCTCCCCATAAACAATCAAAAGGGACCTTTACTTTTCCCAAGCTATCTGATTCTATTCTGAATTTCTTCATAATTGGTCTTGCAATCCTATTAGACCTCTTTCGAAATTAAGGGTTCGTCAATTTTAGGGATTATTTTGCGCCGATTTTCGATTGATTTTTTGGGG
>Ga0070731_10004895_pt1 | contig 11254 bp, 16 predicted proteins | sample Coa_R1_2_FD_66448 | JGI IMG/M metagenome (GOLD analysis project Ga0070731, IMG submission 66448) | Surface soil microbial communities from Centralia Pennsylvania, which are recovering from an underground coalmine fire - Coalmine... | ecosystem: Environmental > Terrestrial > Soil > Unclassified ... | reverse complement strand
GTCGATCCGGAAGCACGGGTGGCCGGGCCGCCGGGACAGCGAGCCCGAATACCGTCCCGAGTGGGCGCCCCTGCTCGAGGCCCAGGTCGTGGACATCGCCGACTCGATCGCCTACGACGCTCACGACATCGACGACAGCGTGAAGGCGGGGCTCCTCGTGGAGGAGCAGCTTTCCACGCTCGAGGTCTGGAAGCGGGCGACGGACGGGTCGAAGCTGACGGGCGAGATGCGCATCCGCGCGGCCGTGCGCCAGATCATCAACCTCGAGGTGACGGATCTCGTCGAGACCTCGCTCGCGAACGTGACGCGCCTGGGGATGGGCAGCCTCGAGGCCGTCCGGGCCGCGAAGGACGCGGCGGTGAGGTTCTCGCCGGAGATGGACCGGCAGAAGAAGGCGCTCCAGCACTTCCTCCACGAGAACGTGTACCGGCACCACCGGGTGCTCATCATGTCCGAGAAGGCCAAGCGCTTCATCGCCGAGCTGTACCGCTCGTACACGGCCAACCCGGCGACGCTCCCGCCGCACTTCCAGTCCTGGGCCGCGGAGGTGGGGACCCCGCGGGCGGTCGCCGACTATATCGCGGGCATGACCGACCGCTACTGCCAGGACGAGTACAGAAAACTCTTCTATCCGTTCGAAAACGTTCTGTAGTCGCTTCGAGGGCCGAGATGCTTCACGTCGTCCGGGCGCTGTTCGTGCTGGCCTGCGGCACCGTGGGCTGGGTGACGGGCATCGACCTCTACGCCCAGCCCTGGATGGGCCTCTTCATCGGCACCGGAGCGGGCCTCGTGTTCATGACGCTCCAGCTCCTGGCCACCCGGCAGCTGGCGTCGGTCGTGATCAGCCTGATCTTCGGCATCCTGGTCGGCTGCCTGCTCGCGTACTTCCTGATCAAGGTGCTGGACCTGCTCAACGAGGACATGGTGCCGAAGGCCCGAATGTATCGAAACTTCGCGATCGCCGTCGTCCTCAGCTTCCTGTCGGTCCTGACCATCCTGCACGTGAAGGACGATTTCAAGTTCGTGATCCCGTTCATCGAGCTCAAGCGGGAAGGCGGCGGATCCAAGGCGGTCCTTCTCGACACGAGCGCGATCATCGACGGGCGGATCGCGGACCTGATGGATACGAAGGTGATCGACACGCAGGTGATCGTGCCGAGATTCGTGCTCCAGGAGCTCCAGCAGGTCGCGGACTCCCAGGACAAGCTCAAGCGCAACCGGGGCCGTCGCGGCCTGGACGTGCTGAACCGGCTCCGGAAGACCAAGACCGTCGAAGTCCACGAGGTCGAGCTGCCGGACATCCACGGCGTCGACGCGAAGCTGGTGCGTCTGGCGAAGAATCTCGACGCCCGGATCGTGACGACGGACTTCAATCTCAACAAGGTGGCGCAGGTGCAGGGGGTCGACGTCATCAACATCAACGACATCGCCTCCGCGCTGCGGCCGGTGGTCCTGCAGGGGGAGAAGCTGGCGATCAAGGTCATCCGGACGGGCGAAAGCGCGGGCCAGGGCGTGGGCTACCTCGAGGACGGGACCATGGTCGTGGCCGAGGAATGCGCCTCGAAGGTGGGCCAGGAGGTGGAGCTCGTGGTCACCAACGTGCTCCAGACCTCGTCCGGCCGCCTGATCTTCGGTCGACCCGCCTCGGCTTAGTCGCGGCCGCAGGTCGCCGACCAGAACCGCCAGACCTGGTGCTCGTCCGATCCGTGCCTCCTCCACCACTCGCGGATCTGGTCGCACTTGCGGCGGCGCTCCGGTCCCGAATCGACGGAGGTGATGCTCTCGATCTCCGGGGAGTCGGACCACCGTCCAATGAGCGGCGTGAAGGATTGAAGGAGCTGGGTGGGCGTCGACGGATCCAGCGCTTGAACGACATACGGAAGGCTGCGGCAGCCCGCCGCCGTCAGCGTCTCGAGCGCCTTCAGATTCTCCTCGTCGTCCGCCGGAGTGCCCCCGGGCGCGCTCGTCCGTTCGAACGTCCGCAGAGCGGAGGAGAGGCGGAAGTGCCAGTAGAGGATTCCGCACGCCCAGCCCAGGGCCGCCAGGAGCATCCCCCCAGCACGACGGCGGCGGTCGTCCGCAACGCCGGCGTCCTCAGACCCCGCCGCAGTCATGCCGCCACCAGGTCGCCCCCGAATGCCGGGCCTCGCCCTTCTCGCGCCACCAGGCATGCAGGTCGTCGCACTTCTTCTGGCGCTCCTCCACCCTCGTCTCGGGCGTGATCAGCCAGTCGGTCGATCGCTCATACAGCTCGTAATCCCCGCGCAGCACCGGGCCCTGCAGGCTCAGCTTGAGGAGCTTCGTCGCCTCGGCCAGGAAGAAGGGATTCTTTCCGGGCTGGATGGCGCCGATGAGGTAGGGAAGCGCCTTGCAGCCCGCCTCCTGGACGATCTGGACCGCGTCGAGGTCCGTGCCCTGCGGCCCCGATCGCGTCTCCAGCGTCCGCAGGGCTCCGACCAGCCGGATGTGCCAGTACAGGTAGCCGCCGGTCCAACCCAGTCCGGCGACGATCGCGAGCGCCGTTAAGGCTCCGAACAGACTCTTCATCAACTACTCCGGATCCCGGCAATTCGCCGTCCAGAAGCGCCACCACTGGTGCATCTCGGGCCCGTGCTGCGACCACCAGGCCTGGAGGCGGTCGACCTTCGCTCTGCGGACGGGGGCCGGATCGGTCGGCTCGACCAGAAAGTCCTTCCGGCGCTGGGTCCGGAGGGCGCAGTCGTCGGTCGAGAGAACGGGATCCCGGTTGAGGAGCCAGACGATCTGGTTCGTGGTGATGCTGAGGAAGGCGACCGGCCGCTCGCGGTGGGTCGCGCGGACCAGAGGGGGAAGGGCCCGGCAGCCCGCCTGGATCAGCGTCGCCTCCATCCCCGGCTGGAAGGCGCAATCCTCCCCGGCGTCCTCCAGATAGCGGATCACCTTCTCGACTCGGTAGTGCCAGTAAAAGAGGCCGCCCGCCCAGGCCACGCCGGCCAGGAGCCCGGCCATCGCCACCGCCAAGAGGATCCGGATGCCCGCTCGCATGCTCCTATCTAACACCACCGCTCGCGTCGTGAACAGTCGGAAGTGATCGGAAGTCCCGGGACCCGATCCGGAAAGAATTTCCGAGGATCGGCTCCGGTCCGGCTCGTTTCCCCCGGGAGGCGCGATTGGCACGCCGCTTGCTTTTCTCCCGCTTCATGGAACTGGAAAGCGCGCTGACCCGGGAGCTGGGACGCCTAGTCGTCCTGGCCGACGTGGCGGCCCGCCGGATTTCCGCGAAGCGCCCCTGGTGGATCGGCGCCCTCGCCTTCCTGCGGAAGGTGGTGCGCTGATGTCGCTCAACGGGATCGCGATCTCCAGCCGCGGCGCCCTCGCGCAGGCGGCGCGGATCGACGTCATCGCCCGGAACATCGCCAATATGCTCACGCCCGGATACCGCCGCGAGACGATCGGGTTCGACGCCCGGCTCCAGGCGATCCTCCGGGGCGGGAAGGAAAACGGACAGCGGGTGGGGGAAGACGGACAGTGGGGTGGGCCGGACGGCCTGGGTTTGGGGATGAACGGACAGCAGGGTGGGCAGGACGAGCGGGTCTGGGGAATGGACGGACAGCGGAACGGGTGGGATGACCAGGGCTTGGGGAAGAACGGACAGCGGGTGGGGGTGGAAGAGGACGTCGCCCGGGCGGCCCGGCGGGGTGACGTCCTCCAGGAGAACCGGGTTGCTCCGGTTCTGGAATCGGCGGAGTTGATCCGGGCCCTCCGTGCGCTCGAGGCGAATCTGCAGGCGATCCGCATCCAGGATGCGGTCCTCGAGCGCACGGTGAATGAGTTCGCCCGTCCGGTCAAATAGCAGGAGTTCCGGATGACGCTGCACGCGCTCGGCATCGCGGCCGCGGGGGGGGCCGCCCTCCTGCGCCGGCTCGATGCGATTTCGGCCAACCTGGCCAACGCCGACACCGTCGGCGCGCGGCGCGCGCGGCTCACGTCCGATCAGGTTCTGGACACCATCTTCGAGTCCGGAACCCTCGAGGTCACCCAGCGAGACCTCGACCTCGCCGTCGAGGGCGAAGGCTTCTTCCGCGTGCGTCTTCCCGACGGAAGCCCCGCCTTCACCCGCGCCGGGAACCTGACGAAGACGGCCGACGGCCTCCTGGCCACGGCCGACGGGCTGGTGCTGGATCCGCCGGTCCAGGTGCCGCCGTTCCTGTCGACCCTGACCATCGATCCCGACGGGCTCGTCCGGGGCCTGGATCCCCGGTCCCCCGGGCAGCCGATGCCGGTCGGCCAGATCGAGCTCAGCCGTTTTTCGAACGTGTCGGGCCTCCAGTCCCTGGGCGGCGCGCTGTTCCGCGCGACCGATGCCGCCGGCGACCAGATCGACGGGCGTCCCGGCGAAGGGTTCGGGACGATCCGCCAGGGGGTTCTCGAGCAGTCCAACATCGACCCGATGCGCGAGCTGATGGACCTCTTCCACACGCAGCGCGCGTTCGAGCTGAACAACCAGGTGATCCAGGCCGCGGACGACATCCTCCAGAGCATCAACACGCTGCGGAGGAAGCCGTGAGTCCCGCGCTCTCGATCCTGATCCTGCTCGGTGCCGAGGCGATCGCCCTCAAGGAGAAGGTCACCGTCAGCGGCCGCTGGGTCCGGATCATCGATCTGGTCGACGCCGACCGCACCGATCCGGCGACCCGCGCCCGGATGGCGGACCTCTATGTGGGCCGCGCCCCCGAGGAGGGCCAGACCCGGACGATCTTCGCCGAGGAGATCCGCCGCGAGCTGGAACGCCGCGGGATCGATCTGGGCTCGGTGATCTGGGCCGGGGAAAGCGTCGAGGTGTCCCGGGGAGTCTCCGCCGACACGGAGTCGCTGCGGAGGGCGGTGCTCCGGGAGCTCGAGAAGCACGTGGGCGCCGCGACGATCAAGCTCCTGAGCCTCGATCCCGAGACGTGTCCCGGCGGGGGCCGGGTCGTCACGATCGAGGGAACCGGCCCGCGGTTCGTCGCGACCCTGTCCGACGGCACGACAATCGACGTCGTCGCCCGCGTCCTGCGGATGCGCGAGGCGGTGTTCGCGGCGAGGGATCTCGCGCCCGGCCGCTTGATCGACCGGAGCGACCTCGAGCTCCGCCGGGTCGAAGCGACGGACGACGAGCGCCTCCTGGATCTGGGGACGGCGGTGGGATCGGTCCTGGCGTCGCGCGTTCGGATGAGCTCGCCGATCACGCCGGCGGACCTGAAGATGAGGGCGGTCGTCCGAAAGGGCGATCTCGTCCGCGCGGTTTCCTCGGACTACGAGGTCGACGCCCGGGCGCTCGAAGACGGCGTTCCCGGACAGGAAATCGGCCTCGAGTTCGCGTCGTCCCGGAACCGGATCCGGGCGAAGGTCGTGGACCCCACGCGGGTCACCGTGGTAGAGGCCTCGCGATGAAGGGGCTTTGGATCGCCGCACTGATCCTCTCGGCCGCCGCGCCCGCGTGGGCGCAGTCGCTCCTTCAGGGCGAAGGCTCGCCGAACGATCCGCCGAGGAAGCCGTCGCTCCATCGGCACGATCACGTGCAGATCACGTTCGCGGAGCCGCCCAAGGCGGGCGGCGAACCCGAGCGCCGCGTGCGCTGGGACAAGGATCTCCGCGACTGGGTGCGCGCCGACGCGAAGGACGCTCCGGCGGCCGGCGCGATCACCGCGGAGGTGGTCGATATCCGCCCCAGCGGCGCTCTGGTGCTCCAGGCCGTGAGGCGCCGCCTGGTGAACCAGGACGAGGAAGTCGTCCGGCTGACCTGCGAGGTCGCCGCCGAGCACGTGACCGAGAACAAGACGTCGTCGGATCACCTCGCGAACCTGACCTTGACCTACGACGGCGCCGGCATCGACGGAGCCAAGCCCGGGCTGTTGGGCTGGCTCTTCGGGAAGATCTGGCCGTTCTGATCGTGGAGACGAAGAGTTCCGGGCCGGGTGTCCCCGGGGGACACGCACCCGAGCCCATCCTTGACATGCAGGGATGCCCGCCGCCCGGCGGGCTTCCTTTCATAACCCCTCTCCGGAGCCCTGGGACGGGCGGGCCGCTTGGCCCGCCCGTTCCCGGGAACTTTACTTGGAGAACCGCACGATGACGAAGCTCCTGCTGGCCCTGGCCGTCCTGGTCTCCGCGTCCGCGGTCGCCGACGCCCAGGTCGTGAAGGACTTCGTCGACGTCGAAGGCGCCCGCGCCAACAAGATCCGCGGCTACGGGATCGTCACCGGCCTCGGCGGGAACGGCGACAGCCCCCGAGGGGAGTCCGCCCGGCTGCTCCGCGGAATGCTGCAAAATCTCGTGGCCGGGGACGTCGCCGTCCAGGAGATCAACGCCCGGAATGCCGCGCTCGTCCTGGTGTCGGGCGAGCTCGCCCCGTTCCAGAAGGAGGGGACGCGGATCGACGTCGGGGTCTCCGCGGTCGGCGATGCCAAGTCCCTTCACGGCGGAGAGCTCCAGCTCACGGACTTGCGCGGGCCGATGGGCCGTCAGGACCCGGTCATCTACGCCCTGGCCTCGGGTCGGGTCGTCGTCGAGGGCGACGCGCGGCGCGGAAACGTCACCGTCGGGGCCGTGCCCGGCGGGGCGATCGTCGAGAAGCCGCTCGCTCACGCGTTCGTCGCGGAGCGCGCGGGAGGCAAGGTCATCCGCCTGGTGCTCAAGAAGCCCGATCTGACGGATGCCAGCCAGCTCACGCTCCAGATCAACGCCGGCGCTCTCAGCGGCGCCGCGGGCCGCCGGGATGTCGCGTCGGCCGTCGACGGCGGGCTCATCGAGGTCCGGATCCCGACCTCGGCGGAGTATCGCGACGTCACCGGCGTGGCGCCTCCCGTCGATTTTGAGAAGGAGCCGGTCCGCTGGCTCGACGTCGTCCTCAACCAGCCCGTGGTGTTCTTCCGCAGCGAGACGGCGGCGGTCGTGCTCAATGATTCGACCAAGGCGGTGTCGTGGACGGGCGAGGTGCGGCTCCGCGGAGGGAGCGTCATCCTGCCGGCGGCCGCGCCGGGCACCCGGCCCTCCGTCTTCCACGCGAAGGAAGGTCAGGCGCTGTCCGAATTCATGGAGAAGTGCGGCCCCGCGCTGACGGACCAGCAGCTGGTCGACGTCATCAAGGCCCTCCACGCGGCGGGGCTGATCAAGGCCGATGTCCGCTCGCGCTAGGAATTCGTTCCGCGACGTGGGAATCATCTCAAGTTGTCGTCGCGGGACCGTCGATAGTCAGGTGGATCTCGAACGGAATCCGGAGCGCAGTCCATGACCGGGGGATCGGTGATGGGCGCGTCCGCGGGAGAGAGCGGCGTGGCACAGGCAGTCGCGTGTGCTGAGCTGCGGATTCCCTCTTGAGATCCCCCGGGAGACCCCGACTCGGTCCGATGAGGGCCGGTCGGGGTTGCTCCCGGATAAATTCAGGTTGACGAGCCATCCACTCTGCGCGGCAGGGTGGATGGCTCGTTCCGTTTCCGGGCGGACCCGGAGCAGGGGAGGGCGGATCGGGATCGCCGGAGGGACGAGCGTCAGGGAGCGGCGATGCTCCAGAGGCGGGGAGACCCGAGGCGGTCCGACACGAAGTAGATCCGGCCGGTCGAGGACCAGCGCGGCATGCCGTCGGCGGCCGGGGAAGTCGTCACCCGGGTGGGGTTCAGCCCCTCGGCGCCCACCACCCACAGATCGTCGGCCTCGGCCAGGAGCCCGGCCTTCGCCCGGCTCTTTCCCACCGTCGCGAAGGCCACCTTCTTGCCGTCCGGGGACCAGGTCGGATTGATCGCCGCCCAGTCGTCGCTCGCGAAGATCGAGGTCAGCCGCCGCGCCTCGCCGCCGTCCACGTCCAGCGTCCACAGCGAGCTCAGCCAGTCGTCGCGCCGCTTCATCCGCTGAAAGACGATGCGGTTGCCGACGGGCGACCACTCGGGGAGCAGGCCGTCGACGTCCAGGAGGACGGAGGTCTTCCTCGTCTCCAGGTCCCGGATGCGCAGGGTCCATTCCCCGCTGCCGAACGAGCGGGTCGAGCAGTACACGATCTTCTTCCCGTCCGGCGACCAGCTGGGATGCAGGTTGTCGGTCCCCGGCTCGCTCAGAATCTCGGTCCGTTCCGGATGGCCGACGTAGTCGTCGATCAGGACCAGCTCCCAGCGGCCGCGTTCGTTCGAGGCGAAGACCAGGCGGCGGGGCTGGGCGGGACTGACGCGGGGGAAGCGCTGGTCTCCGCCCCGGGTCGTGATCCGCGTCGCCATGGTCGAGCCGATGCGCTTGACGTAGAGGCTGTAGGTGTCGTCGTTCGACGTGGATGCGTAGAAGAGGAGAGAGCCGTCCTTCGAGACCTCCGGATCCCGGTCGGCGCCGGACCGGCCCACCGTCTCCTGGGTCACGGCGGGCTCGAGATCGTCGGATGGCAGCGGCGTGGCGGCCGGCGGGACGCAGCCCCAGAGGAAGAGCGCGAACACGAGCGTGGTGCTGCGGTGAATCACGGTCCCTCTCCTTCGGGCGCCCCGCCCGGACGTCTCCCTATCTCTTCGGCAAATAGGTTGACGCTCCTGAAGGGGCTGTCTATATTCGACCTCGATGGAAGTGGTAGTCGACGGAAAGACCGGGCTTTCGACGCCCGACGCCGGGACGACCATCCAGGCCTTCCTCGAGGCTTTCCGCCGGAACATCTCCTCCCGCCGCCGGGTCATCGTGTCCTTCACGCTGGACGGGGAGAAGATCGATCCCGACAACCTCGGCGTCCGCGCCCAGGAATCCCCCGGCAAGTTCGGCCTCCTCGAGGTGAAGACCGCCGATCCCTTCCAGTTCTCGGTCGGCACGCTGTCGGGTCTCCTCACCCATCTCAAGAACATGGAGAAGGCCCAGGAGGAAGCCCTGCAGTTTGCCGCCGCCGGGGAATACGCCAAGACCCTGGAAAAGGCCGACTCCTGCTTCTACAGCTGGGACATTCTCCTGCGCGCCGTCCGCGACGTCGGGACGCTGTCGACCGCCGATCTGAAGACCCTCGACGCGGGCGGCGTCTCGGTGGACGCGCGGATCCGCGAGCTCCAGGACGCGCTCCTGCGCTATGCGGCCGCGATGGAATTCAAGGACGTGGCCCGGATCGCGGAGCTGATCCAGACCGAATTCCGCCTCCGGCTCCACGACTGGCGGACGGTGGTCGAAGCCCTGGGCCGCCACGTGGCCCGCACCTCGAGCACATGAGCCGGCCGGTCCCTCGGCGCCTCCTCCAGAAGCTCCGCGCCCTCGTCCTCGACGTCGATGGGGTCCTCACCGACGGCGGCATGTACTACGGTCCCACGGGGGAAGGGCTCAAGCGCTTCAACGTCAAAGACGGGCTCGGCCTCCGGATGATCGGCGAGGCGGGAATCGAGGTGGCGCTCATCAGCGGGGAGAACAGCGAGATCCTGAAGCGTCGCGCGGAGAAGCTCCAGATCGGCAACGTCTTCGTCGGCGTCGACGACAAGCTCGGGACCCTGAAGGAATTCCTCGCCACCCGGAAGATCGCCCTCGACGAGGTCGCCTATGTCGGGGACGATCTCAATGACCTCCCGGCGCTCGAAGCGGTCGCGCTGCCGATCGCGGTCGCCGATGCGGTCCCCCGGGTCCGGAAAGCCGCGAAGTGGATCACGTCCCGCTGCGGCGGGGACGGCGCGGTCCGCGAAGTCTGCGACCGCATCCTCGCCTCGAGATAGGCGCCTCCGCGGCCGCCCGTCCGTCCTCCACCGCCTCGAACAAAAGATCCTCGGTTCCGGTTTCGTCTTCAGTTCCCTGCGGATTGGTTCGATAAGCTTTTCGACGGTCGGTGACCGGAGAGGGGTGAATCAGCGATGCTCATCGGAACATTTCAGCTCATCAAGCCTGCCCGGGAATGCCGCGAAATGGCGGTCCTGGCGGAGATCCAGAAGAGCTCGGCCGTGAGCCAGCGCAGCCTTGCCCGGGCCGCCGGCGTCAGCGCGACGATGATCAACGCCTACGTCGACGACCTCGTCGGCCGCGGCCTGCTGGACGTCACCGGCGAGACCAACCGCACCTACCGCTATCACCTGACCGAGACCGGCCGCGCGCGGCAGGGAGAGATCTTCCGGCAGCTGTCCGCTGAGATCTTCGAGCTGTACGCCCAGCTCAAGCACGAGCTCAAGACGGTGGCCGACGAGGCCCTGGCCCAGCGCCTGCACGACCTGGACGAGGGCCCGATCGAGGCCCAGTCCGCCTGACGACGCGTCCCAAGGGAGAGGGGAACAGATGAAGATCCTGATCATCGACGGTCCCGGCGTCCATCCGCGCACGGCGGCCCGCGCGCTGGGAAGCGCCCTGCACCCGAAGGGCCACGTCGTCATCGTCCATCCGATCCAGATGGAAAAGATGGGCTGGTTCAAGAGCCAGGCGCTGGAAAAGCACGCCGCCGAGGTCCTGGAGGTCCATCAGCCGGACGTCGTCCACGTGTTCTCGTCCGAGCCCTGGGTCGCGGACGCGTTCACCGGAAGGGGTATCCCGGTCGTCCATTCCACGCTCGACCGGATGTCCCGCGCGGACTGGGTCGTCGCTCCGAGCAAGAAGGCCCTGGCCCGGATGGGAGGCGAGGGCCCCGCCGGCGAGAAGCGGGCGGGCGTCTTTCCTTATCCCATTGCCCTGGAAGAGACGCCGACCCATCCCGGCCGCTATGTCCTGGCGCATGTCCCCAAGGGAGACCGCGCCGCGCGGAGGTGGATCACCGAAGCCGGCGCGCTCCACCGGAACATCCCCATCCGCTTCGAAGGCTGTGCCGAGGAGGCCCGCGTCGTGGTGTCGCTCGCGTCGCGCGAGGATCTGTGGCCGATCGGAGTGGCCGAGGCGATGGCGGCGGGCCGCCCGGTGATCGCGGGCTGGAACGGGGCCGCGATCGAATTCGTCCTGGAGGGCGTCACCGGATACCTGTCCGCGGCGGGCGATGTCCCGAGCCTGGCGTCGCATCTCGAGATGCTGTGGAGCAAGCCGGAAGAGGCGGTCACCCTGGGGTTGGCGGGCCGCGACGAGGCCGCCGAGCACTTCGGCGGCGTGGAGCTGGTCCGCAGCCTCCTGCGCTGGTACGTGCGGGCCGGCATCTCCCGACTGGCCGTTTAGGGGTCCGTCCCGTCCCCGGCCCCTCCCTTCGCCGGGAGGTCCAGGGCGGAGGCCCGCTAGGAGCGTGTGCCGGTAATTGCTTTTGACGGAGCAGGAGACGCAGCGTCTCCTGTTGGTCCTGGTGCGTTGATCAGTTCTTGATCCAGCGGCCCCGCATCCTGCCGTAGAGCTTGCA
>Ga0070731_10004894_pt1 | contig 11254 bp, 6 predicted proteins | sample Coa_R1_2_FD_66448 | JGI IMG/M metagenome (GOLD analysis project Ga0070731, IMG submission 66448) | Surface soil microbial communities from Centralia Pennsylvania, which are recovering from an underground coalmine fire - Coalmine... | ecosystem: Environmental > Terrestrial > Soil > Unclassified ... | reverse complement strand
CGAGCATGCTGGAGCAGATGGGCCTGTCTTCTCAGGCCGCGCGTTTTACGCGATCTGACGGTTCCACCGCGCCATTGGGGATGAACCAGATCAACGGCGGCGGAGGACTCGAGAGCCAGAACGAATTCACCCGCCTCGAACAATTCGCGAAAGTGCAGGCCCCGCCGCCGGTCAAGTTCAAGGACCTCGAAGAGGTGGTCAGCTCCCGCATCCTGCGCAACCAGATTTCTTTCGATTACCGGTTCGACTTCATGCGGATTACGGGCGACACGATTCTGGTGCCCGTGACGGTGCAGATCCAGAACAAACAAATGACGTTCCGCGATCGCGACGGCGTGCAATCCGCGTCTCTCAATCTGTTCGGGCGGATCAGCTCGATGACGGGGCGGGTGATCCAAACGTTCGAAGACGTGATTCAGCGCGATTTTCCGGACTCCTTGCTCGAGTCTTCGCTGAAGGGATTTTCCATTTACCAGAAGGCTGTTCCGCTCCGCCCGGGCTTGTACAAGCTCGACCTGGTGATCAAGGACGTCAACAGCGGAAACGTAGGTGTCGTGAACACGCGGCTGGCGGTTTCGCCGATTCCGGACGACAAACTGGAAGCCAGCTCGCTGATCCTTGCCGACCAGATGGAGCCTGTTTCGTCAAAGGATGTTGGCGTGGGACAATTCGTGCTTGGCTCGACCAAAGTTCGGCCCAAGCTGGACGCGGAATTCCATACTGATCAGGCGATGGACATCTACCTGCAGTTTTACAATTTGAAGGTTGATGACAAGACGCACAAGAACAATGTTTCCGTGGATTTCAAGATCACGCAGGGACAACAAACCGTATCCCATCAGGTGAAGACGGGCGACGAAATCAAACAGAACGGCGAGCAGATTACGATCCAACAAGTAATCCCGCCTCAGACGCTGACGCCCGGGAAATATAAGCTGGAAATTCAGGCCACTGATGGCGTTTCCAACCAGACGATTTCGCGTACCGCGGATTTTACCGTTACTCCCCCTGCTGTGATTCAGAAAGTGGCTACCAACGGAGCCACAGGGAGGTAACCAGTCCCTATGAAGCCGATCTGTCGAACTCTGGGCTGGATCATACTCACAACGCTTTTCATGGCCGCCCCGGCTTCGGCGAAGCCAGGGTTTGGCACGATTTCTGGCGTAGTCCTTGATCCCAGTGGGACGCCCCAGATGGGTGCCGTCGTTTGGCTTATCTCCGAAGACACCGGCGGGCGTGCCGTCGCACAACTCCTGTCTAATCAACATGGTGCGTTCTTCACGGACCGCCTCAAGCCCGGCAATTATGCAGTACGTGTTTCCGTGGCTGGCTTTTTGCCGGCGATGGAACGTCACGTCGCCGTAATGTCTAATCTGACGACGCTCCTGCGTGTGCAAGTGGAAACGCTGTTTTCTTCACTGGATACCTTGCGCAAGAAGTCCGATGCTCCCACGGAGCAGGACGACTGGAAGTGGGTCCTGCGCTCTTCGGCGGCGACTCGCACAATCCTGCAGTGGGACGATAGCGGCAACGAAATCTCTTCCAACTCGCTGGGCGGCGACCTGCCCAACGCGCAACGTCCTCGGGCTTTGGTCCAGGTAACGAATGGCGCGTTGCGGCCCGGATCCGCTTCTAATCTACCGAACGCTCCGGCAACCGCGGTTTCCTACGACCAACAGCTTGGCAACCTGGGACACCTCCTCGTAGCCGGGCAGATGAGTCTTAACAGGGGGGCGACCGGCTCATTTGCCAGCGTTTGGCTGCCTACCGGCGCGGCTGGAAACGGTCCTGAAACCATTTTTGTCTGGCGGCAATCCAGATTTGGCGCCGAGGGCATGGAATTTCAGGGCATGCGGTTCGATCACACGGAACAGATCGCCTTCGGCGACCGATTCCTGTTGCGGGCTGGCGCGGAGTATCTTCGAGCCGGAATCATTTCCTCGGTTTCTTCGCTTCGTCCCCACGCGCAGTTGATCGCCAGCCTTTCCCCGAACTTAACGGCCTCAGTGATTGTTGCAGCGAATCCTCCATCAGAGCAATGGGGGCGCACGGGCGCACTGGAAACGGCGATCGACGAGCTTGATAGCCTCCCGCCAGTCTTGTTTCACAACGGGAACCCCGTCCTTGAAGGCGGCTGGCATCAGGAACTTTCCGTAAAGCGTAGGATGGACGCCCGATCGACTTTTGAGATTGCAGTATTCCATGATTCGGATCGCGATTTACCTATTTTTGGCACCGGGCCATCCGCCAGCCCTGAATTTGTTCAGGATGCATTCTCCCCTGCGTTCCTTTATGACGGCGGCAATTCCAGTTCATGGGGATCGCGAGCGGCGTACCGACAGAAAATCTCGGATGATCTGGAAATCGCCGCGATCTATGCATGGGCAGGCGCCCTTTCCCCGGGAAGTGTGCTGAATACGACTTCGTCCGATCTGCGCGATCGCTTTATGACCAGCAACCATCACAGCGTTGCGGCCCGTATTACCGGCAAGATTCCCCGAGCCGGGACGCAACTTTCCGCAAGTTACAAGTGGGTTTCCGGCACCACGCTTTCCCACATGGACCAATTTGGCGAGGCCGCATACCAGATGGATCCGAATCTGCACCTCTCGATTCGCCAGCCTCTCCCCGGTCTGAATGGGCGGTGGGAAGCATTGGCCGACTTCAGCAATCTTTTGGAGCAAGGGTATGTGCCGGTGAACGGGCAGGATTCTCGAATGATGCTTGTTCCGAATTTGCGATCGTTCCGGGGCGGGGTGAGCTTCCAGTTTTAGGTGTGCGGGGTCTATTAAAAACAGGAGTGCACCTTCCATAAAATGGAAGGCAGGAAGTTCCGTCCCCCTTCCTCCGGTTTTTCTCTATGTATTCGTTTTAAATTCATATGGTTATTGATTCAAATTAACTTATATAATTTGGAAGCAGGGTTGCACGCTATCCCGTGCACCAAGTTCCTGTAGGAATAACCGGTGAGCGCTCCGATCAACGACAATCTTCGGGTTCGGCTGGGTGCCGCGGTTCTTGCTCTGGCAACACTTGCCGCGATTGTATTCGGCATCATCAATTTCCAGCAACGATCCATGTTCACGGCGCCTGACGATGGGGTGTCGTGGATCGAACGGCAGGGCGGGGTCGTAGCCTGGCATGTCGCGCCCCATTCTCCTGCCGCAAATGCCGGCCTGCGGTCCGACGATCAGGTTCTCGCCATCAATGACGTGCCTATTCATAGCCCGATTGACGTCACGAAGCGTCTTTGGCGGATCGGACTTTGGTCTCTGGGTCACTACCAGATTGAGCGGGGCGGCAAACAGTTTGAAGTTCAGCTCGTTGTTCAACCTGCCGAGCAACCTTCCGCGATTGAAAATTATTTGAGCGTTGTAGGAGTGCTGTATCTTTTTATCGGCCTCTTTATATTTGCCCGCCGGTGGAACGCAACGCGCGCCGTGCACTTTTACATTTTTTGCCTGGTTTCCTTCGTGCTTTATTCCTTCCAATACACCGGGAAGCTGACGGCTTTCGACTGGGAAATTTATTGGGCGGCGATCGTGGCCCGGCTGTTGCAACCGGCGTTGCTGCTGCATTTTGCGCTGGTCTTTCCGGAACGCCGGCCCGCCCCCAAGGGGCATGGCGCGATCCTCGGCGCCATTTATGGAGTGCCGGGAATTCTATTGCTGGTGCGAGTCCTGGTCGGGCTGCGCGAATTGGGCTTCATGCCGTCGATCGAGGCGCGGAACACGCTCGATCGGCTCGACCTGGCATATCTTGGGATTTACTTCTTGCTGGCCGCCCTCGTTTTTGTGGTCAGCTACCGCCGCGCTTCATCCGGGATTTTGCGGCAGCAATTGAAGTGGGTGACGGGAGGAGCGCTGGCGGGAATCGTTCCGTTTTTGTTGTTTTACATCGTGCCGTTTTTCCTGGGAGTTGTGCCCCGGCCGTGGATGAATTTTTCGACAATTTCCCTGGTTCTGATTCCACTGAGTTTTGGATACGCCATCATTCGCTACCGCTTGATGGACGTGGATATTATCTTCAAGCGAGGTCTTGCCTATACGGCCGCGAGCGGCGGGGTTGTCGCAGTGTATATTGCGATTGTCGCGGCGATCGGAGCGCTGTTCCACACGGCGTGGCCTTCCGGGATGATGGGTGGAGTGATCGCGATTGTGGTGGCGGCATTTTTGTTCCAGCCGTTCCGCGACTGGATTCAGGCGCGGCTGGACCGCTTTTTTTACCGGGACCGGCTTGACTATCGCCGCACGCTGATTGAATTCGGACGCACGCTCACCTCGGAGGTGCGGCTCGACCCGATGCTCGCGTCGGTAATGGATCGAATTTCGCAGGCGCTGCTCGTGGACCGGCTGGCGATCTTCGTCGAGGATGAGAGCCATCCCGGGACCTATCGTATCGCGCGTTCGGTCGGTGTGCGCTACGCGGGAGCACTCGATCTGAGCTTTCTGGACGTTGAGGCAAAACCGTTCGCGCATGGCGTTCTGTTTTACGAGTCGGCGCGCGCCGCGCGGGAATCTTCTGCTTCCGTGCGGCAGACGCTGGAGCAGCTCGATTTGAATTACTTCATTCCCTGTCAGATTCGCGACCATGCGATCGCCGTGCTGGGACTGGGGAAAACGGTCGATGGCGACTTTTTGTCGAGCGAGGACGTCGAGCTGCTGGGCACCATCGCCGGATACCTGGCAATAGCGCTCGATAACGCCCAGCTCTACAGCTCGCTGGAACAAAAGGCGGCGCAAATCGAGCGGCTAAAGGATTTCTCGGAAAATATCGTCGAATCGCTGAACGTTGGCGTGCTGGCCGTGGATTTCGGCGGGGCGGTGGAATCCTGGAACACGCAGCTCGAAGGTCTGATCGGCGTGCCGCGCGAGGAAGCCGTGGGCCGCAAGCTCGAGGAAGTGCTTCCTTCCGACCTGACCGCAGAAATTGCGGCGCGTTCCGGCGACGAACGCGTCTCCAGCCTCTACAAATTCCACATGCAGAACCGCGAGGGGCGGAACCTGGTGGTCAACGTTTCGATCGCACCGCTGGTCGGGAAATCGGGAGACCGCATCGGCCGCCTTATCCTTTTTGATGATGTGACGCAGCGGATGCGCCTCGAGGAACAGGTTTTTCAGAACGAGAAGCTCACCTCCCTCGGATTGCTCGCCGCGGGAGTCGCTCACGAAGTAAATACTCCGCTGGCCGTGATCTCGAATTACATTCAAATGCTGGCCAAGCAGCTTCCGAGCAGCGACCCGCGGCAACAGCTCATCGAGAAAGTCGTCAAGCAGACGTTCCGGGCGAGCGAAATTGTCAACAACCTGCTGAATTTTTCGCGGACGGGCGCGACCGAATTTACGGAAGTGAATTTGAACGCCGTGGTGGAAGAAGTGCTGACGCTGGTTGCCCACCCATTCCGGACGGCGCAGGTGCACGTAACGAGAAATCTTCAGCAGGAATTGCCCTCGGTATTGGGTTCGACCAACAAACTGCAGCAGGTTTTCCTCAACCTCTTCCTGAACGCTCGCGATGCCATGCCGTCCGGCGGGATCGTCGAAATCCGCACGGCGGCGCACAATGGATCGGTGGAAGTGGAAATCATCGATACGGGAGCGGGCATCCCCCGCGAAAATCTGAACCGGATTTTCGATCCTTTCTTCACCACGAAATCCTTCGGGCGAGGGACGGGCCTGGGCCTCTCCGTGAGCTATGGCATCGTGAAGGAGCACGCCGGGAAAGTGGATGTGCGCTCCACGCCCGGGAAAGGCACATCCTTCCGGCTGGAATTCCCGGTGGCACGGAAAGCCGTTCATGTCGTCTAAGGGCTCCATTCTCGTCGTAGACGACGAATCCGAAATTCGAGAAGGCCTGGAACTTCTCCTTAATACAGAGGGCTACTCGACTTCGAGCGCCGATTCGGGCGAAGCGGGGCTCACGAAGCTCGAGGAAGAGCCGTTTGATCTGGTCCTGCTCGACGTCAGCCTTCCCGATCGCAACGGGCTGGACTTGCTGCGCGAAATCCGCCGCCGCGATCCGAATCTTTCCGTCGTGCTCATCACCGCCTACGGCTCCATTGATATGGCCAGGGCCGCTTTTAAAAGCGGCGCGCAGGATTACATCACCAAGCCGTGGTCCAACGACGAACTGCTCGTCCAGGTGGCGCAGGCCGTCGAGGGGCGCCGGTTGCGTGAGGAGAATGTCCAGCTCAAGCGCGCGCTGAAGCAGCGGTACAACTTTCCAAACATCATCGGGAAAAGCGAGAAGATGCTCGCCGTACTCGACTTGGTCGCACAGGTGGCGCCATCGCGATCGACGGTGCTGATTCATGGAGAGAGCGGGACGGGCAAGGAACTGATCGCCAAGGCGATTCATTCGGCGTCCTCGCGCGCGGAAAAGCCGTTCGTCCCGATCAACACGGGCTCCATTCCCGTGGACCTGCTCGAATCGCAACTATTCGGGCACGTGAAGGGCGCGTTTACGAGCGCCGTGGCGTCGAAAAAAGGGCTCTTCGAAGTTGCCGATCAGGGGACGATTTTTTTCGACGAGATTTCGACGATCGGGCCGGAGACGCAGGCCAAGCTGCTGCGCGTAATTCAGGAGCGCGAATTCATGCGCCTGGGCGGGACGGAAACGATCAAGGTCGACGTTCGCATCATCGCAGCGTGCAACGTGCAGTTGCTCAATCTCGTTCGCGAGGGCCGTTTTCGTGAAGACCTCTATCACCGCTTGAACGTGATTGCGGTTCCTCTGCCGCCACTGCGCGAGCGGAAGGAAGATGTCCACCTCCTGCTCGACCATTTCCTGCGCATATTCGCCAAGGAGAATGGTCGGCCCCTGGGGCGATTTACCCCGGCAGCGCTCCGCCTGCTGGTCGATTACGAGTGGCCGGGGAATGTGCGGGAACTCGAAAACGTCGTGGAGCGGGCGGTGGTGCTCTCTTCGCAGGAACTGTTGGATGTCGATCTCCTGCCCGAGAGCGTACGGACAAAGGAACTCCTGGGTGGCGTGAGGCTGCAACTCTCCGAATTCATGCCTCCACTGCCCGGGGAACACGGCTCTCGCGCCGGCGCTGACAGCTCAAAGGCGTCCCTGTTTCAGATTATGGATGAGATCGAGCGGCGCGTGATCTGCGATATGCTGGAACGAACGGAGTGGAATCAGACCGAGGCGGCTGAGAATTTTCAGGTTCCGCTATCCACGTTGAATCAGAAGATTAAACGGCTGGGGATTGATGTGCGGAGGCGCGGGGTGGCCCGGGCCGGAACCGCGGAGTCTTCCGCTACGGCTTCGGGGAAGTAGGACGCGCTCTTCATTGGCACAGGCTTCAGCCGGTGGGTTTCCGCCCAGCTCGGACCATGGAAACCCGCAGGCTGAAGCCTGCACTACTTGAGAGGCTCAACTTTTTCGATTGTCTCGGACTACGGCGTCCTTGAGGTCTGCGCCGTCCAGCTTTACGTCGGTCAGGTCGATTTCGCGGAAGCTGGCGAGGGCCAGGTCCGAGCCGGAAAAGTCCGCGCCTCGAAGATTGGCCTGCCGCAATACAGTTCCACGCAAAATCGTCTTGTGCAATTTCGCGGAGCGCAAATCTCCGCGAAACAGTTCCGTGCCGCTCAAATCGGCTTCGCTCAGATCCGCGCCTTCGAGCTGTGTTTCGGTAAAATCGCAATTTCGCAGGTCCGCGCGGCGCAGGTCCGCGTGGCTCAAATCCGCGTGGCTGAGCTTCGCGCCGCGCAGGTCCGCTTTCCGCAGGTTGCTTCCTGAGAGATTGGCGCCGGTCAAATCGCGCTTCTTCAGGTCCGCGCCGGAAAGGTCTGCGCCGGAAAGATCGGCGCGCTCCCCGCCCGGATACCCTTTGTGGAATTTTTCGTGCGCGTCGAGAATGTCCTTCAGCTTCTTGCCTTTGTGTCGAATGGTCTCCGCCTTCCTCGTCCGCAGGTTCCGCCGGGCAATTGCGCCAGGTAACCCCATCGTCATGGCTCAAATGGATGGTTGTGAGTTTCCATTCTACAGAAATCGGCGGGACGCGCAAACCTGTGATAACTTGGGCGTGTGATGACACTGGTCGAGAAAATCAAGGCGCGAGCTCGCGTGTGCCCTCAGCGCATCGTTCTGCCGGAGGGCGAGGATCCCCGCGTCATTTCCGCTTCTGCGGCGATAGCGCGGGAAGGCTTCGCGAAAATCACTTTGCTCGGCCGGAAACAAATCATCGGTTCGGTTGCTGCGGATTTACACCTGACGCTTGGGAACACAGCGATCGAGGATCCCGCTGCGAATCCGAAGGGAGAGTCGTACGCCCGGATTTTCTATGAACGGAGGCGCTCGCGGGGCGTCTCGCTCGACGAGGCGAGAGACATTGCCCGGCGGCCTCTTTATTTCGCGGCCTTGAGCGTGGCCGCGGGGGATGCCGACGGGAGCGTCGGAGGCGCGGCGAACACGACCGGGGAGACGGTGCGCGCGGCGCTGCACGCGATCGGTCTTGCGCCGGAGGCGAAGCTGGTCTCCAGTTTTTTCGTCATGATTGTTCCGGAGCGTCCGGGATTGGAACTGGGGCCGGGTGGCGCGCTTTTTTTCGCCGATTGCGCGGTTGTGCCCGACCCGAACCCCGAGGAACTCGCCGAAATCGCGCGCGCCACGGCGGAAAACGCCCGAGCGATCCTCAATGCAGAGCCATGTGTGGCTTTCCTGTCCTATTCCACCAAAGCCTCGGCGAACCACGCGCGCGTCGAGAAAGTCAGGGAGGCTCTGCGCATCCTGAAGGCGCGCGCGCCAGATCTTACGGCAGACGGTGAACTCCAGGCCGACGCGGCGCTCATACCGCGCGTGGCAAATTCAAAGGCCCCGGGCTCCCCTGTCGCCGGGCATGCGAATGTGCTGATCTTCCCGGATCTCGACGCCGGGAACATCGCTTACAAACTGGTCGAGAGGCTGGGAGGCGCGCAGGCGCTGGGCCCGATTCTGCAGGGGTTGGACCGTCCGGCGAACGACCTTTCGCGCGGCTGCTCGGCGGAAGATGTGGCAAATGTTGTGGCCTTCACGGCGCTGCAGGCCATCGCGCGACAAGAAAAGACTTTGGAACCACAGATGAACACGGATAAACGCGGATAAAGAAAAAGATTTTCTATTTGCGGAAATTGAAAATGACGACGCGACACCTCAATTCCACCTTTTACTCGTCCTCGTTGTTTTTGTTTTTATTCGTGTTCATCTGTGTGCATCTGGGGTTCTTTTCTCCGCCTGTTTTCGCCCAGGAGGCGAGCGATCAGGAAGTCGCGGTGAATCTGGCCGAAGGGCGAGTGGTGATTTGCGCGACGAAGGATGCAATCATTCTGGGGGCGATGGACGCGCATGGCGAGCCTGGTTCGCTGCCCCCATCCATAGAGATCCTTTCCGCGTTGCGCATCGGCGTGATGCTCGGCGCGGTCGAGTGGGTGCTGCCGGATTCCAAGGATAAGCCCGTCCGGCTCGACAACGAATTCACCAAGCTGGTTGCCGCGGCATTGAATGACGGCGGCCAGAAGGACAAGGGATTTCAAGCAACCGATCTTGAGTCCATCGGCATCGCCGTGCTCGAACGCATTCGAGTCCTCGCCGGCCAGTTGCACCACAAAGTGAATCTGGGGGAGGATGAGCCGTTGATCCGCATTGTACTCGCCGGCTATGTGCGGGACTACGGTCCTGAAGCCTGGACAATCGATTACCACGTCCAGCAAGACGCGCTCGGGAACGATATTTGGCGGACGCGCGTGCTGCGACCGGCCTACAATCAGCTTTATCCTCCGGAGAAAGGCAAGCCGAAAACGTTTATGGAAGCCCGCTATCCGCCGGAGAACCGCGCCACCGGCGAGCCCGAACTTTTCGACTTGCTGCAGCAGAATGACGCGCGGCTGGCGAAAATCCGCGCGGTGAATGAAATCCAGGCGAAGTCCGTGACGCTTGTCGTGCAGGGCCAGAGCCAGAAATCCGACGAGGCCAGCATTATCAATTTCATGAAAGCGGCGCTTCCGGCCATTGCTCCGCCGGAGACGAAGCTTACGATGGCGATGGTCGACTATGATCGAGGGTTTCAATGGATCATCGAGCCGCCGAAGGCGCCCGCGCCTCCGCCCGGCGAAACGCCCAAGGAGCAGACTCCGGAGGAGCCCGAGAGGCCTACGCTGCGCCGCAAATCTGGAAGTTGAGCGCCGGAGAATTGTAAAATGAAGTCGTATTCTAAACGGTCAGCCATAGTAACTCGGTCTTGGTTCATGTAGGGCCCGCCTTCAGGCGGGCGCAACAAAAAGGCGCCGATTTTGGGTTCTTATACAGACTCTAAAGCACTTGTTTTTCAGGTAGTTAAATGTGGCAGCAGAAGCCGCGATCCACAAAGATTCGCGGTAGGATAAATTCATGAGTTCAGCGTCCACATCGTCGATACAAAAGCAGCCGGAGATCACGATCCGCCCGGTACGCGAGGCAGATCTTCCCGAGGCCGACCGGATTGTCCGCCTCGCCTTTGGGACTTTTCTTGGCTTGCCCGACCCGATGAAATTCATGGGCGACGCCTCCTATGTGCGGACCCGCTGGCTGGCCGATCCCGGCGCGGTATTCGGGGCGGAGATCGCGGGAGAACTTGTCGGAACAAATTTCGTGACGCGATGGGGGAGCGTCGGTTTTTTCGGTCCACTCACGATTCGTCCCGATGTGTGGAATCGGGGCGTCGCCCAGCAATTGCTTCGCCCCACCATGCAATTATTCGAGAAATGGAGAATTCGCTCCGCGGGGCTTTTTACGTTTGCGAACAGCACGAAGCACGTGAGTCTCTACCAAAAATTCGGTTTCTGGCCTCGTTTTCTTACTTCTATCATGCAAATCCCGATCGATGCCGAGCCGGTTTCCGGGTCCACGCGATGGGCGCGGTTCAGCGACCTTTCCATCGGCGACAAGCAACTTTGTCTGCTGGCCTGCAGGAAGCTGACGAACTCGATTTACGAGGGTCTTGACGTGGAAAGAGAGATTCGCGCGATCGATCACCAGCGCCTGGGAGATACGGTGCTCACCTGGGCCGGCGGAGAGATTGCCGGGTTCGCTGCGTGCCACGCTGGAGCGGGAACGGAAGCGGGCAGCGGAAAGTGCTACATCAAATTCGGCGCGGTGCGGAGCGGCCCCCATGCGGCGCGGGAATTCCGCCGCCTGCTCGATGCGTGCCGCGAATTCGCACACACGCGCGAGGCGAAGACGCTTGATGCCGGAGTGAATCTTGCACGGCTGGACGCGTATCGCGAGATGCTTC
>Ga0070731_10004893_pt1 | contig 11254 bp, 5 predicted proteins | sample Coa_R1_2_FD_66448 | JGI IMG/M metagenome (GOLD analysis project Ga0070731, IMG submission 66448) | Surface soil microbial communities from Centralia Pennsylvania, which are recovering from an underground coalmine fire - Coalmine... | ecosystem: Environmental > Terrestrial > Soil > Unclassified ... | reverse complement strand
CATTTGATGAAGATATCCGTCGGCAAAACGAACCAGGAAATGGTCGACGATGTCAGTCCTCGCGCCGGCGGCCGTTAGAACGACTTCAGCCGTCTGCTGCAGGTATCCAGTGATGATAGTGCCCTTGGAACCCACAATCTCGGTGCGAATGTCGTATCCGTATCCCGACTGCATGTAATTTTCAACGGCTCCCAGAGTTCCGCGCGAAAATTTCATATTGACCAGAGCCGTGTCGATGTCATTGAACCGGGCGATTTCTGGAAAGACGAGCACTGCCCCGTAAGCGTGAACCTCGGAAATCTCATCGTTCATGAGCCAGCGCCCCAGATCGAACTCGTGAACCGTGGAATCCTGGAAAAACATTCCGTTAACACCGCTCGCCAAGTAGCTCACAGGAGGCGGGGCCGGATCGCGCGCCAGCGATTTGAAAATGACAGGATCGCCAATCTCACCCGATTCGATCCGTTCCTTGGCTCTGACATTCGGTGGATCATATCGCCGGACGTGCCCGACTTGGAGCCGTATTCCGGCGTCTTGCGTGAGATCAAGAACTTCATCCGCTTCTTCTACCGTGAGGGTAAAGGGCTTCTCACAAAAAATATCCTTCCCCGCTTGCGCACAAACTTTCATCGCGGCAGCGTGGAACTTGGCCGGAGTCGCCACCACGATGGCATGGATGTCCTTGCGCTCGGCGAGCGCTTCGACGCTGTCATAAAAGTGATCGATTTCGAGCTCGCCGCCAACTTGTTTGGCGCGATTCAGGTCTGCATCAGCCACTGCCACGAGATGCGCTTCGGTAATTCGGTGCCGAAGATTGTACGCGTGCTGCTTGCCCATCGTGCCTACGCCTAGCACGCCGACACCGAGCTTTACCATGACGCTCCTCGAGCTATTGATATTTGATCGCTACGGTGCGGCGTTGCTTAACGGCACGGTAAATGGCGTCAATAATGATAATGTCCCGCAGTCCCTGCTCGCCGCTTGGCTCAGGTTCGCGATTTTCGTTGACACAAGAAGCAAATTCGTCGATCTCGAGCGCAAACTCGTCGATCGGTTTAAAGATTTTCCCAAACCATTTCCCGCCGACTTGGCCACCAAGGCGCGGTGGCTCCTCGAACCCAAACGCCGGGTTTAGTTCCGCCCATCCTTTCTCTCCGTGCACATGAAGGAATGACGAGAAAGCTGCGCTATAAGCCGCGGTCCCTTGCAGAACTATTCCACTTTTGAAATCGAGGCGGAAGGCTATACCCTCTTCCACCTCTTTGTACCTTCTTTTGTCGCGCGCCCAGCTTATGGCGCTAGCCGCAATCGGATCTTCGTCTACCAACCAGCGGGTTGTGTTGATGCAATACACCCCGAGATCCGTGAGCGGACCTCCTCCGCATAGTTTCTTCGAGAACAACCACGCGGGCGAATTGTCGCCATAGGTGCGAAATTCGGAGAACAACGTGTGCAGGATATCGATTCGTCCTAGTTCGCCCGATATAATCATTTTCTTGAGCAGCACGCTGCTCGGTTCGAAATATTTTCGATAAGCCGTCATCAACAAGACTTTATGACGACGGCAAGTATTCACCATATTGCGCGCTTGCTGCACACTGGCCGCCAGTGGCTTTTCGCAGAGGACGTGCTTGCCCGCTCTGGCCGCAGCGATCGCGTACTTTTCATGTTCGCCGGGAGGAGTCGCAATATACACGGCCTGAACCTGAGGGTTTTCGAGGCATTGGGAAAACTCTTCGTAGGCAGAAGCCTGGCTCGCCCCGAACTGCTGCGCATATTTCGCAGCTTTCGCCTTGTCGCTGCTGACTACCGCGACCAGCTTGGCCTTTTTGCTGTGAGCAAAAGCCGGGAGCACCGCAACCTGCGATACGCTGCCCAACCCTACCACTGCGTAGCCAATTTGCTTTCCCGACGCCATCGATCGACTCTCCTTGCCCTGACCTGCCTGTTGCGGTGTCTCAGTTTCCTAGTTAGCTTTCGCGGTCCGCACGGCTCAGGCCTTGGTCCTTGATCGCGCGGTGCTCGAATCCTCGAAGTTCCTCGATGTTCTCGAGCACCTTCTTGATCGCATCGGCGATACTGTCGATGTTTTCCTTACCACCGAGATAAAGCTGATGGGGGAACCACACCGCCTCGTGATAGGCAGCACGCTCTGCAGCGGGACATTTATACATGCTGCGCAGATCAAGTGGCTTTGGACGTCCCCAACTCAAGGCCGGATAATCTGTCGGATCGATGGGGAACAGCGAACTGCAGTACACCGGTTCGTAAAAGAGACCGTCGCACGGGATCCCTTCTTTTTGAAGCGCTCCGACAAAGGCCGCCCGTGGAATATCCTTCGCATGTTCGGAGTAATACTTCAATACATAGCCATAAGGGGCCAGCCGCGTGATGCGCGGTTCCGGCTTAAGCAGCCCGATCGCGGCAGTGCTGCGCAGGAGAGACTCGAAATACTCCATATTCGACTGGCGAATCTTCGCTTGTTCGGGAAGCCGCTCCAACTGCGGACCTAGCACAGCAGCTTGAAACTCGCCCATCCGATAATTGAACCCGATCATGCGGTGGTGAAATTGATCGGTCACGCTCCGCCGTCCAGTATTGATGTATGACTGAACGCGCTCGAAATATTCGAGGTTATTGGTGATCACAGCTCCGCCCTCTCCGGACGTGATCAGCTTGCTCGATTGAAAACTAAAGCAACCCAGATCGCCTATGGATCCTGCTCCCTTTCCACGCCACATTCCACCATGAGCATGTGCACAGTCTTCGATCACTTTGATCCCGTGTTTTGCCGCCAGCGGGACCAGAATGTCGAGATCCGCAAAACGCATGCCGAGGTGGACGGGAAGGAATGCTTTGGTCTTTGGGGTAATTGCCTGCTCCACCAGCTTGGCGTCGAGGCAGTAAGTATCGGGATCGACATCGACGAAAACCGGCACGGCGTTGACCAGCAGCACGGGTCCAACAGTGCCCTCCCAAGTGTAGGCGGGAACGATGACTTCATCGCCCGGACGGATATCGATGGCCTTGAGCGCCGCCTGAATCGCCACGGTACCGGTGTTGACTACCTGGCCGTACTTGGCAGTGTGAAATGCCGCAAAAGCTTTGCCGAAAGCGTCGCCATGTTTGCCGGGAAAAGGCTGGCCTCCCCAATTATGATTAGTCAGGACATCTTCAAGCGCTTGTCTTTCCTTTTCCGTATACATCGGCCAGGCATCAAAGCGCTTTTTTCGAACCGGCTCGCCGCCGGTAATCGCCAGTTTTCCCATTGGAAACTCTCCTCAGCAGTTCTGTTTTGAAGTCAGATTGCGAAAATCAGAAATCTTTGTAACTCGGTTCGAGGTAATCAGAAAACCGAAAACTCAGGCCCAGGGCATAATCGCGACTTTCATCGAATCAGCAGCGACGGCTTTGTGTACCGCCGCATCCACTTCGCGAAGGGGGAATCGATGCGAGACGAATTCGCGCAAAGGATACGTCTTCATGTAGCGCGCCATCTGCCGCATGCTTGGACCATAAGCCGCCGGTTCTTCTCCTCCGACCCCCAGAATGCGCGCGCTCTTGGCGCAAATGTGCCGGTGTGGGCTAATGGGCACTTCGCCGAGATCTGAGAAGTTCCCTGCCTCAACCAGCAAGCCGCCCAGTCTCATCAGGTCGAGCGTTTCAGGTACAGCTTCGGGCACCCCCGCCGTACCAATTACCAGATCAGCTCCGCGGCCATGCGTAAGGCCGCGGATGAATTCCAGTCTCTCGGCGCGAGTCGTCTTCGCTGCATTCAGCACGTAATCCGCGCCCAATCGCTTGGCAAACTCCAAGCGGTAATCGGACAGATCGATGGCGATGATATTTCCAGCGCCCAGCATGCGCGCCTTCATCAGAAAGCACATGCCCAACGGCCCAACTCCATGAACTACCACCGTGTCGTCGAATAAGAATGCTTCGCTCGGGAATGCCGACATCTGCTTCGCGCGGTCGAGGCCAACCGTCACCGCCATAATTTCGGTGAGGACAGCAACTTCAGAAGGAAGGTCGTCGGGGACGCGTAGGAGAAAACTTCCTGGGACGATGTATATGTACTGCGACCAGCCTCCGAAGAGATGGGGAGGATCGGCCGCGCTCAAATTATTGCCGTAATCGGTTGTGTTCTGACAGAAGTAGTAGGGGAAATCATGGCGGCAATAGTAGCAGTGGCCGCAGGCAACGTTTGCGCCGACTACTACGCGATCGCCAATTGCGAGTGGAAGGCCTTCGAAGTCAGCATACTGGCCGTCTCCCCCAATTGCTGATACTGTGCCGACATTTTCGTGCCCCTGAATGATTGGGAAACGGATCTGCTTGCCTTCACCCGCGCCCGCATATTGGGTCGTGAAACCCTGGTACGTGTGCTTGTCGGTTCCGCAGATGCCGGATAATTCCATCTTCACCAGCACACAGCCTGGCGCCGGATCCGGCAGCGGATACTCTCGCAGTTCGTACTTTCCAGGTTGCACCAAAGCCGCAGCCAGAACCTTTTCACTTGACATGAATGAATGAGAACCTTCTTCGGGCAATCTGACGCAGTAAGAATTACCGCTTGATAAGCGGTTAGAATAGCCACCGACATCTACCTTGTCAAGCCGGATTCACCCGATCTCGCTGCCATCGCGAGTTCGATGTCACCGGACTCCAAGAACAGGAAGACTTGCGTCAAAGCAGACGTGCATCAACATCTTTCGTAGGAGTTCAGAGCGCGGCGCGTTCCCCTAACTGGAAAGCAATTCCTGCACTGCTCGATAGCCTTGGTCGATCGCCTGATCCGTATACGCGGCCGCGGCCGCATCCGAATTCGCAATCGTAATTCGCCCGAAGCGGCGGCGAGCGACGTCGCACGGCCGTTTGCCCTCGGGCCAATCGGGATCCCAAAGCGGGTTGTACTCGTAAGCGTATCCGTGGGGCCAACGGTTGACGGTAATTGCTTCGATGTCCTTGGCAGGGTCGAATCCCCCGCCACCCAATACACGGGCAAACTGGGCTCGAATGTTCCGCTCAAAAGTGTCAAAGGGAGTCGCGAGCAGTTCATAGTGTCCAGAGCGTTGCTGTTCGCGGGCGGAGAGGCCCGGCTGGCACGGAGTTCGCAACATATGCACCAGTACCGGCTCGTCAGGAGATGCTGATGGTTTGTATTCGCCGATGGCCGGAGCTTGATCCAGATTCATGGACGAGTGATACATGCCGGGACAGGAAACACCTCTGACTCCCAGTTTGCGGAATGCAGTCCAGTTGCGCAGGCCAACGATTGTGTAGACGAGCGGAACCTTCACACCGTAGTGCATGGCTTCTTTCTGCTCGGCGGGTAGATCCGGACAAAGATATGGAATAACCATGTTCCAGCAAGCGAGGACGGCCCCCTTGCCACGCACCCTGTAAGCTTTCTCATCCCGTCCGTAAACAATCTCAATTTGTTTCGCCGAGGTAGCATCTCCCACGTGGTGCGCCAGCACGGCTGTGCTACTCAGGCGGATACGCACGGACGAATCCGGGTGATCGAGATGCCTGTAATCCATCTTAGCGGTCACGATGTCTTCCGCTGTGCTCCCGGGGGCTGCACCGGAAATTAACGACCGCACCAGCATCCGCGCGATCGACGCGTTGCCGTCGGGAAAGTGGAAGTGAAATTCTTCCTGCGGCGTGACTTCTCCAAGAGCAGTGAAAGTCAAGCCTTTGGAAGGCACGCGATCGAGGCCCATGCCTTGAAAGCCTGGGAAGCGAATCGCCCAGCAATCGAGCGCCGGCACTGCGTCGATGCCGATGCCGTACAAGCCGTGAGTGCGAGTTTGATAGAACGGAATGACGTCAGGGTGAACCTTCGCGACGTTGAGGAGAAAATCTTTGTAGCTCATTTTCGAGAGTTTGGCTTTTTTCTGGTCCTGAGGTAGTCCTTCCATATAATCCGTTTTTGCTTCCTGGATGCGGAGGATGTCCTTTTGAGCCTGCGCCGATAGCGGAGTTTGTGCGAGGAAATCGGCCCATTTGATGGACGCAGCTTGTCTTCCGAAACCTCCTGGCGCATTGGTGACCAAACGCTCGGATCCAAATGTTTCCTTGTCGAAGAAGTAGCCGAATCCCAGGCCGCCGAAGGCAGACTTTCCTGAATATTTTTTCTGGAGCGCCGGAGGATCGATGCCCAGTTCGCTCAGCAGCCCGCGCGCTTCTTTGCTGTACGGAAAAGGCGACTCGATGGAAACGGTTCCACCGTTGGTGAGCAGCATTCGCCCCCCAAGGTGGAATTCGTTTCGTTTAGCGTGCCCCCCAAAATCATCGTGATTGTCGAGAATGAGAATGCGCGCTGACGGTCCGGCTTGTTTGCGATAAAAATAAGCGGCCGCTAAACCACTCATGCCGCCGCCTACGACGATGAGGTCATATTCCTCGCCCGTCTCCACCGGCTTGCCAGCTTTGTCCCAGAATGTGCCATCACGAAGAGCATGCGCGACTTCGAAAGCCCCTGGGTGACTTCCTCGCATCCCGGTAAGTGTCGGAGGATAGTAGCCGGGGCGATCCTGAGCAAAAGGTCCCGAAGATTGAGGTGCTAGCAGCCCTCCGAGCCATGGACTGGCAAGTGCACCTGCTGCTCCGACTGCCATGCCGTTGAGGAAATCGCGGCGCGTGATGTCACGGTGCATGCCCAGTTCCCTATCCCGGGAGCGGCCATCTCTTTCGTTATTGAGGTCCGACATAGCTAAACCCCTCTCAGCTGTTCCTGAATAGCTCGATAAGCCTGATCAATAGCTGCGTTTGTATATGCACTGGCAGCGGCATCCGAATTCGCAATCGAGATGCGTCCAAATTGTTTTCGGCCGACGACACAAGGACGCTCATCCGGTCTCCAATGAGGATCAAATAGGGAATCGTATTCGTATGCGTATCCGTGGGCCCAGCGATTCACAGTGATGGCGGCGATGTCCCGCGCTGAATCAAAGCCGGCCGAGGCGAGCATTCGATTCAACTGGTCCCGGATGTTCCGTTCAAACTCAGAGAACGGAGCCCCGATCAATTCGTAGCGGCCCATCCGATATTGCTCACGGCGTGGCAGTCCAGGTTTGCAGGGAGTTCGCAACATGAAGAGCACCATGGGCTCCTCCGGCTTTGCGGGAAACTGGTAAGCGCCGAGACTAACCGGAAAATCGAGCATGGTGAAACTGTGATAGCTGCCTGGGGAAAGAATCTGGCGTATGCCGAATTTGTGGAACGCCATCCAGTTGCGAATGGCAACGTGCGTATAAATGAACGGCTCCTTAACACAGTAGTGCAAAGCCTCCTTCTGCTTCTCAGGCAACTCCGGGCAGAGATATGGAACCATGCTGTTGTAACAGGCAAGAACGCAGCACTTACCTGTCACTCTCTTAAGCTTTCCTTCCTGGACGTACGAAACCTCGACGTGTTTTGCTGACTCCGGCGGCCCGGAGTGTTGGGCGCGAACAGCTGTGGAGTTGAGCCGGATGCGCATAGAGGACGACGCTTGATCGAGCTTGCCGTAATCTGCACGAGCGGTGACGACATCCTCCATGGTGTGACCGGGAACGACCTCGGGGATGAGACTTCGGACGAGCAAGCGCGCAATCGATGCGTTCCCGTCGGGAAAGTGGAAGATATAAGGCTCTTCTTTATCCTCTTCTTCACCCAGATTCAAGCCATCAAAACCCGCGTATTGGTATGCACCGTAATCGTCCGGATTGCGGTAACAGGCGAGCGCCGAGACGGCGTCAATTCCCACTGCGAATAAGTCGTGGGTATAGGACTGGAAAAACGGCAAGACAGAGGGATCCGCCTTACAGACATCCGTCAAGAATTGCGCGTAGCTGATCTTGGCCAGTTGTGCCAGCTTCTCCTCTTTCGAAATTCCCGGGAGGTAATCTGTCTTTTCATCGTAAAGCCGTGAGATCTCCGCTTGAACTTTCCGAGGCATTGGACTTTTCTTCAGGAACTCTGGCCATGGGGTCGATCCCATTCCCGCAACCAGGCGATCCTCGCCGAATGTTTCTTTGTCGAAGAAGCAGGCGGTACCGAGACGCGCGTACAGGTTTTGATCGTAGGCTTTATAAAAGGTCTTTGTTTGCACCCCCAAGTCTTCGAGAACTTCTTTCGCTACGTGACTATATGCGGAAGGGCTTTCGATCGACTGAGTCCCGCCGTTGCTCAGGAGCAACCGTCCTGCAACGTGAAATTCGTTGCGGCGGGCATGGCCTCCAAAATCATCATTGTTATCAAGGACAAGAATGCGCGAATTCTTGCCGGCATATTTCCTGAAGAAGTACGCGGCAGAGAGGCCACTGATGCCTCCACCGACGACAACCAGGTCGTAAACCTCCTGGGTATCGATTGGGGATGCGGCGCCCTCCCAAAAAGTTCCGTCGCGTAATGCGTGTGCGACATCGAATGCGCCGGGAGCGGTGCCTCGCATGCCAATCAAGGCTGGAGGATCGTTCGCGCTAAATCCGGCGTCGTGATGAGACGTGTTGCGCAGGTGGGAAGCCAACGCCGGCATACTGGCATAGCCGAGCGCCCCCATGCTGACCGCAACTCCATTCAGGAAATCGCGCCGAGTGATCCGGCGGTCCATCCCCAGTTTTCGGTCGAGATGTTCGTTATTCATGGAACTTGATGGGACAATCACGGCTCGCAGACCAGTCCGAGGATTGCGAAGCAGAGAATTCGGCCGCCAGTGCTCGCAAACACATTACTATAAGTCCGCAAGGTTAGAAAATACTGAAGCTGCCAAGATAAAACCAAGCGCGGGCTGTAACAGCGTTTCGTTTACCGAGTGCTACGGTTCCTAAGTTCGGGTTGCGATGGTTGTGAAAGCTGTCCGCCAGACGGTTCATTAAACGCGCTTTTACAAATGATTATCATTTGAAAAACGCTCTTCGAATCGGGAATTTTCCACTTGACAGCAAGTGGCATTCTTCTCTAACCTTCCGCAATTCTCGTAAGGTCTAGTGCGGAAGCCTGCAGACGATCTGTTTGGAATTAAGCGCGTTTAAGAGCTGGGGTGGCCTTTATGACGTGCGAAGTGTTTCATGACAGTCGTGTCCTTCAGAACTTTCGCTTGCCTCTCGTTTCCTGCCCGAACCTCAGCCGCCGACCCGTAGTGATGACAACCATCAAGACACACGACCCTTTATGGAGGCGCTGGTATGTCTCTTCCCACCCGCCGTTTTAACCACTCACCCGGCATATACCAGGTCACAATCGTTCTGTCTGTCGTGGTATGGCTCAATGTTTTCGCATCGGCCCAGAACACGAACGGCCGGGTCATCGGCATCATCACCGATCCCCAGGGCGCGGCGATTCCTGGCGCCAAAGTGACCGTCACCAACATCGGCACGAATGTGAACTGGAACACGGTGACAGATGATAAGGGCAGCTATCAGGTTCTTGACGTCCCTATTGGGATGTACAAGGTCACAGTTGAGAACCGTGGCTTCTCCAAGGCAACCACGGAGCCGCAGGAACTCACGATCAATCAGGCCTTGCGCCTCGACGTTCACCTGAAGGTTGGTGCTACGAATGAGACCATCGAAGTACAGTCGCAGGCGTCTCAAGTCGAAACCGTGAACCCAACGATCGGCGGAACCGTCACCGGCAAACCTATTCAGGATCTCCCTCTGAACGGACGCAATACTCTGGATCTTGCCCTTACCCAACCCGGTGTCCTTCCCATCGCTGACGACATTGGAACCTACGGCACGAGCAACGGAGGGTCGAGCGAGACCGGCCTCGGCGGCATCAGCGTCGCTGGCGGACGCGGCGACGCCGTCACCTATTTGCTCGATGGCGGGATGAACAACCGCACCACCAGCAACCAGGTCGTCTTCAATCCGAATCCGGAGGCAGTCGAAGAATTCAAGCTGCTTGAGAATAACTACACGGCGGAATACGGTCGAAATGGAGGCGGAACCATCAGCGTGGTGCTTAAGTCGGGAACCAATTCGTTGCACGGTAGCCTGTTCGAATACCTCCGCAATGATGCAATGAATGCCAACGATTACATATCGAACGAGCAGGTACCTCAACTGCCTCGTCAAGTGCTCAAGCGCAATCAGTTCGGAGGAGTGATTGGTGGCCCGATTTCGTTGGGAAGCTTGCTGAACGGCAAAGACCGGTTCTTCTTTTTCTTTGGTTACCAGGGACAGAGGCTATCTCAGACCATCAATGAAGCGGTCGTGTCAGGGCCGGTGACGGTCTACACCCCGGCTGAATTAAGCGGGAATTTCTCCCAGGCCGCTATCGACCCAACGACGGGGAATCCCACTCCGGACCCTAGTGTAGTTGCTTTCCTGCAAAGCCATCCTTATTACCAGTCCGACCCGGCAATGCAATCGCAGGCGATCATCGATCCCACAAAGATTGATCCAGTTGCGCAGAAGTACATCGCTGCCGGCATCCTTCCCACTTCGGCCAGCGGAACGATATTTCCACAGGGCTCAGGGACTGACAACGCGAATCAATACGTGGGCAAGTTCGACTTTTACGCGACGACCAACGACCGCATTGCGCTATCGCTCGGCTACAACAAAGAACCGATCAGCAATCCGTTCTTCGGCGCCAACATTCCGGGGTTCGTTGCTGCAACTACACTCTGGGATTATTTTGCCAATATCAACTACACGAAAACGATTTCGATTTCCACCCTCAATGAACTCCTGGCGACCGTGCAGCGGTTCCGACAGACCTCCCTTCCTACCAGCCACCTGCCCACGCCAGCCCAGCTGGGTGTCAACATCAACTCAGATGATCCCTTCGGGCCACCGAGCATCTCGTTTGCCAGCGGCATGAACGTTGGCTTCGACCCGAATGTTACCTGGAAGGCCGACAACAACTACGCGATTGCCGATACCTTGACCTGGAATCGTGGTCATCATACGTACAAGTTTGGCGGCCGCTTCGGGATCATGCAGGAAAACTCCATTTACGCTTACCAGACCAATGGCATCTTCTATCTTTACGGTCCCGGCGGGGTTGGCTCAGGAAACGACCTGGCAGATTTCCTGTTTGGAGCATTGGACGAGTTCAGCGAATACTCGAAGGCCCCCAGCAACGAACATCAAAAACAATATGCTGTTTTTGCCCAGGATGAATGGAAAGCGACGACTCGCCTGACGGTCACCTATGGGCTCCGCTATGAATACACCACCCCTGAAACCGACACACACGGATACAGTTTCAGTATTGTTCCTGGCCGCCAGTCGCAGAAGTTTCCGGGAGCGCCGCTCGG
>Ga0070731_10004892_pt1 | contig 11255 bp, 6 predicted proteins | sample Coa_R1_2_FD_66448 | JGI IMG/M metagenome (GOLD analysis project Ga0070731, IMG submission 66448) | Surface soil microbial communities from Centralia Pennsylvania, which are recovering from an underground coalmine fire - Coalmine... | ecosystem: Environmental > Terrestrial > Soil > Unclassified ... | reverse complement strand
ATCACCGCCGTATTGCGGTCCGACAACAAAACCAGCGTGCTGGTCGTCGATTCGCAGGACCGCGTACAGGTGCGGCCGGTCGTATTGGGAGTGGAGACTCCGAACCGCGCCGAGGTGCTCAGCGGACTCAACGAGGGCGAGCGCGTGATTATCGGAAACCTGGGCGCATATCAGGCGGGCGAGCTGGTGAAGGCGAAGCGTGCCGACTTCACCGCTGTCGGCAAGCTCTCCGGTGCAGAGTAAGCCGGCCAGCATGACCGGCGGTTCCGTTCCTTTTACCTAATGCCCGGCCGCGCGTTTCGACAGGGAGCAGCTGTATGTCGAGTTTTGCGATTCGTTATCCATTCTTCATTCTCATGTTATGTCTGGCGATTGTCGTGGTGGGCGTCACGACGATTTTCCGCATGCCGGTTGACCTTTTTCCGCCCATCGACATACCTGTCGTCGTGGTGGCCACTTTTTATAACGGCATGCCGCCGGAGCAGGTGGAAGCGAACATCACCGACACCTTCGAACGCTTCTTCACGCTGGGCAGCAATATCGACCATATCGAATCGCGCTCGCTTACCGGCGTCAGCCTGATCCGCGTTTATTTTCAGCCGGGCACCGATGCCGACGCGGCGGTCAGCGAGATCGCCAATCTGGCGATGGCGGATTTGCGAAGACTGCCGCAGGGAACGCTGCCTCCGGTGGTGCTGAAGTTCGATGCCTCAAGCCTTCCCGTCTGTCTGGTGACGCTGAAGGGACAGGGCCTCAACGAAACGCAACTCCACGACATTGGCCAATTCAACGTGCGCAATCAGATCGCGAACGTTCCCGGAGCGTCGGTCCCGCAGCCCTATGGCGGCAAATATCGCCAGATTCAGTTCTACGTCGATCCGGTGAAGCTGGAAGCGGCGCAGATGAGCCCGATGGACGTGGTGAAGGTCGTCAACGACGCCAACAAAATTCTGCCCGCTGGCGACGTGCGTATCGGCCCCAGAGACTACAACATCTACAGCAACGCCCAGCTCCCCGACGTTTCGGCCATGAACGATGTGCCCTTGAAGGCGATCGGCAACGGCGTACTGCGCTTCGGCGATATCGGCCATGCCGAAGACTCGGCGGCCATTCAGTACAACATCGTGCGGGTGGACGGTCAGAAGTCGGTGTACCTGCCGATTCTCAAGCAGGGCGGCAACAGCAACACCATCCAGATCGTCAATGGCGTACGCGATCGCATCCGGCACCTGCTGGATGTGCCGAAGTCGCTGATCACCAACGTCGTCTTCGACCAATCGCTCTATGTGAAGACCGCGGTCAGCAACGTGCTGCGCGAGGGCGGCATCGGCCTGGTGCTCACGGCGGTGATGATCCTGATCTTTCTGGGCTCCGTCCGCGGCACGATTTCCGTCCTGATTTCGATCCCGGTCTCCTGCCTTGCGGCATTCATTTTGCTTGATCTCTTCGGCGGCACGATCAACACCATGGTCCTCGGCGGCTTGGCGCTGGTGCTTTCGCGATTGATCGATAACTCCGTGGTGGTGCTGGAAAACATCTTCCGCCACATGGAAGAGGGCGAGGATGCGGTGACCGCGGCGGAGCGCGGCGGCCAGGAAGTGCAGCTTGCGGTCCTGGCTGCGACCTTCACTACCGCGATCGTCTTCTTCCCGGTTATCTTCCTATACGGGGTCAGTAAATATCTGTTTACCGCGCTGGCTATAGGTGTAGTGCTAGCGTTGGCGGCGTCGTACCTGGTCGCCATGACGGTAGTCCCGCTGTTCTGCGCCAAGTTCATGAAGACGGCGCACGGCCACGGCGGGCACCAGCAAACGAAGTCGCTGTTCGGCAAGTTCGTTGCAGGATTCAATCACCGCTACAACCGTCTGCTCGCCAGCTACGATGCCACTGTCGACAAGTCGCTTCGGCGGCCCGTGGCAACGGTCGTCGTCATCATGGCGAGCTTTGTTCTGAGCCTCGCGCTGTTTCCCCTGATGGGCGTGGCCTTCTTCCCGCGCACCGATCCCGGGCAGTTCGTGATCAACGTCAAGGCGCCAACCGGCTCGCGGCTGGAGATGACGAACCAATACATTGCGCGCGTAGAGAATGACATCCGCGAGGTTGTCGCGCCGCACGATCTGCGCATGATCGTCTCCAATATCGGCATGACACCCGATCTGTCGTCCATCTACACCAGCAACTCCGCGCAGCACACGGCCTTCGTGCTCGTCAGCCTGAACAAAGAGCATGCGGTCAGCACCTTCGACTACATGAACCGTGTGCGTCGCAAGCTCGCCTCCGACTTGCCGGAGATTTCCACCTACTTCCAGACCGGCGGCCTGGTGGATTCGGTGGTTAACATGGGCATGCCCGCGCCGATCGATATCCAGGTGACCGGCAACAATCAGCACGCCGCCTATCAAGTCGCCAGCGAGCTCGCGGCCAGGCTGCGGCAGATGCGCGATGTCAGTGACGTGCTCATTCCCCAGGACCTGGACTATCCCGGCATCAAGCTGGATGTGCGCCGGGAAATGGCTGCTCGCCTGGGCATGACCGCGACCGACGTGGTAGACAACGTGGTTACGGCCCTCACCTCCAACGGCATGATCGCCCCTAGCTACTGGGTCGATCCGCGCAGCGGCAATAACTATTTCCTGACCGTGCAGTACACCAATCAGCGGCTGAACACGATGAGTATGGAGGCCTTCAAACAGATTCCGCTGCACGCGAAAGACAATATGAATCCCACGATGCTGGAGAATGTGGCGGACATTAAGTTGATCAACACCCCGACCGAAGTCGATCACTATCAGCTCTTCCGCAAGATCGATGTTTACGTGTCACCCAGGGGCGAGGACCTGGGTGCGCTCGCCACCAAAGTACAGAAACTCATGAATGACACCAAGCTGCCGCCCAATATCCGCATCGAGCTGCGCGGCACCGTCAACGCCATGCACCAGTCCTTCCTCAGCTTCGGACTGGGCTTGTTGCTGGCGATCGTTCTCGTCTACCTCATCCTGATGGCGCAGTTCGCTTCCTTTGTCGATCCCTTCATCATCCTGCTGGCGATTCCGTCGGGAATTACCGGGGTGATTCTGTTCCTGCTGATCACGCACACCACGCTGAACGTTATGTCACTGATGGGCGTGCTGATGATGACCGGCATCGTGGTGTCCAACAGCATCCTGATCGTGGACGTCACGCGCATGTACCGCGAGGGGGGCATGCCTATTCGCGAGGCCGTGATGCTGGCCTGCCGGGTGCGCCTGCGACCCATCCTGATGACCTCACTGGCTACGTTGCTGGGGCTGGTTCCGATGGCGCTGGCTCTGGAAGCCGGAAGCGAGCAATACGCGCCACTGGCCCGGTCGATCATTGGCGGCCTGCTGGTATCGGTTGTGTTGACCGTATTTATCGTGCCGGCGGCGTACCTGCTGGTCCATCGTCATGAAGAGAACCGTCCCGGGCAGGAGGCGCAAGCTTGAGACGCAAGGTCCTCCAGCTCATCGTTGTGCTGTTGCTGGCCGGCGTCGCGCTTCAGGCGCAAACGGGTAATTCCGGCCTTCAGGCCGGCGTACCGGCCGCTACCGTGGATGGAGGATGGAATGGTCATCTCGTTGACCATCCCGTCTCCCCGATTCTGGCTGCACTCGGACGCGGCGTTGAAGCGCCGCTCTACCCATCCTCACAATTGCCTGCGTCCCAGACGCAGCCTCAACCTTCAGCTCAGAGTCCGACTCAAACCCAGGCGCAGTTGCCGGCGACTGGCGCTCCCATCAAGCTGACGGTGAAAGACGCCGAGGCGCTGGCCCTGAAGAACAATCCGCAGATCTCGGTTTATCGGCTGTTATCGCTGGCCTCCGGTCAGGTGACACGCGAGCAGAAGGCGGCGTATTACCCCAACGTGTACGGCAGCCTGACGGGCGCCGATGCCCGCGACAGCGCCTCGCGTATCGCGGCGGGAGTTCTGAATAACCCCATCGTCTATGAGCGCGCCGCAGGCGGCGTGACACTGTCGCAGCTCATCACCGACTTCGGCCGCACCAACAACCTGGTGGCTTCGGCGGCGCTGCGCGCCAAGGCCGCCGACCTGAACGCTGTCGCGACCGCCGATCAGATCAAGCTGGCGGTGGATCAGGCTTTTTATAACGCGCTGCAGTCATTCGAGGAACAGAGAGTCGCCGAACAAACTGTAGCAGCGCGGCAGCTCGTCTCCGATCAGATCACGACCCTGTTTCAGAACAAGCTGCGTTCGCAGCTCGACGTGAGCTTTGCCGATGCTAATGTCGCGCAGGCGAAGCTGCTTTTGCTGGACGCCCAGAACGGCTACCAGGCGTCGCTATCGACGCTTTCGCAGGTGCTGGGCTACAGCTCGTTGCAGCAGTTTGAGCTCGCCGACATAGACACTGCAATCAATCCGCCGCCCGAGGCGGTGAGCCAATTGGTGGATGAGGCCTTCAGCAATCGTCCGGAAATTGCTTCGCAAAGCTACGAGTACCAGGCCGCGCAGCGCTTCCAAAAAGCCGAACGGGACCTGCTGCTTCCAACCATCGAAGGACTGGGCGTAATCGGCGGCACGCCCTATAGCGCAAAGATTGCAGGCGTATCTCCATTTGCGAACTGGTATGGCGCGGTGGGCGTGAATATCAACATCCCGATCTTCAATGGATTTCTTTATCCGGCACGCTCGCGTGAGGCTTCGTTTCGCGCTCAGGCCGACGCCGAGCAGCTCCGCGATCTGAAAGACAAGATTGCCAATGACGTGCGCACCAGCTGGCTGAATGCCATCACGGCGTATAACCGCATCGCCGTCAGCCGGCAGTTCGTCGACCAGACCAACCTGGCGGTGAGCCTTTCAGAGACACGCTACAACCTTGGCCTGAGCTCGATTGTCGAGCTGAGCCAGGCGCAGTTGCAGCAGACCGAGGCGCAGATCCAATATGCCGCAGCGAAGTATCAGTACCGGATCGCGGAGTCTACGTTGCGCTTCCAGATCGCCGCGCCGTGAGGCTGCTCCCGACGCCGCCCGCAGGCATTGGCTCTACTTCCGCAGGTAGCTGTACATGTAGTCCGTCAGTGGCGGATCGCTGGTGATTGGCACCGACGTCTTCAGAGAATCGACCAGGTTCGATGGCGCCTTATTGGGCAGGGCTTCGTTGGTAAGAAGAAATCCGCCCGGCCGGATCATGCGGCCGATGTTGGCGCGCGCCAGCGATTGGTCGAGACTGTCGTAGTACACGAAAATGTTCGTGCCAATCACCAGGTCGAACTGCTTGTCGGGCGGCAGCGTCACCGACTGGAAGACGACGTTCATATCAATCGGAGTAACGCGCCGGACGACGCTTGGGCGCACATTGATGGCGCGGTTCCATATGTCGGAGGCCTCGTCCGGCACCGGGATCGGCGTGGTCGACCTGCCCACTTCCTTGCCAAGCTTTTGCCAGAACTCGAGAAAGCCCGAGAGATAGCTCTTGCTCCAGCCATCGGACGGGCTGGCGAGAAGCTGGATGGTGTACGGCTTGCCGGCTACCGCCTCCCGGCGCGCGCGTTCGAGGTGCTTGTTCACGCGCGAGCTGATGTCGAAGGTATAAGCTCCATCTTCTCGGGATCGGCCAGTCCCAGCCGCGCCAGCGTGTCGATGACCGCGAACGGTTGCGTCGTCTGCGGCGGATAGAAATCGGAGCCGGACTTCTTGTTCACGAAATCCAGGCCCGGCCCTACGATCGCGACCCGATGAATGCTGCCTGGTTTTAGCAGCCCTTCTTGCATCATGTGTCGCAAATGTAGGTCGATGGTGTAGTCGGGATAGAGATTGCTGTCGGTGGAGATGCCGCGATCTTTGAAGGCCTGGTACTTGTTATTTTTCGCCTGCTGGCGGTCACGGTCGACGTCATCCCGCAGACGAGCCAGGTTTGCGAGCAAATAGGCCTTCACCTTCTTCTGATCGTCAGGAGTTTTGAGGCTGTAGCCCTTCTTCTCCAGCAGGGCCTTCATCTCCAGCATGCCTTCGTTCAAGTGCGGCGCCGTCAGCGCGCGGACCAGGTCGTTGGTCCGCTTATCGGCGATGTTGTCGACGAAGCTGCTGTGCCCGTATTTCGCGAGGTACTCATAATCAATTCGCGGTTCCTTGGTGTACGTCACTCCCAGGCGCAGAAGATTGGTGAGCGTGTTCTCCTCGCCTTGCTCGATGCGCACGCGGATGTCTTTGTCCTGATCGCGGACCCATTTATCCCATGCCGCCGCCGTGGGCTGACCGCCAGGCTTAAGCTCCGCCGGGAGCGACCCCAGATAGGCATTCAGGATGGGCTGCGCAGCGGAGAAGGGGATGAATTGCGGCGTTTGCGCGCGCGCAGCCGTCGATGCGAGACAGTGCAGGAGCAGGAGTGCAACTAGAGAAAAGATATTTTTTATGACAGAAGCGCTCTTCATAAGCTGATATGAACCCGCGACACCGCCGCTGCGGCACTACTTTGGCCGCGCGTAGGTGTACATGTATTCCGTATCCGAGGGCGAAACCACGATTTTCGTTTTCAGCGAATCGGCCAGCCCGGTGGGCGCGTTGCCGGCGAGCGCCTCATTGGTGATCAGGAAGCCGCCGGGCTTGATCATGCTGGCCAGGTTGGCGCGGGCCAGCGACTGCTCGAAGCCGTCGTAATAAACGAAGATGTTCGTCCCGACCACCAGGTCGAATTGCTTGTCGGGCGGCAGAGGCATGGTCTGGAAGACCACGTTCATGTCCTCGGGAGTAATGCGCTCTACCACCGCCGGGCGCACACTGACGGCGCGGTTCCAAATATCGGCTGCCGCCTCCGGAACCGGTATCCGCGCCGCCGGCTTGCCGATCTGGTCGCCCAGCTTCTGCCAATACTCATTGAATCCGGCGGCGTAGTCCTTGCTCCACAGATCAGAGGGACTGGACAGCAACTGGATGGTGTACCACTTGCCTGCGGCAGCCTCCGTCCGCGCGTGCGCGAGATGCTTGTTTACCCGAGGGCTGATGTCGAAGGTATACAGCTCCACCGAAGCAGGGTTGGCGAGCTGCAGCCGCGCCAGCGTATCGATGACGGCAAAGGGTTGGGTAGATTGCGGCGGATAGAAGTCGGAGCCGGAGTTCTTGTTCACAAAGTCCAGGCCGGGACCGACGATAGCCACCCGATGTATGCTGCCCGGCTTGAGCAGGCCCTGCTCCATCATGTGGCGCAGGTGCAGCTCAATCGTATAGTCGGGATACAAATTGCTATCGGTGGAGATGCCGCGGTCTTTGAACTGCTGCGACAGATCGGCATTCTTCTTGCTGTAGAGCTCGGTCTGGGCGCGGATTACTTCGTCGCGCATGCGCGCCAGGTTCGCCAGCATGAACGCCTTGACCTTAGTTCGCTCCTCGGGCGTCCTGAGGTTAAAGCCGCGCTTTTCCAGGAACGCGCGCATTGACGTCATACCTTCGTTGGCATGGGGAGCGGCCAGGGCACGGATGAGATCGTCGGCCCTCTTGCTGGCGACGGCATCGACATCCTTGTCTTTTCCCAGGCGCTCCAAGGTTGAATACGAGATGCGTTCCTGCTTGGTATAAGTGACGCCCAGGCGCAGAAGGTTGGTGAGCGTGTCCTCCTCGCCTCGTTCCAGCCGTGAGCGCACGTCCTGATCGTTGCGCCGTACCCACGCATCCCAAGCGGCGGCTGTGGGCTGGCCGCCAGGCTTCAAGTCCGTCGGCAGCGAACTCAGATATGCTTTCAGGATCGGCTGCGCGGCAGAGAAGGGAACGAATTGCGGTGTTTGCGCGAATAGCGCAAGAGAACAGGAAATCCAGAGCAGGAATGGTGCGAGGATTGTGCCGAATTTCTTTTGCATGGACTGAGCTTGAACTTACTCGGGCATGCCCCGGTGCTGGAGTTGAGGTTCGTCACCACCGACCGACAGGTTCGCCGGAGTCACCATCACAGGCCGCCGTAATCTCGACCAGTAAAACACCGGCAGGCCGCTGGCAATCACCAGGCAGCCCAGAAGAGCGGTCTTGGGAGCGCCCCATACAGTGTTCACCACGATCGCGGCGCATGCCACAACAAAGATTGCGGGCGCGATCATGCTCCGCCACCGCTTAGGATCGGTGCGCAGCTCATGCCGCCGTGCCACAAACAGGCCCGCCGCCGCCGCCCCTGACGATAGCAGTATGGTGAAGCCGGTATAGTTCAGGATTTGCTCGAAGCTGCCGGTGAGCACCAGCATGACGCTCCAGAAGGCCTGCAGGGCGATGGCCAGCAACGGCGTGCCGAAACGCGCACTGGTTCGCGCAAAGCTGGGGATGAAGGCTCCGTCGCGCGACATGGCGAAGTAGACGCGCGGGCCGGCGATGGTCATGGCGCTGATGCATCCCAGCAGCGCGATGATGGTGAACGCCGAGATCACCGGTGCGATGGTGTTGCCGCCGATGCCGAACAGCGATCGCGCGGCAACATCGCCTACGTTCACCGCATTCTGCATCTCCTTGGCGGGTATCGCGTACAGGTAGAGTGCATTCAGAACCACGTAGAGCGCAACCACAACGCAGGTGCCGGCCAGCAGCGCCGGGCCGATTGCGCGGCGGGTGTCGTACAGCTCCTCGGAAATGTAGCAGGCAGCATTCCAGCCGCTGTAGGCGAACATAATCGGAATTAAGGCCAGCAGCAGACTGGTCCCGTGCAAAGACACGCCGGTAGAGTGGAACTGCGACCAGGAACCCGTTCCCATCGTGAAGCCGAATATGCAGAACAGGCCGATGATCAAAAGGATGAGGAGCGCGAGCATGTTCTGCGTGAGCTTGCCGGCGCCGATGTTGCAGGCATGGAGTACGGCGAAAGCCACGATCACAAACGCGGCGCCCAGCGCCCGCGGTGAAACCGTAATCGCACCCACATAGAACCGCAGCGAAAACAGGCTGTGATCGGAGCCCAGAGCAGGGAAGTACCGGCCAAGATAAATAATGAGTCCAACCGCGTTGGCGGCGACCGCACCGGAAAATCCCGCGATCAACGAGATCCAGCCGGACAGAAATCCCGCTGTTGGGCCATACGCCCGCGAGAGATAGATATATTCTCCGCCCGCGGCGGGCCACATCCGTCCTAACTGCGCGTAGGACAGCGCGCCGGCCAGAGCCAGGCATCCGCCGACCACCCACAGTGCCAGAATAACTTTGGCGTCAGGCACGCTCTTCGCAATGAATGCCGGAACGGTGAAAATGCCCGCGCCGATCACGTTCGACACGATCAGCGCGACCCCATCGCGGACCCGAAAAGACCGGCGCAGCTGGTTCGTCATGGCCGGGGCCGCCGCGGTTGCGGCGCTGCTGCCCATGGAAGGACCGGCTCGATTGGCAAGTTTTGGCTGGCTGTGGCCGGGCGTCGTCGACATGCCTCGTGCTGTTAACCCAGGGATTGTCTTCCTCGGTGCCATCCAATGTACACCAGTTCTGCGGTTTGACCTAACCACGAGCGAGCCGGCCAGGAAGGCGCCGGATTCGTGAAAATTTCACGGTCAGGATGATCTCACACAGCATTGTGATTCGAGTCACAGCAACCGCGTGCGCACTCTGGCATAAACGACAGCATGACCAGCGTGGGCGCACAATGCAACTTTCTAAAAGCGTCGGCTACTTTGAAGGATGAGCTGCAGGCCTCCGGCCGAAGCGAACGTTATGCGGCGACCCAGGCGCTTTTCCGTGAAGGCGAAAACAACGCCGGCGTGTATCTCCTAATGAAAGGCAAGATTCGGATGGGAATCCGAGGGCTGCCCAAACTCGACCGCTTGCTCAGTGCCGGTTCAATTCTGGGGCTGCCTTCAACCTTCACCGGTCACGGCTACAGCCTGACGGCGCAGGCAGTCACCCAGGCAGACGTGATGCACGTCGCCCAGGACAGCTTTCTACAGCTAATGCGCGAGCGGCCGGAGCTGTGCCGCGAAGCCACCGAGATGCTGGGACGGGAAGTCACTTTCATTCAGTCGGCCCTGGCGGAGCGACGCAGGCTGGCCTCCGCGAGAAAGCTCTCTGCGCCGGAGATCGCGGCGCTTGTCTGACGGGTACGGCTCCCAGCAGTTTCTTTGACGTGTTTCGCGCCTGGGCCCGGCTTCAACCTCAGTCTTTACTGCCCGCAATGTCCTCCCTAACGCCGCTTGCGATCCGCGACCGGCGCAAGTACCGTGTTGTACATGCGTTCGCTGTACCGGTGCCATACCTGTCTGCTGAGCTTCATCCTTTGCTTTGTCTTGGCGACGGCCGCTCGATTGCTGGCGCAGGAGCAGGGGGCTCAATATTCCGCCAAGGACGGCGTCATCACCCTGCAGCCGCCGGCTGCAGCTGACAAGTCCCGCCCGCACTTCATTTCAGCCATCGTGCTCCCCGATCACGGTATGGCCGTGCTGCAGATCAAAGCTTACCTGCCAGGGAAGGGCGAGATTGATCTGCTGAATTCGCCACCGCTCCCGGAGGCCCAGCAGGCGCTGAACAAGGGTGACGACGAGTTCGGTAACCAGATATTCAAGATGGGTGGCGCGATTCTTCTGCCCTTTGCGAACCGCATTCGCGGCAACTTGTCAGCCGACGGCAGGACAATCACGGCGAATATTGCGGGTCGCACCGTCACCCTCCCTGCAAACTGGAGCGGCAATCAACCCGGCGCGGAGAAGCATGCCATTCACGGGCTCATGCGGCGCTCGAAGTTCGGCGATGTGAAACTGCAAAATGGTCAGACATGCGCGGCCATCGCCAGCTTACAAGCGGGGAATTTCGATGGACATTGGCTCTCTGACACTGACGTGAAGGTCAAAGTCAGCATGAGCGGCGATGCCTTCGAGTTGAGTGTGACCGCCACTAACGTCGGGCATCAACTGTTGCCCATGGGGATCGGGTGGCATCCCTACTTCGTCATCCCCAGTGGCGACCGCAAGCAGGTACTCCTCCATATTCCCAGCCAGACACGCGCCGTGATGAACAACTATGACGACTCGTTTACCACCGGAGAGCGCGTCCCGGTCAAAGGAACCGGATACGACTTCACGGCACCGGCAGGGCGCCGCCTGGGCTCGCAGTACCTCGACGATAACTATTCCGACCTGCAGTACAACTCGGAGGGACAAACCATCTCGGCAATCGTCGATCCGGCGGCCAAGTTCGGCTTGCGGCTCACCACGCTTTCCCCGCAGATCAAGTCCATCCAGGTCTACGCCCCGCCTCAAAAGAACTTCGTCGCTATTGAACCGCAGTTCAATTTGCCTGATCCTTATAACAAGAATTGGGGAAATACGGA
>Ga0070731_10004891_pt1 | contig 11257 bp, 8 predicted proteins | sample Coa_R1_2_FD_66448 | JGI IMG/M metagenome (GOLD analysis project Ga0070731, IMG submission 66448) | Surface soil microbial communities from Centralia Pennsylvania, which are recovering from an underground coalmine fire - Coalmine... | ecosystem: Environmental > Terrestrial > Soil > Unclassified ... | reverse complement strand
TTCCCCGCTCGCGATTCTCGTCGCAGCCGCTTTTTGGACCTTGATTTGGGGCCTCCCCGGCCTTGTTCTCTCGACTCCCCTAACCGTTTGCTTGATGGTGATGGGCCGCCACGTTCCGGACTTGGGTTTCTTGAATGTACTTTTGGGCGATGAGCCGGTACTTTCTCCGTCGGCGCAGTATTATCAGCGGCTTCTCGCCAGTGATCAGAACGAAGCTCGTCAGGTTCTGGAGCAATGCCTTAAGGAAAAGAATCTTGAGGAAGTCTACAGCTCAGTGGTTATTCCGGCTTTGGCGTTGGCCGAGCGGGATCGTCATCGAAACGAACTGGATGAGGATTCACAGAATTTTATTTACCAGAGCACGCGCGAGATCGTTGAGGAACTCGGAGTCCCGCTCGAGGAGGTGCTCCCGTCCGACCCGTCCATCGCTCCAGCAGTTCACCCTGCGACAAACAACCCCGTCGTACTTTGCATCCCCGCCAGAGATGATGCCGATGAGGTAGTGGCCACCTTGCTCGCTCGCCTTCTCGTCATCCGTGGCCGCAACGCGCGAACCATTTCCTTGGGCCCGACCGCAGAAATTCTGGCTCAAGTCCGCGAGGCCCGTCCAGGCCTGGTCTGTATTTCGGCGCTTCCGCCATTCGCGGCCAATTCGACCCGGTCGCTATACGCAAACTTGCGCGCTCAGTTCCCAGATCTAAATATTGTGGTTTGCCTCTGGCAATTTGAAGGAGACCTTCAGAAAGAGCGAATCGCTCTCAAATTGGTCAAAGGTCATGAACTTTTCGGCACTCTGCCGCACGTCCTCCAGTATGTCGCATCCTACGATCCAGTCCCCTCTTCGTGAATACATTCAACACTCTTCACATCTTCCCCGCCACTTCCCCCGCGATTTCCTTCGCCACGAGATGCTGAGACAACGGAACGTGACTGGACATTTACGAACCTATATTACAAACTTTGTAATATGTCACTCAATGATATAGGACCCAGCCTGCCCGGCGCCGATACCGTCGTGGAATGGTTTGGAAAATGGCCGAGTTTCCACGATGGTGAAGTGATCAGCCTGGAATTGGCTCGCAAGGGGGAGTCGGTACTGCGACTTTACCCGTATTACCCGAACAAACCGGCTACAGTCGATTTCATTTTCGAGGAAATCACGGATCTGGAGCTGGACGACTTCAGTCAGCAGAATGTAATCATGGCTTTGTATATCGAAGAAGTCGTAGATCAAACGACCAAAAAAGCATTCCGATTCAGTCTGGTTCCGTGCAACGGATTGGCTGGATATATTGACGCTAGACGCGTGCGAGTACAGCTCGTGCCGGGAAAATCGCCGGATGGAGTGAGCAGCTGGTAAGACTCAGATTGAAATGGTCAGGTTTTCGAGCAGGCGAAAATAAACTCACACAAACGGCGACCTCTTAAGAGACGATTGTCACGAAATCTTAGGTCCGGTTGCGATTGGGCCGATTAAATAGTTCCACTGAACTCACCGTGGCGCAGGCTTACATCTTGCCCACCACTTCCCCCGCGATTTCCTTTGCCGCCGCCTTCTTCTTATCCGTCGCCATATCCCCGTAAATCGCAATCTTGAACGCCCCACTCCCCTTCTTCGCCAGTAGTTGCGTAATCTTGTCGTTGTCCGTACTCAAAAAGTACGCATCGTCCCCAACGCCACTCGCCGCTTCAAATTTCATTTTTCCTTGTCCCATCATCTTGGCCATATTTTTCCCGCCGTCGTACTCGCTCGCCTTCTGCAAATACAGCGTCACAAACTTTATTCCTCCGGTCGGTGGCCCCGCCGTGTTCCACGTGCATGTTCTCGTGAACGTTTCCGTCACATGCTTCCCTTCGCCCATCTTCACACCCAACGCGCTACTCCATTGCGCCGGGGTCACCATCGCGCACGCATCCTCATCCGGCGCCGCATTTGCTACCGGTGCAACACCCGACATCAAACCCATCCCCAAAGTCACCGCCGCAACAGCAGGAATTCGCAGTTTCATCCGCACCTGTACCCTCCCGAGCGATGCATCGCATCCAATCCGCCAAATTGTACTGGAGAAATTCTACTGAACCGCCGCTTTTACACTCTGGTTGCCAGGCGACTCGAGAAAGATATTCTTATCGTCACTCGTCAGGCCCAGAAAGCGGTGCATTCTTTCGCCACTTCTCGACTCAATCCAGTCCTTAAATGTCCCGTCTGCCCCAATTCGCGCCATCTTGAGCAATCCCGGCGCGCGACCATCCTTAGACCACAAACTCACCTGCACAATCACCTCATCTTTAGAATTAACCGCCAAATTCTCAAATCGAATTTCAGTCATCGACGTTTCTATCAGCATCGTCCTCACCGCATCTGCCAACGAAACTCGCGACACTAATTTCAGGTCCAGATCAAACGTGAACAGCTCCTCGGTCAACGGAATCCACACGATTACGCGATCGTTCTTCACGAAAAGATTGGCATCTCCTTTATCACCGCCTAAAACTGCGGCATATTTCAACGGAAGCGCCGAAAAATTACTCGTCGAAAGGGTCTCAGCGATCGCCCTCCCCTCTCGCGAGTGCTTGATCAACAACGGATAATCCTCGCTCTGCGATCCCTCATCTCCGAGCGAGTACACATTCCCAGTTGAATCCACTGCCAGATGCTGAGGAGAATGCATGCCAACGCTCCAGACTTTCTTCAGCGCTCCATCGGCATCATAAGTGAGCAATCTCGATATCCCCGAGCACGCTTGCCCCGACGGTCTTTCCACAATATGGCGTAAATTACGATGTCCCCTTTCGGCGCACCCGCGGCTGTCCACACGTCCACAGAGTTAGCATCTGGAAAGTCCCTCAGCGGATAAATCGCCACTTTACTTCCCGTTCCAGAAATGGCCTTCACCCCCCACATCGACGGTTTATCCTCGGCGCGATAAGCAATCAGCCGCTGCCTCGCGCCATCCCAATTGACGAAATAGTTGCCTGCTCCTCCTTCGCTCTCATCCGGACCCCATACAATCTCCTGCGCAAACGCAGTTCTCGCCGTACAGACGCTCAACAATCCCACTACCGCGGCGGCCATCCATTTCCGTCTCATCGCAGCTTCCCCCAGTCAGCGGTCCACAACAATCTTCCGGTGACTATGGCTAGCTATCGATAATCAACAATGATGGAATTACTTGTCCCGTTGGCATTGGAAACCTGAGCCTCAAATCTCTTCAGGTGTCCATACAAGCTGATCCCTTGCGGGGCCGGTATAGCAAAAGAAAGGTGCTTGCCATCCGGCGAGGCAACATTATCCACAACGGCAGTCCCGATTGTGATGGTGTTGCCGGTTGGCGTAAAACCGCTCCCGCGCACGGTGATCTCGGTTCCTGGTCTAACCAGCTGGCTCGGGTAAAGGAGCGAAATCCACACCGGGTTCGGCGTCGGCGCCGCCACAGTAAAGCGCGCCGCGTCAGTCTTAACGATCGATCCCTCCAAAACAATCTGTATGTCGTAGGCCGCTGCCGGCAGAGGTGCCCCGCAGAAATTGGATCGTTGACCAGCGACTCGCGGGCAATCGTCGATATCAACATGATCCTCAGGAATCGGAACACAGTGTTCCCACAACTCGATCTTTCCTTCCCCACAAGAAATCTTCTGCATTGAGGTCGGCACTTGGAAGGCAAGGGAAGTCCCGTCTTCCGCAACTTTTGGAGCTAGCATGAACAGATTCGGAAGCTGCCGAAATCGCACGGCTACATTGCCACCGGGCATCTGGAACCCGCTCCCATAGATCGTAACCGTGGCGCCTGGCGGAGCAGTGTCTGGCACAACTTTTGAAATGGACATCGGGGCCTTGATCCGCAGCGTCTCCAGCATCGCCCTCACATCACTAAAAACCTGCTTGAGTTCCGGGCTATCTTTCTTCGGCAGAGCATTCACGTCTTTCGTGTCATACCCCAGCGTTATCGTGTATTCGCTTTTGGGTCCTTCGCCGCTGAAGTACGAGCCATACCAAACTCGCTGAAAACCCGTCGGAAGAACGCACCCTTCCCGCGCTTTCGATCGATCGGTGTATAAGTTGTATAGGGTTATGGCATCAGTGATGGGAGTTTCCTCGGGGTCGCCGCACTCCCACCCACCTGCTGGTTGGGATACTTCGGCCATCACCAGATCGACACTTGACACGCCATCGAGGATCTCGGGAAACCGCCCTAACATGATGCCGCTCGCGTGCTCGAAATTTGGATTGATCGTGAATACGTATTTCCCCTGTCTTAGTTTTAGTTGCTGATCTCCCGACGCCTCTTCCGTCCAGCCCGGCACTATCGTCATCGTCAGGAATTGATTGTCGACCTTCCTGACGTTGTCAGACTGGCCCAGGACACGCCGGTTGAAGAAGCAACTCAGCAGAAGCAGCAAACCGACCTGACCTGTCCGGCTAGATTTCATAATTGGTAATCAGTCTATAACTTATGTGGCAGCGTTAACAGCCCAGCCTGAAGCAACGGCTCGCGCCAATCACACCAGACTGCAGCGTTACTTCTTTCCTCCCACCACCTGCGCATGCGCCAGAGCCGCCACCAGCGACACGCCGCCAACGATGTTCCCCAGCAGCGTCGGAAAAAAGAACGCCGCGAAATACTGGCCCAACGAAAGCTGGCCCATCACCACCAGATAGAAGGCCGTCGTGGATCCCGCCACAATGTGGCTGAGCCTTGCAATCCCAATCAAGTAAGTAATGATTATGATGATCGCCACTCGCGAAGTCGCCGCGTTCGGCATCATCCAGACCATCAGCGCGATTAACCATCCCGCGAATACTGCTCGCACGAAAACAATCCAGAAGCTATGCCCCGCATGCGCCGCCGAAACCTCCAGCATCGCCCGTTGCAAAGTCGGCTCAAGAAACCCCGCCCGCGCTACTGCGTAGGCGAACAGGAAAGTCCCCACAATATTCGCCGTGAGTACCACGCTCCACAATCGCCCTACTTTTCTCATCGTGCTGCGATTCTTGTGCACCAACAGCGGCAGAATAACTGTCAGCGTGTTCTCGGTAAAAAGTTGCTGCGCCCCCAAAATGACTATTAGAAAGCCGACGCTGTAACCCACGCTGGTAATCAGTTGGCGCCACATCGTATCGGGCAAATAAGCGTGCAATGCACCTTCGGCCAGCATTGAAAATCCCATCGACAGCCCGGCCGCCAATCCCGACCACGCCAGCGCCACTGCCGGCCGCTCAAGCTCCTCCTCTCCCTCCAGCCGCACCGCCTCATAAATAATCTTCGCCCCAATGGCCACCCGCTCCTGCACCTCGTGGGCTTCGTGCAGAGAAGAGATCGGGCTCTTCGGGTCCTTGACCATCGCTTGAGGATTGCTCGTGTGCTTCATCTAGCTCCTTGCCAACTCGGCAGTGCCTATCAGATGCGTGCACACCTCGACTTGCGCCACGCCCCCTCGCGCGCTCAACACCTTTTTTGGAAATTTTTGTTCTTGGCGGTTACCGCGGCGGCCAATCCACTCATCAGCACGTACAAACTCATCAACGCACGCACACTCATCTCACCGGCCAGTTTTCTTCCAAATGAGGTCTTCGTTGTCGCGTCTGTCGATCAACTCGTCAACTCGTCCCGACCCATCCCGGTGAAAGATTCGCCTGCCTTCCACGCCGGGACGAAAAAACACATCCTGCAACTCCGGCAGCAACTGATACGCCTTCCGCGAACTTCGCTGCGCATAAAGCTGATCCCCTTCTCGCCTAACGGTCAACACCGTTCCGGGAGCAAGCTCGTACGTTCCCACATAATCATCCAGCACTTGGGCGCGAACGCTACCCGCCGCCGGATCCGCGTAATACCGCAAGGTCTCCGCCGCCGCGATTTGCCACTTGTGATTGCGATACATCCACGTGTCTGTCATCCGGTATTTCGCATACAGCGTGCTGCCAAACACCGTTTCAGTCTCAATCGCGTCAAACGCCAGCACCGCCGCGTCCCCGACAAACCGAACCGTCACGTTTTCCATCTTAATCGTCCCACCGTAGCCCGCCGGCAGCGGCCGAACGCTCTTCAGCAGCGCTTGCTTGTCCATGTTCGTTTGATCGTCGAACCACACCGCATCATCCGCGACGTACAGCTGAAATGGCTTCTGATCCCCCGGCACATACGCGTCCAGCATCTCCTGCGTCCGCCTCACCAACTCCTCCTGGCCAATTTTCGCCGGATCATTCCTTTGCATTGACCCACTTGAGACCACTAGAGCCAGCACCACTGCCGCACAAATTCTCACAATCCCCCTCCTGTCATTGTTTACTGGGTGCCAAATTCTGACACTTCACCGCTCTACCTACCCCTTACCTCAGAAAGAAACCCTGTCGGCATGCACTCGCTGTAACCGCCGGTCACCCAATCACCGCCCCGCTTCTTACCGTCAAGTAATCGCCCTAGGAGTTAATTTTTACGTTAATTCGTTGCAGGATGCTCGATTCATTCTAGGAGAATGTGGTGAAGCCCTTCCGCTCCAGCCGACTGAGCTACCTTGTCTTTTGTTTTTGTTTGGCCTCCACTCTGCTCTGTGGTTTTGGCTCTCCCCAAAGCCCCCAAGCCAGTCGCTCCGCGCCGCTCGCAAAGGGCGATCCTCAGCGCGCCAGCAGTCCGAAAGCATCCTCCTCGCCTGCCAAGGCCACGCCGGGCAGCCCTTCGCCACAAGCAACTGGTTCATTCCGCTTCCTCGGCTGGAAGCACGCTCGCCAGCAAGGCCCTCAATACCTCAGTCATTTCCTAAGACAACACGCCGGTTTGACTGAACCGGCACCCATCGGTGCACCTCAAAAATCCTCCTCTTCAGCGGCCACCAGTCGGCTCACCAGCCCCGCGCTATCCAACACTCCTCAGTCCCTTCCCGGTTTCAATTTTCGTCCAACGCTCCCGGCCGACTTCCTCCCCACCTCCGTCGCCACCGGCGATTTCAACCGCGATGGAAAAATGGACTGGGTGATCGCCAACGGGGGCAGCAACAATCTCTGGCTTTACCTGGGCCACGGCGACGGCACATCCGCGCTACCCACCATTATTCCGCTCGCCGGGCAAAGTCCCACCGCTGTCGCCGCTGCAAGCCTCCGGGGAAACGGAATTCTAGACCTAATCGTCGCCGAAGCCGATAGTTCCACCATCGAAGTTTTTCTCGGCAATGGTGACGGTACTTTTGGTGCCGGCACTCAGTACAGCTCTCCCCAGGCGCCCACCAGTCTCGCCATTGCAGACTTCAATCATGATGGGCACGCGGACGTACTCGTTGGCCTGACCAGCCAATCTCTCAATTCCCCCGCGGCGCTGTTCCTCGGGAACGGCAGCGGTAGCCTCACTTTTTCAGGCTCCATCCTGTACTCAACGAGCCTTCCGGCGGGGGTCACCGCTATCACCGCCGTTGACCTGAACGGGGACGGTTACCCTGACTTTATCGCCATGGATACGGCTGGCGTTCTCGGTTATCACGTCTTCCTGAACCATCAAAACGGTACATTTACCGAGAGTCAAGACATCCAACGAGACGGCTTCTTGGACCAACCCACCGCTTTTGCTGTCGGCGACATGGATGAAGATGGTTGCGTCGATCTCGTCACCACGGATAGTGCCTCTCTGGGTGAAATCCTGAAGGGCAATTGTGACGGCACATTCGTAAACACCGGAACTCCTCTGCTCACATTTGGTTTGGGTGATACGGTCGGCGCCCTTCAGCTCGCTGACGTGAATGGCGACGGCCATCTCGACGTCGTTGCTTCAGGCGCAATATTAGGCATCGCTGGCCAAGGTCAAAATGCGGGCAATCTTCTGTGCATCGCTCTCGGCGACGGTACCGGAAACGTCTCTGCCCCCAAGGTTTATCGCGGCGAGCCTGGCATGTATTCGCTCTCCGTCGCCGATTTTAATAACGACGGCCATCCTGACGTTGTTACCGCCAACCAAGATACCGATTCAGCCAGTGTCTTCCTCAACGATGGTTCCGGGGGCTTTGGCGATCCTTCAGGCCGCTATATCGGCCCAATAACGAACAACGTTCCAGGCGATTTCAACTCTGCCGCTTCCGGACTGGTGTTTCCCGACGTCAACGGAGACAACAGGCCCGACATTGCCCTAGTTGAATACGACCATCAAAATAGCCTGGGCACCATCACGAGCCTCTTCTACCAAATCACCACACTCCTGAATGACGGCACCGGTCACTTTGCGCCAGCACAATTCTCGACCACCGGCATATCCGAGGACATGCAATTTAACGGTTTTACATTCGCGGACTTCCGCAACACAGGAAGGAAAGATTTCCTAATGGTCAGCGCCGGGGATGCCTCGGCCCCGTTCATATCCTTCGCTGCCAGCAATGGAGACGGAACCTTCGCCGCACCTTTGATTACTCACCCTGCGAATGCGCAAGGCATCATCGCCACCGGTGACTTCAATCACGATGGCAATCTCGACTTCGTCACTGTCGGCGGTTCCGGAGCGACTGCTCCGAGTAACACTCTCACTATTTTCCTGGGTCACGGAAACGGCACCTTTACCGTTAAGCAGAGCCTTAATTTTGATTCCAACGTTGACGATTCCCCAGCTCAAGTCGTTGCCGGCGATTTCAATCACGATGGCCATCTAGACCTTCTTGTCGCCCTGACAAATGAGGACACCGACTCTGTTTACGAATTCCTCAGTAATGGCGATGGTACTTTTGCCGAGCCCAAACTCGTGCTTTCAAAGCTGGGCCAAGTCATCTTCGCCGATCTGAATGACGACGGCCTCCCTGACGTGCTCGATCTCGTCTCTACCAACCTTCCTTCCTTCGAAGTGCCTCCCAACTACGCAATCTATCTCGCTCAAACCAACGGCGCATTCAAAGGCGACGGTTCCTACGCGCCGTACGTCAATAACAATGTTTTCGGGCTCATCAGTTCCTTCACGAATTCCACGGTCGCGGATTTCAACGGCGATGGAAGCCCGGACATCGCCGCTTTCCAGAGCACCGCGATCGACCGGGAAGCCATTTTGCAAATTCTTCTCGGTAATGGGGATGGCACCTTCACCCCTAGCTTCACGACTTTTCGTTTCGGCTCGCGTGCGTTTCCCCAGAACTCCTTTGACGTCGATCGCGATGGCCGCGCCGACCTCATCGAGCTTGATACCTACAGCACTTCATTCAACGTGTTGAAATCCATCCCGGGCCCCATTTTTCAACTGTCCCTTAATACCGACCCTGTGATTGGCGGCAACGGCGGCGTAACCATCTTTTTGCCCCTCGTCCCCACCTCCTCCACCACAGTGACTCTCACGGCCAGCGATCCGGCCATTTCCATCCCCTCCAGCGTCACCATCCCCGCCGGCGCGCTCTCCGATTCCGTACCATTCACCATCAGCAATACCTTCAATCGTTCTCACGTCTTTTCCATTACCGCTATGTCCGGTGGGCAAACGCAGGTCGTCTACGGCACGGTTGCCGCTCCTGGCCAGAATCTAAATGTCACGTTCACCATGGCCGCCTCTTCCGACACCGTGCCTGGCGGGACCACTAACGACTACACACCCACTTTCGAATCCATCGGCGGTTACGCCAGTGACCTAACTCTCTCCTGCAACGGCTTGCCCGTTGGAGCCACTTGTCAGTTTGGAGCCGAGCCACTCGCCCTCCGGGCAGGCAAGTTTGCTATCACCTCGCTGGTCGTTCATGTCGATACGACCGTGACCATCGGCTCTTATCCTTTCACAGTAACGGCTACCGACGGTTCCATCACCCTCACTCAGCCCGCCACCCTTTTCGTCGGTGATTTTCGCCTCTCGGTCACTTTTGGGTCGCGAACCGCCGTCGCGAATGGCTCCGTCGCATATCAGATTGCCGTTACCGGCCTCGATAACTTCACGCAGGCCGTAGATCTCGCTTGCGTCGGGCTTCCTGCGGGCGCTTCCTGCTCGTTCACTGGCGGGGCCGACATTCTCGCCTCTTCCAGCCCTACTCCTCTCGCCTTTAACGTAAACGTTCCCAATCTTCCGGTCGGCACTTATCCATTCACCGTGATCGGCACCGCCGGCCCGGTTGTGCACAGCGTTACCGAGGAATTTCTAGTGGGCGACTTCACTGGCTCAGTTTCGCCAACTGCGCTCACCATAGATGTCGGACAGCAAGGGACAGGGACCGTCACCCTTAAATCGGTGAATAGCCTCACCGGCGATGTCGAACTAAATTGTCCGGATATTCCCTCCAGCATGACTTGCAGCTTCAATCCGATCCTCGTGACTTTGCCCCAGACCGGATCGGTCACTGCGGGCATAATCATTCAGGTGAACTCTCAACCGGCAGCCACCCTACTTCCGCCGCAATCGTCCAGCCGCCCTCGAGCTTTCTTCACCAGCGCCAAAATTCCCTTCACCGTGCTTTTTGCCCTCTTGATGATTTTTCTTGTCGCGCGCAATCCCAAGCGACGCGCCTTCGCCTTCCTCGGCGGCCTGGTATTCGTGGCTTATCTAGCTGGTTGCGGAGGTGGTGGAGGCGGTGGCTCTGCTCCACCACCTCCACCGCCACCCCCGACGGTCGTGGATGTGAAGGTTGTCGCCACGTTCGGAAACAATGACGCCAAGACCATCGGCACAATCAAGGTGAGTGTGCCGGTTATGTAGCTTTCGTTTTGCTGCTAGTCGCTTAAGGTGTCGATTACGGTGGAATGGGTGGAGAACACTTACATCCAGCGTTGTCCTGCATTTGTTTTGTTTGTGTTGGCAGCCGCAAATGCCGCTGCTTCTTGCGCACCACTGAAACCGCAAGTCTAGAACAGAACACCAAAAGATCAAGCCTACCCCGTCACATCCCCGATCGCCGGGCTGACATACGTCGTCCCGTCCACAATCGTCTCCAGCGCCTCGATCAAATCCCGCCCTGCGTCTGACTTCAGCAAATATCCGCTCGCGCCCGCCGCAAACCCGCTGCGCACTAACTCCTTCGAAGTGTGCCAGGTCAGCAGCAATATCTTCGTCTTCGGCAGCGCCGACAAAATGCTCCTCGTCGCTTGTATGCCATTCGTGCCCGGCATCGACACATCCATCACAATTACCTCGGGCTTAACTTCGTTCGCCAGTTTTACTGCCTCATCTCCCGTCGAAGCCTCCCCGCAAACATCCCAATGTCCGTCGCTTTGCAGGACCCTGCGCACACCCGTGCGAAAGATCTCGTGATCATCTACGATCACAAGCCTCACTTGCGGCTTTACGGCCTGCGCTTGGCCCTCAGCTTTCATGCTTTCAGC
>Ga0070731_10004889_pt1 | contig 11260 bp, 9 predicted proteins | sample Coa_R1_2_FD_66448 | JGI IMG/M metagenome (GOLD analysis project Ga0070731, IMG submission 66448) | Surface soil microbial communities from Centralia Pennsylvania, which are recovering from an underground coalmine fire - Coalmine... | ecosystem: Environmental > Terrestrial > Soil > Unclassified ... | reverse complement strand
TCACGCCGCCCTCAGCGCATCCACGATCTTCATCCTCGCCGCCCTCGCGGCCGGCAAAAATCCGCCGACAAACCCCATACCGAGGGCAAATATCAGCGACACGACGACAATTCGCGGCGTGAGCGTGAACGAGAACGCGATCTCGGCAAAAGTCTGAAAGTTGGTCGTCGAGATCGTCAGCGCCTGCATCACCGATGCTCCGATTAGCCCAACGACGCCGCCAATCAAACCGAGCAGTAGCGCCTCGAGCAAGAACGCCGTCAGAATCGCGCCACGCGAGAAGCCGAGCGCCCGCAGCGTTCCGATCTCGCCGGTGCGCGACGCGACGCTCGCGTACATCGTGATCGCCGCGCCGATGACCGCGCCGAACGAGAAGATGATCGAGATCGACGTGCCGAGATAGCTGATGAATCGCGACAGCGCCTCGGACTGCTCGGCATAAAAGCGCTTCTCGCGCTTGGCCTCGAGCGTCAACCGCGGATCGTTCTCGATTGCCGATTTCACCGCATCGAACTGCGACGGATCGTTGAGCCGGAACAGAAGCGACGAATAGCCGGTGCGCCGGAACGCCTGCAGCATCTGCTCGGCATCACCCCATATCTCCGAGTCGAACGCCGTATGGCCGGCGTCGAAAACGCCGACGATCTTCCAATCGCGCGACGCGAAGCGAAGCGTCTCCCCGAAGCCTGCGCCTTGAAAACCATCCGCGATCGATCGACCGGCGATCACCTCGGCGGTGCCCGGTCGAAACATGCGGCCTTCGACGAGCTTCACCTGCAGCCGCAGGATGAGACCGGCCGGCGTGACGCCGCGAATGACGACGTTCGCCGATTTGCCGCTGCTTCGCTTCGGCAGGCTGATCAGCACGACGGGCTCCTTCGATATTAGGGGACGACCGTCGCCAGAGAGTGCGATCTGCGGCAGGCTCTCGACGACGCCCGCCTGTAGGCGCGCAATGCCGCTCTGCACTTCGGTCTGGGAGCCGCGCCTGATCACCACGACGTTGTCGTCCTCCCCGGTCGCGACGAGCGTCTTCTGCAGGCCCGCCGAAAGCATGAGCACGGTCGCGAACACGTACACGACGAGCGCCATCCCGCCCGCCGTAAGCGTGGTCGTCAATCGCCGCGCGACGAGATTGCGCCCGATGTAGCCGATCGGAATCGCCATCAGCCGATCGCCCGCAAGCCTTCGACGATCCGAACCCGCGCCGCGCGCCACGCGGGAATCGCCGCCGCCACCACGCCGACAATGAGCGCCGCAGCGAATTGCAATGCGACGGTTTGCTGCGACACCTTGAACCCCGACAGGATCGAGCCGATCGTGTGGGCGAACGTCGATGCAAGCGGAAACGTCGCGGCGATCCCGAGCAGGCCGCCGAGAACCGCGATGCCCACCGACTCGGCGAAGATCAGCATCGCGACGAACCCATTGGAAAAGCCGATCGCCTTGAACGTCGCATATTCACCGTAGCGCTCGCGCGCGGTCATCGCCATCGTATTCGCCATCACGGCCATGATGATGACGATGACGACATAACTCACCGCCTGGATGGCGAGCAGGATCGCCTCCGACATCGAGACGAAACCCAACTGGAACGCCTTCTCGGTTTCGGTGAGCGTCTCGGCCAGCGAGTTCTTGAACGTTGTGTCGATCGCCTGCGACACGGCCGCCGCATCATCGGCGTCGCGAATCGATTCGACGAACACACCCGCCTGGTCGCCCCGCCCCGGATACTGGCGCTTGATGGTTTCGTTCAGGTAGTCGAAGTGAAAGAAGAACGTCGACGTGTCGGTTCCTTCGTCGGCACCGTCGTAAATCCCGCGCAGATTGAACGTCCACGTTCCTGGATAGATCGTTCCGCGCAGCGGAATCTGGTCGCCCACTTTCCAGCCGTACTTGTCGGCAAGCTTGCGCCCCGCAATCGCGCCTAGCCGATCGGCGAGAAACGCGCGGCGCTCGTCGTCCGGAAGGATGAACTCGGGATAGATGTCGAGATAGCTCGGCGTGCTGATCGCAAACTGCGCGAAGAAGTTGCGCTCGTTGACGTAGACGCCGCCGAACCAGTTCGCCCAGGCGACCTCCTTCACGCCGTCGACCTGCCGGATCTTCTGCGCGTAGGTGAGCGGCAGCGAGAAGACGAGCGACACCGAGCTTCGCGTGACGAGCCGCGCCGACGAGCTCGCATTCGCGCCCGCGTACCAGGCGTCGACGATCGTGCGCAGCATCCCGAACGCGGCAATCGCGACGACGATGCCGACGATCGTCAGCGTCGTGCGCAGCTTGTGGCGAAAGGCGTTGCGAAGAACGAGCAACGGAACGAACATGGAGAAGACGCGATTTGCGAAGCGAGGCTCGCCGCGACGATCAGCCGACGAGCACGCCTTTTTCCAGGTGCACCATCCGATGCGCCTTTTCGGCCGCCTTGGGATCGTGCGTCACCATGACGATCGTCTTGCCGAGCTCCGCGTTGAGCCGTGCGAGCAGGCCCAGAATCTCCTCGGCGGTCGTGCGGTCGAGATCGCCGGTCGGTTCGTCGGCGACGATCAGCGTGGGATCCGCAATCAGCGCACGCGCGATCGCGACGCGCTGCTGCTGGCCGCCCGACAACTCGTTCGGCTTGTGCGTCGCGCGATCGGAAAGCCCGACGAGCGCGAGCGCCGTATCGACGCGCTCACGCCGCTCGCGCCTCGAAAGCGACGTGAGCTGAAGCGGCAGCTCGACATTGCCGTAAGCAGTGAGCACCGGCATCAGGTTGTAGAACTGGAAGATGAAGCCGACGTGTGTCGCGCGCCACAGTGCGAGATCGGCATCGGAGAGCTGTGCGATATCGACGCCCGCGACGCGGATCTCGCCGGCCGATGGCTTGTCGATGCCGGCGACGAGATTGAGCAGCGTCGACTTGCCCGAGCCCGACGGTCCCATCAGCGCGACGTAATCGCCGGCCGCGACGTCGAGATCGATATCGACGAGCACCGGAATCACCTGGTCGCCGCGGATGTAGTACTTCGACACGCCGCGGATGGACACGAGTGGCAACGAAGCATCGTCGTCGAGCACGCCGTCTTCGCGCACATCGGGCGTCCCCACGTGCAGCGCATCGTCACCCGCCGCTCGGGTTGCGGCGCGCGCCATCACTTCGATGCCGTCGTCACCGCCATTCCGTTGGCAAGCGACGGCGCGGGCTTCTCGACGGCCTTCTCGCCGCTCTTGACGGAGCCTTCGATCGCAACCGTGTCGCCGATCGCAAGGCCGGGCGTCACCGGCACGGCGACCGCATGATCGTTGCGCACGACGAACACGACGTCGTGTCCGTTGCGCGGCACGATCGCGTCCTTGTCCACTGCGACGAGTGGCTTCTGCTGCTCGGGCGTCACTTCCCGCGACAGAAAGCTCACCTTGGCGCTCATCTCGGGAAGCACGCGCGAATCGATGTCGTCGAATTTGACCTTCGTCATCACCGTCGCCTTGGCGCGATCGACGGTGGGCACCATCCGGTCGATGTGGCCGCGAAAGCGCTTGTCGGGCAGCGCGTCGAGGATGATCTCGGCCGGCTGGCCGACGTGCACCTTCGACAGGCTCGACTCCGAGACGTCGGCCTCGACCTCGAGCGTGCTCATGTCGGCCATCGAGACGACCGCGCCTTTCGAATCGGTGGCATTCGAGAACGGCGTCACGAGATCGCCGACGTTCGCGGTTTTCGACAGAATCACGCCGTCGAAGGGCGCGCGAATCTGCGTGTAGTCGACCGCGACCTCGGCGTTGCGCGCGTTCGCCAGCGCGACGTTCAGGTTGGCATTCGCGCTCGCGACGCCGGCCACCGCGCGATCGAGGCGCGCCTTCGCCGTGTCGAGCGCCGATTGCGAAATGAATCCCTTGCCGACGAGCTCATCGTTGCGCTTGTATTCGACCTGCGCGTTTTCGCGCTCGACCTCCGTCTGCGTGACGGCCGCACGCGCCGCGCGCACCGCGGCTTCCGCGCTTTGCGCCTGCGCGGCCACGTCCCGATCGTCGATGCGCGCGATCACGTCGCCCGCCTTCACACGCGAGCCTTCGGCGACGCCAAGCCATTCGAGCCTGCCGGTCGCCTTCGACGAGATCGCGGCCTTGCGCTGCGCGACGACATAACCCGTCGCATTGAGCACGACATATTGCTGCGACGGATATGCCGTGACGATCGGCGTCGTCTGCACCGTTTGTGCGTGCGGCTGCGCGAAGCGCCATCCGGCAAACGCGACGATCGCGATGGCGATCGTGCCGAGCCAGATCCACTTGCGACGCCTGCGCCGCCGGATCGGCGCGAGCTCGCGGTCGATGCGAAGTTTGGCGAGGTCCGGAGGCGTCGCGGTCATCAAACGAATTGCCGGCCAAGAGGGCCGGCGAGCACGCGATTTTACCCCGTCACGATCGAACGGAGATGCGGAAAAGGCGACCGGACGCACCGGCCGCTTCTTTCAATCAATGCGAGAGAAGATCAGCGCCGCTCGACGCGAAGAGCGTCCGGCGTGGAGGCTACCTTCGCAACTTTGGCCACCGGTGCATTCGCGCGATTGCTTCGATTGAGCAACGTCCACACGACGATCCAGTATGTGGCGAGCACGAGCAGCGGCAGGAGCGCGGGACGCGCGCGATAGCCGGTGAACGAAGCGATCAATCCGCCGAGCCGGCCCGAGTCGTCGAGAATGCGCGAGGTGTCCCACACGGGATCGACGAGCGACGGCACGATATCGAGCGCGATCAGCTTCTCGGTTCCTGACACAACGAGCGCGCCGGCGAGAAGCAGCAGTAGGATTTCGCTCACGCGAAAGAACATCCGCCACGAAAGCACGCGCGAACCCTGCTGCAGCAACCAGAACGTCGCGAAGGCAGCCGCCAATCCGAGCACGAGCACGATCGGAAGATGCGCGATGCCGCCCTTCTCCGCGCCGAGGCCGTAGAGGAAAACGACCGCTTCGGCGGTCTCGCGTCCGACGGCGAGCGCAACGACGATCAACAGTCCCCACCAGTTCGCGTTGCGTGCGTTTCGCGCCATGCTCGCTTCGAGGTCCTTCTTGAACGTGCGCCCGTGCTTGCGCATCCAGAACACCATCTGCACGATCAGGCCCGCGGCGACGAGCATCATCGCGAGCTCGAAGTAATCGAGCCCGGGACCTGCGAGATTGCTCATGATCCCGAGCATCATCAATGCGAGCGTGATCGCGAGCGCCGCGCCTGCCGCCACGCCGCCCCACAGGTAGCGCATGCCGATCGCGGCATCGGGACGCTGCCGAAGCCACGCGTAGAGAATGCCGACGACGAGCATCGCCTCGGCCGATTCGCGCCAGACGATGAAGAGTGCGTTGCCCACGGTCGTTGTCCGAAGCTTGGGGATTCGAACCGAGCATAGCAAAGCTCGGTGGCAATGTAAATAATAACGATTATCATTCCGCCGAACGGTCGCGCGGCGCGCAGTACCTCTGGGCGAACGGACTGGCGCGCACCCGGGCTCGGGCATCCGCGCCACGAAGCCGACCGACCGCTATCCGCCGTCCACCGGCGTCGGCGCCGCCGGCAACGGTGCGCTTCGCCGGCCCGCGAGCAGCGCCTGTGCGGCGACGAGCACCAGCCCGACGCCGATCAGCGCGATCCCCGTCCACTCGTTGCCCGCGAGCCGCTCGCCAAACACGGCCATCGACGAGAGCAGCGCGATGACGGGCACCGCGAACATGTTGAGCGAAGCGGTACCCGCGGGCAGGAAGCGCAGCACTTCCATCCAGATGAGGAATCCGCCGGCGGTAGACACGAGGCCGACGATGACGAGAAGCGCGACTTGCATGACGCTCCACTGCGTCGCGCTCACGTCGAACGCGAACGGCAGGATCGTGAGCGGCACGACGCCGATCAGCATCTGCCACGTGACGAAGCTCAGCATGTCGAAGCCGCGCTCGCGCTGGTAATACTTCATCGCGACGGTGCCCGCCGCCCAGCCGAATCCCGAAAGAACGGCCCAAAGCTTTGCAGTGAGATCGCCTTGCCACGCCCACGGCGCGACGACGAGCAGCAACCCGCCGAATGCGCATGCGATTGCTGCGATCTGCAGGCCGCGGACGCGCTCGTGCAGCACGAAGCGTGCGATCAAAAGCGTCCAGAACGGCATCGTGAACACGAGCACCGACGTTCGCCCCGCGCCGCCGCCCGCGACCGCCATCGTCGTCGCGCCGAAGTTCATCGCCGTCTGGAAGATCGCCGTCACGGCGACCGCGCGCCAACTGTGCGGCCAGAAGCGACCCTTGCGCGCGATCAAAACGCCAAGCAGCGCGAGCGCCGCGAGCCACGTTCGCTGCACGTTGAACGCGAGCGGATGCGCGTGCGCGAGCGCGGCCTTCATCGCGATCCAGTTGAATCCCCAGATCAGCGTCAACAGCGCGAGCGCCGTGTAGGCGCCGCGGCGCGACGAAAGCGCCAATTTCACGCCGGCGCGAGGAACGGCTCGATCAGTTTCGCGACCTGCTCCGACTGATCGTGATGCAGCATGTGGCCCGCATCGGAAACGGTGACAAGACGCGCGCCTGGCACGTGCGCGATGCGCTTTCGCACTTCGTCGAGACCGTCGGCGCCCGCTTCGCCTTCCGGATGCGCGGCGAGCCAGCGCGGAATCTCGGAATCTTCCGCCGCCACCCACAACACCGGCGCGCTGATTTGCCGCCACATCGCCAGGATCTCGTCCATCCGATACACGTGCGGAAACGGAAGCTTGTGCCGCGGATCGGAGACCAGTTTCGCGCGACCGTCGGGAAACGCCGCGGCCCAATGTCGCGCGAGAAAGTCCGCCTTGTCGCGAGGCAGCCGCGCGTTCTTCTTCTGCAAACGATCGGCGACCGCGTCGAGATTCGCGTAGGTGCGAAAGCCCGGCGGATTCGCGACCGCCGCGAGCCAGGCAGCCGCCTTGCGCGGCGCGGCGTCCGCCGATTCGGCCGGAATGCCGAAGCCTTCGAGCGACACGACGCAACGCACGCGCCCGGGACGCACGCCGGCGTAACCCATCGCGATGTTGCCGCCAAGGCTATGTCCGACAAGACGCGCGGGTTCGTCCGGTACGAAGTGCGTGAGCAGCGCTTCGAGGTCGGCAAAATAATCGTAGAACCAATAGCCCTGCGGTTGCCACGCCGAGCGGCCGAAGCCCCGAAGGTCGGGTGCGATCGCGTACCAGTCGCGTGAAAGTGCGTCGACGAGAAACTGGAACGATGCGCCGACATCCATCCATCCATGCAGCAAGACGAGCGGCGGCGACGAGGGCTCGCCCCACGTCTGCACGTGATGACGCGCGCCACGAACGTCGACGAAATGCGACGTCGCCGGTTTGACCGCTACTTGCGTTTGCAAAGCGCGAGACCGTCCTGCCAGCCGGTGCGATAGTTGGGGTCGCTGGCGAAACGCGCCGCATCCTTGCGCTCCGTGCCCGACACGCTCGCGCAACCATCGTAATAGCCTTGGCGATACTGCAACGGAAAGCCGGAGAGATTGACCGAAGGCGGCGGCGGCTCCGTGTTACGCGGAATCGGCGCGGCACTGGCCGGTGGGGTGGACGGCCCAGGCGGCGCCGTCGCGCAGCCGGCGACGAGGATCGCGACGCCGATCGCGAACGAAAGCGTGCGCGCAAGACGCTGCTCGCCCGGGGTCGATCGATGCATGACGGTCACGGAGAACGGGTCCGATCGCGCGCAGTTGGCAGAGTAAAATTCTAGCAGTCCGAAAAGCCATCGCTCCACGTTTCGCACGTCATGTCGCCGCCCGCCTTCGTTCATCTGCGCCTGCACAGCGAATTCTCGATCGCGGACGGCACGGTGCGGATCGACGATGCGGTGGACGCGGCGGCGAGCGATCGGATGCCGGCGCTCGCGTTGACCGATCTCGCGAACCAGTTCGGGCTCGTCAAGTTCTATCGCGCCGCGCGAGCGCAAGGCATCAAGCCGATCGCCGGCTGCGACATCTTCCTGGCAAACGCGCGCGAACCCCTGCAGCCGACGCGCGCGTTGCTGCTCGCCGCGACGCGCGATGGGTATCTGCGGCTTTGCGCGTGGCTTTCGCGTGCGTATCTTTCGAATCAGCATCGCGGGCGCGCGGAGTTCGACCGCGCGTGGTTCGACGAAGGCACCGACGGATTGATCGCGCTTTCCGGCGCGCGCGACGGAGAGATCGCGCAGGCGCTGTTGCAGGGCAACGACGCGAGCGCGACGCGGCTCGCGCGCGAATGGACAACATGGTTTCCAAACCGCTTCGCGCTCGAAGTGCAGCGCGCCGGCAACGCCGACGACGAAGCGCTCGTGCAGGCCACTGTCGCGCTCGGCGAAGCGCAAGGCATTCCGATCGTCGCGACGCATCCGATCCAGTTCCTGACCGCCGACGATTTCCGCGCGCACGAAGCGCGCGTGTGCATCGCCGAAGGTCATACGCTGTCCGACAGCCGCAGACCGCGGCGCTTCACCGGCGAGCAGTATTTCCTGACGCAGGCGCAAATGGCGCAGAAATTCGCCGACCTGCCGCAGGCGCTCGAAAACAGCATCGCGATCGCAACGCGTTGCAACCTGACGATTCCGCTCGGCAGGAACCACCTGCCGAAATTTCCGACGCCCGCCGGCGTATCGCTCGACGATCATCTGCGCGCGGAAGCGTCGCGCGGTCTCGCGCTTCGTCTTTCGCAGCTTTATCCCGACGAGGCCGAGCGCGCGCGTCGCCGTACGGAATACGAAGCGCGCCTGGACTTCGAGACCGCGACGATCGTGCAGATGGGCTTTGCCGGCTACTTCCTGATCGTCGCCGATTTTATCAACTGGGCGAAGCAGAACGGCGTGCCGGTGGGACCGGGGCGCGGATCGGGCGCGGGCTCGGTCGTCGCCTACTCGCTCGGCATCACCGATCTCGATCCGCTGCGCTACGCACTGCTCTTCGAGCGGTTTTTGAATCCCGACCGCATTTCGATGCCTGACTTCGACATCGACTTCTGCCAGGACGGCCGCGATCGTGTGATCGATTACGTCAAGCAGAAATACGGCGTGGAGTCGGTGTCGCAGATCGCGACGTTCGGCACGCTTGCGGCGAAAGCAGCGGTGCGCGACGTCGGGCGCGTGCTCGACCTTCCCTATTCGTTCGTCGACGGTATCGCGAAATTGATTCCGTTCCAGCCCGGCAAGACGGTCACGCTTCGACGACGTAAGGGCGAGCCCGAGCCGAACGTGATCTACGCGCGCGAAGTCGAGCCGCTGATCGACCAGCGCGAGGCCGACGAGGAAGAGGTGCGCGAGCTCTTGGCGCTCGCGTGCGAGCTCGAGGGCCTGCCGCGAAACGTCGGCATGCATGCGGGCGGCGTGCTGATCGCGCCCGGCAAGCTCACCGATTTCTGTCCGCTCTACGTGCAGCCCGGCGCGCAGGCGCCCGTGTCGCAGTTCGACAAGGACGACGTCGAGGCGATCGGGCTCGTCAAGTTCGACTTCCTGGGCCTGACCACGCTCACGATCCTCGACTGGACGCTTCGCTACGTGCGAAAGCTCGACCCGAGCTGCACGATCTCGCTCGAGACGCTGCCGCTCGACGATCCGGCCACATTCGACATCTTCCGCAAGGCGAACACGACCGCGGTGTTCCAGTTCGAATCGCGCGGGATGCGCGATCTCGTCGCGCAGGCGCAGCCGTCGCGCTTCGAGGACATCATCGCGCTCGTCGCGCTCTATCGCCCAGGGCCGATGGAGCTCATTCCGATCTACAACGCGCGCAAGAGCGGACGCGAGCGCGTCGAATATCTCGATCCTCGCCTTGCACCGATCCTGGAACCTACGTACGGCGTGATGGTGTACCAGGAGCAGGTGATGCAGATCGCGCAGGTGATCGGCGGGTACACGCTCGCAAACGCCGATCTGTTGCGTCGGGCGATGGGTAAGAAGAAACCCGAGGAGATGGCGCAGCATCGCGACATCTTCATCGCGGGCGCGGAGAAGAACGGCCTGTCGCGCGCGAAGGCGGGCCAGCTCTTTGATCTAATGGAGAAGTTCGCGGGCTACGGCTTCAACAAGTCGCACTCCGCCGCGTATGCGCTCGTCGCCTACCAGACCGCTTACTTCAAGGCGCACCATCCGGCGGCGTTCATGGCGGCGAACCTTTCGCTCGTCATGGACGACACGGACAAGCTGAAGACGCTCTACGACGACGCGCTCGCGCAGGGAATCGCGATCGTGGCGCCGGACGTCAACACGTCGGGTTATCGCTTCGAGCCGGTCGATGCGCGAAGCATCCGATACGGTCTTGGCGGCATCAAGGGTACGGGCAGGACGGCGATCGATGCGATCACCGCGGCGCGCGAGCACGACGGCCCGTTCACCGACCTCTTCGATTTCTGCAAGCGCGTCGACAAGCGGCTCGTCAACCGGCGCGTCGTCGAGGCGCTCGTGCGCGCGGGCGCGTTCGACGCAATCGATGCGCGACGTGCCGCGCTCTTCGCGAACGTCGGACTGGCGCTCGACGCAGGCGAGCGCGCGGCCGCGACGGCGTCGCAGGTGTCGCTCTTCGGCGAGGATTCGGCGGCGCCCGTGCAAGCGAATGTCGCCACGCGCGACTGGACCGAGACCGAACGGCTCGTCAACGAGAAGGCGGCGCTCGGCTTCTACATGAGCGGCCATCCGTTCAACGCGCACGCGGCCGAGCTCGCGCCGATCGTGCGCACGTCGCTCGCCAATCTGTCATCGAAGAACGATCGCGTGCTCGTCGCAGGCATTGTCACCGCGCTGCGCATCCAGACGAGCCGGCGCGGCAAGATGGCGTTCGTGACGCTCGACGACGGCAAGGGACGCGCCGAGGTGATGGTGTACAACGAGACGTTCGACGCCGCGCGCACGCTTTTGCGCGAGGACCAGCTCGTCGTGATGGACATTCGCGTGATGCAGCGGATCACCGACGACGGCGAGGCGCAGGGCCTGCGCGTCATCGCGGAGAGCATCTACGACCTCGCGGGCGTGCGCAATCGCTGGGCCACGGGACTTCGCATCGCGTGCAACGGCAACGCGTCGGCCGATCGCCTCGCCGAAATCCTGTCGCCGTTCCGGCCCGGCAAGCTTCCGGTCACGATTCGCTATACCAACGAGCGCGTCGGCGGGGAGGTCGCGTTGCCGGAAAGCTGGCGCGTGACACCCGACGACGCGCTGATCGAGCGGCTGCGTGAATGGGTCGCGCCGGAGAACGTGCAGGTGCTCTATTAGAGCCGCGCGGATAAAGGGGCCGAGGGGATAAAGGGGCC
>Ga0070731_10004887_pt1 | contig 11261 bp, 11 predicted proteins | sample Coa_R1_2_FD_66448 | JGI IMG/M metagenome (GOLD analysis project Ga0070731, IMG submission 66448) | Surface soil microbial communities from Centralia Pennsylvania, which are recovering from an underground coalmine fire - Coalmine... | ecosystem: Environmental > Terrestrial > Soil > Unclassified ... | reverse complement strand
ACCCGCGATGGCTCGGGGCCTCGCCCAACAGCAACACGCGCGCCGAATCGCGCCGCGCTTCCAGGTATGCCGCCATGTTCTCGCGGCGCTTCGCCGGCATGTCCCGGCGGGGCGACGCGTCACGCTCGTCGTGATCGCGCCACGGGTTGAAAACGCGCTCCGCGGACGTTGGCCCGCGCTGCAGGATATCGATGAAGTCGCCGATCGCGGTCATGCCGGAGTGTAGTCCATGTCCGACAGCGGCAGTTCGCGAACGTGAAGGGCCGCGGGCGCTAAGTCCGATTGTTGCAGTCCCCGGCGGGCCGCAAGCTGCAGGGTACACAAGCGCCATTCGGTGCTTCATTGGAGAACGACCATGGAAAGAAAAGAATTTAAACGCCGTTTTGCCGGTACGACGGCTGTGGCCGTGGCGCTGGCGTTCGCGAGCATCGCGGGCTCGGGCTGCACGACGACCGGTCCGCACGATTCGGGCAGCTATGCCGCGAAGAACAGCAGCATCGACGCGGGTGTCGACCAGACGCTGTCGCGCCTCTATGAAGCCGCGCCGCAATCGCGTGAGATGGTCGCGCGGGCCGCGGGCGTGCTCGTGTTCCCGTCGGTCCTCAACGTGGGCCTAATCGTCGGCGGCGAGCACGGCGACGGCGCGCTGCGCGTGAACGGCGCGACGGTCGACTACTACAAGACCACGGGCGGCTCCATCGGCCTGCAGGCCGGTGCGCAGACCAAGGCCGAGGTCATCCTGTTCATGACGCAGGAATCGCTCGACAAATTCCGCAACAGCCACGGCTGGACGGCGGGTGCGGATGCGACGGTCGCGATCGCCAACATCGGCGCGAACGGCTCCATCGACACGGAAACAGCGCGTCGTCCGATCGTCGGGTTCGTGATGACGAACAACGGCCTGATGGCGGGCGTGTCCCTCGAGGGCGCCAAGTACTCGAAGCTGTAAGGCTTCAGCCTGCATCGCGCTCGGGGACCAGGCGGTCCCTGAGCGCGAGCGCGGGGAAGAGGCGCATCCACAGGGCGACGACGAGCAGCGTCCCCACCCCGCCGATCATCGCGGAGTTCACGGCACCGAGCCACGCGGCCATCGCGCCGGCGCGGAATTCGCCCAGCTGATTGCTCGTGCTGATGAAGGTCGCATTCACGGCGCTCACCCGGCCGCGCATCTCGTCGGGCGTTTCCAGTTGCACCAGCGTCTGGCGGATCACGACGCTCACGACGTCGGCCGCGCCGCTCACGGCGAGCGCCACGAGCGACAGCGCGAATGACGTCGAGTAGGCGAACACCAGGATCGAGATTCCGAAGGTGGCCACCGCCGCGAAGAGCTTCTGTCCCACCTTCCTCTTGATGGGCATGCGGGAGACGAACGCGCCGAGCATCAGCGATCCCACGGCCGGCGCCGAGCGAAGCAATCCCAATCCTTCCGGACCCGTGTGCAGGATGTCCTTCGCGTAGATCGGCAGCAGCGACACCGCGCCGCCGAGCACGACCGCAAAAAGATCCAGCGAGATCGCGCCCAGCACCACGGGCTGCTTCAGCATGTAATCGAAACCCGCGAACATCGTCGAAAGCGACGCGCCCTCCTTGCTCTTGATGATCGGCACGCGATCGATGCCCATCGCGCAGAAGATCCCCGCGACGAGCAGCACGAGGCACAGCCCGTAGGCCCACGCGGCGCCGAGCGCGTAGATGAATCCGCCGATCGCCGGCGCGGCGACCACCGACACCTGCATGACGGAAGTGCTCATTGCGAGCGCGCGCGGCAGTCCCTTCAGCGGCACGAGCTTCGGAAGGATCGCCTGTTGCGCCGGCATCTGGAGCGCCCGCGCGATCCCGATCAGCACGCTCAATCCGAGGATCACCTCGCGTCCCACCCAATGCTCGAGCGTTCCGACGCCGAGCACCGCGGCCACCACGAGCTGGCATCCGATGGCGACCGCGATGAGCATGCGCCGGTCGAGGCGGTCGGCGAGGTGGCCGGAAGGAATCGTGAGCAGGATCGTCGGCACGAACTGCGCGAGGCCGACGAGGCCGAGGTTCCACGCGCTCGAGGTGAGGTCGTACATCTGCCACGCGAGCGCCAGGAGGAGGATCTGGTTCGCGGCGTTGGTGACGAACCGCGTGAGCAGGAAGTAATAGAAGCCGCGGGTGAGCGGCGGCGCGCCCGACGAGACGCTCATCGAAGGCGAGTTTACAATACGGCGCAGCTTAATCCCGGCCGCGCGATTCCGATTCTCGCGAGACGGGCCGGGGCGCCCGGGTTACTTTTTGTTGCGGCGGTCGTTCGCCCTGCGCAAGCGGTCGGTCATTACCTTCATGATCTGGAGCGAGAAATAGGGAGTCTGCTGCACCATGAAGAGGAAGCGTTTTTCCGGGATCGGCAGCACGACGCAATCGGTCTTGGCGGTGGCGGTGGCCGTTCGGGGCGCCTGGTCGATGAGGGCCATCTCGCCGAAGGGCTCGGCGGGCCCGAGGGTCTCGAAGACTTCCCCGTTGATGCTGAGGTCGACCTCGCCGCTGATCACGACGTACATCTCGAAGCCCATCTCGTGCTCCGAGAAGATCTTTTCGCCGGCGGCGAAGCTCCTGCCTTCGGCCTCGTTGTGGAACACGTCCAGCTTGATGCCCATGGCCCTCTCCCCTGATCCGTCTCCGCCGCCATTCTAGACTGGGAGCCCTTCGATGAAGCAAGTGTTTCTATCCCTCCTCCTCGCCGCGGCGTCCAGCGCCCAGGCAGCCTGGACCACCGCCTACGAGGGCGAGAACTCGGTCTCCCTGGTCGCGGTGCCCAACTCCACCGGGTCCAACGTGAGGCGTGGGCGCGTGGATGTGCGCCAGCTTCCCGAAGGCTCGTACACGCAGTCGATCGCGCCGATCGTGGACAGCGCCCTGCAAGGCTGCGCCATGGACGACGTGCGCAAGGTCGTGATGAAGGCGCACGGATCTTCCGACCTGATCGGCTCCACGACGACGCGCCTCACCGGCCCGGGCATCTACATGAACCTCCCGTCGGCGGACCACGTCGGAGGCACCGGCAACTGGTATTTCGCGCCGTTCTACTCGATCGAGGTCTCCCTCTCGGGCGAAAGCGGCCCGTTGGAATCCTTCATGCTCTTCGAGTTCGAGCGGATCGTCGTCCCGAACGAAAACGTGACGCAGGAAGCCATGCTCAAGCTGAAAGCCGAGGACCTCGAGGTCACGATCAGGGACTTCGCGAAGCGCACGATGCCCGCCGCGCTGCGCAAGGCGCTCCCGCGGCGCTGCAAGTAAGTGGCGGGCGCAGTAAGCTGTCCGGAGTGAATTTCGCTCCCGCCTCCCTCCAGCACGACATCTTCGAGATGCTCGCCGTCGACACGAGCGACGGGCTGCCCGTCTGGCTCGCCGAGCGGCTGCGCATCCGCTACCCCGACGCGGCCGTGAAGCTCCTGCGGGTCTTCCCCGGGGGCGCCGCGAGGGTGAAGCAGCCGCGCCAGGAGGAATTCTCCCTCGGCGATTCCGACGACGACGAGCGGGGCGTGCAGCCGCTGCGGGACGACGCCTTCCTCCTGGGCGCGCTCCGCGACCGCGCCTGCCGCGAGGAGCGCCTCGAGCAGGGCTCGCGCTACGTCCTCACGCTCCACGCGGCAGGCGACGTGCGCTATGCCATCGAGATCCGCGCGTCCTCGCCGGGCTTCTTCGGCCCGCGGATCGCCGAGATCGCGGCGCTGGGCCAGGCGTATTTCGAACGCCTCGCGCACCTCGAGACCGATCCGCTCACGCGGCTGCGGACGCGCCGCGTCTTCCAGGCCCACGTGGAATCGAGCCTGCGCACCTGGCTGAGGTCGGACCGGCGCTATTTCCTCGCCGTGCTCGACATCGACCGCTTCAAGCGCATCAACGACGAGTTCGGCCACCTCTACGGCGACGAGATCCTCGTGCATTTCGCCAACGTGATGCGCAAGTCGTTTCGCGCGAGCGACCTGCTCTATCGCATCGGCGGCGAGGAATTCGTCCTGATCTACGGCGCCGACTCCCGCCTGCCGGACGATACGGTGCTCGAGCGATTCCGCGCGGCCGTCGAGGCGTACACGTTTCCCGGCGTAGGGCGCGTCACCGTGAGCATCGGATACACACGAATCACGGAAGTGTCGACACCCGCCGCCGTTCTCTTCGATCGCGCCGACCAGGCCGTGTACTACGCGAAGGATCACGGCCGCAATCAGGTACGATGCTGGGAAACACTCGTTGAGGAAGGCGCCATCAAATCCATGGTCGGCGATTCCAGGGACGTAACTATCTTCTGATGGCGCGATTCGCTGTTGCATTCTGCCTCGTCCTCGGGGCGCTGTTCGCATTCGAGTTGAGCCCCCCGGGGCAGGCTGCCGTGCGGCCATGGACCTCGCTCGTCGCGAGCGCGAGCGCGGGGATGATCCGCGAGATCGACGGAACCGCGCGCGCGTACGGCAACACGGTGAGCGACACGAAGACTGGATTCGCGGTGAGCATCGAAGCTGGATGCAACGGCGTCGAGGCGATGATCGTGCTGCTTGCGGGAATGCTCGCGTTCCCGGCGTCATGGCGGCAGAAGCTCGCGGGCATCGTGGTGGGCGTGCTCGCGGTGCAGCTGCTCAACCTGGTGCGCATCGTGAGCCTCTTCTACCTGGGCCAATGGAGCCCGTCCGCGTTCGAGTGGGCGCACCTCTACGTCTGGCAGGCGCTCATCATGCTCGACGTGCTGATCGTGTGGCTCGTCTGGATGCGATGGGTGACCCGCGCGAAGGCGCAGTGAGGATTTCCCCGGTCTGGCAATTCGTATTGCGTGCGTTCGCCTGGCTGCCGCTGTGCTTCGCGGCGTGGTACTTCGCCGCCGACTGGTATGCGCGGCCGCTCGGGTGGATCGCGCGCTTCCTGGTCTCGCTCGATGGGCAGGGGCTCGTCACGTCGCTCGAGTTCGGCAACCGCGTGATCGTGTTCGTCACGAGGCTCGAGATCCACGAGGGAGTGAGAACGGGCGTCCTCACGCCTGAGGTGAGCGCGCTCGTGTACACCTTCGGTCTGCCGCTCTTCCTCGCGCTCATGCTCGCGTCGAAAGCGAGCTGGCGGCGGATCCTCCTGGGAGTGGCCGTGCTGCTGCCCTTCGAGGCGTGGAGCGTCGCCTTCGACGCGCTCACCCAGATCGCGATTCGCTCGGGCTTCGAGGTGACGGTGCGCAGCGGCTATTCGGCGTGGGGGCGCGAGGTTCTCGCCCTGGGCTACCAGCTGGGCGCGCTCATCTTCCCGACCGTCGCGCCCATCATCACGTGGGGATTCCTCGAGCGGCGCTTCATCGCCGAGAAGCTGGCGGGATCCGTCAGCAGTTGACGCAGTACTACAGCGAAACCGTCCCCGGCCTACAACGCGGGGTGCTGGAATCCCGCAGCGACATCGAGTGCGCGTGGATAGCTTGGTGTCTCAACCCTCACTATCCCAGGAGCACATCCATGAATCGCGACCAGATCAAAGGCACCGCAAAAGACGTAGCCGGCAAAGTCCAGCAAAAAGTAGGCGAGCTCACCGGCAGCAAGCGCCAGCAAGTGAAGGGCGTCGCAAAGCAGGTGGAGGGAAAGGTGCAGAAGGGCGTCGGAACGTGGAGCGAGCTGCCGACAAGGCCGACAAGGACGCGCGTAGAGCGCCCTGAAAGCGTTCATAGCCAAGGCAATGGGCAGATCGCGTCCCTGCCACCGGTGGCGAGCAGGGCGATGAGGATGAATACGTTCGCCATGACCAACAGGTAAGCAACGGAGATGACGGTGCGCTTTGCCGCGCTCCAGGGCTGTTGCATGCAGATCGCGCCGATGCCCGCAATCAAGCTGACGGGAACAAGGGCGATCAGGGACACGCTCAGCGCGCTCGCCGCCTGCGGATAGCACCTCCCCAGGCCAAAGAGCACTTTGGCGCCCAGTGTGAACGCGATCGGGACACCGAGCAGCGCAATTGCGATCGGCGCCTGGGAGTATGCGCGCACGACGTACGGCTGCTGGCGAGAACCGGCGTCGCTCGGCGCTTTCGCGCCCCGGTCGAGCGCCTGCAGGATCCGGCTCGAGAATGCAACAACCGCGATCAGCACCGCGGGTCCCAGGAGCATCAACACCCCGACCAAGAAGCGCGGCTCGCGGCTCCAGTCAAAGTGCCAATGCACCTGAAGCGACCACGTCACGATCTCCACGACCGTAAGCGCGAGGACGATCGCCAGCGTGCGAAGACGCGCCTCGCCGGCTCTCAGCCGGCCGATGGTGTAGGCGATCGCGGCAAGCGTGACCCCCGCGACGCCCAGGACGGTCAACGCGGCGATTGGATAAAGCAGCAGGAGGCCGCCCGTGCCATCGTCCGCATGAGCCGTGAGCGGAAACGTGGACACGACAATGGCGGGGATATGGCGGAGAGAGAGGGATTCGAACCCTCGATACAGGTTTAAGCCCGTATAACGCCTTAGCAGGGCGCCCCCTTCGGCCACTCGGGCATCTCTCCGGCGAGGCGAAATTATAACTTGGATCCCGGGCCATCGCCGCAGTCGCGGCGCCCGGGATGACAGGTCATTTCAGCTCGTTGATCAGGAACGTGTACGTCAGCGCCCACATGTACGCCTGCTGCGCCGGCGTGGTGCCCGCTCCGTGGCCGCCCTCGATCTGCTCGTAGTAGAGGACGTCGTGGCCCTGCGCTTCCATCTTCGCGACCATCTTGCGCGCGTGGCCCGGATGCACGCGATCGTCGCGGGTCGAGGTGTAGAAGAAGATGCGCGGATATTTCTTGTCCTTGGACACGTTCTGGTACGGCGAGTACTGCGAGATGAACTCCCAGTCGGCCGGGACGTCGGGGTTGCCGTATTCGCCCATCCACGAGTTGCCCGCGAGCAGCTTGTTGAAGCGGTACATGTCGAGCAGCGGCACCTGGCACACCACGGCCTTGTAGAGATCGGGGCGCTGCGTGAACGCGGTGCCCACGAGCAATCCGCCCTGGCTGCCGCCCATCACGGCGAGGTGCTGGGGTGACGTCAAGCCGCGTTTCTCGATGTCTTCCGCGACGGCGATGAAATCGTCGTGCACGCGATGCCGGTTCTCGCGCAGGGCCTGCGTATGCCACTCGGGTCCGAACTCTCCGCCGCCGCGGATGTTCGACAGCACCCACACGCCACCGCGCTCGAGCCACGCCGCGCCGATGGTGCCGCTGTAGTTGGGCAGCATCGGGATCTCGTAGCCGCCGTAGCCGTAGAGGATGGTCGGGTTCGATCCGTCCATCTTCGTGCCTTCGCGCATCACGATGAAGTACGGGATCTTCGTGCCGTCCATCGACGTCGCTTCGCCCTGCGTCGTGACGAGCCCCTTCGCGTCGAAGAACGCGGGCAGCGATTTCAGCCTCTCGCGCGTTCCCTTGGCCGGATCGGCGAGGTAGAGCGTCGTGGGCTCCGTGAACGACGTCATCGTCATCCAGTACTGGTTCCCCTCGTCCTTGTCGAAGTCGCCCGTGCCGATGTGCGTGGCCTTCGGCACCGCGACGTCGGAGCTCACCCACTTGCCGTCGCGGCGGCGCACCTCGACCACGCGGCTATTCACGTTGTCGAGGAGGTCGAGCAGCAACATGTCCTTCGCCACCGAGAAATCCGAGAGCGCCACGCGCGGCTGCGGCTCGAAGATCGCGTCGAAATCTCGGCCGCCCGCCATGAACTTGTCGAGGTCCATCGCGATGAGCGAGCCCGCCTTGAACTCGGCCTTGCCGGGCTTCCAGGCGGTCTTGAGGTTCACGAACAGGAAGCCGTTCTGCGTCTCGATGCGCGCATCCTTGGGCACGTCCACCTTCACCCACTTGTCGCCCACGCGCAGGAAATTCTCGCCCTCCCAGAACGTGACCGCGCGGCGCACGAGGTCGTATTGGCGGCCCTTCTCGCGCACGGCGAAGCCGCTGGAGCTCACGTCGGTTTCCTTGCCCTCGAAGATGACCTTCGCGTCGGCGAGCGGCGTGCCGCGCTTCCATTCCTTCACGATCCGCGGATAGCCCGACCTGGTGAGCGTGCCCGGCCCGAAATCGCGCGCGATGTAGAGCGAGTCGCGGTTGCGCCAGGAGACCGAGCCCTTGGATTCCGGCAGCACGAAGCCGCCCTTCACGAACTCCTTCTTCACCGGGTCGAACTCGCGGATCTCGACCGCATCCGCGCCGCCGTGCGAGAGCGACACCAGGCAGCGGTCGTAGTCGGGATACAGGCACTGCGCGCCCTTCCAGACCCAGTTCGTGTTCTCGGTGACGTTCAGCTTGTCCATGTCGAGCACCGTCTCCCACGCGGGCTCGGACTTCCGGTACTCGGCGAGCGTCGTGCGGCGCCAGAGGCCGCGTGGATTGGCCGCGTCCTGCCAGAAGTTGTAGAGCCACGGGCCGCGCTTCACCACGTCGGGTATGCGCTCGTGGGAGTTGTAGATGCCGAGCAGGCGCTCGTGGATCGCCTTGAACTCGGGCCGCGCCTCGAGCTCGGACTTGCTTTTCGCGTCCTGCTCCTTCACCCACGCGAGCGGCTTTTCGCCGGTCACGTCTTCGAGCCAGAGATAGGGATCGGTCACGTCGACGGGCTTCGGGGATTGGGCGAGTGTCATGGCGGGGAGAAACGCGAGTAGAAGGGCACGGGGCACGATGCGTGAGAGGTTCATGGCTTCATTTTCTCCTCGAGCGGCGACTTGTCGAGCTCGAACTCGCGGTGCAGCACGCGCACGGCGAGCTCCATGTATTTCTCGTCCACGACGACCGACGTCTTGATCTCGGAAGTCGAGATCATCTGGATGTTGATGCCTTCGTGGGCCAGCGCGCCGAACATCTTCGAGGCGATGCCCGCGTGGGTGCGCATGCCGATGCCCACGAGCGAGACCTTGGCGATGCGGTCGTCGCCCACGATGCCGCGCGCGCCGATGGCGGGCTTCACCGTCTTCTCGAGGAGATCCATCGCGCGCTTGAACTCGTTGCGGTGCACGGTGAAGGAGAAGTCCGTGATGCCGTCGTGCGACACGTTCTGGATGATCACGTCCACGTCGATGTTGGCGTCGGCGACGGGGCCGAGGATGCTGAACGCGATGCCGGGCTTGTCGGGCACGCCCAGCACCGTGATCTTGGCCTCGTCGCGGTTGAACGCGATGCCGGAGATGATGGCTTGTTCCATGTTCTCGTCTTCCTCGAAGGTGATCAGCGTGCCCATGTCGGTCGAATTCACGTCGGTGAACGACGAGAGCACGCGAAGCTTGACCTTGTACTTTCCGGCGAACTCGACCGAGCGGATCTGCAGCACCTTCGATCCGAGCGAGGCGAGCTCGAGCATTTCCTCGAAGGTGACGGTGTCCAGGCGCCGCGCTTCCGGAACGATGCGCGGGTCGGTCGTGTAGACGCCGTCCACGTCGGTGTAGATCTGGCACTCGTCGGCCTTGAGCGCCGCGGCGAGCGCGACACCCGTCGTATCCGATCCGCCCCGGCCGAGCGTGGTGATGTTGTCGTGGCCGTCGATGCCCTGGAAGCCCGCGACGATGACCACGTGGCCCGCGTCGAGGTCCGCGTGGATCTTCTTGTCCTCGATGGAGAGGATGCGTGCCTTCGTGTGCGCGCCATCGGTGACGATGGGAACCTGCCAGCCGGTGTAGCTCTTGGCCTTGAGGCCGATCGCCTGCAGCGCGAGCGCGAGCAGGCCCACGGTGACCTGCTCGCCCGTGGAGGCGATCACGTCGAGCTCGCGGGGGTTCGCGTCGGAGTTGAGCTCCTTGGCGAGGCCGAGCAGGCGATTGGTCTCGCCGGCCATGGCCGACGGCACGATGACGAGGCGGTGGCCCTCGCGGGCGAAGCGCGCGACGCGCTTCGCGACCTCGCGGATGCGCTCGGGGCTGCCCATGGAAGTGCCGCCGTACTTCTGGACGATCAGGGACACAAGGAGATTTCGCGGAAAAGCCGCTATTCTATCGTGGCGGCCCTACCAACAAACAATGCTCCCATGAACCGGCCTCTGCGCCCGCACATCGTCGCGCTCGCCGCCCTGTCCTTGGGTGTGGCGGCGACCCTGCTTGCCTGGTTCATGGCGGCGCGGCAAGCCGACCGCGAGTCACGAGTGGAATTCAGCAACCACGCGAACCTCGCGGCGAACCTCCTCGACCGGCGCGTGCAGCGCTACGTGGACGTCCTCTACGGCCTCGAGGCCCTGGCCTACCATGAGACCAATCTTTCCCGCGTCGATTTCTCGCGCTATGCGTTCGCCCTCGAGCTCCACCGGCGCTTCCAGGGGCTGACCGCGGTGGAGTTCGTCCGGCGCGTGAAGTCCGACCAGCGCGATGCGTTCGTCGCCGGCGTCCGCGCCGACCGCTCGGCGCCCGCGGGCGACCTGACCCGGTTCGACATCCGCCCGCCCGGCGATCGCCCCGAGTATTGGGTCGTCGACTACGTCGAGCCCTACATCGGCAACGAGAAGGTGTTCGGCCTGGACATCCGCACGCGCGACGCCGCGCGAGTGGCCGCGGAGCACGCGCGCGACACGGGGGAGGCCACCGCGACCGGGCGCTACCGCCTCGCGCAGGAACGCTCGACCAGCTACGGGCTCGTGATGTACCTCCCGGTCTACGAGCCGGGCCTGTTCCTCTCGCGCGAAGAGCGGCGCGACTCGCTGCGCGGATTCGTCAACGTGATCCTGCGCGTGGACGACATCTTCGCCGACATGCTGAACGAACCCTTGCTGCACGGGATCCGCATGCGGCTGCACGACGTTGGCGGAGTGGACCAGGCGCCGCGCGATCCCGGCCCCGAGACGCTCTTCTTCCAGACGTCGGTGCCCGTGGGCACGGAGCCCAGCGCCCTCGCCCACTCGCGCAATTCGATCGACAGGCCGCTCATGGTGGCCGGCCGCCAATGGGTCGCGCAGTTCGAGGACGAGCCGACGCTGAGTCCCTGGCTGCAGCCGTTTCCGCTGCTCGTGCTCACGGCGGGGCTCGCGATGTCGGCGCTGCTCTACGGAATCCTCTTCGCTGTCGCGAGGACGAGGAGCGAGGCCGTGGCGCTCGCGACCCGGGCCACGCGCGAGCTGCGCTCGCAGCTCTCGTTCACGCAGCAGCTCGTGGAGACGCTGCCCAACCCGGTCTTCTACAAGGACCGCGACGGGCGCTATCTCGGCTGCAACCGCGCGTTCGAGGAATTCGTGGGCCACTCGCGCGAGTTCCTCCTGGGCAAGCGCTACAACGACATCGCGCCGTCCGAGATGGCCGCGCAAGCCGACGCCGCCGACAACCGCCTGC
>Ga0070731_10004886_pt1 | contig 11262 bp, 9 predicted proteins | sample Coa_R1_2_FD_66448 | JGI IMG/M metagenome (GOLD analysis project Ga0070731, IMG submission 66448) | Surface soil microbial communities from Centralia Pennsylvania, which are recovering from an underground coalmine fire - Coalmine... | ecosystem: Environmental > Terrestrial > Soil > Unclassified ... | reverse complement strand
GCTGCCCGCGGTCACCATCTCCGTCAAGCACCGGGCCACGCCCGCCCATTTCCTGTCGGAGATCATCGCCACCGCCGGGCTGCTGCTGGTGATCTTCGCGCTGGCCAGGTCCGGCCGCGCCCGGTCCGCCCCCGCCGCGGTGGGCGCCTACATCGGCGCGGCGTACTGGTTCACCTCCTCCACCAGCTTCGCCAACCCGGCGATCACCATCGGCCGGATGTTCTCCAACACCTTCGCCGGCATCGCCCCGTCGTCCGCGCCGGCCTTCATCGGGGCCCAGATCGTCGGCGGCGCGCTCGCCGTCGTGGCGATCAGGGCGCTCTACCCCGCTATCACGCCCGCCGACGCCGCCGACGTCATCGTCCCCCATAACGGCGACCGCGCCGCACGTGACGGCGCGCTGCCCTCCACCGACCGCCCCGGCTGATCAGCCATTTGCGAACGGAGTCTGCCATGCACGTGGTCATGATCGGCGGCAGCGACGCGGGGATCAGCGCGGCCCTGCGGGCCCGCGAGCTGGATCCGGCCGCCGAGGTCACCGTGATCCTGGAGGACGCCTACCCCAACTTCTCCATCTGCGGGATCCCCTACTACGTCTCCGGCGAGGTCACCCACTGGCGCAACCTCGCCCACCGCACGATCGGCGACCTCGAGGCGGCCGGGATGAGGCTGCGGCTGGACACGGTCGCGCGGCGCATCGACGTGCCCGGGCGCAAGCTGCTGGTCAGCTCCGCCGGGGGCGAAGAGGAGGTCCTCGGCTACGACAAGCTCGTCGTCGGCACCGGCGCGGTCCCGGTCCGGCCCCCCATCGGCGGGCTAGCCGGCCCGGGCGCCCTGGGTTCCACTGACGGGGTCCACCTGCTGCACTCGATGGGCGACACCTTCGCGGTCATGGACACCCTGGAGCAGACCGCGCCCGCGAGCGCGGTCATCGTCGGCGGCGGATACATCGGCCTGGAGATGGCCGACGCGATGACCGTCCGCGGGCTGGCCGTCACCCAGATGGAGCAGCTACCCGAGGTCCTGCCGACCGTCGATGCGGAGCTGGGCGCGCTAGTCCACGCCGAGCTGGCTGCCCGCGGGGTAGAGGTGCTGGCCGGTACCGCGGTCCAGGCCATCAGCACGGCCGCGCCCGGCGCAGCGGGACGGCTGGAAGTGGCGGCCACCGGGCCCGGCGGCGCGGCGGTGACCCGCCTGGCGGACATGGTGCTGGTGGTCGTGGGGGTGCGGCCCGAGAGCACCCTGGCCGCCGACGCCGGGGCCACGCTGGGCGTCCGGGGGGCGATCGCGGTCGACCCGGGCATGCGGACCGGCCTGCCCGACGTCTTCGCGGCCGGGGACTGCGTCATCACCCACCACCGGCTGCTCGGCGTGACCTACCTGCCGCTGGGCACCACCGCGCACAAGCAGGGCCGGGTCGCCGGACAGAACGCGCTCGGCGGGGACCGGGCCTTCGCCGGCAGCCTGGGCACCCAGGTCGTCAAGATCTTCGACCACGCCGCCGCCCGGACCGGGCTACGCGACCACGAAGCCCGCGCCGCCGGCTTCGACCCGGTCACGGTCGGCTCCGCCGCCGATGACCACAAGGCCTACTACCCCGGCAGCCACCGCATCGCCATGCGGTTCACCGGCGACCGGGCCACCGGGCGGCTGCTCGGCGTGCAGCTGTTCGGGCACAAAGAAGCCGAGATCGCCAAGCGGATCGACATCGCCGCCACCGCCATCTTCCACGGCATGACCGTCGAGGCGCTCAGCGACCTGGACCTTTCCTATACCCCGCCGCTGGGCAGCCCCTGGGACGCCGTCCAGATGGGCGCCCAGGCCTGGACCCGGCACATCAGCTAACCGGGGATTCGTCCCGGAACTCGGCGATGATCTTCTCCAGGGCCGACCGGAGGTGCGCCAGCTCGGCGGGTTCCAGGGTGGCGGTTACGCGCCGCTCCAGCCCGGCGCGGGCGTCCCGGACGGATTCGCGCACCGACCTGGCGTGCGGCGTGAGGAAGAGGCGGACCAGGCGCGCGTCGTCCGGGTCGGGCCTGCGGACCAGCAGGCCAGCTTCCTCCATGCGGGTCGCGGTATTGACGATGGTCGGAGTGGCGACCCCCAGGCGGCGGGCGATCTCGCCGGGGGTGAGCCCGTCTTGCTCCCAGAGCACGCTCAGGACGATGTGCTGCCCGACCCGGACGCCGTGGCGGCTCATCGCCTCATCGGTGGCCTCCCGCAGCAGCTTGGAAGCCTGGGTGAACAGGGCGAGCAGTTCGGTCATCCCACGAGAATAGTCGCTAGCACGCTAGTGATGAGGGGTACGATTGAGTCATCGTTAGCATGCTAGTGATTTGGAGGGCGCCATGATCCTGGTGACCGGCGGGCTGGGGTTTATCGGGTCGCACACCGCGCGGGCGCTGCTCGACCTCGGCGAATCGTGCGTGCTGGTCCAGCGGCGGGAAGCGGTGCTCCCCGGTTACCTCGCCGCGGAACACGGCCAGCGGGTGTTCACCGAGCAGGCTGACGTCACCGACCTGGCGGCGCTGCTCGAGGTCGGCACCCGCCACCAGATCACCGGGCTCATTCACCTGGCCGGATCGGTCCCCTGGCCGCCCGGCGCGGCCGAGCCGCTCGACGGCGCCAGGATGGCGATCGGCAGCCTGCTCAACGTGCTGCAGGCGGCCCGCGACTGGCAGCTGCCGCGGGTCTCGCTCGCGTCCAGCATCGGGGTCTACGGCGGCACCACCGCGGCCAGCCCGCTGCGCGAGGACGTACCGCTGCCGATGACGTCGGGCCACGTGATCCCGGCGTTCAAGAAGATCGGCGAGCTGCTGGCCGATTACCTCGCCGGCGCGACCGGGATCGAGATCATCAGCCTGCGGATCTCGCCCTGGGGTCCGGGCGGCAACCCAATGTCACCGTTCACCGCGATTCCCCAGCTCGTGCACGCGGGCGCCCGCGGCACCGCACCCGACTTCTCAGCGCTGCTCTCGCCGGCCTACGCCGACGACGGATTCGATATGTGTTACGTGAAGGACGCCGCCAGGGCCATCGCGTTGCTGCAACTCGCGCCGCGGCTGAATCACCGGACCTACAACGTGGCCTCCGGGCAGCTGCTGACCCACCGGGAGGTGGCGGCCGCGGTCTCCCAGCTCGTCCCGGACGCGCGGATCGAGCTGCCCGAGGGCCGCAGCCCGGCCGGATCCGGCCAGGGCGTCTGGCTCGACATCGGCAGGCTCCGGCAGGACACCGGCTACCAGCCCGCCTACGACACGCAAACCGCGGTCGCCGATTACATCGCTTGGTTGCGAGCCGGCCACCAGCGGTAGTTCTGGATAATTCAACTGGTGTGGTAGGCATGGGTCATGGTCGAACTCATCCCCCGCGGCGTGCTCTTCGGCAATCCCGAGCGCATCAGCCCGAACATCTCGCCTGATGGCATCCGGATGGCCTGGATCGCACCGCACGAGGGGGTGCTTAACGTCTGGGTCGCGCCGATCCGGGCGGCCGGCGCCCCGGAAGGCTCCGGTGTTGATTGGGACGCCGCCACCGTGGTCACCGACGACCGCGACCGCGGCATCCGGGCCTACACCTGGGCCAAGGACGGCCGGCACCTGCTGTACGTGCAGGACTCGGGCGGGGACGAGAACTGGCGGCTCTACGACGTCGACCTGGAGACCATGGAGCGGCGCGACCTCACGCCGTTCGAGGGCGTGCAGGTACGCCTCCTCGCCACCCGCAAGAGCCACCGCGATGAGGTCCTGGTCGGGATCAACCGGGACAACCCGCAGCTGCACGACGTCTACCGGCTGGACCTGAAGACGGGTGAACTCGTCAAGGAGATCGAGAACCCTGGCTACGCGGGCTGGCTCGCCGATGAGGACATGGTGGTCAGGGGCGCCATCTCCCCGCGGCCCGACGGCGGGTACGACCTGCTCGTCCGGGACGGCGCGGACGCCGCCTGGCGGACGCTAGTGACCGTCCCGGCCGATGACGCCCCGGCCAGCCACCCGCTGGCGTTCACCGGGGACGGGAAAGCGCTGGTGGCCACCAGCTCGATCGGCGTGGACACGGGCCGACTGACCAGGATCGACCTGGCCTCGGGCGACAGCCAGGTGCTGCTGGAAGACCCCGAGGCGGACGTCACGGGGGCCCTGCTGCACCCGGACACGCGGGAGCCGCAGATCGGCGTGGTGCTCAAGGACCGCGCTGAGTACCACGTGCTCGACCCGCAGGTGGAGCCGGATTTCCAGGCGATCCGGGCGCTCAACGAGGGCGACCCCGGGTTCGCCGGGCGCGACGAGGCCGACGCGACCTGGCTGGTCAACTTCACCGACGACGTAGGCCCGGTCCAGTACTACGCCTACGACCGGGCCAGCCGGACCGGCACCTTCCTGTTCACCAGCCGCCCGGAGCTGGCCGATTATGAGCTGGCGCGGATGGAGCCGTTCTCGTTCGCGGCGCGGGACGGCCTGACCGTGCACGGATACGTCACCTTCCCGCCGGGCGCGGGCCGGACCGGGCTGCCCGCGGTGCTCAACGTGCACGGCGGCCCGCAGGCCCGGGACATGTGGGGCTTCGACCCCGAGGCGCAGTGGCTGGCCAACCGCGGCTACCTGTGCATCCAGGTGAACTACCGCGGCTCGACCGGCTACGGCAAGGCGTTCGTCTCGGCCGGCGACCGTGAGTGGGGCGGCAAGATGCACGACGACCTGCTGGACGCGGTGGCGTACGTGGTCGATCAGGGCTGGGCCGACCCGGCCAAGGTGGCGATCTACGGCGGCTCATACGGCGGCTACGCCGCGTTGGTCGGCGCCGCGTTCACGCCCGACGTGTTCTGCTGCGCGGTGGACATCGTCGGCCCGTCGAACCTCCAGACGCTGCTCGAGTCGATCCCGCCCTACTGGGCGCCGATGAAGATGCAGCTGTACAAGCGGGCCGGGAACCCCGAGACGGATCAGGAGTTCCTGTGGTCGCGCTCACCGCTGTCCCGGGCTAGGGACATCCGAATCCCGCTGCTGATCGCCCAGGGCGCCAACGACCCGCGGGTCAAGCAGGCCGAGTCGGAGCAGATCGTGGCCGCCCTGACCGAGGCCGGGATCGAGCACGAGTACATGCTCTTCCCTGACGAGGGGCACGGCTTCGCCAAGCCGCAGAACCGGCTGAAGTTCTACGCCGCGGCCGAGCGCTTCCTGGCCAGGTACCTAGGCGGCCGCTTCGAGGAGTGAGTCAGGGCAGCCAGCGCGGCCAATCCGAAAGACGAAGGCATCAGAGCGTCGGGAGGTAGCGGTCTAGCTCGTACTCGGTGACCTGGCGGCGGTACTCCTGCCACTCCTCGCGCTTGTTGCGGAGGAAGAAGTCGAAGACGTGCTCGCCCAAGGTCTCCGCGACCAGCTCGCTGTCCTGCATCACCCTGATGGCCTGGTCCAGGTCCTGCGGCAGGGGGCGGATCCCCAGGGCGCGGCGTTCGGCCGAGGTAAGGGCCCACACGTCATCCTCGGCACCCGGCGGGAGCTCGTAGTCGCCCTCGATGCCTTTCAGGCCGGCCGCCAGGATCACGGCGAAGGCCAGGTACGGGTTGCAGGCGGCGTCCAGCGAGCGGAACTCCACCCGCGTGGAGTTGCCCTTCTGCGGCTTGTACATGGGCACGCGGATCAGCGCCGAGCGGTTGTTGTGCCCCCAGCAGACGTACGCGGGCGCCTCGCCGCCCGCGCCCGCCGTGCGCTCGGCCGCGCCCCACAGCCGCTTGTAGGAGTTGACCCACTGGTTGCAGACCGCGGTGATCTCCGCGGCGTGCTGGAGCAGGCCCGCGATGAAGGCCCGCGCGGTCTTGGACAGCTGGAACTCGGCGCCCGCCTCGTAGAACGCGTTCTTGTCGCCCTCGAACAGCGACACGTGGGTGTGCATGCCCGAGCCGGGGTGATCGGTGAACGGCTTCGGCATGAACGTCGCGTACACACCCTGCTCAATCGCCACTTCCTTCATGACCAGCCGGAAGGCCATGATGTTGTCCGCGGTGGTCAGCGCGTCGGCGTACCGCAGGTCGATCTCCTGCTGCCCGGGCGCGCCCTCGTGGTGGCTGTACTCCACGGAGATCCCCATGGACTCCAGCATGGTGATCGCGGTCCGGCGGAAGTCGTGCGCGATGCTGTGCGGCGTGTGGTCGTAGTAGCCGCCGGAGTCGATCGGCCGCGGCTTGCCGCCCGGCTCGGGCCGCTCCCGGAGCAGGAAGAACTCGATCTCCGGGTGCGCGTAGAAGGTGAAGCCGAGCTCGGAGGCGCGCCCCAGGTTCCGCTTGAGCACCCAGCGCGGGTCCGCGTATGACGGTGACCCGTCGGGCAAAGAGATGTCGCAGAACATCCGGGCGACCCCCGGGTACTCCCCGCGCCACGGCAGCAGCTGGAACGTCGCTGGGTCCGGGCGCAGGATCATGTCCGCCTCGTAGACCCGGGCGAAGCCCTCGATCGCGGAGCCGTCGAACCCGATCCCGTCGGCGAAGGCGCCCTCGAGCTCCGCGGGGGCGACCGCTATCGACTTCAGCGTGCCGAGGACGTCGGTGAACCAGAGCCGGACGAACCGGATGTCCCGCTCCTCCAGCGTGCGCAGCACAAACTCTTCCTGCCTGTCCACGGCTATCACCTTAGCCGTCCGGTGTTTCCGCGCGGTTACATAGGCTGGAAGCATGACGAGGCTGAGGATCGCGCTGGCGCAGGTCAATGCCACGGTCGGGGACCTGGACGGGAACGCCGAGCTGATCGTGGAGTGGACCCGGCGGGCGGACGCGCGGGGGGCGCGGGTCGTGGTGTTCCCCGAGATGATGCTGACCGGGTACCCCGTGGAGGACCTCGCGTTGCGGGCGTCGTTCGTGGATGCGTCGATCGCCACGCTGCACGCGGTGGCGGCCCGGCTCGGGGCCGAAGGGCTCGGCGGGATCGCGGTGGTGACCGGTTACCTGGACCACCGGACCGACCTGGCGCCGCGGACCGGGCTGCCGCCAGGCGCGCCGCTCGACGCCGCGGCGCTCCTGTACGGCGGCCGGGTCATCATCACCTCGGCCAAGCACCACCTGCCGAACTACGGCGTGTTCGACGAGTTCCGCTACTTCGTGCCGGGCGACACGCTGCCGGTGTTCCGGCTGCCGACCGGGGACGGCGAGCACGTCGACATCGCCACGGCGATCTGCGAGGACCTGTGGCAGGACGGCGGGCCGGTGACGGTGTGCGCGCGGGCCGGGGCGAGCCTGCTGCTGGTGCCGAACGCCTCCCCGTACGAGCGCGGCAAGGACGACGTGCGGTTGGATCTGTGCGTCCGGCGGGCCCGGGAGGCGGGCGCTGCGCTCGCGTACGCCAACCTGGTCGGCGGGCAGGACGAGCTGGTCTTCGACGGCGACTCGATCCTGGTGGCCGCGGACGGCACGCTGCTGGCCCGCGGACCTCAGTTCGAGGAGGCGCTCGTGGTCGCCGACCTGGACCTGCCCGCGGCCGCCCCGGGGCTGCTGCCCGGCGACCAGCCGGTGGACGCGGAAGACGGCACGACGATCACGATCCAGCGGGTGGCGCTGCCGACCTCGAGGGATGCTCCGGTCGTGGATCCGGAGGAGACCGCGGACGCGTTCTGGCCGAGACTGCCGGATCCGGCCGAGGTCTACGCGGCGCTGGTCACCGGGACCGGGGACTACGTGCGCAAGAACGGGTTCCGCTCGGCCATCCTGGCGCTGTCCGGGGGGATCGACTCGGCGCTGACCGCAACGATCGCCGCGGACGCGATCGGTCCCGGGAACGTACACGTGGTGCTGATGCCGAGCCGGTACTCCTCCGAGCACTCGGTCAGCGACGCCGAGGACCTGGTGAAGCGGCAGGGCCTGCACGCGGTGACGATCCCGATCGCCTCGATGGTCGACGCGTTCGGCGAGGAGCTCTCCCCCGCCGGGTTCCCCAGCACCGGCCTGCCCGCCGAGAACCTCCAGGCCCGCGTGCGCGGGGTCGTCCTGATGGCGCTGTCCAACGCCGGCGGGCACCTTGTGCTGACCACAGGGAACAAGAGCGAGATCGCGACCGGCTACTCGACGCTGTACGGGGACTCGGCGGGCGGGTTCGCCCCGATCAAGGACGTACCTAAGACGATGGTGTGGGAGCTGGCCCGGTGGCGGAACGCGGAGGCGGTGCGCCGCGGCGACCTGCCCCCGATCCCGGAGAACTCGATCACCAAGCCGCCCAGCGCCGAGCTGGCGCCCGGGCAGTTCGATACCGACTCGCTCCCGCCTTACGAGGTGCTCGACGCGCTGCTCGACGATTACGTCGAACGGGACATGGGGGTGAGCGAGCTGATCGCGGCCGGGCACGACCCGGCGCTGGTCGCCCGGGTGGTCCGGCTCGTCGACGCCGCCGAGTTCAAGCGGCGGCAGTACCCGCCCGGGCCGAAGATCAGCCAGAAGAACTTTGGCCGGGACCGACGCCTCCCGATCACCAACCGGTGGCGCGAGGCCTGAGCCAGCCACGGCAAGGCCTTAGTCACGAGGATGGCTTGCGTCTGACAGGTTAATGATGACCTTGCCCCGGGCGTGACCCTCTCGCATGTGCCGGATGGCCGTGATGGTCTCGCTCAGCGGGTAGGTCTTGTCGATAGCGGGTGTGACCTGGCCGGACTCGATCAGTTCGGTAAGCGCGAGCAGGTCCGCCTGGTTCTCGGAGCAGAGCAGCGTGACCAGGTGCTGGCCGGTGAACGGGGAGAGCACGACGGCCCGGAGCTGACGGTCGCTTCCGCCGAGCCAGCGCCCGTCCGTTTCGCCGCCGACGATGACCAGCGTTCCGCGGGGGGTCAGGGCGCGGCGGAGCTGCCGGAGCGGCCGGTGGCCCCCGGTGTCGAGGATCACGTCATAGCGGTGCTCGCCGTCGGCGATGTCGTCGCGGGTGTAGTCGATGACCCGGTCCGCGCCGATGGACCTGACCAGGTCCGCTTTCGCGGTGCTGCACACGCCCGTGACGGCCGCGCCGTACGCCTTGGCGATCTGCACGGCGAATGTGCCGACGCCTCCCGAGGCGCCGATGACCAGGACCTGCTGGCCGGCCTGCACGTGTCCGCGGTCGCGGATCGCCTGTAGGGCGGTCAGGCCGGATACGGGTACCGCCGCGGCCTGGGCGTAGGTGAGGTTCGAGGGCTTGGGCGCGAGCTTTCCGGCCTGGGCCCGCGCGTACTCGGCGAAGGAACCCTCGGCGATGCCGAACACCTCGTCGCCCACCGCCAGCGTGGTCACCTCTGCGCCGACCGCCTCAACCCGCCCGGCGACCTCCCGGCCCGGCACGGAGGTCTTGGGCGCCCGGATCCCGTACCCCGCCAGGCGCACCGCATAGGGCAGGCCGGCCACGAGATGCCATACGCCCCGGTCCACGCCGGCTGCGTGCACGCGCAGCAGCACCTCGCGGTCACCGATCGCGGGCCGGCCGACCTGGCCGAGCCGCAGCACGTTCTCGGCCTCGCCGTAGTTTTCCTGGATGATCGCCCGCATCGTGGTCCCCGCGGTCGTGGTGGAGGTCGTCATGAGAGTCCTTTCTGTGTTCAGGTGATCGGGAACGTCCGCCGGGTACGGGGGACGAAGGTCAGGCGTCGCTGTGCGATGCCCGCAGGGTCGCCGCGGCCAGGGCGATGGCGGCGTATCCGCCGAGCACGGCGAGGGCCAGGCCGGGGCTGAGGAGTCCGGCCGAACGGTGGACAGTTACGGCCGCCTGGGTGGCTATGCCGGGGAAGTACTGCCGCCAGCCGGCGGGCAGGAGCTGGCCGACGGTGAGCCCGCCGACAATGATCAGCGCCAGGGTGGTGGCCGCCCCCGCGGTGTGCCGGATGACCCCGCCCAGGCCCACGCCTATGACGGCGGTCAGGCTCACCGCCAGCGCCCCGAAGACCATGGCCTGCACCACGCCGGGATGGCCGATGCCGACCTGGGCGTGCTGCCCGGCGAAAATCCGCTGGCCGAGCTCAAAGCCGACGATGTTGCAGAGCAGGGCCACGGGGAACGAGAACGCGGCCACCGTAGCGGCCTTGGCCGCTAGCACGAGGGGGCGGCCGGGCATGGCGGTGAACGTGGCCCGGATCATCCCGGTGGAGTACTCGGCGGTGACCGTCTTCACCGCCAGCGCGCCCAGGACCACCGCGGCGATCATGACCCCGGACATCGAGACGCTGGCCGGGTCGAACACCTGGCGCTGCTGGGCCGTGAGACTGTGCCACTGGCTCATCTCGGAGAAGGCCAGGGCGACCCCGAAGCCGATGGCCATGACCATGGTCAAGACGGCGGTGCGCCAGGTGGAGGGCAGGGTGCGCAGCTTGGTCCACTCCGCCCGGGCGATCCGGCGGGTCGTGATGGTGTGAGTCATGGTGCTCATGTCAGATTTCCTTGCTTGAGCCGGCCAGCTGGCCGGGGTGGTCGGAAGGTTCCGGATCGGTCGTCGGGGCCGGGCCGGCGGCGGCCCGCCAGATCCGGACCGCGAGCAAGATCATCGCGACGGCGAACGGCAGCGCGTACAGCACGACCTTGGGGCCGATGGCGCCCATTGACTCGGCGAGCAGCAGGCCGGCGGTGAACAAGACGGCCAGCCAGCGCGGCACCCGGCGGCTGCGCCACAGCGCATACCCCATGACGACCGGCGCGGTGTACTCGCTGACGAAGTAGACGTACTCGGCGACCTGCGCAGGCCTGGAACCGAAGAGGGTCACCAGGAACCGGGCGGCCGCTATCTGGCTCGTGTGCGCCGAAGCCGCGGCCGCGAGGCCGACCCCGACCAGGACGTTGAACACGGCCCCGGCGAACGCGCCCAGGCCGCCCAGCACCGCGGCGATCGTGGCGATGACCCAGCCGCGCCCGGTGACCAGCGCGGCGATCGCCGCGTACGACACCGCCAGGCCGGCCAGAGCCACCACCGACAGCGAGCCCGACAGGTACAGCTGGGAGGAGTGGGCCGCCGCGACAGGCAGCAGCCGCAGCGCGACCGCCGTACTGGTGACTACCTGGTCGGTGCCCTTAGGGTTCAGCGCCTCGGCGCCGACGTAAAGCGCGGCGGTGACGGGCAGGAAGGCAGCTAGCAAACGCAGCCGGACCCGGGCAGAGTTACCAGTGGGCTGGCCGGTGGTCGTCATCTCAATTCCCCTTGCTTGCGCTGGCCAGCTGGCCGGCGTGATAGTCGGTTTCGTCTCGGGTCAGGTCGAAGAAGGCCTCCTCGAGCGTGGCGCTGTGGGTGGCCAGCTCGAGCAGGGTGATGGCGTGTGCGGCCGCGGTGTGGCCGA
>Ga0070731_10004885_pt1 | contig 11262 bp, 7 predicted proteins | sample Coa_R1_2_FD_66448 | JGI IMG/M metagenome (GOLD analysis project Ga0070731, IMG submission 66448) | Surface soil microbial communities from Centralia Pennsylvania, which are recovering from an underground coalmine fire - Coalmine... | ecosystem: Environmental > Terrestrial > Soil > Unclassified ... | reverse complement strand
ACGGGAAAAGAACTCGTCGCACGCGCCATCCACGAGAACAGCGCACGCGCCAAAAGCCCGTTTATCACCATTAATTGCGGCGCCTTCCCAGAAACCCTGCTGGAATCGGAGCTGTTCGGCTATGTCAAGGGCGCGTTCACCGGCGCAAACGACAACCGGCGCGGCCTGTTCCATGCCGCCCATAGCGGCACTCTTTTTATGGACGAGATCGGTAACATGAGTGTCACCATGCAGGTAAAACTCTATCGCGTGCTTCAAGAGGGGAAAGTAAGACCCATCGGCAGCACTGACGAAACTGACGTGGATGTCCGCGTGATTGCCGCCACGAATAAGGACTTTGAGAAAGAGATTGCCGAAGGGCGCTTTCGAGAGGACTTGTATTATCGTCTGAGCGTGATTCCCATTCACCTTCCGCCGCTCCGCGAACGTCGCGATGATATTCCCCTGCTCGCGCGAGAGTTTTTGGGGCGTTTTGCGAAGTCCATGTCCAAGAACATCGAAGGCATCGAGCCGGAGGCCATGCGCCGTCTTGAAGTATATGACTGGCCGGGAAATGTCCGCGAACTCGAAAACACCATCGAACGCGCCGTCGCCCTCGAAGCAGGCCATCGGATTTCGTCGGACGCCCTACCTGATAAAATTCGCAATCATCATCAGGAATCGATTCCCGGCGCGGCTCACAATGGAAACGGCGGTCCCGCTCTACCGGAAGACGGCCTGAACCTCGAAGAGCACATCCAGAAGATCGAGCGGTCCTACCTGCTAGCTGCACTTGAGCGGTCCGGCGGCGTGCGCACACAAGCGGCGAATATCCTGAAAATGTCCTATCGTTCCTTTCGTCACTACGCCAAAAAGTATGGCGTCTAGCTCGTGCGGGATTTGTCGTATCGCGTCCGCATAGATAAACTCACCCTTGATCCCACCAATTGCGCCGGGAGCCTTCCCGAGCGATCGGCGCGCTTCCAGGTCAGCAAAATCTTCCACCCTGCCAATTAGACGCATCGCAGTGGACGGCGCGAACGCCGGACTCGGGAAGGATCTACAGCTCGTCCGCCGCGCCAGATGTCACTCTCTCTCGTCACAATTTGTCGATTTTCGCGATCGCGTTATTTTGCTTGCAGTTTCACTGTGAAACACCGCACGGAAACTCCGAGCTATATACCATACAGTACATCAACTACATAGTGTACCAGATAGGAACACCTGCCTGCCGTCTCAGTGGTATTCCTCTTGCAATATATCCCGCGTACCCCGCCAGGGCGTACAGACATCGACTGGAATTTTGGAGCAATGCTCCTAGGAGAAAAGAATGACAAAGAAACATAAGGGTTTTTCGCTTATCGAGTTGCTGATCGTCGTGGCGATCATCCTGATCATCGCGGCCATTGCAATTCCGAACCTGCTTCGCGCCAGGATTTCAGCCAATGAATCTTCGGCGGTTGGCTCGACGCGCACGATCGTTACGACTGAAGTTCAGTACTCCACCACCTACGGTACTGGCTTGCAGCCAATCTGGCGACGTTGGGCGGTGGCCCCGGTTGCGTAGCAGCTGCTGGGACCGCTTGCTTGATCGATCCAGCCCTCACAACCGGGACCAAGAGCGGCTATACGTTTTTGGCGGTCCCGAATACTGGCGCTGGCACGGCCGTTTCTCCTTTTGTGGGATTCGAGGAAAATGCTACCCCGCTCAGCACCTCGACTGGCTCGCGTGCTTTCTGCGCGGATCAGACCGGCGTTATCCACTACCAAATCGGCGTAGCGGCAATCGGTACAGCAGCGGGAACGTGCGGAGCATTACCGGCTGCGCAGGTACTGCAGTAGTCTTGAGTGGTTTAGAAAAAGGGGAAGCCTTAGCTTCCCCTTTTTTTACGCGGGCACCGTCGAGGGACTTGGGACAATCATATCGTGTACTTCAGAGAGATGAATTGGCTCGCATGCTTACTGCACGGACCGAACCGGCGTGATTCACTTCGATACCAGAGATGCTGTTATGGGAACCGTAGTCAAAGCTTGCACGGTATTAACAAGCCGCGGGATAACCTCGTACGCGGCTTCTTGAACTTCCGGTTTTGGGATCCCACACCTAGTTACTGCTCAGCTTGCGGTTCAGAACCTTCCCCATGGAAAACGCGACCCACCAAGAGGGCCCAGTCTGACGCGTCCACTTACACTGAAGACGTGCCCGCGCGATCTGCCCCCGCGGCCCGTCAAAGGCCGGGTGGCCCATGGCCCACGAGGCAGACTCGGCGCATAGCACGAGAAGTCCGGTCGGTACGCCCCTAACAAAGCTCCTGCCGCGCTGGATGTCACTCTTATCCGTCAAAATTTGTCAATTTCCGCGACTTGAGGTATTTTGTTTGGCGAGACCGTAACGAACCGGAACATATGGAGCTGTATGTTACAGAAAATAAAGCATATAGTATGTGTGCCGTGAAGGTACACAAACTGTCCCCTTCTGGTAGTCCCGTTGCAGTACATCACCGCGTACCCCGCCAGGGCGTACAAACACGGATTCCGGAGCTAACGGCTCCTAGGAGAAAAGAATGACAAAGAAACAGAAGGGCTTCTCACTTATCGAATTGCTGATCGTCGTGGCGATCATTCTGATCATCGCGGCTATCGCAATTCCGAACCTGCTTCGCGCCCGTATGGCGGCCAATGAGTCGTCTGCGGTCGGATCAGTACGCACGATCGTTACTGCCGAAGTGTCCTATAGTTCGACGTGGGGCCAGGGCTATGCCATCGCTATCGGCAATCTAGGCGGCGTAGCACCGTGCACTGCCTCGGCGGCTACGTCCTGCTTCTTGGATCCACTCCTTTCGGTAGCACCCAACCAGAAGAGTGGCTACACGGTTAGTGCCAATGGACTTGGTGGTGCGGGCACCGTGGCCTCGCCAAACACAGCCTTCGTTGCAGCGGCGGTACCGATCACCGTCGGAACAACCGGTCAGCGTTCTTTCTGTTCGGATGAAACCGGTGTGATTCGCTTCGACGGGACTGGGGGCGCCGCTCCAGCAACCGACGTCTTGTGCCAGGCAAACCCATCACTGCAGTAGTTTCAGAACGATTGAGGCGGGGAGGGAGATCAACTTCTTCCCCGCTTTTTTTTGAAGGTGGACGCCAAACGAGCGTGAGTTCGACAAATGAGAATCCGGCAAAACCCGAGCCAGAAGGTCCCTCCTCAAGAAACCTGTGGCCGCGTTGGCGCAGGCTTTTCGTTAATCGAACTGCTCATCGTCGTCGCAATTATCTTGGTCATTGCCGCGATTGCAATCCCAAACCTCATCCGATCGCGCATGGCCGCGAACGAGAGCGCAGCAGCGGAAAACGTTCGCACCATCACGACTGCCTCGCTGGTATACAACGCAACTTGGGGAAATGGCTACCCGCCAGCGATGAGCAACCTCAGCGGCGTGGGTACCACCGCAACGTGCGCCCAGGCGAATCTGCTTGATCCGCTTCTCTCTACCGCTCCATACACAAAAAGCGGCTATGTATATGCCTATACAGGGCAGGGAGGCAATGTTGTGGCGGCTGTAGGATGCGGCAGCCCCGGCTTTAACGGCTATTTGATCACCGCGACACCCCTGAACGCCACGACCGGGGTTCGCAGCTTCTGCAGTGATGAGCCTGCAACGATTCACTTCGACAGTACGGGAACCACTCCCGCAAGCCAGTCGGCTTGCGAGGCCTTGCCTAACCTCCAGTAGGATTCCCGCAACATCCCAGCGTTCGTTAACTGGCCGTTTCGGGCATTACCGACATCGTGCAGCTTTCTTGAGGAATGATCGATTTCTCAGGCATCGCCCGAAACATTCGTTTCCTTGTTAAACTTGCAATGTGTACCTCACCATCGTCGCTGCAATTCTGTCAATATTATTTCTGCCTCCGGCGCGGAACTCCAATGCTGTTCGCGGTGCGCTCGAAGCGCGATATCGGCACGCCGGGACACTCAAAGCCGAATTCTTCGAGCGTTACTCGGACGGGAGCGGCGGTGTAGCGGCTGAATCGGGGGTTGTCTACTTCTCGCGGCCGGGGCGGATGCGCTGGGAGTACGAATCGCCCGAGCAGAAGCTTTTTCTCGTCGACGGCACAAATGCGTGGTTCTATGTCCCCGCGGATCACACGGCCAGCCGGGCTAAGATCAGGGAAAGCTCCGATTGGCGAACACCGCTGGCGCTGCTAGCCTCCAAAACCGATTTGTCCAAGCTCTGCCGCAAAATTGAACTCGCTGGTGATTCCCCGTCCAGCAAGGATTCGGACCAGCAACCAGCGGCAGGTGATGCAGTGCTGCGCTGCGTACCGCGAGGTTCCGAAGAAGGAGCTACGACTCCGGACGTGCTTTTGGAAGTGGACCCCGACGGGTGGCTAGCCCGGATCGTGATTCACGAGGCGGGGAACGCTCAGACGGAATTCCGGTTCGGAAACTGGGCGGAAAATCTGCCGATTCCAGAAGCGAAATTTCACTTCCAGCCGCCGCCGGGAGTCGCAATCGTCGACGAAGAATCGCTTTCCGGCGAGATCCACTAGATGGCAGTTCTGCCGCGTCATTCGCTGAGAAATGCGGCAGTCTCGCGCAGAAACAGATCCAATTGGTCGTGGTGCACCCAGTGGCCCGCGTTCGGGATTTTCAACAGCCGCGCATTTCGGATCGCTACTCTTCTCGGATCCTTCTCCGGCACGGGAAGAAAGCTCTCCAAGCCCCAGAAGAATAGTGTCGGGCAAGTTATGCGGCCGTAGACTTCGGCGCACTCTTCTACTCCGTGCCCGTACGGCGGAAACAGCCGCGCATAATTATCAAATTTCCAGATGAGCGAACCATCGGGCTCCCAGTTCGTTCCGTGCAGAGTCAAGTGCTGGGCCACTTCATCCGAAAGATGGGGATTCGCTTCCTTCATCCGCGCGATGGCGGCTTCGAGGCTCGGATATGTTTTCGGCTGGCGCTTCTCGATTCTGCGGATGGACTCGATCCAATAGCGCAACTGTTCTGATGCCGGACCGTGCACGCGGCTTTCCAGCGGCGCTCCCAAACCTTCGATTGATACGGCCTTGAGCGCGCGGTCCGGATAAACACCGCAGTAGTGCAGGACGATTCCACCGCCGAGCGAATGGCCAATTAGACGGGTGGGAAAATCGTCGATGATATCCAACAGAGCGGATAGGTCGAGCACGTGTTCAGCGACGCTATACATTGCGCCGGGGGCCCAGGCGCTGTTCCCGTGCCCACGGAGATCGAGCGCATAGACGTGGTAATGCTCGCGCAGCGTTCGCGCGACCCAATCCCAGTTTCGCGCATGATCCAGCCCTCCGTGCACGAGGACCAGAGAAGGCTTGTCATCGTCGCCATAATCCCAGAATTGCAGCTTGAGCCGATCGGAGTAGAAGAAGTGTGAGATGGGTTCCATGGGCTTGAATTCATGGCGTCGAGGAATTTTTCGCCGATAGGGAGTGGCGGAGAGGGTGGGATTCGAACCCACGGTTGAGTTTCCCCAACACTCGCTTTCGAGGCGAGCTCTTTCAACCGCTCAGACACCTCTCCGATTCGCGGACGCCTGCGTAGCTTAACAAACGTTCCTACCGCTAACAACAGCACGGCCAATGCGCGTTTCGCGACGCGACAGTCTTCCAACCAATGTGCGGCGGGGTCTGGCCCGTGGAAGCCGTCTCCCATTTTTTGTGACGGGTAGACATGAGACCTATCCTTTCTTTTCATTGAGTTACATATGTTTCTACTCGCCCGGTGTGTCGAGTAGACGCGGTCGTAGCTTTGGTTAAGCCTATGGGGCGGAGGCCCCCCAGCGAGACAGACGGCTTGCACGTTTCGCGCATCGTCTCCATGTTACGGCGGATAGCGCGTCGCACAAGTGTGGATCCCTGTGGACTTTCACCGAGGCAACGTACTCGGTCGGACGAGGGGACTGAATCGTTGAGGAGAGGCTATTCTTCGTTGAGCAGGTCCACGAAAGTCTTTTTATGCTTGGCGGGTTTCGTCTGCTTGTCTGGAATGATGCGCTCTGGTGGAGGAAGGCCGATCCCGTGGCGGGCGCGACGCCGCGCTTCCGTGGCAACTTTCAGGCGCGGCTTCTTCCGGCGGGCCATCTTGCGGGTTTCCACCAGAGATTAGAAGCCACCTGAGTCGAGTAGTCAAACGTTTCGACCTGGGAGCTCCTCCTGGTGTGCCGCTACAAATGCAAAACGTGAAGCTCAGAAATTGAAAGCCTCTACCCGTATTAGAAAAAGCCAAAGCGTTAGGCTACGAGAGCCCGAGCGCCGCGTGGAAAAATGCGGCGCTCAGGCTCTTATCTTCATAGCTGCTTAGAACGTCAGTTTCAGGGCGAACTGAATTTCGCGCTGAGTTGTGGCTGTGGCGTCGATTGCACCGGACTGTCCGGGTAATCCGCTTGGGGCGAGAGTCGAAGCGAAGGGAAGGCCCGTGGTTACGCCGTAAGAGGATGGCAGGCCGAAATTCGTGTGGTTGAGAACATTGAAAAACTCCGCACGAAACTCGGTGTTAAGGCGCTCCCAGAGCTTAGTGTCTTTGATGATCGAAGCGTCCAATTCAAAGAGATTTGGACCTCCGACAGAGCTTCGGGGCACGTCACCGAGCGTCCCGTAGGTTTGGACCGCATAGCAATTGGCGTTGAACCAATCGTACCACTTGCCAAGGACCTGATCCCGGCCGCCGGGGCACGTGCCGGAATAGTTCGGACGATCACCTTGAATCGCTCCGAGTCCCGCAACATCGCCGCCTTCCTGGATGGTGATGGGAAGACCGCTGCGGGCGGTCAGAATGGTGGCAAATTGCCAGCCGGAGACCAGCCTGTTCTGATGGAAGGGAAGGTTGTAGAGAAGGTTACCCGTGAGATTGTGCCGGATGTCGAAGCTGCAAAGCCCGTAATCATATTTTCTATCATACGGATCGGCCTGCTCGAAGATGCCCTGTTGAAGGCCCGACGAGACGGACCCATCGGTGAGGCACTTGGAGTAGGTGTACGCAACCTGGGCCTGGAAGGCGCGGCTGAACTGGTGGTTCAAGCTCGTTTGCAACGAGTTGTAATTTGAGTTCATGCCGGGTGTGGCGGTGTTGAGCGACCCGAAGTACGGCGCTCCGCTCGCTGGGTTCAATGGAGCAGGCGTCTTGGGATTTTGCGCGAAGGTAGCGGCGTTCGCAAAGATCGAAGTCGCCGGATTCGAGCAGTTTGACGTAAAAAGTCCGGCCGTCTCGTCAGCGGGACTATTGGCACACAGAGGAGGGTTCTGGTCCACTTCGGTGAAAAGGTGGCGGCCCTGTGAGCCGATGTAGCCAATCGAAAAGACGGTATTGGGCGTGATCTGGCGCTGGATGTTCAGGTTGTATTGCATTTCATATGGCGCCGTGGACGCCTGATAGTCGACACCGGCAAATTCAGTGACGGGACCAGTGGGTCCGCCCGACACGTATCCGGGAAATGGATTCGGGAAAGCGGGCGGCGGGAAAAACAGAAGCGCACTGGCATACGGCGGGGCCAGGTAGTAGGCGGACGCATAGAGCGCCGGGAAAATCTGATCGTGGTAGAAGCCAAAACCAGCGCGGATGGAGGTCTTATGATCGCCAAAGGGATCGTAAGCCAAGCCAATGCGGGGATCGAAATTTCCGGCATTGGGGTTCGAGGCGAAAACGTGAGAGACAGGCGTAAAGCCGTTGCCGAAAGCAACTCCCGCTGCGTCCGTGAAATAATTTCGAGTATCCGGGAACGGCGGATTGACGATTGTGGTGAGGGGTCCGCCCGTGGGGTTCGTGGCGTAGTCATAGCGAACGCCAAAATTCAGCGTTAGCTTTTGCGAGAGTTTCCAGTCGTCTTCAAAATATGGAGCGTAGTCGATCTCGCGGAAGTGGCGGTCGGAATCGGCGTGGCCCGGATAGGTTCCAAGGAAGCTCGATGGGGTGCCGAGAAGGAAGCTTTCTTCGGAACCAAATGCCCAAGTGCCACCAAACACGAACGGGGCCGAGAGATTGGACTGCACGCGGGCAATTTCCACGCCGATCTTGAAGGAATGAGCTCCGTGGGTCCAAACAAGGTCATCGCCGCCGCCAAATCGGTTTTGTGCGATGTCGTATGGCAAGGCGGTGTTTGCGCCAAGGGGACCGCAGCCCGGGCATCCCGCGCTGATTGTGCCATCGGGAAATCCGGTGAAAAACTGCAGGACCGGATTAGGAGCCGTCGAAGTCGAGGCCGCCTCGTACGTTCGCGTGTAGTTCGCGCGGATTTCGTTGACCGCATTCGCCGAAATGATGTGACGTTCCTGCAAAGTAAAATACTGGTTCGCGGAGGTATCCACCTCCGGCCAATCCGGAAGGACGGGCGAGCCGCCAAATGGGTTGGTGAGGCTCGACCGGTCAGAAACATAGCGGCCGAAGAACGAATCGCTCGACGACAGGTTGTAATCCACGCGACCCAGAAAATAGTTTTCGCTGCTTACCACGGAACCAGAATCCGTGTAGGGCACATACCCTCCCAAGTCGGGCGCCCCGGCATTGGGTGTGGGGTAGAGGCCCAGCGTCCCTCGGATTGTGGAAGCGGCTGCTGCTTGCTGAGCTCCGGCGCCGCATCCAAAGCCAACGAAGGTGTAGGGTCCGCCCGTAGCAGGCGGTGGCGCCGTGGGAGCGCCGCAAGGAGAAAACGGTGTGGTGACCTGGCTGGTTGGCAGGTAGCCGTTCGCAACGTAGGGCGCAGGGACGAAAGTGTTATTGGTTGCGCCGAGTGAGTTCCGCAAGCCCTCGTAGTTGCCGAAGAAGAAAAGCTTGTCGGTCTTGATAGGTCCGCCGAGGCTGGCACCGAACTGATTTTGGCGGAATTCAGGTTTTTGAATGGGCGCCGGATTGATGGTCCCGTTGTTCTGGAAATCGAAAAAGTTGCGCGAATCCAGGGCGCTGTTACGCAGGAATTCGTACGCGGAGCCATGATATGCATTTGTTCCCGACTTGCTGGCCATATTGATGGCGGAGCCGTCGCCAGGAAATTCCGCGCCGTAGGTATTGGTGAGCACCTGAAACTCTTCCAGTCCTTCAATGCCTAGAGCGGTTCCCGTGGCCGGCGCACCGGGACCGTGCTCCCAGAAATCGGTAATATCCTCATTATCGAGAAGAAACGCTTGCCCCTCCGGCCGGGTGCCCGAAACCGTAAAGACTTGCTGGTTGCCGTAGAAAGAACCGGACGCCCCGCCACCGCCGACTCCCTGACGGCCACCGTTCGTGCTGTCGTTGAGAATTTGCACCCCCGGAGCCAATCCGATGAGTTGAGTGAAATTCCGACCATTCAGAGGCATCTGGCTAACCTGGGCTCCGGTGATCAAGGTAGAAACCGCCGCAGTTTGAGTCTCGACCTGGGAGACCTGACCTTCCACATTCACCGTGACAGAGGCCTGGCCGACAGGCAAAGAAAAGTCGACCACGGGATTGGCGCCAACGGTGAGGGTGATGCCCTTGTGCGCTACGGTTTGGAATCCGGAGAGCGAAGCCTGTACATCATATGTGCCCGGGGGCAACTCAGCGGCTTTGTAGCGACCCGCAGCGTCGGTGGTAAGGTTTTGGGTAACGCCAGTACCATCATTGGTGACCGTGACTGCCGCACCTACCAGTGCTGCGCCACTGGAATCCGTAGCCGTTCCTGAAATCGTTCCCGTTTGCGTTTGGGCTTGCAGATTATTCGGATTAAGCATTACTAGCAAAAGTGCAGTGGCTGCAAAAATTGAGGCGGTACCTAACGCCTTCAGGGCCTTTACCATTTTCGACGATCTCCTTTGGGTCCTAATCTTTCTTGCGCTTTCGCGCACACTTGCAGTCGACCGCGCACACACGTCCCCGCGGTCGAGAAAATTGCGTAAATTTTTCTGGGCCATCTTAATCGGCGCGAATTGCGCCTAGGAGGCCCACCTCACCCTGTTGCAGTTTTTTTACTCTGCGTGGATTGCGGTGTCAAGACGAAATTCGACGTCGTTTTTTGGAGTGGCACGCAATTGACGGAGCGCAGCTAGTTTTTTGGTGTAGCGGCGGAAACTTTTCTGCGGGCCAGGTCGAGGAGCTTGGCATCGGTGCAAACTTCGTAGTAGGCGCGCGCGCCTTGATCGCCAATTTTGCCGCCGGGTAACAACTGATGGACAAGGCCCTTGCGAATCACAATCGGTTCGAGAGAGTCACCGAGAGGCACTTCTCCGAAATAGAGCTGCACGCGCTCCTTGCCCCACGGAAGAGGGAAATTGCCGCCCACGGGAGTGAGAGAAATTTCGTGCTGAAGCTTCTGAAAGCCTTCTTCGTTGAGCTCGATGCCATTCAGATTGTATCGGACGAGAAGCTCCTCGCCCTCCTCCGCCGTCGTGTCGTCCATCAGCGTTTGCAGAAGGTATACATTGAAAGGAGCGGGATTCGACTGAAAGAGGCGCTTGGCCATCTTCGAGCAACTGGAAAGGCGGTCCGAAAGATTGAGCGCACGCGAGATCATGATGCGGGAGTCCGCGTCCATCCAAAGTGAGGGCGCAGAATCCTGGAACGCGACGCCGACGCCCAACTCGAGCGCCGGAAGATTGCCGGACTTCGCACGCGCATTGTAAGCCTGGGTGACGGCCAGGATTTCGCGCGCCAGCACGCAGGCGCGAGCTACGGCGCGCTGGGTGGCCCGAGTTGACTCGTTCTCATAGATAGCCAAAATAATCGCGTCGCCTTCGATAAAAACCTTGGCGGCGCCGAAACGTTCCAGCATGCGTTTCACAGGCTCGTGCAGGGCCATGCTGAAGTGCGAGGCGGGATTCATGCCCCGCTCGAGCAGGTCCTTGGTGATGCCGGTGGAACCGCGAACGTCGGCTTTGATGACCACGTGATTTATGACTGGATCATCGGCGGGGCGGCCCTCGTCCGGATGCAGGAATTCGTACAGGCTCTTATTGGCGCGCGAAAGTTCGCGAGCGCGCTCGGAGTAGACCAGATTGATGCGCTCCATCCAAGCGGTGACCTGCTGGTAATTGCGGCGGTCGCGGCGCAGGCGCATCAAGTCTTCGGCGAACTGAAGGCCGATTGCCAACGTCTCCTGCGTGCTGCGGCGGCGAATGGCCCGGGAAGATTGCTCGAACTTCTTCATAGACACTTTGCGCGCCGGAAATTTCTCCAAAATCTGCGCGACGCGCTTGGCTTCGTCCCGAATGACCAGCGCCTTTTTCAATTGCTGAAGGTGAATCGGAGGGCAATATTCGGAGGCAATGTTTCGGAGTTCGTACCCCGCAAGGACGTGG
>Ga0070731_10004884_pt1 | contig 11264 bp, 8 predicted proteins | sample Coa_R1_2_FD_66448 | JGI IMG/M metagenome (GOLD analysis project Ga0070731, IMG submission 66448) | Surface soil microbial communities from Centralia Pennsylvania, which are recovering from an underground coalmine fire - Coalmine... | ecosystem: Environmental > Terrestrial > Soil > Unclassified ... | reverse complement strand
GGGGGAGCCCAACCGCTGGCCATTACAATGAATGAAGGCGTTGCATTAATTGCTGAAGTGGAAGAGTGGCGTATTGACAAACGGATCGAAACAAAATATCTTGATGAAAAATTCTTAGATATTGATCAAGCCATAAACAAGGCGCTGGAATACAAAGCTCAAGGAAAGGCAAAAAGTATCGGCGTGCTGTGCAACGCCGTTAATTTATTGGAACGGTTATGGGAAAGGAATATTATCCCCGACACACTCACTGATCAGACCTCTGCGCACGATCCGCTCATCGGTTATTGGCCTCATGAAATAAGTTATGAGCAGGCAAGAGTTTTGCGAGAAAAAAATCCCGGACAATATTTGGATTATTCTTATCGATCCATGTATCGTCATGTGCAACTGATGATTAAATTAATGGATAAAGGCGCCATTACTTTTGATTATGGAAACAATATCAGGGCAAGGGCGCAGGAGTACGAGACCGGAAGTCATCAGTCTGATGCCGGAATCGACAATAAACGCCAAACTCCAACATATACCCTGGGACGTTGTTTTGATTTCCCCGGTTTTGTTCCCGCCTATATACGACCTTTATTTTGCGAAGGCAAAGGTCCATTTCGCTGGGTCGCATTAAGCGGCGATCCAAAAGATATTGCAGTTACAGATGAAGTGATCTCAAAAATGTTTCCGGAAAATAAATCATTGCAGCGCTGGTTGGAATTGGCGAAAGAAAAAATTGCGTTCCAGGGATTGCCCGCGCGTATTTGCTGGCTCGGGCAGGGTGAACGTGAGAAAGCAGGCCTTGCATTTAATGATCTTGTAAAAAATAAAAAAGTAAAAGCGCCGATCGTTATCGGTCGGGATCATCTGGATACAGGTAGTGTTGCAAGTCCCAACCGTGAAACGGAAGCGATGCTTGACGGTAGTGATGCTGTGGCAGACTGGCCGTTGTTAAATGCATTGCTCAGTACAGCTGGAGGCGCCAGCTGGGTGAGTCTTCATCATGGTGGCGGAGTGGGAATGGGCTATAGCATTCATGCAGGGATGGTGATTGTTGCTGATGGAAGTGATGATGCTGAAGCCCGCTTGAAAAGAGTATTAAGAAATGATCCGGGCATTGGTGTAATCCGGCACGCTGATGCCGGTTATGAAACGGCAAAAGAAACTGCGAAGGAATATGATCTGGATATTATTGAAAGGTTAAAGCGATGAATTGTATTGTTGAACGGCCCGCCCTGAACAAAGATTAAAAATAATCGGAGCAGAATACTGAGCTCATTTGGATGGAGGCATGAATAGACATTCGAAAGACCAAGCCGGTAAATCCCTAAAATGCCCGCAGACTATGGCTGCTGGTATGTCAAACCAATAAATCTGCTTTTTTCTATTTTTCTCCTTCAATTCTTTCTGCTACGCGAATATAATATCCATTAATGTCAGCAAAAGCAAATTCTCTTAAACCATAAGAGTGTAACTTTAATCCATCTTCAATTTTAATTTTCCTGATCTGAAATTCCAAGAATATTTCTTCAATATTTTCAACAAACCACATAATAGCCAGGTGGCTCTCCACGAAGTTTGCATGTTCTCCAAAAAGAAGATGCATATCATCCCTTCTGATTCCACCATCTACTGATTCTCCCTTTTCATTCGCCCATGTCCACTCGTCATAAAATCCCAACGTGTCATGATAATAATCGAGTGTCTCCCGCAGATTTCTTACAGGCAGATGTGGATTACAATGTTTAAATTTTTTTGATCTCATATTTTACTCACCCAAAAAATAGGCAAGATTATTTAATAAATAAAACCCCATTGTTACCAGCGGGGTTTAAAAACTTTAAAAGACCATAGATTCATTTTTTCTTTTCCGGCTCAGGAAATAACCTTTGTTTTTCGTCTATCCGAGCGATCTTTCCGTCCTTCATCAAAATATCGTCTACTAAATAAGCAGAATCCGTCTTCCCCTTTTTGTCTGTCCAAGTTTCCGTTGACCATACCGTGACCCATGTATCTTTTTTATCCGGGTAGTAAGTGGTGAGCCAGGAGTCCACTACCGCAGATGCGGAAGACAGATTTCCACGCATTGGGATCATCATTGACATCAGGTTATCTTTCTTTCCCTGGAAATGAAATTTGTCTGCAATGAATTCAATGGAGTCTGAAAAGGAGTCGAAACATCCTTTTACGTCGCCATCAAGGTATTTCTTAAAAGCGGTAAGTGCAATCACCGCATTTTTTTCATCACCGGGTTGCCAGTTGATGGAATATCTCGGCGTAAAAGGATAGACGAGCGCTTCCTTAGGTGCGGCGCTGTCTGACTTGACTTCTTCTTTCTTCGTTTCGGTATTGCAACCAAATAATCCGAAACATAATAAAACAGGGAGCAGGCGTTGTTTCATAAACATTTGTTTTGATTATAATAAATAATAGGTCGATGACAGCGTTTCGGTCTGCAAAAAATGTACAGATAAAAAATAGTGGTTTATTGGTCAAATGAGGGAAGTCATCCCAAGTTACAAATTTAAATTAATGATAAATTTTACCAACTTGTCTTTAACTCAAAATAAAAAACCCAATATTGATCGACCAGGGAGATTTTTTTAAAATGTCAAAAAACATCAATCATGACATTTATTTTAACTTTTACCCATGCTGGTTTTACCACTGCCAAATACGCTGATGCGATTAAACAACTGAAATCCGCCGGAGCTGGCGCCCTAAAGGCAGAAAATACCTCGCAGCTTTTGGTGATCCTGAAAACCTCCAGATGACTGACGTGTGGGAATGATATGGAAGGCTTCGCGGCTTTTGGTCAAACACTGATGCCCATTATGCAATCAATGGATCTCAATCCAGGCCAACCGGAAATACGGGAATACTGGGAGTACACAACATCATTATCGGTTAGCATAAATTATCCCGGTTTTGGCACATTCAAAAATGCGCTGATTTGCTTCAAAGGAATACCTTTGAGCGGTAAGTTTATTGCCATGAAATATTTTTTATTTTCGCTGCTTTTGCTCAGCAGCGTTTTTGAATCCTTTTGCGCAGATACATTAACACTGCACTCCCCGTCGGGGAATATTACTGTGAAAATGTGGATGAATCAGCAATTGTGGTACTGTGTTTCATTCGAAAATAAAATTATCGTTTCCTCGTCAGCGATTGATTTAATTTTAATGGATGGGAGAGCATTTTCCATCAGAAACTCCATCAAATCCCATTCTTTCAAAAAAGAAAACAGCATCATCGTGTCGCCGGTTCCGGAAAAAAGAAAAAACATTCCGGATGTCTACAACGAGATTTCCATAACATTCAGGCAACCTTATCAGGTAATTTTCCGGGCTTACGACGATGGGGTCGCCTATCGCTTCAACACGTTCTTTACTGATTCGATTTTTGTCAAGAATGAGGTTGCTACATTTTCTTTCCCTGAAAACTCATTTGTCTATTTCCCCGAAGTACATAAACGTGATGACGCTGATATTTTTCACACCAGCTTTGAAGAAATTTACCAGCACAAAAAATTGGATCAAATCGCGGATTCTTCGATCGCATTTTCTCCTGTATTGATAACTCCATTATCGTCTCCAAAAATCGCGCTTACGGAATCTGCGCTCGAAGATTATCCCGGAATGTTTTTACAGGGAACTTCTTCTTCATCACTCAAAGGTACCTTTGCACCATATCCTGCTGAAGAGAAGATTACCGACGGTGATTACCCCGAGCGGATCGTTTCCAAACGTGCAGATTTCATAGCGCGAACAAAAGGAACGACCAATTTTCCGTGGCGCATCATCATCATTGCAAAAGAAGATAAAGATATTCCTGCCAACGATATTGTTTATCGTCTTGGGGCTCCTTCGCGTATTGGGGACGCATCGTGGGTGAAACCTGGAAAGGCAACGGACGAATGGATCATCAATACCAATCTTTTTGGTGTACCATTTAAATCCGGTGTTAACACAAACACTTACAAGTATTATATTGATTTTGCAAAGCGTTTCGGATTCGACAGAATCATGATGGATGCGGGATGGAGTGATTACCAAGACATGTTCAAATTGAATCCTGACATCGACATGGATACCATCGTCATGTACGCAAAAGCAAAAGGAATTAAATTGAGCATGTGGACGCTTGCCCTTGCGCTGAACAAACAACTCGACAGTGCCATTGATCGTTTTTCCAAATGGGGTGTTGATTTTATCATGACTGATTTTATCGATCGTGACGATGAAAAAACCGTTCAGTTTTATTATCGCATTGCACAAAAATGCGCGGAGCATAAAATAATGATCATGTTTCACGGCGCATATCCCCCAAAAGGCTTTAACCGCACCTATCCAAATGCCATAACGCGCGAAAGTGTTCTCGGCTCAGAATACAATATCTGGAGTGATAAAGTTACACCATCGCACGATTGCACTTTGCCGTTCACACGGATGCTTTCCGGCTCCTTTGATTACGAGCCTGGTCTCCTGAACAATGCAACCAAAGCGGCTTTCAGACAAATTGAGGGGTATACCATGAGCCAGGGAACACGCTGTCATCAGCTTGCCATGTTTGTAGTCTACGACAACCCGATGCAAATTTTTTCAGGAAACCCATCTCAGGGCTGGCGTGAACCGCAGTTCATGGAATTGCTCGGCAGTATCCCCACAACGTGGGATCAGACAATTATACCCGATGCAAAAATTGCTGAGTACATCATCACCGCGCGAAAAAAACATGACACCTGGTTCATCGCAGGCTTGAATGACTGGAAACCGCGAGATTTCAACATTTCATTTGGGAAAGGTGCATTTGATTTCCTGGATGATGAGACCCATTACACAGCTACCGTTTGTAAGGACGGCATCAATGCAGAACGTTACGCAAGTGATTATGTCATAGAAAACATTCCAGTGAATACCGGAACTGTAATACCAATCCATCTTGCGCCCGGTGGCGGTTTCCTGATCAAACTGGAAAAGCATTGAATGGTTGTCTTGTCGAATGTTTGAATTGCTGAAGAGGACGAAAAAAGAAAATAATACTGCAAAATCAGGTCATTGCTTTTGGTTCCGTTACTCAAAAAAATAGAAATGAAAGCAACTTTTTTCTTGAAGATCCGAAAGTTGCCGAGCAATCATGTGCTAACCCCCCAATCATCTCGCTGCTCTTGTCGAAAAATGAATTCATGCTTCAATTTTCCCTGCGCAACTTGCTATAATTATTTTCTTTCATGTAAAAAACTTCCATAACTTAGTCAACGCTGCCTTCATATTACCAAACTCGTCTCCACGAAAACGGCTTCCTTGTTTTTTACGTTACGTTCTTTAAACCTAAATAAACATCATCATGAAACAACTCACGATTATTTTTGCCACAGGGGTCATTTTGTTTTTTGGTTCCTGCTCCGGCAGCGGCAGCGAAGAAAAGAAAACGGACAGTACAACCGCCGCAACTCCTGCCGCGCCTGTATTCCAGCCTTTTAACATTGCGGTGATAACGCACCCTGTAAAAGATTTCGACAAATGGAAAACTGCCTATTTTGCTCATGACTCCGTACGAAAAGCATACGGCATTTCTCACCTTAGTTTTGGACGCGGATTAGAAGACTCTGACATGGTCACTGTTGTCCAGCTAATCAGTGATGTGCAAAAGGCAAAAGAATTTTCGATGCTTCCCAGCTTGAAAGTATTAATGCAAAAAGCAGGGGTCACCGGTCCTCCAACATTCGATTTTATTCATGTGCTCCGCGATGATACGACTGCTACGGATAACAACGACCGCATGATGATCGCCCATAAGGTAAAAGATTTTGATGCATGGCTAAAAGTTTTCGATAATGAAGGCAGTGCGAAAAGAGCAGGGTATGGAATGGTTGACAAAGCGCTTGGTCGGGGGATTGATGACTCAACCATGGTGTATCTATTGTTTACTGTTACTGATCTTGCAAAAGCAAAAGAACGAGGAAATTCAGACGAATTAAAGAAAATTATGACTGATGCAGGTGTTGTAGGACCCCCTAAAGTAAGATTTTTCAAAGTGGTAAAATAAGATTGCCGGTGAAAAAATAAGACCGTTGCTCACGATAGGCAACGGTCTTTTATTTATGGGTTAGGTATCATATAAAAACCCATCCGATCGCAATACTGAAAATTGAAAACCGCCCGTACTGAATGCCTTATCACCCCAAGAGGTCCGAAGAAGAAAATAAGAGCCTAATTTTCTTTTATCAAAACAAAATGAAGAATTAACTTTCATCTCTATTTAATCAAAACAACTGCACATGTTATTGCGGATAATTCTTATTGCTGCCCTTTTTGGAACCTCATTGAAAAGCAATTGCCAGCAAACAGAAATGCTCATTTACCACAATATCAAAACAGATCAGTCCGGCAATATTGTTCCCTGGTATGACGAGGATCCGGGGAAGTCTTTTGATCATGTAATTAATATTGTTTGGAATTTCTGGGATACCATGCGGCATGATATGAACGGACTTCCGTATTATATGAATCACCAGGTTTGGAATCCTGAATTCAATGATCCACGAGGCATTGGGGGTGACCAGTTTTCGATGGCGCTCTCTTCCTGGCGGTTATATTATGCTTATTCGGGAAACGAAAAAGTGAAAGCGAATATGAATTTTCTCGCAGATTATTATCTGACACATTCTTTATCAAGGTCCGATGCAAAATGGCCTGATCTGCCCTTTCCTTATAACTCTTTTATCTATTCTGGTTTTTACAATGGAGATATGACAGCAGGCGTAGAAATTTTGCAACCGGATAAGGCCGGATCATTTGGACTTGAATTGGTGCATTTGTATAAGATAACAGAAAAGACGCTTTATATAGAAGCTGCGATGAAAATTGCCAATGCATTAACAGTGCATATGAAGGAGGGAAACATTAATTATTCGCCTTTGCCATTTAAAGTAAATCCATATGCCGATACCATAGGATTATTGAGTTATCAAAAACAAACGGGAACCTGGAAGGATTCCGCAGGATATACGAGCAACTGGGCACCAACGATGCAGCTGTTTTTAGATCTCATTGATTTGAAAAAGGGAAATACCGGCTCCTACCAAACGGGTTTTGATAAATTATTAAACTGGATGAAAGCCTTCGCCATGAAAGAAAATAAGTGGGGACCTTTTTTTGAGGATGTGAATGAATGGAGTGAAACACAAATTAATGCCATGACATTTGCAAGATTTATTATGGAGCACCGCAGCTATTTCCGCGACTGGAAAAATGATGTACAAAAGATCATTTCTTGGGTGCATAAAAACTTTGCAAACTATGATTGGAAAAAATACGGTGTTACCGTAACCAATGAACAAACGGTCTACCCCACGCCAGCCAATAGTCATTCATCACGCCAAGCTGCGGATGAATTGTTATATGTAAGTTTATCTGGGGATACTGCCATGTACCGAAATGCAATTCGAGAATTGAGCTGGGCTACTTACATGGTAAACTTTAATGGCTGTAACAGGTTTCCGACCGATGAGCCTTGGCTTACAGATGGTTATGGAGATTATATCCGTCATTATTTAAGAGCGATGGATGCTTTTCCAATCCTGACGCCTCCGGATCAGGATCATATCATTTCATCTACTTCAGTCATTCAGCAAGCGGATTATGCAGGATATTTGAAAAAATTTATTTACCTCAATTTTGATGGCATCGACAGCAATAAAGTGAACCTGTTTTACAGAACTTTTGATGCTCAGGGTACAGAAAGGATAAAATTAAAAAAGAAACCATCCGCGGTATTGCTTGAAAATAAGCCCATTTCGGAAAATAGTGCAGGAGAAGGCTTTGAATGGAAACCGATGGCAAATGGAGGATTATTAATTGTTCGCCGCATGAACGGAAGAAAAGTTATCCTGGTCAAGTAAGAAAGCGCACCCAGGATGGCCGATCGGCGCGATTAGATGACAATTGCCAGCATTCAATGATCATGATTTGTCCTTTGGTTTTCAACAATAAATCAAATCAACCAATCCCAACTTATAAAGGAATATCCGTATCAAATATAAAACGCTCGGGTTTTGGTAACGGTTTTCGCGGTAACATGTCATCGCGCATGGCCGTGTTATAGACAAACGCTGCAACAACGACTGCGGCTTGTTGCAGATCTTCAATGGAAAGATGATCAAAGTTATCCATGTTGCTATGGTGAGTGCGCGTTTCATATTCCATGGGATCTTGTATAAATTGGAAAGCGGGAATACCCACCGCATCAAAAGAGATATGATCGGTTGATCCTGTGTTGCTGCCTGTCACTCCCGTTGCGCCCATGTCGGCAAATGATGCGAGCCATTGCGTGAAAATGTCGCGCAGTTTTTCATTGTTCTGTAGGTAAATTCCGCGAATTTTTCCAGTACCATTATCAAGATTATAATAGGCAGAAACCAATTTCTGCTCTGGTTTTAAATTCATGTCTTTCGGATCGCCAAAATGTTTTTTCACATAGCCAAATGAACCGAATAATCCTTGCTCTTCGCCACCCCATAATGCTATACGGATCGTGCGCCGCGGTTGCACATTTAACGCTCTTAAAATGCGAATGGCCTCCATCATGACGATACTTCCGGCTCCATTATCTGTAGCACCGGTGCCACTATGCCAAGAATCAAGATGTCCGCCGAGCATGACCAGTTGACTTTTTAATTTCGGATCTGTACCCGGAATTTCTCCCACAACATTGTATCCGGTGAGATCATCATCATAAAATTTATTCTGTACATTTATTTCTAGCTGTACTGGTTTTTTATCCTGCAGGAGACGTTGCAGCCGTAAATAATCTTCGGTTGATACGACCATTTCCGGCAATGGCGCCGGATAGCCTTTTGCGAATCCGGGAGAACCGTCTACAAATAAAGTTCCGTCTCTTCCTGAGCTCACTTCTTTTAAAAGAGCTGTCGCACCTTTCGATTGTAAATACATTTCTGTTTGATATTCGCGCAGCAATATAGGGAGATAATAATCCAGCATTTGCCTGCCGAACATATAGGCATCAGGCAGTTTGTTAAGCACTGAGTCTTCATATCTTGTGGCATAAGCTGTAAAAGCGCTTCGAAGTTTTGTGCTCGTTGCTTTTACCATCACGATTTTTCCGTGAAGATCACCTGTTTTATCAATTGCAGATGAGTCCAATTTATCAAGAAGAATCACGTCAGCAATGGTAAGACCCTTCGTGCCGTTTGTCCACGCTACCGGATAAGCAATTAGCGGTTGATAGTAAGGAATTTTCATAGCCAGATAAGATGATTCTGTGCTCCAGCCCCTGCCAAATTCTCCCCAGGCCTCTGGGCCCGCATTTTGTAATCCCCAGGTTTTTAAAGTTTGTGAAACCCATTCCAGCGCTCTTCTGTACCCTGGTGAGTTTGTCAAGCGCGGTCCGCAAACATCGGTGATGTTGTGTGCAATCATCGTTATTTGTGAATTATTTTTTTCTTCGTCTTTTATTTTTTGGATCATCTGGGCGTCAACACTTGGTTGAGCAACGGGAGAAAAAGAAAGCAGTAACCATCCTGCTGCAAGAATTGACCTTTTCATGTGCGTTGAATTATGGAAATACAAATTAAGTAATAACCAAATAGCTGAAAAATAATTATTGTTTGAATAAGAATAGAATATTTACGAAATCGGGGTTTGCCTATTCATTTCTTTAGTACATTAGTTCAGCAATTTTTTTTACACCAATTCAAATACATCTATATGAAGGAACTAATGAGTCGTTGCAATTTATTCATGGTAATATCTTTATTTTTATTTTTATCACTTTATCCAAAAAGTAATTTATTTGCTCAAGAGGGTTCACCCCTTGAGGGAAGATGGGATATGACCATTCATTCGGCAATTTCTGGCGGTAAAGAACTTCCCTCGTGGCTAGAAGTAACCCATTCGGGTACCCGCGCGTTAGTGGGTCAATACGTTGGACCTGGCGGAAGTGCAAGGCCCATTTCGAAAATTAATTTCAAAGACAATAAAATGAGTTTTACCATTCCGCCGCAATGGGACAGGGGGGATGGCGATTTTACTTTTGAAGCGACTTTCCAGGGTGATAGTTTATCCGGCAATGGAGTCAGCAGCGATGGGAAAACGTTTACTTGGACTGCTCATCGGGCACCAAAATTAAAACGCACAAAAGAACCTGTTTGGGGAGAACCCATTCAATTATTTAACGGAAAAGACTTAACAGGCTGGCATGCGATGGGAAGAGAAAATCAGTGGATGGCACAGGATGGCGTTTTGCGCAGTCCGCACTCAGGAGCAAATCTGGTAACCGATCAAACGTTTAATGATTTCAAATTGCATATCGAATTTCGTTATCCAAAGGAAAGCAACAGCGGGGTTTATCTTCGCGGGCGTTATGAAGTACAAATAGAAGACAGCAAAGGCAAAGAAGCTACCAAAGATTATCTCGGTGCTGTCTATGGTTTTATAGCTCCAACGGAGCAGATGGCAAAGGATCCGGGCGAATGGCAATCCTATGACATTACATTAACAGGAAGGATGGTAACTGTTGTTGCAAATGGCGTAACAGTGATCTGTAACCGGGAAATTCCAGGCATTACCGGTGGCGCTATCAATAGTAAAGAAGAAGATCCGGGACCATTGTTGATACAGGGAGATCACGGCCCGGTGGATTACCGCAATATTGTTATCACACCTGCAAAATAATTCATCCCAGGAAGCATGCAGGTTTTTTGTGATGAAGATGGTTTAGTCAGGGACGGGCATCCTTGTTCTTTATTGGCGGACCGTATACTCCTTACCTTGGTTTGGAAGGAATAGAAAAGGCTGTTGCAGTGCAGATTGAAGCCAAGTATTCGTTTACTGTATCACGGGAATAAAATTTTAAAAAAACATTATACAACAAGATCGATGAATTTTCTATTGTTATATAGATAAGGAAGCAATACAGCTGCGTACACGCCAAGAATGATAATGATTCCAGACATGAGTCTCCTGAATTTTTCTGTGATTCCCTGAATAGGGGAGCTATGACCCTGCTGCACTTTCCACAATAAAAAAGTAGTTAACAAAATGAAAATAGAGATAAAAATAACCTGCCCATTCGGAATATATTCTTTGAATTCAAAATATATAATTCCGACGCAGAGCATAAGTGTATTGCATCCAAAAATGAGAATTGAAACGTTGATAAAAATTGTTGGGTTATAACCACTGGCAAATCTGTAAGCAATGGCGTAAATAAAACATGATAGTGTACCGAATATGCCGCAAAATAGTCCTGTT
>Ga0070731_10004883_pt1 | contig 11264 bp, 4 predicted proteins | sample Coa_R1_2_FD_66448 | JGI IMG/M metagenome (GOLD analysis project Ga0070731, IMG submission 66448) | Surface soil microbial communities from Centralia Pennsylvania, which are recovering from an underground coalmine fire - Coalmine... | ecosystem: Environmental > Terrestrial > Soil > Unclassified ... | reverse complement strand
CAGGACTGGTGGGCGCCAGCCTGATGCGGTACGACTTCATACAAAAGGCTCTCCAGGATCACGCCGCCGCCATCTCGGACATCTACGTGGGCGAGGCGCCGATGGAAGCCGTACCCACTATTGCGTTTGCGGCCTCGCTCTCATCGGATAGCGGACGCGTAACCGGGCTGGCGATCGTCTGGGTTCGCGCCGCGCGGGTATGGGCCTTGATGCGAGCGTCCAACCAGCTCGCGGGCGCCGGAAGCTTCGCAGCCCTATTCGATGAGCTCGGTATCCGCATCGGCCACAGTTACAGCAGCGAAATCGTATTCCACCCGGCCGCGGTCCTCGCCACCGCGACACTCGAGCGGCTGGTCGCGCAGCAGCGCTTCGGGGCACGCACGCGCGAGCTGTTGCAGGACGCGCGCCCATTTCCGGAGCTCTACACGCGTGCGATCGGAAAATCCCTGGATGCGCAGCCGTTCAGCGGCCTATCGCCGGTCGTTGGGAAGCGTATTTACGGAGTCGGCAAGCGATTGCACACGGTTGCCTGGACCGTGTTCTACATGGTGCCTGAGGACAGCCTGCTTGCGCAGGTCGATCGGATGGTACGCCGGCAACTGCTGTTTGCCGGCCTCATAGCGCTCCTCGGGCTAGCCGGAGGTTTCGCGTTTGCCTCGAGTATCCTGCGACCCGTGCGGTCCTTGTCACGGGCGACCGAGGACCTCGCGGTGGGGAAACTGACGACTCGGGCGGTGGTCAACGGAACCGACGAGATCGGGCGGCTGGGCCGCGGCTTCAACTTGATGGCCGAGCGCATCGAAACCCAAGCAACCGCTTTGCAGCGCGCACACACCGACCTCGAGGCGAAGGTGCTGGCACGCACCGCGGAACTCGAGCGGACGACCGATCAACTCAAGGCAGAGGCTGAGGCGCGAACACGGGCGGAGGAAGCTTCCCGGGCAAGCCGTGAGCTGCTCGAGCAGATCGTGCAATCCTCCGACGATGCAATCATCAGCAAGTCAGTGGCTGGGTTAATTACCTCATGGAACCGCGGGGCAGAAAAGTTGTTCGGATACTCCGCGCGCGAGGCGATTGGCCAGCCCGTGCTGATGCTGTTTCCACCCGAGCGAGTCGCCGAGGAGCGCGAGATCCTCGCACGGATCTCACGCGGCGAGCGAGTCGAGCACTTCGAGACGGTGCGCGTACGTGCCGACAAGAGTCGCATCGAGATTTCGGCGACGATCTCTCCGATCACGGACGGCCATGGGCGTATCGTCGGCGCCTCCAAGATCGCACGGGATATCACCGAGCGGAAGCTCCAGGAGCGCAGGCTCCGGGCTCAGCTCGAGCGCCTCGCGTTGCTGCAGCAGACCACCCGCGGGATCGCCGACCGTCAGGACCTGCAGAGCATTTTTCAGGTCCTGATCGGTACGCTCGAGAGCCAGCTGCCGATCGATTTTGGCGCCGTATGCCTGTACGGCTCGGCCTCACGACGATTGATCGTGAGCTGCGTGGGCCCGCGCAGCGCAGCGCTCGCATTGGACATGAGGCTTGGCGAGCATGTCGAGCTCCCCGCCGACCAGAACGGCCTGGCCGAGTGTCTTCGAGGACGGCTGGTTTACGAGCCCGAGCTCGCTGAGGTTCACTATCCCTTCGCGCGCACTCTGTTCGGTCAGGGTTTGCGATCACTGGTCATCGCCCCACTCGCCTTCGAGAGCCAGGTTTTCGGCGTGCTTATCGCGGCGAGGCACGCGGCTGGGGCTTTCAGCAGCGGGGAATGTGAGTTCCTGCGCCAAGTGACCGAGCACGCGGCACTGGCTGCGCAGCACGCCAAGCTTTACGCGGCGCTGCAGACCGCGTATGAGGATCTGCGTCGCACCCAGGAGGGTGTCATGCAGCAGGAGCGCCTGCGCGTGCTCGGACAGATGGCGAGCGGGATCGCTCACGACATCAACAACGCAATTTCCCCGGTCACACTGTATACGGAGCTGCTGCTCGGCAAGGAGCAGGGCTTGAGCGCTCAGGCGCGCCAGTATCTGCAACTTATCCATGACTCGGTACTGGACGTCGCAGCCACCGTGGCACGCCTGAGGGAGTTCTATCGCGAACGCGACCCGCAAGCGGTGCTCGAGCCCGTCGACCTCAATGCCCAAGTGACGCAAGTGCTCGAGCTGACCCGCGCACGCTGGTCAAACATGGCACTGCAGAAAGGCATCGTGATCCGCATCCAGACCGAGCTCGCGCCGGACTTGCCGGCAATCATGGGAAGCGCGAGCGAAATACGGGACGCCCTGACAAACCTGATCGTCAACGCCGTCGATGCTTTGCCGGCAGGCGGGACGATCACGGTGACAACGTACCTCGGGGCCGCACGAGATGAGTGTCTCGAGATTCGCGACAGCGGTGTCGGGATGGACGAAGCCACACGCCTGCGCTGCCTGGAGCCGTTCTTCACCACCAAGGGGGAGGCGGGCACCGGCCTGGGCCTTGCCATGGTGTATGGCACCGTCCAGCGCCACGGGGCGGAGATGGAGATCGAGAGTGCACCGAACTCCGGGACAATGGTGCGGGTACGCTTTCCTCTGTCGCGCCGAGATTCCACGAGCGGGGCGGCTGCGACTCGCACGCCCGACAGTCTTCCCGCCCAGCTGCGATTGCTCGTCGTCGATGACGATCCAATCGTCCTCAACTCCCTGCGGGATGCACTTCAGAGCTATGGGCACACCGTCGTGACAGCCAACGGCGGCCATGCGGGCATCGAGGCGTTTCGCCTCGCCCGTGAGCAAGGCGAGCCGTTCGCAGCGGTAATCACCGATCTCGGGATGCCTTACGTCGACGGACAGCGGGTCGCGAGCGCCGTCAAGGCCCTCGAGCCCGCGACGCCGGTCATCCTGCTGACGGGGTGGGGGCAGCGGCTGCTGGCCGAGGACGGCGTTCCCGCCGACGTGGACCGGGTCGTCAGCAAGCCCCCGCGCCTGAGCGAGATCCAGTCGGCGCTTGCCGAACTGACCTCGAGCGGCTCGTAGAAGTCGTGACATGTGGCACGGCACGATGGCCGAGGGCGCAGCAGGCTTGAGTTATGTCTGCATCAATGGGGTGGCCAGCGCCTGATCGCCGGGTTATGTCAAAGATCCTGGTGGTGGATGACAGCGTTGCAAGCCGCAGCGCGGTCCGCGAGGTTCTTCGACACGAAGGTCATGAGGTCATCGAGGCGAGCGACGGCGCCGACGCCCTGCGTGCCGCAACCCAACATCACCCGCGACTCATCATCTCCGATATTCTCATGCCGTCCATGGATGGCTACGAATTCGTGCGGCAACTCAGGACGCATGCCGGGCTCGCCGCGACGGCGGTCGTCTTTTATACCGCGAACTATCACAGCCGTGAGGCACGGCGACTGGCCGAGAAGTGCGGCGTAGCGCGAGTGATCATCAAGCCCTGCGGCGCGCGCGATTTCCTCAAGGCGATCACCGAAGTGCTGGACGGAGTGCAGCAACTTCCCGAGCCCAGGATTGGCCAGGAGTTCGATCGTGAGCATCTCGAGGTGCTCACCAATACGCTCGCCGGGAACGCGAATCAGCTCGCTGCACTCAACAGCCGGTTTGCCGCACTGATCGATCTCAACGTGCAACTCGCTTCTGAGCGTGATCCCGCGATGCTGCTGCCGCGGGTCTGCGCCGGGGCGCGCAAACTCCTCGGCGCAAAGTACGCCGTGCTCGCGATCGTCGACGGCGAGAGCGGCGCGCCGGCCCAGGTTTGGAGCAGCGGTATCGAGGCAGGTGGGGCAGACCACTTGCGGCGACTCCGCCCGAGCGGCGGATTGACTGCGCGGGTGCTGGAGCGGGCCCAGCCGCTGCGCGCGCGTGCCGCGGGTGCGCCGCTGGAGCTCGGATTGCCCGCCGACTTTCCTCCGGCCGACTCCGCGCTCGCCGTCCCCCTCACTTCTCTCACGCGCAGCTACGGATGGCTGTGTCTCGCGGACAAGATCGGCTCGGAAGAATTCGACTCCGACGACGAGCGGATGTTGGGCACCCTGGGGGCACAGGTCGGTCGCATTTACGAGAGCGGCATGCTCTACCAGCAGGTGCAGCGGCATGCCGCGCAATTGCAGCATCTGAACCGCGTACACGCAATGTTGAGCGGCATCGAATCACTGATCATCCGGGCGAGTGACCGGCACGAGCTCTTCCGACAGGTATGCCGCCTGGCAGTCGCCGAGGGCGGGTTCGCTGAAGCGTGGTGTGGTTGGATGCATCCGGCTGGTGGCGAGATCGTACCGGCCGGTTGGGCGGGTCCGTGTGCCGGATTGGAAGGCGCGGTCGCGGGCCGATTGGACGACCCCGCCGTGGCGGATATTCTGCCCGTTGCCGCGATGCGTTCCGGTGGGCCGGTGGTCTGCAACGACATCGAGCGTCAAGCCCGGACGATACCCCATGCCGCAGAGATGCAGCAGCGCGGGTACCAGGCACTCAGCGCTCTGCCATTCATTATAGAGGGCGAGAGCGCCGGCTGTTTGATGCTCGCGGCCAGGAACAAGTCAGTGTTCGATGCCGCCGAGGTACGCCTGCTCAGCGGGCTGGCGGCGGACATTTCCTTCGCCCTCGATCACATCGCCAAGTCGGAAAAGATCCACTATCTCGCCTATTACGACTCGCTCACCGGCCTTGCCAATCGGACGCTGCTACATGAACGGCTTACACAGCAGATCGCCAATCACCGCCCGGGAGGGCGAACGGTTGCGCTGTTGCTGATCGACCCGGATCGTTTCCATACGATCAACGAAACCTTCGGGCGTTTTCAGGGAGACGAACTCCTGCGCCAGCTCGCGCGCAGCCTGACCGCGTGCGTCGGGGAGGGGGCCTCCGTGGCACGCACCGGCGGGGGCCAGTTCGCGGCGCTGGTAGCGGTGGCCGATGGGGCGGAGGCAACGCGCTTGGCCGAGGACCTGTGGCGGCGCTGGCTCGCAGTCCCGTTCCAGATCGATGCGAACGAGATTCGGGTCTCGGCCAAAGCCGGCATCGCTCTGCTCTCTGCGGACGCAGACACCGCCGATGCATTGCTCAAGCACGCCGAGGCTGCGCTGAGCAGGGCCAAGTCGACCGGCGAACAGCTGGTGCTCTACACCCCTGATATGAGTACGCGCGCCGCGGAGACGCTTGGAATGGAGGCGCAGCTGCGCACTGCGCTGGAGCGCGAGCAGTTCGTCCTTCACTACCAGCCGAAAGTCGACGTCGAGACGCGCAAACTGGTCGGGGTGGAAGCGCTGATACGCTGGCGGAATCCGGACCTCGGACTCGTGCCACCGCTCAAGTTCATTCCGTTGCTCGAGGAGACCGGGCTCATTGTCGAGGTCGGCCGGTGGGCGCTGCGCCGGGCCAAGCTCGACCGTACACTCTGGACGGCGATGGGCCTGGTTGCTCCGCGCGTGGCGGTGAACGTCTCCACGGTTCAGCTGCAACGACGCGACTTCGTGCGCATGATCGAAGAACTTGTCGGCGCCTCGGGAAAGGATGCCGGCCTGGATATCGAGGTCACCGAGTCCGTCATCATCTCGGACGCCGTCGAGAACATCGAGAAGCTCAGCCGCATCCGGGAGCTCGGCGTCGGGATCGCAATCGACGATTTCGGCACTGGCTATTCCTCACTCGGATACCTGACGAAGCTTCCCGCACAGGTCATCAAGATCGACCGATCCTTTACCGTCGCCATGACCGAAGACCCGGGCGCCTTGACACTCGTGTCCACGATCATCTCGCTGGCACACTCGCTCAAAATGGCGACGGTCGCCGAGGGGGTGGAATCGCAGGAACAGGCTAAATTGCTGCGACTGCTGCGTTGCGACCAGATGCAGGGCTATCTCGTCAGTAAACCGGTCGCGTTCGATGAGCTATCCGCGCAGCTCGGGGGCGCCGACGAGTAAGCAGGCGGGCGGCCTGGACGGCAGCCCAGCAGGTCAGTGCTCAATGATTGGGCACGGCACCCTTGATGAATTGCGCCGCGCTCTCAGCCTGGGTTAGTCCAGACAGGCGAAGCGAGCTAACGGCGGCGAACTCGCGCAGCCGCGCCTCCACCACGCCGAAACCGGCCTGCATTGCCGCCAGGATGTACTGAGCCTCGCCGGCGGCCCCCTCGGAACGAGCCCACGCCACCAGCGCTTCGGCCATGTGTGCCATCAACGGAGCGCCCAGGGTCTGGCTGCTTGACTTGAGGCTGTGCGCTGCCTGAGCGACGGCCTCACGCGCCCCGCTGTCGAGGGCCGCCGAAATCGCAGCGAGTTGAGCGGGGGTATCCTTCAGGTAGATCGCGATGAGCTGTCCGAAACCCTCTCCCATCAGGTGCGATAGCTCCGTAAGAGTCGCGCGATCCACCGCGGAGGTAGTTGAGGGCTCAGACGACGGCGGCGCTTGGGCGCCGCTCGAGCTCACCGCCGCCAGAGCCGCGTGGGTCGGCAGCCATTTTGCGAGCACGAGAGACAGAACATCCCGCTTCACGGGCTTCGGCAGGTAGTCGTCCATCCCGGCCTCGATGCACTTTTCCCGCTCGCCCGGCAAGGCGTTAGCGGTCATTGCCACGATCGGTACGCGTGACCGGCCCTGATGCGACGACGCGCGCTCCCAGCTGCGAATACTCGCGGTCGCGTCGTAACCATCCATCACCGGCATCAGGCAATCCATGAGGACGAGATCGAAGGCACCCTGACGCACGCGAGCAACCGCCTGACTCCCATCGCCGGCGACTTCGGCTTCGATGCCAAAGGACTTGAGAGTCTTCAGCGCCACGGCCTGATTGACCGGATTGTCCTCGACCAGGAGAACGCGCGCGCCGCTATAGCGTGCCTCCCGAGCGGCATCCTGCGGGATGGCGGACGGGTGACTGCTGCCCACTACCAGCGCCGCCAACACGTTCTGTAGATCTCGACGGCGCACGGGCTTCGTAAGCCAAGTGGCAACCCCCAAGGTGTCGGCCTCCTGGACTCGATCTCCCAGCGAGCTCAGAGCCACGCAATGTACGTTCCGAATCGCGGCATCCTTGCGCAGTTCCCGGAGGAACGCCATGCCATCCATCTCGGGCATCTGATAGTCGAGCAACACCAGATCGAATGGCGCGCCGGCTGCGGCGGCGGCCCGCGCCGCATCCAGACCTGCGATTGCCGAGGGCACGCTGACGTATTGCGCCTTATCGTATTGTACGTAGTGTTCCAGAATGCAACGGTTGGTCGGGTTGTCGTCGACGATGAGGATCTTAAGAGCAGACAAATCCCGCGCTGAGTGATCCTGCTGGGAGCCCGAAACGAGTGGCACCACGACACTGAACGTCGACCCGCGACCGGGCTCCGAACTCACCTTGATGGTGCCACCCATGGCGTCGACGAGTTTCTTGGTGATCGCAAGTCCCAGGCCAGTGCCCCCATAACGGCGCGTCGTGGAGTTGTCGGCCTGCGTGAATGCCTCGAAGAGCCTGCCACGCGCGTCGGCCGTCAGGCCAATTCCCGTGTCCTGAACCAGAATCTGCACCGGGATGGAGTCTGTGAGTCGGGCCTCGCCGCCGGCGCCTTCGTGCAGCCTGACCCCCAGGAGCACTTCGCCCCGCTCGGTGAATTTGACGGCGTTGCTGACCAGATTCGTCATGATCTGGCGCAACCGCACCGGATCACCGCGCACGACGACGGGCACATCGTTGTGAATTGCGCACGAGAGTTCCACCCCCTTGGCGCGCGCCTGGCCGGCGAAGAGTCTGGCTACGTCCTCGGTCAAGGATCTTAGCTCGATGTCGATGCGCTCTAGCGTCAGATACCCCGCTTCGATCTTGGAGAAGTCAAGTACGTCGTTGATCACACTGAGCAGCGCGTCTGCGGAAGTCCGTGCCGTCTCAACCATGCACCGCCCCTCCGCGCCGAGTGACTCACGATGCAGCAGATCGAGCATGCCGATGATGCCGTTCATGGGCGTGCGGATTTCATGGCTCATATTGGCGAGGAAAGAGCTCTTGGCCTCGCTAGCCTCCTCGGACTTGCGCTTTTCGAGCTCGAGGCGAGTCGCGTAGGATCGAAGCTCCTCGTCGGCTGCCTTCTGTCGGCGCGCGATGCGGTCAAAGGTCGCTCCGAGATCTCCTATCTCGTCGGTCGGTAGCACCGGCAGCCGGAAATCCTCACCGGCACCGAAGTCGATGACGACCCGACGCAATTGCTCGATGGGACGGGAGATGCGCGCAGCGCTCCAGACGGCAACCAACACTGCAGCCACCAAGCAGCCAGCGGTGCCATAGATGAGGAACTTCATCGTCGCACCGGTCGGCGCCAGGAGCTCGTCGTATAACTGCGAATACTCGAGGATGACTCCGCCCACGATCGCGCCTTGTGGCATACGCATCGGTACGATCAGCTGGCGGATACTATGTTGGCCCTCGGTTTCGACGAAGGTGCGCGGAATCCCGTCGGCCAGCGTGCGTGCCACCGATCCGTCGGGGTCGGGAAAGCGCTCGCCCACTTCGGACGGGACCGCGTCCGCCAGTGTGTTGCCGTGAGAATCCACGATCACGATGTCCCGCTGCTGGGCGGCGTGGATGGTGGAGACATACTCCTGCAGTGCGGCAGCGCTCTCACGCAGAGCGGCAATGGGACCCGAAGGGTCGAAAGTCAGGCTGTAGGCGATGACCTCGGCGACCCGACTCGCCTCGGTGATCGCGGCGAGTCGTGCGTTGCCTACTTGCGCGCGGAATGCGACGACAGTCACGAGCGCAAGGAGAGCGACGACACCGACAAATGAAGCCAGCAGCTTAGAGCGTATTCTCACGTCCAACACGTTGGAATGACCCAACTCCCTCGGCGCCGCGAACTGGCGGGCTGAGGTTACTTTCCCAGGGGCGCTCCGCACGGCGAAATCTGCCAGGACCGTAGCACGATTGCTGCACGTAACCTGTGAAGCACGGACTGTCGCGACATTAACGCCGTGACCGGTGTCACAGCGCAATGAGGCTGCCCTGGGTCGCGGACGCCTGGAAGTGCAGAAGCGCTGAGCGCCCCCGCCTTGGAGACGACCCGCCCTTTATCGGAAGCGCAAATCAGAGGCGCCTCGATCGTTGGAGCGGGTCCGATGTCACTGGCCATCGGCCGGCTGGTCAGCCGGGCGCTGGCGGATATACTTGAAACTGCCCATCGACCTCGCGATGAGTCGTCCGCTCTTAACGCGCACTTCGCCCTCGCAAAAAGCCAGCGTCGAAGAGCGATGAACCGCATGACCGCTCGCGGTAAGGCGGCTGCCCGCCAACCCCGGTTGCACGAAGCTCGTCTTCATCTCGACGGTGTCGAAGCACGACCGGGTATCGACGCGAAGCCACCGCGGCTGTGATACTGCCCGCATAGGTTCATCTCAAATGACCCCGGTGTAGCGCATGAATCTGTTACAGCCTAGAACGGCTTTCGTGACGGGTGCGGTAGCGCCGTGAGTCAACCATCGAGAGCCGTCATCGCGCGGCAACTCGGCTCGCCCGTATCGGTCGAGCAGATCAGGGTGCAGTCGCCGCGCCACGGCGAGGTCATGATCCGGCTTGCGGCGTGCGGCGTTTGTCACAGCGATTTATCGGCGACCAACGGTACGATCGCCTATCCCTTGCCGCTCGTGTTGGGGCACGAGGGAGCCGGGATCGTCACCGCCGTCGGCGAGGGTGTGAGCCGCTACACGATCGGCGATCACGTCGTCAGCTCATTCGTAAGCATTTGCGGCCGCTGCCATTACTGTCAGACAGGGCGCCCGCACTTGTGCGTGCAGTCCTTGCAAGCGCTCTACACCTTGCCCGACGGCAGCGTGCGCACATTCGACGCGGCCGGATCGCCGCTCAACGTATTCTGCGGCTGCGGCGTCATGGCCGAGTACGCGACATTGCACGCCGACAACCTCGTGAGGATCGACCGGCAAATGCCGCTCGATCGGGCCGCGTTGATCGCCTGCGGCGTCATGACGGGCTTCGGCGCCGCGGTCAACACCGCTCGCGTCGAAGCCGGCTCGGTCGCGGTCGTGTTCGGATGCGGCGGGGTCGGCCTCAATGCGATCCAAGGCTGCGCGATCGCGGGCGCCGCAATGATCGTCGCGGTCGACACGAGCGCGCCCAAGCTCGAATTGGCCGAGCGCTTCGGGGCCACACACACGTTCAACGTGACCGGGCAGGAGCAGATCGGCAAAGCCTTGTACAAGCTCACCGGCGGCGGTGCCGATTACGCCTTCGATTGCGTGGGACTCGGTCGGATTTCCGAGCAGGCCTTCGGTGTCTTGCGCCGCGGCGGGACGGCGGTGACCGTCGGTATCGCCGCGCCCGCCGACAAGATCGTTCTGAATGCGCAACATGTCGCGATCACCGAAAAAACGCTGACCGGCAGCTATTACGGTTCGGCGCGACCACAACTGGATTTTCCGCGGCTGATTGATCTTTATCGCGGTGGTCGATTGAAGCTCGACGAACTCATTACTCGGACCTATTCGATCGATGAGGCTGCGCAAGCATTTGCCGATCTTCAAGAGGGCCGGCCGGGCCGCGGCGTCATTGTCTTTGGAGATATGACCTAGCTGCCTGCGGGTCCAAGCACCCGGCCAGCGTCTAACTGCCCTTATTGAGGAGGGGTTGCGGCTACGCCTGCGCCGACCTTAATCAAGCGGCCGTAAAACCGGCTCACCGATTCCGACCTTCGCCGGCAAAGGCGGCCTCGTCGCAGGTGTAGACCCCCCTCTCCAACCGGGTTGAAGATGCCCTGCTCGCGCGCCCGGGTGTTCAGATGCCAGAAATCGGTCGCGAGTGGCCGACCTTGAGGCAGCGGGCTCGCGAACTTGTCGGCCCTCTCCCGGCCGCTTCCATTCGCTACCAATCATCCGGGCCGCCTGCCGCCGGCGACGACGATGGGTTCGCCCAGCGCTCGCCGATATTCCTCCTCGCCGATCGCGTCCACCGACCGCAGCTTCGCCAGCAGCTCGTCGATCAGCGAACGCAGCCCAGGCCCCGGCGTGCCGTGCGCGAATGAACTCTGGTATTTGATCGGTCCGGGGATGATCGCGACCAGAAAGGCCATCTCGGCTGGTGTCAGCGCCCCGGGTTCGCGACCGAAATAGCTGCGGGCCGCCGGCCGCAGGCCACGCAGCTCCGGTCCCCATTCGATGATGTTCAGGTAGATCTCGAGAATACGATCCTTGCCGAGCGCCGACTCGAGCAGGAACGTGATCGCCAGTTCCTGCAGCTTGCGTCCGAGCTGCTTGTCGCGCGACAGGAACAGGTTTTTGGCCAGCTGCTGGGTGATT
>Ga0070731_10004882_pt1 | contig 11267 bp, 11 predicted proteins | sample Coa_R1_2_FD_66448 | JGI IMG/M metagenome (GOLD analysis project Ga0070731, IMG submission 66448) | Surface soil microbial communities from Centralia Pennsylvania, which are recovering from an underground coalmine fire - Coalmine... | ecosystem: Environmental > Terrestrial > Soil > Unclassified ... | reverse complement strand
CTCGACCGAGACGCAGGACATCCTCGCCGCCGAGCAGCTCGCGTTCAAACAGACGGGCGGGAGGGTGGGGCCGTTCACACTGCGCCTCGTGCGCTACCCCGGGCGGGAGGTCTCGGCCAACGCCCGCCAGGCGATCGGAGACAAGAAGACGATCGCCTATCTGGGGGAGATCGCGCCGGGCAGCTCCGCCGACAGCCTCGGCATCACCAATGCGGAGGACGTGCTCCAGGTCAGCCCCACCGACACGGCGCTTGAGCTGACCCGCCAAGCGCCCACCATCTCCGGCACGCCGGACCGCTACTACGAGGCGCTCAGCACCTACGGACGGACGTTCGCGCGAGTCGTGCCGACGGACGCCGCCGAGGCGCGGGCGGTGGTCGGGGAGCTGCCCGCGCTCGGGGTCAAGCGGCTCTACGTGACCAGCGACGGGACGCCGTATGGGAACGCGCTGAAGCATGAGCTCCTCAGCCAGGCCAAGTCCGGCCTCACCGTAGCCTCGGCACCCTCCGCCGCCGACGCGGTCTTCTATGCCGGCAGCTCTCCATCCGGTGCGAGCGCCGTGTTCAACCAGGCGCTGTCCGCGAACCCCAAGGCCAAGCTGTTCGCGCCCTCGGCGCTGGCCCTGGGCTCGTTCGCCTCCTCGCTGTCGCCGGCGGCGCAACACAACCTCTATATCTCCGCGCCGGGCTTCACCGCCGCCAACCTGCCACCCGCGGCGGGACGGTTCGTGAGCGCGTTTCGCGCCGCCAACGGCCACGATCCCGCTCCTCAGGCGATCTTCGGCTATGCCGCGATGGCCGCGGTGATCCACGCCATCCAGCGTGCCGGCAGCTCCGCCAACAACCGCAGCGCCGTCGTCCACGCCTTCTTCTCGATCCGGAACTTGAGCTCCGTGCTCGGGTCGTTCTCGATCGACAAGAACGGCGACACGAGCATCGCCCCGTTCGTGCTCGAGCGCGTCAAAGCCGGGGCGCTCGTCCCCACGGTTCAGCTCCAGGGGTGAGCGGGCGGGCCGCGCTCGGGACAGCGGTCGCGGTGGCGCTGCTCGCGGGCTGCGGGAGCAGCGACCGGCCGCGGGCGCGGATCCACGGCCAGATCCTCACGATCTATTTCAGCGGCCCCCGGCGCGGGGACTCGAGCGTCGCGGCGGCCGCCGCGCTGAATGGGGCCAGGCTGGCGCTCGCGCACATCCATGCCAGGATCGGGTCGTATCGGATTCGCCTGCGCGTGCTCGACGACTCGACGCCGCAGAGCCGCGGCTGGGACCCGAACCAGACGACGTTCGACGCCCGGAGGGCCGCCCAGGACCCGACCGCGATCGGGTATCTGGGTGACTTCAACTCCGGCGCGAGCGCGATCTCGATCCCCCTCCTGAACCGGGCGGGCATCGTTCAGATCAGCCCCGCCAGCACGGCCGTCGGCCTCACCACCACAGGCCCGGGGGCGGCTCCCGGCGAGCCGCAGAAGTACTACCCCAGCGGGGTGCGGACGTTTGCCCGCGTGGTGCCCACCGACGCCGGTCAGGCACTCGCGCTCGTCCGCGCCGAGCAGTCGGTCGGCTGTCAGAGCACGTTCGTGCTCGAAGACGCGGAGGTGGACGGCGAGGCGGCGGCGCTGAGCTTCCTGCTCACCGCGCAATCGGCCGGGCTGCGCGTGGCCGGCGTTCAGGCCTTCCAGCGAGGCGCCCCCTCCTACGCCGGTCTGGCCCAGAGCGTGGCGGGGACCGGGGCGGACTGCGTCGTCCTCAGCGCGATCGACGAGCCGAGCGCGGTGCGCCTCACTGAACAGGTCGTCAGGGCGGTTCCCAAGGCGATGATCCTGGCCACCGACGGGCTGGCCGACAGCGCCTTCGGGAGCCCGAGCGACGGAGGGCTGCCGAGCAGCCTGGACAACCGGGTGCTGGTGATCAGCCCGGTCCTTCCCCAAACGGCCTATCCCCCCGCTGGGCGGGCGTTCCTGAGCGAGTACGCCAGGCGCTTCGGTCCTCCGCCCCCGTCGGCCATCTTCGGCTATCAGGCCATGACCCTGCTGCTGGGAGCGATCGACGCCGCCACCGATCATGGTCGGCGCGACGCCGAGCGGGCGGACGTGCGTGAGGAGGTGTTCTCGGGCCAGCTCGTGCACGGGGCCGTGGGCACCTTCCGCATCGACCGCTGGGGAGACACGTCCCTGCGGGGCTACGGCATCTATGCCTTCAGCGCGGGGCATCTCGTGCGCTGGCCGGGACGAGGGTGCTGCGGCCCGTGAGGCTTCGATTCAGGTTCGGTTAAAGCCGCCGCCCAGGGTTTGATACGTCATGCTGCGCCATTAGGGTGGGCACCGAGATCCCCCGGGGTGGGGCCTACGAAAGGAGGAGTATGAGGTTCCGAACAGCACTGGTGGCCTGCTGTGCCGTGGTCGCGGCGTTGGTGGTTGCGGCCTGCGGCTCGAGCAACAACTCGAGCTCGAGCTCGAGCTCCACCTCGAGCTCAAGCGGCGGTTCGGGTGGCAACACGGTTGACATCTACTCGAGCCTGCCCATGCAGGGTGCCTCGAGCGCCCAGACGGTCCCGCTGGTCAACGGCATCAAGCTGGCCCTCTCGCAGGCCGGCGGCAAGGCGGGCAAGTTCAACGTCAAGTACACGGTTCTCGACGACTCGACCGCGGCGGCGGGCAAGTGGGATCCGGGTCAGACCGCGGCCAACGCCCGCAAGGTGGCGGCCGACCCCAAGGCGGTGTACTACATCGGCGAGTTCAACTCCGGCGCGTCCGAGGTCTCGATCCCGATCCTCAACCAGGCCGGGATCCCGCAGGTCAGCCCGGCGAACACGTACGTCGGTCTGACCACGAACCTGCCGGGAAGCGCGCCGGGTGAGCCGCAGAAGTACTACCCGACGGGCACGCGCACGTACCTGCGGATCGTGCCGATCGACTCGATCCAGGCCGCGGCCGACCTGATCGCCATGAAGCAGGCCGGCTGCACCAAGGTCGCGGTGGCCAACGACAAGGAGGCCTACGGCCAGGGCCTGGCCACGCTGCTCGGGCTCGAGAAGGGCTTCTACGGCGTGACCATCGCGTCCAACACCGGAATCGACCCGACGGCGCCGAACTTCCGCTCCTACGCGGCCACGGTCAAGGGAGAGGGAGCCGACTGCTTCTTCTTCGCGGGCATCGTGTCCAACGGCGCGGTCCAGATCACCAAGGACGTCCACGCAGCCGTCCCCACCGCCAAGGTCTTCGGCGGCGACGGCGTCTGCACCGACTCCTACACTGCCGCCTCCAAGGGCGGCGTCCCGGCCGCGATCGACCCGTTGATCCAGTGCACGGTGGCCACGCAGGACCTCGCGGCCTATCCGGGCGGCAAGCAGTTCCTGGCCGCCTACAAGGCCAAGTACGGTCCGACGCCGCCTGACCCGTACGCGATCTACGGCTACGAGGCGATGAAGCTGGGGCTCGACACGATCGCGGGCCTGGGCTCCAACGGGAACAACAAGGCCGACGTGCTGAAGGCGCTGTTCGCGACCAAGGCCCGTAAGTCGGTGCTCGGCACCTACGGGTTCAACAAGAACGGCGACACGACGCTCAAGTCATACGGCCTGTACAAGGTGGACTCCAAGGGAGAGCCCGTCTTCCTCAAGTCGCTGACTCCGACGAAGACGGTCTGACCCAGTCCGCTGACAGCTAGGAAAACCGGCTGAGGCGACGGGGAGGGGATGCGTGGCATCCCCTCCCCGCCATCGCCTCCAGCGTGTAGGCTCGCGCGGGGCTCTATGTAGATGGAAGCCAGCTCGATAACGCCCAGGATTCCGTCGTCGGCAGCGAGGCCGCTCGGAGTGCTGCGCACGTACGTGGGGCGCTGGGGCCTGATCGTCCTCCTGGCCGCGCTCCCCGCGTTCTATGTGGTGCGCGACCTCACGCACGGCTACCAGGCCGGGTTCGTCCACGGCCACGCGGTCGTTGCCCACGACCTCAGCCGGATCGGTCTGAACGTCGTCCAGGGTCTGGCCAACGGGGCGATCTGGGCCCTGATCGCGATCGGCTACACGCTCGTCTACGGGATCATCGAGCTGATCAACTTCGCCCACGGCGATGTGTTCATGATCGGCTCGTTTGTCGCCGTCGGGCTCTGGGGAACGCTCGGGATCGGTCTCTCCACGGGCACCGCCGGGATCATCGGCGGGCTGATCCTCACCCTGATCATCGCGATGGCGGTCACCGGAGCGCTCAACGTGCTGATTGAGCGGGTCGCCTACCGACCGTTACGCAATGCGCCCAAGCTGGCCCCGCTGATCACGGCGGTCGGCTTCTCGTTCATCCTGCAGAACGTCGGGCTGCTGTGGCGGGGGGGCTCGCCGCAGAGCGTCGATGACCTGATCAACCAGGGCAACACCGTGTTCAACATCTCGGGGGTGGCGATTCAGCGCGGCTACATCCTCGCCGTGGGGACGATGATCCCGCTGGTCATCGGGCTGGGGTGGTTCATCTCCAACACCCGGATGGGGCGGGCGATGCGGGCCACGGCTCAGGACCCCGAGGCGGCGCGGCTGATGGGCATCAACGTCAACCAGACGATCTCCCTGACCTTTCTCCTCGGGGGCATGCTGGCCGGCGCCGCCGGGCTGATCTACGCCCTCTACCAGACCAACATCTGGTACTTCCAGGGGTTCAAGGCGGGGCTGATCGCATTCACCGCCGCCGTCATGGGTGGGATCGGGAATGTTCGCGGCGCCGTGCTCGGAGGGTTGATCATCGGGATCATCCAGTCGTTCTCCGATAACCGGCTGGCCGGCGGAGAGTGGACGGAGGCGGTCGTGTTCGGCTATCTGATCCTGATCATGGTCCTGCGCCCGCGCGGGCTGATCGGCGAGGAGACCCGGGAGGCGGGATGACCGAGCTGCGCGGCGGCGATCGCGGCTGGGACGAGCTCCGGGCCCAGCTCCGGGAGTGGCGGGCGGCGATCGACCGCATCCTGCCGTCTTGGTGGGGGCGGGGGGTGGCCGTGCTGGCGATCGTCATCGGCATCGTCCTGCCCTTCGCCTTCTCGAGCAACAGCGGCTTCATCGACGCCACGATCAAGGCCCTGTCGCTGGCGGTGATGTCGCTGGGCTTGAACATCGTGGTCGGCTTCGCCGGCCTGCTCGACCTCGGTTACGTGGCCTTCTTCGCCCTCGGCGCCTACTCGCTGGGCTGGTTCGGCTCGGACTTCTTCTTCAAGGCGCACGTCCACGTCGGCGTGGCCGGGGTGGCGGCGACAGAGACCGGCATCCATCTGAACTTCCTGCTCATCCTGGTCGCCGCGGCGGTCATCTGCGCCATCGCCGGGACGATCATCGGCTTGCCCACCCTGCGGCTGCGCGGCGACTACATCGCGATCGTCACCCTCGCCTTCGGGGAGATCATCGGCGAGGTCGCGGTCAACGGCACCGACATCCACCTCGGTGGCGGGATGACGCTGACGGCGGGGAACCTCGGGATCAGCGCCGTCGATCTGCCCTACTTCCCGGGCATAGGTCACTTCAACCTGCTCGAGCTGAGACCCTGGTACTGGCTGATCCTGGCCATTCTGTTCCTCGTCCTGTTCGTCAACGTGCGCTTGCGGGACTCACGGCTGGGCCGGGCCTGGATCGCCCTACGTGAGGACGAGGTGGCGGCGGTCTCGATGGGGATCCCGCTGGTGAAGACCAAGCTTCAGGCGTACGCGATCGGAGCGGCCTTCGGCGGCATGTCCGGCGCCTTCATCGGGGCCTACTTCACGACCGTCAACGCCAGCCAGTTCCAGTTCGGCTTCTCGGTCCTGATCCTCTCGATGGTCATCATCGGCGGTATCGGGTCGATCTGGGGGGCGGTCGTCGGCGGCCTGCTGCTCGGCTACATCAACTACTGGCTGCTGCCTGACGTCCTCAACAACGCGCCCAGCAAGATCGGGCTGAACTTCCAGCTCACGTCGGTCCAGTTTGGGATCTATGGCTTCCTGCTCGTGCTGGTCATGGTCCTCCGGCCTCAGGGGCTGATCCCCGAGCGCCGGCGCAAGCTCGAGATGACGGGGGCGATCGCGCCCGAGGCCGGGGACAGCGAGCTGGCCGAGCCGGTGCCGGAGATGAACATCGGAGCCGTCGAGTGAGCGTGAGCGAGAACGGCGGGGCTCTGATGGAGGCCCAGCACCTGGTCAAGGAGTTCGGTGGCCTGGTCGCGGTCGACGACGTCTCGATCGATATCCCCAACCACTCGATCGTCTCGATCATCGGTCCCAACGGCGCCGGCAAGACGACGGTGTTCAACATGCTGACCGGCCTCTACAAGCCCACCGCCGGCCGGATCGCCTTGGGCGGGCGCAACGTGACCCGCATGCGGCCGGACCAGATCACGAGCCTAGGCGTGGCGCGGACGTTCCAGAACATCCGGCTGTTCGGGGCCATGACCGCGGTCGAGAACGTGATCGTGGGCCGGCACGCGCGGATGCGCGCGGGGGTGTTCGGCTCGATCGTTCGCGCGCCCTGGGTGCGCCGCGAGGAACGCGCGGTGGTGGCTCGCGCGCGTGAGCTGCTGGCCTATGTCGGGCTGCGAGAGAGCGTCTTCGATCAGCTGGCGGCGCAGCTCTCATACGGCGATCAGCGCCGCGTCGAGGTGGCGCGGGCGCTGGCCTCCGAGCCCAAGCTGCTGCTGTTGGACGAGCCGACGGCGGGGATGAACCCCAATGAATCGGCCGCCCTGACCCAGTTCATGCGCAAGCTGCGCGACGAGCTGGAGCTGACGATCCTGCTCATCGAGCACGACATGAAGGTCGTCATGGGGGTCTCCGAGCGGGTCACCGTGCTCGACCACGGCACCAAGATCGCCGAGGGCCCGCCGGACGAGGTGCGCCACGACGCGCGGGTGATCGAGGCCTACCTGGGGACCGCGGCGTGAGCGTGGGGCTCTCGGTCTCGGTCCCTGGCTCCGGCTCGGAGAGGGCGACCGGATGAGCCCGCTGCTCGAGGTCTCGGACATCCACACCTACTACGGCTCGATCGAGGCGCTGAAGGGGGTCTCGCTGTCGGTCGAGCCCGGCGAGGTGGTGACGCTGATCGGCTCCAACGGCGCCGGCAAATCGACCACCCTGAGGTCGATCTCAGGGCTCACGCCCGCCCGGTCGGGCACGGTGAGGTTCGACGATGAGGAGATCACCGGGGTCCCGGCGCACGAGGTCGTGGGGCGAGGGGTGGCGCTGGCGCCGGAGGGCCGCCACGTGTTCCCGCGGATGACCGTGCGGGAGAACCTGGAGCTCGGCTCCTATCTGCGGCGCGGTGGGGCCGACGCCGAGGACTTCGAACGCGTCTACGACCTGTTTCCCCGCCTCAAGGAGCGGGACAAGCAGAAGGCGGGGACGATGTCCGGCGGCGAGCAGCAGATGCTGGCCATCGGGCGCGCCCTGATGGGCCGCCCGAAGCTGCTGATGCTCGACGAGCCCTCGATGGGGATTGCCCCGATCCTGGTCCAGCGGATCTACGAGACGATCGCGGAGATCAACCGGACCGGAGTGGCCATCCTGCTGGTCGAGCAGAACGCCAACTATGCCCTCGAGGCGGCGACTCGCGGCTACGTGCTGGAGACCGGGAGCGTCGTGCTGGCGGGCGACTCGGGAAAGCTTCGCGACGACCCCGAGGTCCAGAGGGCGTACCTGGGGACATGAGCTCGGGGGCATCCGCGTGATCGTTGTCGCGTCCATCGGCGCCAAGGCGCTCTACTTCTTGTTCCTGTGGCTCGTGTCGGCCGCTGCCGCCGCGTGGGTGGCCGACCGCAAGGGCTACGGCGAGCGCGTGGGGCTGACCTTCGGGCTGATCCTGACCGTGGTCGGGCTGATCATCGTGCTCCTCCTGCCCGGGCGCCCGGGCTCGAAGTGGCGCGAGGAGGGCTGGCTTCCCCGGCGCGCGCGGCGGGCCGAGTAAGCGGGCCGCGGTTTCGGCCGAGGGCCTGCTGCTCAGGCGCTGGCGGTCTGGCGCGCGAACCGCGCCGGCGCGTCGTCGTCGCACTGATCGAAAAAGCCGCCGACGACCTCCATCAGCTGCTCCATCGAGTCTGCGGCGTAGAGGATCGGCTGGTACTTGGTGATGTCGTACTCAAGGACGCCCATCTCGGGGATATCCAGCGGGCGTATCTCGGCGGAGCGAAACTCCTCGATCTCGCCGTATGAGGAGAGCAGGCCGGCGCCGTAGCAGCGCAGCTCCCCGTCCTCGTGCAGGACGCCGAATTCGATCGTGAACCAGAAGACGTGGGCGAAGAAGTCCTTGGCCTCCGGCGTGGTGACGCGACGGGCGGCCCGGCCCGCCTTGCGGTTCAGCTCGGCGAAGCACGGGCTGGCCAGCATCCCTCCGTGGCCGATCACCTCGTGTATGAGATCGGGCTCAGGCGTGTACAGCGGCTGGCCGTGGTGGCGGAGGTACTGGGTCGAGTGAAACACGCCGTCGGCCAGCGAGCCGTAGAACTCCTCGAAGGGGACGAGGCCGGGGGCGGGGTGGTACACGAAGCCGGTGAGTGGGTGCAGGCGATCGCCGACCTCGTCCAGCTGGGGGACACGATCGATGGGGAGGTCGAAGCGGCTCATGGCCTCGCGGTACTCGACACAGGCGAGGCGCTCGTGCTTGGCCGCCAGCTCACGGCGCACCAGCCGCCACACCTCGTGCTCCTCCTCGGTGTAGTCGGCGTGGGGGATCGGCGTGGACGGATCCCAGTCCAGGGCCAGCGCGGCGATCGCGTTTCGCCGCCTGCGGTACGCCGGATCGGCGAAGCCGGGGTGATCCTCGTCGAGGTGGACGGTCACGCTCCCATCCTCGGCGGTGGTGACCGGGGCGTAGAGCTGGGCTTCCTTGAACATCCGAGCCTCCTAGATGTGGCTGGTCACTCCGGCCGAGCTCGTCTCGGCGGTCCCGTCGGGGTCGCTGGCCCAGGACAGCGCGTACCTGCCGTCGTCCAGCTGGCGGGCCAGCGGCGTGAGCCTGAGCGGGCGGAAGGTGTCGCACATGACCGCGAGCTCGTTGGTGAAGCGAGTCCCGATCGACTTCTCGGCCAGCCCCGGCTGGGGACCGTGCGGCAGGCCCGACGGGTGCAGGGTGATTGAGCCGACGTCGATCCCCCGGCGCGAGCCGAACTCCCCGCTGACGTAATAGATCATCTCCTCGGACTGGAGATTCGAGTGGTTGTAGGGGATCGGGATCGCATCCTCGTGCCAGTCGAGCATCCGGGGACAGAAGGAGCAGATCACGAAGTTCGGGCCCTGGAAGGTCTGATGCACCGGCGGCGGCATGTGGATGCGTCCGGTGATCGGCTCGAAGTCGTCGATGTTGAACGTGTACGGATACACGTAACCGTCCCAGCCGACGACATCGAGCGGGTGATAGTCGAGCCCGTAGTGCTGATAGCCGCGGCGGGCCCGGACCACGAGCTCGTAGTCGCCTCGTTCTCTGTGCGTTTCGAGCTCGGTGGGGGGGTGGAAGTCCCGGTGGCTGTACGGCGCGTGCTCGAGCAGCTGGCCGTAGCGGTTGCGGTAGCGGTTTGGCGTCTCGATCTCGCCCGGGGTGGAGAAGGTGAGGTAGAGCTGGTCAGGCGTCTGGGGCCGGAAGCGGTACGTCGTGCCGCGCGGGATGACGATGTAGTCGTGCTCGCTGTAGGGGAGGGTTCCGAAGGTGGTCTCGAGGGTGCCCTGCCCCTGATGGACGAACAGCACCTCGTCACCCTCGCCGTTCCGGTAGAAGTAGGACTGTTCCTCGGCCGGGCGGCAGATCCCGATCTCGACGTCGTCGTTGAACATGAGGATCCGGCGGCCTCTCACCGGATCCCCCTCGGGGGACAGGCCGGCGGTGTCCAGGAGGTGGTGGGCGTGGGCGTCGGGCACCCATTCCTCGAGCTCGATCGCCTCGAAGGCCCCGAGCTCGGTGACCCGGCAGGGCGTCTGGAGGTGGTAGAGGATCGACTCGTTGCCGGAGAAGCCCTCGAAGCCCATCACCTCCTCGGTGAGCAGGGTGCCGTTGTCCCGGAAGGCGACGTGACGCTTCCTGGGGAGGCTGCCGCGGGATTCGTAGCGCACTAGGAGACCTCGGTTCTCTGCGGGGAGCTCATAGGTTCCCGCGTCGCTCCTGCTCCCGCTCGAGCGCCTCAAACAGCGCCTTGAAGTTGCCGTCGCCGAAGCCGCGGGCGCCGTGGCGCTCGATCACCTCGAAAAACAGCGTCGGGCGGTCGCCCACGGGCTTGGAGAAGATCTGAAGCAGATAGCCCTCGTCGTCGCGGTCGACCAGGATCCCGAGCCGGCTGAGGTCGGCCAGATCCTCCTCGATCTCGCCCACCCGCTCAGGCACCTCGTGGTAGTAGGACTTGGGGATCGGGAGGAACTGGACGCCGCGGGCTGTCAGCTCGTCGACGGTCTTGACGATGCTCGTCGTCGAGAGGGCGATGTGCTGTACCCCGGGGCCGCGGTAGAACTCGAGGTACTCGTCGATCTGTGACTTCTTCTTGCCTTCGGCTGGCTCGTTGATCGGGAACTTGATCCGGCCTGAGCCGTCGGTGACCACCTTCGACATCAGCGCCGAGTACTCGGTCGAGATCTCCTCGTCGGAGAAGTGGATCATCTCGGTCATCCCGAAGACGCGCTCGTAGTACTGGACCCACTCCTCCATGTGCCCAAGCGGAACGTTGCCGACGACGTGGTCGATGCCGACGAACAGGCCATCGGGGGTGCTGGCCGGGCGCTCCTCACGGGCGGCGAAGCCGGGGAGGAAGGCGCCGGCGTAGTCGTGGCGCTCGACGAAGACGTGGCGGGTCTCGCCGTAGGTCTCGACCGAGGCGAGCCTCACCGTGCCGTGCTCGTCGCTGAGCTCGTAGGGGGTGTCGATCCCACGGGCGCCGTGCGCGACGGCATGTTCGTAGGCCGCCTTGGCGTCCGGGACGCTCAGGGCAATCGAGTGGACGCCATCGCCGTGGCGCTTGTGATGCTCGGCGATGCTGTCATCGCCGGTCAGCGTCCCGGTGAGCACGAGACGGATGCGGCCCTGCTCGAGGACATGCGAGACGCGGTCGCGGGTCCCGGTCTCGAGCCCCCGGTACGCGGTCTCGGTGAAGCCGAAGGCATGGCTGTAGTAATAGGCGGCCTGGGCGGCGTTGCCGACGAACAGCTCGAGGTGGTCGATGCCGTGGATCGGCATCGCGTCGGCGGTCTGGGGGGCGGGGCGCGTGGGGGTTTCGGTGGTCATCCCGCAATGATCCGGCGAAATTTGTGCGGTCTCAATAGCGAATCGTTGCGCGTGGTAGCTTGTCTACCC
>Ga0070731_10004881_pt1 | contig 11267 bp, 7 predicted proteins | sample Coa_R1_2_FD_66448 | JGI IMG/M metagenome (GOLD analysis project Ga0070731, IMG submission 66448) | Surface soil microbial communities from Centralia Pennsylvania, which are recovering from an underground coalmine fire - Coalmine... | ecosystem: Environmental > Terrestrial > Soil > Unclassified ... | reverse complement strand
TTTTCTCAAAATTCTCATCTTCACTCGCGCCTTGTGCACGCACAATGGTCGCTCGTTCCAGATCAGAATTTTGAGAAGCCTTCTTGTCAAATTCCCAATTTTTCAGACACGTTGTGTATACACTAGAGTTCTCAGAGAAATACATCACATCAAAGGGTAAAGAGGGATGATCGATTTCCATCAAAGAAGAAGAAAAGCTGTTTTTCACAAAGGTACGCAACTGATCGACAAGATAACAGGGCCCTTGGAGCTTATTATCCTTAGGATGGATCCGTTCATAGCTTACGATAAAATAATCGCGGGCACTGCAGAAGAGCTCTAAAAATACATACCGATCCTCATCCCCCTTCACCGGAAGATAGGGCTTCTTTGCACTGCCGCTAAGCGCGCATAAAGAATTGGGCGCCTCAAAGCGAGGGAAACTTTCCTCGTCCATTCCTAATAGATACACGATGCGAGCCGGCAGGGCAGCGGCATGATGCATAGAGCAAAAACGGATATGCTGTAAATGTTCTGAGGGAATCGCTGCATTGCGCTTTTCAAAGAAATGACGCAATATCCTCTGCACGCTGTCAAAAGAAAAACAGCTATTTTTGATATGCGCTGTCTGATGGCCGAAAGCATGCAAATCGCACAGAAGCGGCTCATCGTCCTTATTGCATTCAAAATGCCGCGCAGCTAATTTCTGGATCCCTGTCAACCACTCCAATAGACTTTTTTTCTCTGATGCACGCATGCTGTCAAGGTCTTCTTTGAGCGCTAGATAACAGATTAAAAACCGATTGAATAACTCTACATCTGATTGGGAAATGCAACCGAGAGGAAATGCTCTATCGACTCTCGGGGCATCGTGAGACAGTACAAGGCCCCAAAGAAGCCGATCGATCCCATCCTGCCAACTCTGTTCTCCCACGCGCACTTGTGCGCGCTTAAACCATGAGTGTAACAGATCTACATCCTCTTGAGAAAAGCCCCAACGTTTGCGAAAAGGAGAAAAAAAGAAGAGCTTGAAAACGGAAGATAGGGAAAATTCCTTATCGCTTAGCGAAAGAAAATAATATAAACCTTGAGCAAAATCGCTGGTGGAACCCTGCTCTAGTCCTTGCACACGATAAGCATAAGGCGTATTGCTGAAAATCATGTGAATATATGGGGCATAAGCCGCAATATCGGGAGCCACTACGAGGATGTCTGTGGGCTGTAAGGGGGAAGGATCCGAACGATGGCGCGCAAGCAGTGTTTGAATGACATCCCTTAATACTTCTACTTCTCGAAGCTTAGAAGGGGCGCTATGGATTTGGATGGACTGATCTAGGGGTGCCCTTTCCAGAATCTGTAGATGAAGCATACTATTTTTCACAGATCCAAGCAGGGTCGGCAGCGATAATTCATAGTGCTCGTCCGTGTCTAAAAGATACGCATCAAGCCCCTTTAAAAATTCTCTTCCCCATTTTCCCCAATTAGACAAAAGAGGATGATGGTCTTCCAGATACCTCTCCATTTCTTCGCAAACAACAGGGCTTATTTTGCGAGAGCACAAATACCGCTCGAGGAAAAGCCTTTCTTTATCCGAACACAGATCGTCCCAATACTGAGCGCAAGGAGAAAACAGATAAAATGCTGCATGGATATCTGCAAAAAAAGCGAGATAGAGAGGGGGCACATGGCTAAATCCAAAAAGATGTACTTGAATTCCTTCGATCTCTTTCGCTTTTATACCGAATAAATCAAAGGAATAAATACCCTGAGAAAAAATCCTCTTCCAAAGCCATTGCTGCCAGCCCTCTTTTAAAAGCCATTCGGATACAAAGGCTCCCCCATATAATCCATAGCGGATAAAAACATGGGCCAATTGATCGCTCAATGAAAAGATCCGTTGCGAGAGCTGTTCTTCTTTTTCGCAGGAGAGATAGGCATATAATGGGGCAAATAAAGGAGTACGGCTATTCTCATCGGATTCCAAACATAAGTGGATCAGTTCTTCGATGCAAAGCGAAAGCTCCAAAACAGAAGGGATTCTCTTTTTCACATAAGAGGAGAGGAATGCGAGCAACTCGGCAAGTCCTTGTTGAAGAGAACACATTTGCACCCCTGCCGAGATGCCGAAGCGAGAAGCGAGGTGAAAATGCAAATATTCTTTAACTTGCTCATTCGGGACGATCACATACCGCTTTTCAAAAAAACCTGTGCGCGTGAACAATCGATCAGCGAGTGCATCGGCAAGCTTCTCCCATTGGTTACTAAAAATTGTATTTATATAAGGCTCGCTCACATTTTCCTTATTTGTTATAAGTAATAAAACGTATTACTGCTGAGTTAGACCATGGCTCTTTTTTCACGTTTGCGCAGCTTTTTTTCTAAAAAGCAGCAATTCCATCTCCCTTTTACTCCCAACAAAAAAGAGACCTATTCCCTTGCGATGCTCAATATCACCCAATTTCTGGGGGTTATCAATGATAATCTCTTCAAATTGGTCATGGCTTATTTTCTCATCGATACGTTAGGAAAAGAATTTGCAAGCCCAGTATTATCCGCGACCGGAGCGATCTATGTCATCCCTTTTTTACTCTTTTCCTCGTCAGCTGGGATTGTAGCAGATCGATTCAGTAAACAAAAGCTTCTCGTCATCATGAAAATTGTAGAGATGGGGATCATGGTAATCGCTTTCTTTGCCTTTGTGCAAGCGAGCGTGATCGGATGTTATGTCTTATTATTTCTCTTGTCCACTCATAGCGCTATGTTCGGCCCTTCGAAATACGGCATTATCCCTGAGCTTGTTCCTCCCGAGGAAATCTCCCGAGCGAACGGGCTGATCACCTCTTTTACTTATCTCGCTATCATTATCGGTACCTTTCTAGCTTCCTTTCTCACGGAGATTACCGATCGGCGATTCACACTCATCATCATCGCCTGCTTTGCGGTCGCCCTGGGAGGGTTTTGCAGCTCACTGGGAATTAAACGCACCCCTGCACAAGGGTCGCAAAAAAAAATGAATCTCCTTTTTATCCGAGATATCTTTGTCACGTTGCGATCCTCTATTGAGATCCGACATCTTTTACCTGCCATTTTCGGTTCTGCCTTCTTTCTTTTTATTGGTGGCTTTACCCAGCTCAACATCATTCCTTATGCCATGCAAAGCCTCAATCTCTCCGAGATAGCCGGGGGCTATCTTTTTCTCGTGACCGCGGTGGGCATTGCATTTGGTTCTTATTGCGCAGGAAAGGCATCTAAAAAAAGAATAGAGCTCGGACTTTCCTGCATTGCCGGAGTGATGATGACCATTTTTTTCATCCTTATCGGCCTGACGCTAGGCGGTCTGACCACAGTCATCATTTCCCTTTTCCTCATCGGTTTTTTTGGCGGCATCTTCATCGTCCCGTTCGATACCTTTATCCAGGTCAATAGCCCAGACAATACACGCGGCCAAATGATTGGCGCGGGTAACTTCCTTAGTTTTCTTGGGGTACTGATCGCTTCCGTTCTCATCTATGTCTTCCCAAAATACTTACATCTCTCTCCAGCGGGAGGGTTTACTGTAGTAGGGCTGATCACGCTCGCCTTTACCATCGTTCAAATGTTCCTTCTATCCGATCTTTTCCTTCCCTTTATATCCCGTCTTTTCCTACAACCCTTCTATAGATTCCAGCCCCTGGATACCGAAAAAATGGCAAAGGACACGAATACCATTTTAATCCTAGAAAAAGCCACCTGGAAAAATGCGTTTCTTCTTCTGGGAGCGATGCCTAATGTCCACCTCATTATCCCCACAACGCATCCCAAATGCGCTTCCTGGTTTCATCGTTTGTTTTATTCCTTTCACGTTGTACCGAGTGAAACACGCATGGAAGATCTCATTCGCAGCGCCCAGGAGATTTTAGAAAGAGGGGACACGCCTTGTTTTTTTCTAGCCGGTACATTTCCCAAAGAACATATTCCTATTCCCAATGCCTTTTTCGATTTCTTTCAAAAAAAATCCTTTCAGTTTCTTTTCGTGACCGTGGAGAAAGACCCTTTGACTAAAAAATGGACTATGCATTTATCCAATGAGCCTTAAAATAGGTCTTGAATAATCCCAAAAATCGACGAAAATTTATCGAGTTAGGTTTTTATGCAACTCACTAGTGCCGCCTTTAAAAATAAAGAAAAAATCCCCTCCAAATACACATGCGATGGAAGCAATGTAAATCCCGAGCTTTCCATCAGTCATGTTCCCCCTAGCGCTCAATGCCTCGTTCTCATTATGGATGATCCCGATGTCCCTCCAACTGTGCGCGCAGACAAGATGTGGGACCATTGGGTCGTCTTCAACATCCCGCCTCAAACCACCCATATCGCAGAAAACAGCCAGCCTCCAGGTGTTCCTGGACGCAACACAGGGGGGAAATTAAACTATCAAGGCCCTTGTCCCCCAGATAGAGAGCATCGTTATTTCTTTAAGCTTTATGCTTTGGACACCCTGCTTTCTTTGCCTCAAGGCGCTAGTAAAAAAGAAGTAGAGGCAGCTATGAAAGGACACATTCTGGCCCAAACAGAATTAATGGGCAGGTATGAAAGAAAATGAATAATACTAAAATTATTTTTACAATCCTTATTGACAAGTAATTTCTCCAGTAATTAAGGTGAGGTTATAGTAAGAATTCCTAACCTGAAGGAGGTAAGGATGCAACACGCGATGATGGTGGCAGCTATTTTTGGTCCATTTTTATTTATTCTTGGATTCTGGATGCTCATCTACCATGAAAATATGATGAAAATAATCACCTCGATGAAGAATACCCCTTCGGCGTTCTATCTAATAGGTGCGATAAACTTGTTTTTAGGCCTTGTTGTTGTCAATGAGTACAACACATGGGACTGGACACCAGCTCTTTTAGTAACATTGCTGGGATGGTTTTTGATTTTAAGAGGACTACTGGCTCTTTTTGTTCCACAGTCTTTTGTCAAACCAGCGACTCACAACCCTGCATGGTGCAAACTGAAAGGCATCGTCCCGCTCGTTTGGGGCGTGCTGATGTTCTGGCTCGTTGCAATGGCATAATTCGTCCTTAGGATGCTGCTCTGCTTTACGCTCTCAGCATCCTAATCTTAATTTTTTAGTTACAGCATTGCTCGAAACCCCATTTTACATTATTCTCTAGATGTAAGAGGTAGTTTTGCAACTACCTTAAAACACTAATTCGGGATTCTCTATGCTTCGAGGAATTATATTCAGCTCTCTGTTATGCATTTTTTCGCATACATTAATCTATTCTGCACCTCCGGTCACTCCTGTAGCGACCCAGCTCAAACAAAGACAGCCTCATTGGAGCCCGAAGATCTTGGAGACCTATCCCGAGGGAGCAGCTCAACGGGTGTTATTTTATGAACAGATCGGAGAGGAAAACGCAGCTCCTGTCAAACAGATCTTATTTTATCCCAATGGCCAGATAAAGACCGAACTCGATCTCATCGTCATATCCGAAGACGCGCCTGGATATAAAGAATGGCAGTCGACCATTGTGCCGCATGGCATGTGCATCTCCTTTTTCTCAACCGGCCAAGTGGAGAGAATCGCGTTCTACGACAGGGGCCTGACTCACGGGGAAGTAAAACTCTTCTTTCCCACGGGAAAAGTGCGCAATCAAGGCTATTTCAAGCAAGGGCAGCGCCATGGGCCTATGATTTCTTATCACGAGGATGGATCCAAAGCAGAGGAGGTTACGCTCGAAGAGGGTAAAATCGTAGGAGAGATGATCCGTTATTTTTCCAAAGGCAATCGCTCTTTGTTGGTCCCCTATGAAAATGGAGTCCCTCACGGAAATGCCTTAGAGTGGTATGAAAGCGGCGTTATGAAAGCGAGCCTGCGCTATCAAAATGGGCTGCTGCATTCCGAAGGAAAAAATCCCGCTGTTGTGCTGTACGCTGAAGACCGTTCCATTAAGGAAGTACAGGATTTTAGCCAAGGCCAGCCCATTGGCACGCATGTCGGGTACCATCCTAATGGCAAGGAGAGCTACAAGATTCAGTACAAAAACGGCAAAAAGCAAGGAAAAGAGCAGTTTTTTGCAGCAGATGGAACACTCGTGGGAGAAGGAGAATACCAGGAGGGCGTTCGCTATGGAAAACATTGGCGTAATGCGGAAAATAAAACCCCTCTATACAGCGCGCAATTCGACGAAGAGGGTAACTCCGTCGGTCCTATCCAGGAATTTACAGAACAAGGCCAGAAAATCGCCGAATACCAATTATTGAATAATAAACGCCACCTCACGTTTAGCCAATGGTATTCCGACGGACCTCTGAAGTTAGAATATCATTATTTGTCCGGGAAATTAGAAGGGGAACAAAAAGAGTTTCACCCTTCCGGCCAACTCAAGGTCAAAGCCTTTTATCGCGACAACATCAAAGAAGGCTCTTTCGATGAGTGGTATGAAAATGGACAATCCATGACCCATATCGCATTCAAAGAGGGGATGAAAACTGGCCTATGCAGGCAATGGTTTGAAAACGGCACCCTAAAGATTGAAGAACTTTATTCTAATGATCTACTTGATGGACCAAAAAAAGAATGGAATTCCCAGGGCATCCTTAAATTCTCCGGTCAATGCGTTAATGGAAAAAAACAAGGGGTCCAACGTGAATGGAACGACTCTGGCGATCTCATCACGGAAGTCAGCTATGAAAATGATCTTCCCGTAGGCGTTGCAAAATCTTGGTACGGCAAAAAGGTCTTAAAGGAGGTCGTGCACTTCGAAGAGGGGAAACGCAATGGAAAAGATGAAGAATATTATGAAAACGGCCAGCTCAAGGCCCTCTGTTTTTATAAAAACGACCTATTAGACTCGGAGATGAAAACCTGGTACGAAGATGGCAGCTTATGTGCTGTAAAACAGTATCGCGAGGGTATACCGATCAAGGAACACAAAGAATACTTTGCAAAAGAAGCTTTAGAAAATGCTAAGGCCTCTTTGCAAATCATGCGTTTTTTCGTTTACAACGACGAGGGCAAATTCGAAGGGGAGCAAAAAACCTATCATCCTAATGGGGCGCTCTATACCTCTATTCATTATCAAAACGGAGAACTTCATGGCATGAAGGCCATGTGGGATCAAGAGGGAACTCTACTCGAAGAAGCAGGGTATGAAAAAGGAAAATTAAACGGACGCTATTTTGAAAAAATGCGCGACGGCAGAGAGCAGGTTTTCCACTACAAGGACAACCGAAAAGAAGGCCCTCATGAGATTTACTACCCTCCGCATGATTTCTTTGGCAAAATCAAAGCACTCGAGGTCAACTTCTCAAACGATTTGGCCGAAGGCGACGCGATAGAATATAACGAAGAAGGCAATAAAGTCGCCGTGACCCCTTACCTAAAAGGAAAAAAAGAAGGGATCGCTAAAGTCCTTTCTCCCAAAGGAGTCTTGATGATGTCCATTGCATTTAAAGATGACAAACGCGAAGGCCCCTCCGTCAAATACTTTACTGACGGGAAAATCCACGTGGAAGGAAATTTCATAAACGATCTTAAAGATGGCGAAGAAAAAACCTATTTTCCTTCAGGAAAACTCGCGAAGATCATCCCCTATAAAAATGGACAGATCGACGGTTTATACAAAGAATGGAATGAACAGAACATCCTCGTATTCGAAGCAGAGTACAAAGAGGGAAACCGCCATGGCAAATTCAATAAGTATTATGGTGATGGCAAGCCGTTCCTTGTGCAATCCTTTGTCGAAGACCAGCTGCATGGAGTAAAAAAGAAATACGACCCGGACGGCAAAGTCTTCGAAGCGAAATATGAACACGGCAAAAAGCTGTAAACTGCTTTTCAAAGAGCTATTTTTAGACGTTCTGTTGTCGCATCCACGGAAATAGGATGGATTTTCCCTTTTTCGCTTTTGGATAACCGTTCTAGGCTAAGTTCTTTATAAAGGGCTCTGAATTCTGCATCCTTGGCATGTAGATGATCAAGAATATACAGGCGGATGCACAATTCCAAAGGTGGGGAAACTTTATTTGCTCCGCTTTCCCATTTCAAAACAGCAACATGGCTAACTCCGAATGTTTTTCCAAATTCTGTCGTAGTCATTTCTAAGTAAGATCGGATAAAGCCTAATTCATCTCCAGTGAGTGCAACTGGTTTATGAGCAAGTGCTTCCAATGCGACAAGCATAAGTTTATTCATGTTGATATCAATATACCAATCGCCTAATACTTTCTTCATGGGAGCATTAATCAACTTGATTGGGAATCCAAGTCCTTCAAAAACAAATGTTTTTTTCTTTCTATCTTTCATAATTCTTTACTTAATCCTGATTACTGTAATTATTGCCATTTTTTCATGAAAAGCCACAATAACTCTTAGATCTACTCCGTTTATTGTTTTGCCACGTATTGCGTGTTTCCAGCATTGATTTTTTACATCAAAAACATCCTTTTCAATTTCGTGGCGCCCCTGCTCTAGAACGCGTAAAACATCCGGCAAGCGTATGCCACGCTCCTTCTGTCTTTCCATAGCATGTTCCCTCAAAATGTACGTCCCATTTCGAACATGTTTCTTCATACTTTTTGCAGTACGTCAATATCAGTTTTTTTTGTATTCATGCACTATCCCGACCCTCATATTGTAATCTAATTACAATTTAAGCGCAATGTTGTATTTAACTTTTTATATACCAATTACTTATTAAAACACTGGCACAGGTTTAAGCGAAAAAAAGACTGAGGGAAACAACAAAATATGGAAGCCGAAATGCTCACATTAGCTACTGAACTTGCTTGATTCCAGTCGTGACTAGAATGATTTCTGTTTTTTGCAGCCTTAAGAACAACTTCAAGAATTGTGAGGAGCTTCCTCGTCAAATTTTCAATTCTTCAGTTTTTTCTATATAAACTGGCTTTTTCAAGGTATTAGGGCGTGTCGTCAATTAAACGACTACAGCAACTAAGCGGTGATCGCTTCCTCTATTATCGAATTGAGCAAGAGGTAAATGAGCGGGTTGCGTTCCTGTTGCAAAAAGCCAATCAATGCGTCGATTTTTGCTAAAGATAGGGCTATTGCGGAAATCCGCTTTATCATATTCAGATGAATCTAAATTCGTATCTGCGGAAAATCCGTTTTGCAAGAAAGGCTGGAAAGCCGTAGCGTGATTTGGACTGCTTGTAGACGGTGTTGGTGTGCCTATATCGCCAAATTGGTCTTGATTCATATCACCGGCGATAATGGTCTTATCAATAGGATATGCGGATGCAGCTTGGGTTGACTGGATGATCTGCTGCGCATGAGCTCCCTTTTGGGCTGTTGTAAAATCACGCGGGTCGATCAAATGACAAGAGGCAACCCGATAGATCTTTTGCGTCGTTGCATCTTGTAAATCCACCATCACATGTGTGCGTTTTTTCGGAATCATCCGAGTAGGATTGAGTGCATTGGGAACGTGCAAAGTGATCTGCGGAGTGCTTTGATTGAGAGTGCGGAATTGCGTTTTCTTATACAAAACTCCTACTCCATGACTATTCAGAGTGTGGGATTGCCAAACACAATGATATTTTTGACCTAATGAAGTCGCCATTAATTTGTTCAACATATCTTGGGTCATTTCTTGGACGCAGAGGATATCCAAGTTGGAGTTGAGTATGTTTTTGCTAATCACTTTTATTCTGAAATCAGTATTAGCATATATGCGCCCAAGTGGATCTGCACTATAGCCAATTTTTGTGGAAAATTGCGAGGTAGGAAGAGATTGGGGGAAAAGAACATTATAGGTACCCACCGTCACCCGGCCTAAAAGAGGATTAGGGACAGAAGGACGCAATACGGAGGGTTTATTATTGACGATTGCGTTCACGCTATTAGGCGCAGGGGCTGCAAGAGGATTAGAGATCGGGGATTGCAATACAAATGTTTTACCTCGACGAGAATATCTTCTCCCCATGTACATGAGCATGGGAAAAATGAAAGTCGCAAAAGAGAGTATTTTTACTATCGTCAAGAAAACCTCGGTAACCTGGGAACACGTCGCCGCATGTTTAGGCATCTCTTGAAGAGTGATCGTGTTATTTTGCGTTTGTACAACTTCGAAGCGTCGAGCGCCAAAATAAGAGGAAATGCCTGCTAGATAAAAATAGTCCTCAAAACAATTACCTTTAATCGAATCCGTAGCTTTTAAAGCGATAGGCATAAAATCTCCTTTTTAGCTGAACATTATTGCGCACATAAACCATTTATTACAATTAAAAAACGTTATAATAAACTTATTAATCGTAAATGTTTTTATAAATAAATTATATTCGGGAATTTTTGTTATTAAGTGACATCTCGATCATTGCAGTCATCCACTCCTAGTTTTTATTGCATATATTTTGCACTCTGTTAAACCATTTCTTTATAATTTACAAATATTCCTTTAATCCCTATGTTGTCATTCCTGTCTTTTTAGGAGTGCCTTATGAAGCACGTGCTCACTGTATGCCGAAAGTGTTGGAAAAATCGGCTCAAAAAAACCAGAAAATCGACAGAACATTGGTTTCGAAAGAGGTCTATTTTCTGCATATGCTGCCTGCTGCTGCTCGGACTGACCGCATCTTGCCAAAAAAACACCGCATCATCTGCTCGGGGACAAAAGCATTTCATTCGACTGAATGTGAAAGGAGAACCCTCGACTTTGGATCCTAGAAAAGGGGGAGATGTCATTTCCTCGCATATGCATTTTTTGCTTTTCGAGGGACTCGTGCGCCTAAATGCAGATGGCTCTATCTCTCCTTCGCAAGCCGAATCCTATGAAATTTCATCCGATGGACTCATTTACACTTTTCATTTGCGTCATGCCTTATGGTCTGACGGCACTCTGGTCAGTGCATACGATTTTGAAAAATCCTGGAAAGATATCCTAAACCCCAGTTTTCCTGCCCTAAACGCCCATCTTCTTTATCCCATTAGGAATGCTGAGCGTGCAAAAAAAGGCTGTCTTCCTTTAAGCGATGTAGGGATTCAGGCACAAGATGATAAAACTCTCATTGTCACTTTGGAAAAGCCCACGCCCTATTTTCTCGATCTGATTTCCTTTTGCGTCTTTTTTCCCGTCAATAGCAAATTGGATAAAGAACATCCAGATTGGGCCTATCATGCGGGGCCGCATTTCACGTCCAATGGACCTTTTATATTGCAGGGCTGGAAGCATAACAATGAAATCATCGCCATACGCAATCCCTACTATTGGGACAAATCCCGGGTCCTTCCTGATCAGATCCATTTCAGCATGATCGACAACGAAACAACCGCGCTTGAA